>Ga0208989_10000726_pt1 | contig 10156 bp, 4 predicted proteins | sample MedBloCAOM3_M1_FD_187852 | JGI IMG/M metagenome (GOLD analysis project Ga0208989, IMG submission 187852) | Forest soil microbial communities from El Dorado National Forest, California, USA - Mediterranean Blodgett CA OM3_M1 (SPAdes) (version 2) | ecosystem: Environmental > Terrestrial > Soil >...
CCGCCCGGGCAATATTCGTTCGAATGGTCTCGGCAAAGGCACTGACGTCACCGCGCAAAAGCTGCTTCGCGACGGCGAACGATCCGGCTCGGGGCGCCCGGTTGCGTCCGCGGCCCCCGCCCCCTCCCCGCGTGCCTGCGAGAAGCTCAAGGGTGCGGTCGAGCGCATGCACGAATAGGGGTGGCAAGCGGAAGGCGTGCAGCCCGTTGACCAGATCACGGCCGGTGCCGGTCAGGCGCACGACCGCCGACGCCAGCACCACGGTCGCGATCTGCAGACACATGAGGCTGGCCTGCTCAAGCCCGCTCAGATTGATCCGAACCGACCAGCCAAGACCTGGAACATGCCAGTCCAGCAGCACGTCGTTTTCCGAAGGGGACCCAGACGGCAGAAGGGCATACATTCCGAGCAGGAAAACGAACAGCCACTTTAGCCTCGATGCGGACCATAAGGTGTCCCGGAGACCGACACGGCAGACTAGAAGGGTGATCACCTGGATTCCTAGAAGCGTGGGGATTACGGACCAACGAACCGGACGCGTCAGCGAGAGGGCCGGCATCGAGAACACGACCACCGTGACCGCGAGAAGGTAGGACACCTTCAGCACCGCGATATTGGTGTTCTTCTGGTGCGCCTCAGTCAATTGGCCCACTCCACAGCGATCGGGGCGGCAAGGATCGCCCTGCCTTCGCGCGCCATCCAGCGCCGGCGAGGGTATAGCGCGCCGGTTGCGAGCGCCATCTTACATCTCACTTGTCTGGGACTGCACCCTCTCCGGTTGCAGGCACAGGCGTGTCCGAGGTCGCCCATGCGAAGCGGCTCCGTTTGGCGGCCCCGGGCCGCAGCCGGTCGAGCGCCAAGTACACGACCGGGGTTGTGAACAGGGTCAGGAGCTGACTCGCCACGAGCCCGCCGATGATTGAGATGCCGAGCGGCTGGCGCAGCTCCGCCCCGACGCCGGTCCCGACGGCCAGCGGCACCGCTCCGAGAATCGCGGTGAAGGTCGTCATCATGATAGGCCGGAACCGCAGCCGGCAGGCCTCGAAGATCGCCTGCTCAGGCGAGCGGCCGCGCTCGCGCTCGGCGACGAGTGCGTAGTCGATCATCATGATGGCGTTCTTCTTGACGATGCCGATGAGCAGGATGACCCCGACTACCCCGATCAGATCCAAGGGGCGCCCCGCCGCCCAAAGGGCGAGGAGCGCTCCAATCCCCGCGGACGGCAGAGTCGACAGGATCGTGATCGGATGGATCGTGCTCTCGTAGAGAACCCCGAGGATGATGTAGACCGCGACGAGCGCCACCGCGACCAGCACCGGCTGGCTTGCAAGCGAGTCCGCGAACGCGCGCGCGTTGCCCTGGAAGCTTCCCTGGATGTTGCTGGGCGCGCCGAGCTCGCGCATGGCCTGCCCGACGATCTCCGTCCCGCGCTGGATGGGAAGTCCCGGGCGCATCGAGAAGCTCAGCGTCACGGCCGGCGCCTGGCCCTGATGAGCGACCGCGCTCATCTGAACGCCGTGCTCGACACGCGTCACACTCGCCAACGGAACTTGCTGTCCGCCCGGCCCGGCAACAAACACTTTGGACAACGAAGAGGGATCCTCCTGGAGTCCCGGGTCGGCCTCCAGAACGACGTGGTAGGTGTAGGTGGAAGCGTAGATGGGCGACACCAGACGCTGCCCGAACGCATCGTACAGGGTCTGGTCGATGTCGTGCGGCGCCACCCGCAGACGCGCGGCCGCGTCGCGATCGATGACCAGCGTGGTCTGCAGTGCGCCGCTTTCGAGGTCGGTGGTCACGTCACGGAGCTCTGGGGACCGTTTCAGGTTCTCCACAAGCCGTCCGGCCCACGTCTCCAGCTCGCCGAGATCGGATCCGGTGAGGGTGTACTGATACTGCGCCTTGGAGATACGGCCGCCCACGCGCAGCTCCTGGACCGGGACCATGTAGAGGGCGACCCCTTGCACTTCGCGGGTCGCCCGGCGTAGGCGAGCGATGACCTGGTCCATGTCGAGCTTTCGCTCGGCCAGTGGCTTCAAGGCGATGAAGAGGCGCGCTTGGTTGGGAGCACCCCCGGATTGGCCCGTGAAGCTGCCCACCCTGGCCACGGCAGGATCCTTGAGCAGGACGCGCATGAGGTCCTGCACGCGCTGGCTCATGGCCTGGAACGAAACGGTGGTGGGCGCTTCGGCGATGGCGACGATGGTGCCAGTATCCTGTTGGGGGAAAAACCCCTTCGGCACTTCGATCCAGAGGACGGCGGTCGCGACGATGGTCGCGACCATCACCCCGAGCGTGAGACCACGATGGCGCAGCACGGCCAGAAGCGCGGTTTCATAGGCGGCGAGTAGTTTTCGGAACAGACGATCTCCGAGGAAGGGCTTCTCCGTCCCACGCTCACCACGGCCGAGATGCGCTCCCACGACGGGGATCAAGGTGAGCGAGACGACGGCGGAGACGGCGATGGCAAGCGCCACAGTGACGGCGAACTCCCGAAACAGTCGCCCGATTATGCCGCCCATGAACAGGAGGGGAATCAAGGCCGCGATGAGCGAGACGCTGATTGACACCACCGTGAAACCGATCTGACGCGCGGCCTCATGGGCCGCCCGGAGCGGCGGCTCGCCCTCCCCCATGCGGCGGCTGATCGCTTCCACCACCACGATAGCGTCGTCGACAATAAACCCGGTTGCGATGGTCAGTGCCATGAGCGACAGGTTGTCGAGACTGTACCCGAGCAGGTACATCGCCCCGAACGTGCCGACAATGGAGAGCGGAACCGTGACGGCGGCCGCGAAGGTAGCCCAGAGCCGCCGCAGGAAGACGAACACCATTGCCACGATGAGCCCCATGCTGATCGTGAGGGCGAGTTCGACCTCACGCACGCTGGCGCGGATCGTCTCGGTCCGATCGGTCAGTACGGACAGGTCGATGGCCGGCGGCAGCCAAGCCCGCAGCGTCGGCATCAGCGCATGGATGCGGTCCACCGTTTCGATGACGTTGGCGTCGGCCTCCTTGAATACGAATACCAACACCGCCCGCTGGTTGTTGAACCAACCCGCCGTGCGGACGTCCTCGACGCTGTCGACGATCGAGGCGACCGCATCGAGCCGGATCGGCGTTCCGTGGCGGGTGGCGACGGTGACGGACTTGTATTCGTCTGCCTTGTACATTTGGTCATTGACGCGGATCACATAAGATTCATCGGGCGCATCGATCCGCCCTTTCGGACCCGCGGCGTTGGCGGCACTCAATGCCGCCCGCACGTCCTCAAGACCCAGTCCCATGGACGCCAGGGCCGCCGGATTGACCCTCACCCGCACCGCCGGCTTTTCGGAGCCATTGACGGCGACCTGCGCGACGCCTTTCACCTGCGAGAGCTGCTGCGCCAGAATCGTCTCCGCCGCCTCGTAAACCTTACCGGGCGGCAGCGCCGTCGAGGTGAGCGCCAGGATCAGGACCGGCGCTGCTGACGGGTTGTTCTTGCGCCACGTCGGGGGGCGCGACATGCCCGCCGGAAGATCGGCCGACGCCGCGTTGATGGCAGCCTGCACGTCGCGCGCGGCGGCGTCGATCGGGCGGCTCAGATCGAACTGGGCGACAATGGTGGTGAGGCCGAGGAGGCTCGTGCTGGTGAGCTCGGTGACGCTGGCGATCTGTCCGATTCGCCGCTCCAGTGGCGCGGCGACCGCCGAGGCCATTGTTTGGGGCTCGGCGCCCGGAAGAGCCGCCGTGACCATGATAGTCGGGTATTCGACCCGCGGCAGCGACGCGACCGGGAGAAAACGGAACGCGAGCGCACCGCTCAGGAACAGCGCGAGCATCAGCAGGCTGACGCCGACTGGTCGCTTCAGGCACGTCGCAAAGAAGCCCACGACGAACTCCCGATCAAATTTCCGCCCTCACTCCACCGCCTTCAGGGTCGGACTCATCCAGCGACGAAGCAGCGCCTGCGCCCGGTCGAGCATTACGTAGATCACTGGCGTCGTGTAGAGCGTCAGGAACTGGCTGAGGAGCAAGCCGCCGACGATGGCGATGCCGAGTGGACGGCGCAGCTCCGACCCGGGCCCGCTGCCGAGCGCAAGCGGGACCGCCCCGAGCAAAGCCGCCATCGTCGTCATCATGATCGGGCGGAAGCGCTTGAGCGAGGCATCGAAGATCGCCTGTTCGGGCCGCATCCCCTGGGTCCGCTCGGCATCAAGCGCGAAGTCGATCATCATGATGGCGTTCTTCTTGACGATGCCGATGAGCAGGATGATGGCGACCACCCCCATCAGCGACAGGTCGTTGCCGGTGACCATGAGCGCGATCAGCGCCCCGATGCCAGCCGACGGCAAGGTCGACAGAATCGTGATCGGATGAATGGTGCTCTCATAGAGCACCCCCAGCACGATGTAGACCGCGACCACCGCCGCCAGGATCAGCCAGGCCTCGCTAGAGAGAGAGGCTTGGAACTCGGCGGCCTCGCCGGCGAACGATCCGATCACGGATTCGGGCATGCCGATGGCCTGCTCGGCCTCGCGCACCGCTTGCACCGCCCGGCCGAGCGAGACGCCTGGGGCGGAATCAAATGAAAGCGTCACGGACGGGAACAGGCCTTGGTGTGTGATGGCGAGCGGGGCGTTCCCGAGCCGGACGGTGGCGAAGCTTTCGAGCGGCACCTGGGCGCCGTGGATCGACGGCACGTAGAGGCGTCCGAGGTCGGCGGGATCGAGCTGGAACTCCGGCGCCACCTCCAGGACCACATGGTACTGATTCTGTTGTGTGTAGATGGTCGAGACTTGCCGCTGTCCGAAGGCGTCGTACAGAGTGTCGTCGATGGCTTGGGGAAGTACCTCGAGGCGCCCGGCCTTGTCGCGGTCGATGAGCACGTCGGCAGCGAGGCCGCCGGTCTGCTGGTCGCTCGCGACATTCTGAAGCGCCGGCGTCGCGCGCAATCGTTCTAGCAGCCGGGGCGCCCATTCAACGAGTTCCGCCGGATTCGCGTCGACCAGGATGTATTGATATTGCGTGCGGCTTGCGCGCGTGCCGATCTGGATCTCGGGCGCGGGCTGCAGGTAAACCGCGAGTCCGCGCACGGCAGCCATGGCCGCGCGCAGCCGCCGCGCGATCTCGGCGGCCGTGGCGGTCCGCTGGGCGCGGCGTTTGAGCACAATGGTCATGCGACCCGCGTTCGGCGTCGAGTTGACCAGCCCGACGCCGACGAAGGAATCGACGCCGGCCACGTCCGGGTCGCCGAGGGCAATCTCGGCGGCCCTGGCCTGCAGCCGCACCATCCGGTGGAACGAGACGCCGGGCTCCGCGTCAGTGGTCGCGACGATCACGCCCGTGTCCTGAACGGGCAGGAAGCCCTTCGGCACCATCAGGTACAGGGCGATGGTCGCAACCAGCGTCGCCAACGCGACCGCAAGCGTTGCGACCTCCCGGCGCATCACCCAGACGAGGCTGCGCTCGTAGAGCGCGAGGCTCGCCGCGAACGCCCGCTCGCAGGCATCGAGTAAGGGGTTGCTGCGCTGCTCCCGCTCCGGACGCAGGAGGCGTGCGCACATCATCGGCGTCAGGGTCAGCGACACGATGGCTGAGACCACGATGGCAACTGACAGCGTGAGCGAGAATTCCCGGAAGAGTCGCCCAACGATGCCGCGCATGAACAGGAGCGGGATGAACACCGCGATCAGCGATACCGTGAGCGAGACGATGGTGAACCCGATTTGGCGCGCGCCCTTGTAGGCCGCTTCCAGCGGCGCATCGCCGGCCTCGATGTGGCGCACGATGTTCTCGATCATGACGATGGCGTCGTCCACGAGAAACCCGGTCGCGATGGTGAGCGCCATCAGGGACAGGTTGTCGAAGCTGAACCCCGCCAGGTACATGACGCCGAAGGTGCCGATGATCGATAACGGCATCGCGACGCTCGGAATTACCGTCGCCCAGAAACGACGAAGGAACAGGAAGATCACGAGGACGACGAGCCCCACGGTGAGCACCAGCGTGAATTCGACGTCGGCGATGCTGGCCCGGATGGTCTCCGTGCGATCGCTCAGGATCGAGAGCCGGATATCCGACGGCAGCGCCGCCCGCAGCCGCGGGAGCAGTTCCCAAACCCGATCGACTGTCTGGATGATGTTGGCCCCGGGCTGGCGCTGGACATCGAGGATGACGGCCGGCCGGCCGTTGAACCAGGCGCCGACCTTCGCGTTCTCGGCACCCCGCACGGCGGTGCCGACGTCGCGGACCCGGACCGGGGCGTCGTTACGATAGGCGAGAATCACATTCGCATAGGCTTCTGGCGCCAGAAGCTGGTCGTTGGCGCCAATCATGAATGCCTGATGCGGCCCGTCGAAGCTGCCCTTGGGCTGATCGACATTGGTGCGCGCCAAGACCGTGCGGATCTCTTCCAGGCTTAGCCCGTAGGCCGCGAGCTGGATGGGGTTGAGCTGGATTCGCACCGCCGGCTTCTGCCCACCCTGGATCATCACAGCCCCGACCCCGGCCACCTCGCTGAGCTTCTGCGCCAGCACGGTGTCGGCGACGTCGTTGACGTTGGTGATCGGGAGCGCGTCGGACGTAAGGGCGAGGATCAGGATCGGCTGATCCGCCGGGTTCACCTTTTTGTAGATCGGCGGATAGGGAAGATTAGTGGGCAGTGCGGCTCCCGCCGCATTGATGGCTGCTTGCACGTCCTGCCCGACCGAGTCGATGTCCCGATCGAGGACGAATTGCATCGCGATCACGCTGATGCCGAACGAGCTTGTCGAGGTCATGAGCGTGAGGCCCGCGATCTGTCCGAGCTGCTGCTCCAGCGGCGTCGTAACGAGCGAGGCCATGGTGTCCGGTCCTGCGCCCGGAAGTTGGGTGGAGACCTGGATGGTCGGGAAGTCGACCTCGGGCAGCGAGGAGACCGGGAGCAGGCGGAAACCGAGCCACCCCACTAGGAGCACGGCGATGCTGAGCAGCGAGGTGGCGACGGGACGGCTGATAAACGGTGCGGATACGCTCATGGCCGTTGACGCTGCCCGCGCGCGGGCGGAGTTCCAGCCGACGGGCCCAGGATCGAGGGGATCTGCGAGACGTCGGTGCTGCGGTCCGGCGCGGCCTCCTTCGGGATCACGCTCGCTCCGGGCCGGAGTTGCTCCTGGCTCGTGATCACGACCCTCTGCCCCGGTTCGAGGCCGGATTCGACAAGCGCGATACCGCCGTCGATCTGGCCGACCCGGATCGGGCGCAATTCGACCCTGTCTTCCGGATCCACCACATAGGCGAAGGTCCCGCTGCCGTTGCGCTGGATGGCGGCAGCCGGCACGATGTTTCCGTCCCTGTAAGTATCGAGGCGAACACGAACGTTGACGAATTGCCCCGGCCACAGCTTGCGCTCGGGATTGGCGAAGGTGGCCTTAAGCCTGATGGTGCCGGTCTGGACGTCGATGCGGTTGTCCACGACCGAGAGCGCGCCCTCTTCCCACACCGTCTTCCCGTCCGCGTCGAGTGCGGCCACCTGGACCTCGCCTTTGGCCATCGCCTGGTTGACCGTCACGAGATGTTGCTGCGGCAGCGAAAAGGCGACCGAGATGGGCTGCAGCTGCGTGACCACGACAATGCCGCCCGCCTCCCCCGCGCGCACAATATTCCCCGCGTCGATCAGGCGAACGCTGGTGCGCCCGGAAATCGGGGTCCTGATGGTGGTGTAGTCGAGTTCCAGGGCGGCGGCATCGATGTTGGCCTGATCGACCTGCAGAGCCGCTTCCAACTGACGCACCAGCGCCCGCTGAGTGTCGACGCTCTGCTGGGTCGCAAATTGGCCAAGCCTGACGAAGCGCTCCAGATCGAGCTTGACGTTGGCAAGCTGCGCCTCGTCCTTGGCCTTCATGCCTTGCGCTTGCGTGAGCTTGGCCTGGTAGCGGCGCTGATCGATCTGGGCCAGTACGTCGCCGGCGTTGACGTCCTGCCCTTCCGTAAACGTAACCTTCTCGAGTTGACCGTCGACCTGGGCCCGCACGGTCACGGTATTGAAGGCTTGGACGGTCCCGATGCCGTCCACATGGACTGGCACGTCCTTCCGGACAACCGGGGCCGTAATGACCGCTACCGGTCCATTGAGGCGATGACGCCCCCGTCCACCGCCGCCTCCGGTCCCGCCTCCGCCGCCCCTTTGGTATACGGACACATCGTCATCGCGTGATTGGGAAGCCCCTGCCTGGTCATAGGCGTACCACCCGGCCGACGCGGCCATGATCAGCACGATGCCCCCTGCACGGACTGCGTCCAGCATGGCGTTCACCAATTTGAGCCATGATACGCGGCTCTGAGAAGTTTGACAATAAGCGGTGCCGCTTCGCAGCGAAGGCGCTTTCTTTGGCGTACCAGAAAGGTGGACTTTCCCATCAAGGAGGTCTCCCTTGCGTCGTTTCTGCAGCATGGCAGGATCAGGAGTGCTGTTCCTGGAGCTTGGCCTCGGCCTTGGCGATATCGAAGCCGCTTGCAGTCCGAGCAGGCCTGCAACGCCGAGCGCGGTCAACACGCAGGTCCAATATCCCGGCGAGCGCCGAGGTTACTGACGAGGCGGCAACTCGCGAGTCACGGACGCTCCTGCGGCGGGGAGAGGTTCGTTGCCACCGAATGCCGAGCCGACGGCGCTAACGCCATGTAGAGCGTCCCTAAAAGCATCGCGGACGCGAGAACGCTGGCGAGCGCCTTCTTGGCGGGCGAAGCGCCCGACAGCCGCACCAGCGGGATCGACCACAGGAAGACCACGACGGTGTATCCGACGCCAATGGGCACGGCATTCCTGACGAGAATTGAGATGGGCGTGTCGGGGTCGCCCTTCGAGATCGCCATGCCGGCGTAGACCGCGAGCGCGGTAGTCGAGAGCGACAGAACCTGCACGCCGAACCGTGCGCCCGCGCGGGTGCCGCCCAATCCGGTCAGGCGCAGGGCCAACCAGTAGAATTCCTCCGCCAAGAGGACCACGGCCAAGCCTGCACCTCCGAGAAGTGCCGGTCTTGGAATGCGTTGGACGAGAGATTGCACGTCTACTTGGCCGCCTGCCGCCCAAGCCGCCAGGGCGAGGAGCATGAGGGCCGCCAAAAGCCCACCGACCACAGCGTACCGTCCCCTTGCCGCGCGGGAGTTGCTGCTCTCGTCCAGCGCGCTCTTGGCTTGGGTGTAGATCTCCAAGGTCGGCAACGGCCGCCAGCGCTTGGCCTGGGCGTCGAAGAACAAGCACCCGTCATCGATCGCACCCGATCGGATCGCCGCGATCCAATCGGCGATACCAACAACGTTCCGCTCGACCCCGTCGGGGCCGATCACACGATAGGAGGCTCCGGCCTCTTGCTCGAAACGGGCGATCGCCACGGCTCCTCTTCCATTCGCAAAAATTCCGCACTCGCCATAAGCATTCGAGAGCAGCGCCGCGCATCGTGACGCCTAGAGCAGTTTCCGGCGAAGTGGAATCCGCTTCGCAAGAACTCCAGTTCAATAGCTTGTGCGTATTCTGATGGCAAAACCGGTATCCACTTTTGTGGAATGCGCGCTAGCTTTAGCCAACGTTAAGCGACATGATATTGGCAGCGAGATCAGCAATGGAACACGTCTTCGACGGAGTTGCGCCAGATTTTGCTCTTAAATCCTCCACCTCGCGCTGCCTCAAAGCAAACGCGTTGAGGTTGTCTGCGGCCCTGTTCTTGCTAGTCCTTTCGACGTTTGGCAACGCGCCAGAGGCACAAAGCGGCAAAGTCCTCGTCTTCGCAGCCGCGAGCCTCAAGACCGCCCTCGATGAGATCAATGCCCAGTGGCAGGGGCGGACCGGTAAGCGGGCTGTGGTCTCGTATGCGGCGAGTTCCGCGCTCGCCAAGCAGATCGAGCAAGGAGCGCCAGCTGACATCTTCATCTCCGCGGATCTCGACTGGATGGAATACCTGGCCGAGCGCAAACTCATCAGGCCGGAAACGCGGTCAGACCTCCTTTCCAACCGCCTGGTACTCATTGCTCCAAAGGGAACTAATCTGCAGGTCGAAATTAAACCAGGATTTCCACTCGCCTCGCTTCTTGGACAGGGCTATCTCGCATTGGCCAACACGGACGCGGTCCCGGCTGGAAAATACAGCAAGGCGGCGCTCGAAACGCTTGGCGTTTGGGAGCAGGTTAGGGGTCGCAT
>Ga0208989_10000727_pt1 | contig 10155 bp, 6 predicted proteins | sample MedBloCAOM3_M1_FD_187852 | JGI IMG/M metagenome (GOLD analysis project Ga0208989, IMG submission 187852) | Forest soil microbial communities from El Dorado National Forest, California, USA - Mediterranean Blodgett CA OM3_M1 (SPAdes) (version 2) | ecosystem: Environmental > Terrestrial > Soil >...
CGACTCGAGCTCGGCGGGAACGGGGAGACGCGGCCGTTGACAACGCATTGCGATTGCAGCCCGATCTTCCCGAGGCGCACTTAGCGTATGCCGATCATCTCTACCGCGGTTATCGTGATTATGAACGCGCCAGGGTCCAATTAGCCATTGCCAGGCGCGGTCTGCCAAACAGTTCCAAAGCTATGATGCTCGAAGCGTACATGGACCGACGCCAGGGCGAGTTTGATAAAGCGGTTGCCAGATTGAATGAAGCTATCACGCTTGATCCCCGTAATCCGATTGCGATCAGAGAATTGGCCAATTCGCTCTACTTAACGCGCGAGTTCAGCGCAGCCGGACAAGCATACGACCGGGCGATCGAGCTCGCCCCTGATCAGCCGATGCTCAAGGTCGAAAAGGCGCTGTATGTAGGTCGGCAAAAAAACGGAGACGATACTCCGCTCCGTTCAGCAATTGCTGCGCTTCCAGCATCGCTGGCCGACGATCGAGATGTGCTCTCCTACCGCTTGATATGCGCGTTGGATGACCGTGACTGGAAACAAGTCCTGCAACTGCTCGACAAATTGGACGGCGGTGACGATGAAGGCTACTTCTCTTACGCACCGGTGCCGGTGCCGATTGATTGCTACCATATTCTGCTCGCTCGACTACAAGGAGAACCGCCTAACACCAATCCCGATTTCTCTAAGACACGGGAGAAGCTAAATGAAAAGGTCCAGGCAGCGCCGGAAAACGCCAAGCTGCTTAGCAATTTGGCGGTAGTTGATGCTCTGCTCGGCAAAAAAGATGATGCCGTTAGAGAAGCGAAACAGGCGGTCGAAATGTCTCCGAACTCTAGAGATGCATTGGCCGGTCCAGGCATTCTAATGAATCTAGCTTTTGTATACGCCTGGACCAACGAGTTAGATCTAGCTTTTGCAACGTTGGCTCCATTAGTAGCGACACCCAATGGTATTTACTACGGCGAATTGAAGCTCGATCCTCACTGGGAGCCGCTCCGCAAAGATCCGCGCTACCAGAAGCTGCTCGCAGAACTAGCACCAAAGGACTGACGGCCCGTTCGGCGCGTCTTCGGTAGCGGCCCGGCTGCTGCCCATAGGCGTCAAGCTAAGGAAGAGTAGCCGCAGCTTCTAGCTGCGAAACGTATCGTACGCTCACGATGTTTGATGGCCGCGGCTACTCTGCGGGATGTCCTTTTGGAAGTGGCGGTTGGTAGTGTGGAGCGTTCCGAGCGGCCAACGCGTTCCGCACCTGGAAGGTGCGTCTACTCGCCCCCCTGGTCTAGCACGACCTTTAAATTGATCCGGAGCTGCGGGATTGAAGTAACCAGAAACCGAAGGGCATAGTTGGATCCGATGTCGTCCGGGTCAAACAGGCAAGCACCTGTGCGCTATCGGACTATGTCGGACAGGCAAGTCGCCGCTACCGTTCCATCTCGCCAATGCCGGCCGAATCGACTACAACGCTCCTCTGCGCTCGTATGGAGTCGAAGGTTTTTATCAGCCATTCCACTAAGGATAAGGCGACTGCCGATGCGATTTGCCAGCAGATTGAGTCCGCCGGAATCAAATGCTGGATCGCTCCGCGCGACATCAAAGCAGGATCCGATTGGACCGAAGGAATCATCCAGGGCATCGATTCATGTCGAGTGTTTGTTCTCGTGTTTTCTGAGAGCGCAAATGTATCAGAGCACGTGCGGCGAGAGGTGGCTAAAGCTTTCTCTTTAGGGCTGGCTGTTCTCCCGTTCCGCATCGAAAACGTGGTACCGCATGGTAGCTTGGCCTACTTTCTCGGGACGGTTCACTGGCTGGACGCGATCACTGCACCTCTAGACCGGCATCTCGGTGATTTGACCGAACGGGTGAAACAGTTGCTGGCCAATGACGGACGATCCGCCAACCCAGCGTTCGAGGTCGGCGGGCGCAAAAAAAGCGTATCAATTTATTCAGCGCCGAAACGAATTCGCTGGATCGCCGGCGCCATTCTTACTTGTGCCGGGCTCGCGACCGGTTTTTGGTGGCTAAACCATATGCCGCCCCATTCGGCCGGCGAAATTCCGGCAAAAAGCATCGCCGTCCTGCCATTTGAGAATATCGGTGCGAACAAAGACGACGCCTATTTTGCGGATGGAGTGCAGGATGAAATCCTCAATGATCTGGCCAAGGTCGCCCAACTGAAAGTCATCAGCAGGACGTCGGTAATGCAATACCGCGCCGATACGAGACGCGATTTACGACAGATCGCCAACGCGTTAGGTGTGGCGAACGTTTTGGAAGGAACCGTACGCCGAGACGGGAAGCACATACGGGTGAGCACCCAATTAATCGATGCTCGAAATGATAATATGGTTTGGGCGGATAGTTTTGATCGGGATCTAACCGATATCTTTACGATCCAGGGCGAAGTGGCACAAACCATTGCCCGAAAGCTTGCCGCAACACTGTCGCCGGAGGAAAAGAAGAATATAGAAGCAAAACCAACCGACAATCTCGAAGCATACGATCTCTACCTGCGGGCAGAGAAATTGATCGGCACGGCGACGGTCTCTCTCTTCATCGGCAACTTTGAAATGGGCCTGCACGAGGCGACCGACTTGCTCGAACGAGCGGTCAAGCTCGATCCGAAGTTCGCGCGCGCCTACTGCAAAGAAACGGAGGCACAGGATCTGATCTACACCGGGTACGACCCTGTTCCCACTCGACGCGCCTTCGCCGACGCAGCAATTGAAAACGCGTTACGTTTGCAGCCCGATCTTCCTGAGGTTCATCTGACCTATGCCTACCATCTCTATGATGCGCATCGGGATTACGAACGGGCAAGGGCACAACTAGCGATCGCCAGACGCGGTTTACCCAACAATGCTGAAGCGATAACGCTCGAAGCCTATATGGATCGCCGCGAGGGCAAGCTGCAGAAAGCCATTGAGGAGTTGAACCAAGCCATCAATGTCGATCCACGTAATGGTCTCGCGATTGCCGAATTGGCTTACACACTTTTCATGACCCGTCAGCTAGATGCGGCCGGGCAGGCATTCGACCGAGCGATCGATCTAGGTGTCGATCAGCCGATGCTCAAAGTACAGAGGGCGCTTTACGTAACTCTCTTTAAGACCGGAAACAATGGGGCCCTTCGCTCGACGCTGGCCGCGCTGCCAGCATCAATGGCAAAAGATCAAGGCGCGCTCACCTGGCGACTAACCTGTGCTTTGGCCGATCGTGATTGGCCGCAGGCGAGCGAACTGGTGGAAAAAATGCAGCGCGACGAGGACGATAGAAATTTCAGCTATTCAGTGGTACCAGTTCCGGTCAACTGCTACTTCATCCTGCTCGCCCGATTGCAAGGAGAACAACCTAATAGCAAGCCAAGCTTTGCCGAGACGCGCGAGAAGTTAAACCAAAAGGTGCAAGGGTCACCGGGAAACGCCAAATTACTTAGCAACTTAGCGGTGGTTGATGCGCTACTCGGGAAAAAAGAGGATGCGATTGCCGAAGCCAAGCGCGCCGTCGAAGCGCTGCCGGTCTCCAAGGACGCAGTCGATGGTCCAGGAGTGCAAATGAATCTGGCCGCGGTTTACGCGTGGACCAATGAGCCGGATAAGGCTTTTGAACAATTGGCCATTCTCACCAGGCTGCCGAATGGAATTTATTACGGCAATTTGAGGGGCGATCCCTACTGGGAACCACTGCGGAAAGATCCGCGCTTTGCAAAGCTCACGGCGGAGTTGGCGCCGAAGGAGTGAATAACGCGTTTGGCGTGATGGAGAGGAGCGAAGCGCGGCAAGATTTAAGCCTTCGCTGCCTGGCCCAGGGTCCCCGGCGCGCCTAGCGCTGTAAACGCGGCAGATTTAGAAGAGATTCACCCTCCGTCATATGGAGCAATCTCTCCATCGCATTTCGAGGACGAGTTCAATCACTCCACCGTTACGCTCTTGGCCAGATTACGCGGTTTATCGACGTCGCAACCAAGATGCACGGCCAGATAGTAAGCAAACAGCTGCAATGGCACAACGGTGAGAAGCGGTGATAGAAAATCCGGACAGCGCGGGACGAAAATCGTATCGTCGGCCAACCGGGCAATCTCCTTGCAGCCATCGCTGGTGATAGCAATCACTTTTCCGTTGCGTGCCCTAATCTGTTCAAGCGCGTTAATGTTCTTTTCCAACACCGCATCATCCGGTGCGATGAGAATCGATGGCACTTCCGGGCGCACCAGGGCGATAACTCCGTGTTTCAATTCCGCACTCGGATGACCCTCCGCAAATCGGTAACTAATCTCCTTCAGCTTGAGAGCGCCTTCGAGGGCGATCGGATAATTGAACTGACGTCCGAAGAACAGAAATCCGGCGGAATCCGCATACTTAACCGCGAGCTCACGAATTGCCTCAGCTTCGGCCAGAACTTGCCGAATCTTATCAGGCAAACTTTCCAAGGCCTGGATCGCATCGATCCCCTGCGAACTGGAGAGATGGCGAATACGTCCTAGCAACAGCGCTAACAGGGTCAGACAGGTGATTTGCGAAGTAAACGACTTGGTGGCGGCCACCCCAATCTCCGGGCCGGCATGCATGTAGACTCCGCCGTCGCTTTCTCGAGCAATCGTGCTTCCCACGTTATTGCAGATGCCGAGCGTTCGATGCCCTTTGCGTTTGCTCTCCCGTAAAGCGGCAAGCGTATCAATCGTCTCTCCGCTCTGACTAATAGCAAAAACCAGAGTATCTTTGTTCATCGGCATGTTCCGATAGCGGAACTCGCTCGCGAATTCACACTCGGTCGGCAAATGGGCGAGATTTTCGATCAAGTATTCGCCGACCAATGCCGTGTGAAAGGCCGAGCCGCATCCGGTCAATACTATCCGGTCAACTTCGCGTAGTTCCCGCGAAGACATGTTCAATCCGCCGAGCTTTGCCGTGCTCTCTTCGGCTGATAACCGGCCGCGCATCGCGTCGCGAACCGCTCCGGGTTGTTCGAAGATCTCCTTCAGCATGTAATGCGGATAAGCGCCCTTTTCCGCATCTTCATGGGTAAACTCAACCTTACTTACCTGGAAGGTGGCATCGGTACCGGCAAGCGAAACGATATCGAAATGATCGCGCTCAAGTGTGACGAGATCATAGTCCTCCAGGTAAACGACGTCCCGCGTGTGGCCGACGATGGCGCTGACATCGCTGACAATGAAATTCTGTCCCTTGCCAATACCGAGAATGAGCGGACTGCCGCGGCGCGCCGCTAGAACCACGTCCGGGAGATCAACGTGCAGGAGAGCCAGTCCATACGTGCCGTTCACTTGTTTGAGAGCTTCTCGCAAAGCCTCTAATAGATCGCCCTTGCTTTTTTCTCCTTTTTTCGAATCAAAGATTCGACCGATCAAATGAGCCAGCACTTCCGTATCAGTTTCTGTGCGAAACTGATGGCCCTGATTAATGAGTTGGTCACGGATCGACTGGTAATTCTCGATCACACCGTTATGGATCAGCGCCAACTTGCCGCTTTGATCGAGATGGGGATGCGCGTTAGCGTCAGTGACGCCTCCGTGCGTGGCCCAGCGGGTATGTCCCAAACCGATCGTACCGCGGGGCGCGTCCTGTTGAATCAGTTGGGCCAGATTATTGATCCGCCCGGCGCGTTTCCGAATTTCCATTTTTCCATCGGATAACAACGCAATGCCAGCCGAGTCGTAACCGCGATACTCCAGTCGCCGTAAGCCATCCATGAGTATCGGAGTAGCCTCCGCCTGCCCGATATAGCCGATGATGCCGCACATAAAAGAAAATCCATGGTGACAAAGTTTTGGGATGCTTGCAAGGTGCCAAGCAACGAATCTGCTAGGAACCCGACCTTATGGATTTGTATTCCCTCCAAAACAAGACACTGGCGATCATCATGGGTGGGGGTGCCGGAACCCGGCTATTCCCGCTTACGAAGGATCGATCTAAGCCGGCCGTACCGCTGGCAGGCAAGTACCGGCTGGTCGATATACCGATCAGCAATTGCCTCAATTCCGGCCTCGGCCGCATCTATATATTGACCCAATTCAACAGCACCTCCCTTCATCGCCACATCCACGCCAGCTATAAATTCGACAATTTCTCTCCCAATTTCGTCGAGATCCTAGCGGCCCAACAGACTACAGAAGGGGCACGCTGGTACCAGGGAACCGCGGATGCGGTTCGTCAGAACCTTCGGTATTTCCTCGAAGGACCCTTTGATTACTACGTGATTTTGAGCGGTGACCAGCTATACCGGATGGATTATCTCCATCTGCTGCAGCAACACATTGACACTGGGGCAGATATCACTTTGGCAACAACGCCGGTAGACCGGATTGCCGCTTCCGCTTTCGGGATCATGCACAGCGACGCCAAACGGCGCATTTTTCGATTCGAAGAGAAACCCAAGGATCCAAAATTGCTCGATGAGTTGCAGATCCCGCCGGAACTCTTGAAAGAACTCAATTTACCGGAAGACTCTGAACTTTATCAGGGATCCATGGGTATTTACGTATTCAATCGGCAAATTCTGATCGATTCGTTGAACAACGATCTGGACGACTTCGGTAAACATGTCATCCCAGGCTCGCTTCAGAACTACAAGGTGGTCGCTTACATCTTCCAAGGCTACTGGGAGGACATCGGAACCATCGGTGCGTTTTTTGAGGCGAATCTCGCCCTAACCGATACGATCCCGCCCTACAATTTCTTTGATCGGTTTGCGCCCATTTACACTCATCCACGATTTTTACCGGCAAGTAAGATCAATGCAGCAACTATCCGGCACGCCATCATCGCCGACGGTTGTATCATCTCCGATGCGCACATCGAGCGTGCGATCGTCGGCGTTCGCAGCAAGATTGAAACCGGCGCGACGATTCGAAATTCGGTGATCATGGGCGCTGATTTTTACGAGGATGAACTGAATATAAGTGATGGAAACATACCGCCTTTGGGTGTTGGTCGAAATTCAGTGATCGATCGAGCGATCATCGACAAAAACGCCCGGATCGGCCAAGGGGTGGTGATCACCCCGGATGGTAAAGCTCCCCACCTGGACGCGGAACAGTTTTACATGCGCGACGGAGTAGTCGTGATCCCAAAAAATGCCGTCATACCGGATGGCACCTGGATCTAGAAGATGACGAATAGCCAATAAAAAAAGAGTTGGTCTTTCTCGATAACGACAAGGGCTCCTCGTGATGCGCTGCCCATGACCGGCAAGGTTTCGCGGTCGCGAGGACCGAATTGATCGCCGGACCAAAACCTGTTTGAGCAGAGAAAGCATGTAAATGAGATCGATCGCAAGTTTCTTCCTCGGTGTCATCTTCACGCTGGCCGTGCTGGCTGGCGCCGGATACTTCGCTGTCAAGACGGGCTTCGTCCCGGCAGCCGCTGACGGTAAGCCCGCCGCCCTGGAAAGCTGGGTTGCAAACACGGCGCTGCATGCTGCTATCGAGCGCGACGCCAAGGGGCTCAGCAATCCCATTCAGCCGAGCGAAGAGAATCTGATTACGGGCGTGCACCTGTACACCGAGAATTGCGCGATATGCCACGGTGCATCGGATGCCAAGCCATCGAAACTGGCCCAAGGTTTTTATATCGAAGCACCGCTGTTCGCCAAAGATGGGGTCGAAGACGATCCCGAAGCCGCATCTTTCTGGACGGTGAAGCACGGAGTCCGCTTCACCGCGATGCCGAGCTTCACTCTCACACTGAAAGACGAGGAGATCTGGAAGATCGCGATGTTCCTTAAGCAGATGGATAAACTCCCGGCCGCAGTCGATGCTGAATGGAAAAAAGTGCCCAGCGTTGCCGCTACGCCGTCGAAATAAGCGGGACCGATTGACGAATTCGCGATTGCGGGAATAGGAGCCAGCATATTATGCTCCGCATGCGCATTCTACTCTTGGCCTTCGTGGCTCTCTGTCCGTTTGGGAATATTACGGCTACGGACAAGTATCCGATCGAGGAAGGCTTCGCCGATGCCAACGCTTTGCTGATCTATTATATGCAAATTGGCGCAGGCCAGCCTCTCGTTATCTTACATGGCGGACCTGGCGCTTCTCACGAGTACCTGCTTCCATATCTGCTACCGCTGGCACGAAATAACCGGCTCATCTTCATCGATGAACGCGGCTCAGGGCGGTCGCAGAAGATCGAAGACCCGTCTGGATACACCGTTGAGAACATGGTGGAAGACGTTGAAGGCGTTCGAGTGTCGCTCGGACTCGGCAAGATCAACCTCCTCGGCCATTCCTACGGAGGAGTACTAGCGCAGGCGTACGCGCTCAAATACCAGGATAATCTCGATCACTTGATCCTGTGCAGCACGTTCCACAGCACCAGCAAAATGAACGCCGTGTTCCAAAGGGAGCTGGGCGCGATGCCCGCCGAGACGCGGGACAAGATTCTGGCTATGGAAAAGGCGGGATTGTACGGCAAGGGAAAGGATTACGAAAAGAATCGCTATCCTGAAGATTATATGAAAATGGCCTGGGGCGAAGGCTACTTTCCCTATCTGTATCAAAACCACCCCGATCCAAATTACGATCCCGTAGAGGACGGGAAAATTTCGTGGGACCTATACCGCGTTATGTGGGGGTCTCACGGCGAATTCGTCATTGACGGCAATCTTAAATCCGTGGAGTACGCGGACCGCTTGGGAACACTGCACGTACCGACCCTGATCGTGGTGGGTGATCACGACGAATGTGATCCAACGCTTTCGCGGGAAATGAATGCGCTCATTCCAAAATCGAAATTAGTGATTCTGCCAAAGAGCGGTCATCTTACCTTTATCGACCAGAACGGAATGTTTCTTCAGACGGTCGGAGACTTCGTGAAACCATAGGGAAGACTGGTGTATCGCCCATGTTGCCAGCGATGAACGTTGCCGTTGGTGAGGCATGTCCACCTTTCCTGCGACTTTCTCACCTGCGCGCCGCAAAACTTACATGTAATTGTTTAGATTTAGACAGTAGCTCCATGGGACGATCCTTGAGAATCGGGGAGCTGCATTCGGCTCCCCGGAAATTACACCTGATAGACCAATGTCCTGACTATTGGACGCGGTTCCTCGACACATATTGGGGTACGCCCGGGAGGCGCACCTGTTCGACGTAGCACTGCTCGGCTGCCGGTTAAGCCATTTCGAGCAGGCTTGCGAAGTCATAAGCGACGCCCTCCGACCGCTGGTTCAAGCAAGCGCTCAATCCCGGCATATGGCACGATTCGCGCTTTTCTTCTCCTAGACCCTCGCTTATGGACTACGTCAAACCAGCTGAAGTAGTAGAGAGCATGGTCATTGCCGGCGGCACTAAGGGGTCGTTACCGGTGAAAGATCTCCTCATCCGGGGAATTTTATCCGGTGCCTTGCTCGGTTTCGCTACTAGCCTGGCGGTGACCGCCTCGGTTCAAACCAATGTCCCCCTAGTGGGAGCGCTGATTTTTCCTGTTGGTTTCGTGATGATCGTCTTGCTCGGGTTGGAATTGGCAACCGGGAGTTTTGCTCTCCTTCCGTTGGCGGTGAGCGATCACAGGCTTTCGACTACGCGGATGCTAACTAATTTTGGTTGGGTGCTGTTGGGAAATCTGATTGGCAGCTTGTTTTACGCGGTGCTGTTGGCAGGAGCGCTGACGATGTGTGGACAATCTCCGGACGCTTCTGGAACCGCCGCAAAGATTGTCGCAATCGCGCAAGCTAAGACAACCGGTTATGCCAAATTCGGTCCGGGCGGCTTAGGAACAGTTTTCATTAAAGCTATTCTTTGCAACTGGATGGTAACGCTCGGGGTGGTTATGGGAATGACCTCCCGTTCTACGGTCGGAAAGATCATTGCTGCATGGCTGCCGATTTTTGTCTTCTTTGCTCAGGGATTTGAGCATTCGATCGTCAATATGTTCGTCATTCCGGCTGGGATACTTTTGGGCGCCAAAGTGAGCATCGCGGATTGGTGGATTTGGAATCAAATCCCGGTGACCATCGGCAATTTCGCGGGTGGCGCATTGTTCACTGGATTCGCTTTGTATTGGACCTATAAACCCCGCTCTACTTCTTCGACTGCGGTCGCGCAACAAGAGCCGGCCGCAGAGCCTCATCTCGCCCGCTAACCCGAGATCATCTTGTTGGTCGCTTAAGACGTTTCATGGAATCGGCCCAAGCCGGT
>Ga0208989_10000729_pt1 | contig 10144 bp, 7 predicted proteins | sample MedBloCAOM3_M1_FD_187852 | JGI IMG/M metagenome (GOLD analysis project Ga0208989, IMG submission 187852) | Forest soil microbial communities from El Dorado National Forest, California, USA - Mediterranean Blodgett CA OM3_M1 (SPAdes) (version 2) | ecosystem: Environmental > Terrestrial > Soil >...
TGACGCCGATCGCGACCGGCGTCACATAGAGAAGGCGCTTGAGGGTATAGAGCAGCATCTCGGGTCGTGTCCTGCATCACGTCCGAAGTAGGGTGGGCAAAGGCGCGAAAGCGCCGTTCCCACGCTTGGGCACGCTTCGCTTTGCCCACCCTACTGCGCTATTTGTCGTGCTCGACACCCGTCTGGCGTCACTTCGCTATCGAGATCGGCGAGAAATCCTGAAACCAGTTCTGTGCCTGCACGAAGCCCTGCACCTTGGGACTGATGGCGCGCGCATTGACGTCATGCGTGATCATCAGGAACAGGGCTTCGTCGACGTATTTCTCGTGCACCTTCTGCAAGAGCTTGGTCTGTTCACCCTTGTCGAAGGTGTTGCGCACTTCGGCGAGCAGCTTGTCCATGTCCGGATCGCAATAATGGCCCCAGTTGGTGCCACTGGGCGGCGCGAGATTGCACTGCAGATGGCGGATGAAGCCGGTGAACGGGTCCTGGATGAAGTAGGAGTAGTTCATCCCGGTGGCGCCGCGCGCGGTCTCATGCTTGGCGCCCGCCCGCCAGATGTTGATCAAGGTATTCCACTCGACCACCTCGAACTCGACCTTGATGCCGACCTCGGCCAGATTCTGCTGCACGAACTCGTTCATCGGCAGCGGCTGCATCTGCCCGGAGCCGGACGCCGAGATCAGGATCTTGGTCGCCAGCGGCTTGCTCGGACCGTAGCCCGCCTCCGCCAAAAGCTTCTTCGCCTGTGCCGGATCGTAGGTGACCTTGAAGTTGGGATGGCCGAACCACTGATGCCCCGGCGGCATGAACCCCTGCGCCGGGATCATCAGTCCGGACAGCAGCTCCTTCAGGCCCTCGCGGTCGACCGCGAGATTGGCCGCCTTGCGCACCCTGATGTCGTTCCACGGCGAACCCTCGGCACGCGAGAGATGCCAGGTCCAGTTATGCGGATAGGCATTGGTGATGATCTTGAAGCCCGCCTGCTTGAGCGAGGCGACGGCATCGGGCGCCGGCGCCTCGATCCAATCCACCTGGCCCGAGCGCAAGGCCGCGACGCGCGCATTGGCCTCGGGCAGCGGGATCAGCACCAGTCTGTCGAGCTTGGGCACGCGCGCCTTGTCCCAATAATCCGGGTTCGGCACCATCTCGGCGCGCTCGCGCGGCACGAAACCCGTGAGCTTCCACGGACCGGTGCCCGCCGGCGTCTTGGCGAAGGCGTCCCAGTTCCTGCCGACCTTCTCCCACTGGCCGGGCGACGAGATCATGATCCAGGCAAGCTGATAGGCGAGCGTCGCGTCCACGCCCTTGGTGGTGATCTCAAGCGTGGTGGGATCGACCGCGCGGTAGGACGCGACGCCGGGAATGCGCGAGCGGCCCTGCGCCGACTGGCGCGGATCGTATTGCGGCGACTTGTCGTTCAACAGCTTGTCGAGATTCCACACGACCGCCTCGGCGGTGAAGGCGCTGCCGTCGTGGAACGTCACACCCTGGCGCAGCTTGAAGGTCCATTTGGTCTTGTCGGCCTCGTCCACCGACCAGGAAACAGCAAGGCCGGGCACCAGATCGGATGGCTTGTCGGCCGAGCTCAAATCCCAGTTCACCAGGCCGTCATAGACGGTATAGCCCATGAACCGCATGCCTTCGGCGCCGTTGTCGGCCTGGCCGGTGGTGAGCGGAATGTCGGACGCCGTCATTCCGATCCGCAGCACGCCGGCCGCGACGGCCGCATGGGATGCGATGGCCGCGAGCACGAATGCGGCAAGACCGATGAACCTGATGATCACACGCATGGATGCTACCCTCGCTGTGGCAACGCCGGCTGACCGCCTCGCCTCGAGCGGAGGAGACGCGGTTCGCCGCATCGCCCTACTCGATCCCGATCGTGGTCAAGTCCTGGAACCAGTGCTGCGCCTGCACGAAGCTCTTGATCTTGGGCGACAGCGCGTGCGGGTTGGTGTCGTGCACCACCCAGACCAGGACCGCGTCGTCCACGATCGCCTCGTGCGCCTTCGCCAGCAGCTCGTCCTGCTTGGCCGTATCGAAGGTCTGCTTCGCATCGTCGATGAGGGCGTCGACTTTCGGGTTCGAATACCAGCCCCAGTTGACACCGACCGGCGCGACTTGGCCGGAATGGAAGAAACGAATGATGGCGTAGAGCGGATCGGAGGTGACATAGGCGATGTTGTTCGACGTGACGCCGGCCATCGACTCGTCCTTGGCGCCCTTGCGCCAATAGGTGTAGAGCGCCTCGAGCTCCACCACCTTGAAGTCGATATCGATGCCGATCTCCTTGAAGCTCTGCTGCAGGAACTCGTTCATCGGCAGCGACAGCATCTGCCCGGTGCCGCCCTGGGCGATCACGAAAGTGGCCTTGAGCGGCTTCTCGGGCGAATAGCCGGCCTCCTTGACGAGACGCTTCGCCTCGGCGGGATCGTATTTGATCTTGAAGCTGGGATGGCCGAACCACGGGCTCGACGGATCGAGCTGGCCGATCGCGGGCTTGGCGAGGCCGTTGAGCAGCTGAAGGATGGCGTCGCGGTCGATCGCGAGGTTCAACGCCTTGCGCAGCCGCACGTCGGTCCAGGGCGACCCCGGCAGCACGCTGAGGTGATAGTTCCACACGTGCGGCGTGACGTTGGTGACGATCTTCATGCCGGCCTGCTTGAGCCGCGGCAGCGCGTCGGGCGCCGGCGTCTCGATGATATCGACCTGGCCGGCGAGCAGCGCGTTGGTGCGCGTCAGCGCCTCCGGCATCGGAATCAGGATCAGCCGGTCGGCCTTCGGGATGCGGTGCTTGTCCCAATAGTCGGTGTTCCTGACGAGCTCGACACGTTCGCGCGGCACGAGCTTGTCGAGCCGGAATGGCCCGGTGCCCGATGGCGCGCTCGCGAACTTGTCCCAGTCCTTGCCGAGCTTCTCGTATTGCGCCGGGCTCGACACCAGGAACCAGAGCATCTGATAGGGAAAGAACGAGTCGATGTTCTTGGTGGTGATCTCGATCGTATGGTCGTCGAGTTTGCGGTAGCTCGCGACCGACGGCAGCCGCGGCTTGACCTGCGCGCTCTGGCGCTTGTCGTAGTGCGGCGCCTTGTCGTCGAGGACTTTTTCCAGATTCCAGATCACCGCGTCGGCGTTGAACGTGCTGCCGTCGTGAAACTTGACGTCGCGCCGCAACGTGAACAGCCACTTCTTCTTGTCGGCGTCGTCGACCTTCCACTCGGTCGCGAGGCCGGGAATGAGCTTGCCGGGCCGGTCGGCGACATCCATCTCCCACGCAACCAGCGGATCGTAGAGCGTGTAGCCGGTGAACTGATAGGCGCCGGCGCCGCGGTCGGGCTGTCCGGTGGTGAGCGGGATATCGGCCAGCGAAATGCCGTAGCGCACGACCGTCTCGGCCCCCGCCGGGACAACCAACAAGGCCAAAACGATCGAACAGGCGAAGGCCAAAAGACGCATCGAAAGCTCCTGGGGATGGGCGCGCAGATCGCGTCCCAGGAGCGGTGCAAACTTGGTGCCATGTGATCGTCGGGGCAATATCCGGGCGATTGCCCCCCTTTTGCTCGCCGTGCGCGCAGGACGCCTAAAAATTCGCCACCCGGAGGGACGCGGACTGGCACCTCGGTTTGTCACGCTGCTGATTGAGCTTTTCGAGCGAAGTGCCCGGCGCTACGCGTCGATCTCGTCATGACTTCCGCTGCCGGCCCCATGGCGCGAGCGGGCTCGACGGTCGGCGCCGACGGGGCGCCTTGTTGGCCTGCTTCTTGCCGGGATCCTGCGCGCGCCCGGCGCCAAATGGCCGGGATGACGCTGGTCCCGACGCAATCGCTGGAGGAAGCCATGAGGATCCGTGGTGCCGCTTACGCCTTCGCCGTGGTTGGTGCCCTCGCCTCGCTGTCGCCGGCCAGAGGCGAGACGACGCTCCGCATCGCCATGACGGCATCGGACATTCCGACCACCACGGGCATGCCCAACAATGGGTTCGAGGGCATGCGCTTCCTCGGCTTTCCGGTCTTCGAGGGTCTGGTCCTGTGGGACTTGTCGCGGGCCGACCGTCTGGCCGATTTGCGGCCGGGGCTTGCCGAGCGCTACGAGCAGTCATCCGACGACAAGAAGACCTGGATCTTCCACCTGCGCCACGGCGTCAAGTTTCACGACGGAACGGACTTCAACGCCGATGCGGTGATCTGGAATCTCGACCGTTACTTCAAGAGCGACAGCGCGCAATTCGAGCCGCTGGCGTCCGCCATGACACGCACGCGCGTCCCGGTCATGGCCGGCTATCGCAAGATCGACGATGACACGGTTGCGATCGAGACCAAGCAGCCCGCTTCGTATTTTCCCTACATGGCGGTCTACATTCTGTTCACGTCTCCGGCCTCGTTCGAGAAGGGGGGCCGCGACTGGGGCAAGGTCGCGATGCTGCCGGCGGCCGGCACCGGGCCGTTCCGCATCTCCAAGGTCGTGCCGCGCGAGGCCGCCGAGCTGGCGCGTTTCGACGGTTATTGGGACGCGGCCCACAAGGCGAAGGTCGATGTGATCCGGCTGCTGCCGATCCCCGAAGCGAATGCGCGGCTCGCGGCGCTGCGCTCGGGCCAAGTCGATTGGATCGAGGTGCCGCCGGCGGACGGCATTCCGTCGCTGAAGGCAGCCGGCTTCACCCTCGTGACCAATTCCTATCCGCACACCTGGCCGTGGATGTTCAACATGGGCGTCCCCAACAGCCCGGTGAAGGACGTGCGCGTCCGCCAGGGGCTCAACTACTGCATCGACCGCTCCGGGCTCGTGACCTTGCTCAACGGCACGGCCGAGCCATCCGTGGGCTGGCTCAAGCCGACCGACGCCGGTTTCGGCAATCCGGTGCAGCGCTACGGCTTCGATCCCGCCAAGGGGAAAGCGCTTTTGGCCGAGGCCGGATTCACGCCTCAAAAACCGCTGTCGCTGAAGGTGATGATTTCCACCGCCGGCTCGGGACAGATGCTGCCGATGCCCATGAACGAGTATCTGCAACAGAACCTCAAGCAGGCCTGTGGCGTGAATATCGAGTTCGACGTGGTCGAATGGCAGGTGCTGCTGACCGCGGCGCGGCAGGCGCCGGACAATCCGGCGCTGCACGGCGCGATGGCGCTCAACGTTTCCTCGCCGTCGTCCGACGTCGGCATCATGGCGCGCTACTTCTCGTCGGCTAATTTCTCGCCCCACGGATCCAATTTCGAGCAATGGAAGGACGACGCCTTCGACAACGCGCTCGCCACGCTGGCGGAGGCGACCGACGCGGCCCAGATCGAGACCGCGTATCGTGCCGCGCATGAACGGCTGGTCGACAATCCGCCCTGGCTTTTCATCGTGCACGATCTCAATCCGCGCGCGATGAGCAAGAACGTGCGCGGCTTCGTGTCGGCGCAGTCGTGGTTCTTGGACATGACGCTGGTGAGCAAGGAGTGAGCGTGCGCCGGGCAGGCCGGCTTGGTGGTCCCAGCCGGGGTCAGGTGCATCCGCTGATGGCGGCCTTTCTGCCTCAGTAGATCCCGATCAACGGCCAGTAGAACGGAACGAGCAGCAGCAGGATTAAAAACTCCGCCAGCGTGAGCAATGCGCCGATGCGGACGAGGTCGCGGGCTTCGAAATAGCCGTAGGAATAGCCCAGCACCAGCACGCCCGATTGATACGCGAAAACAGCCACTGCCCCCACAACACCTCGACGTTTCCGAATTTGGCCATGGCGCCGGCCGCCGTGATCGAGCCGGCGCCCGCAAGAATCATCTTGTCGAACAGGTTGCCGGTATAGGTCATGATCAGGAACATGCCGCGCGCGATGTTGCTGCCCTTTTGGGCCTGAAACGCCTCGATCAATGCGAGCGATATGGTGGCGAGGATCGCGACCCGCGCCAGCCCGGATGGAACGATGAAGGTCAGGATGAAATCGGTCATGATGAGGCCGAGCAGAAGTCGAGCCGACGCGCAGCATGACCGAATAGGCGAGCCGGCGCGCGAGGCCCGACTTGCTGGCGATGCGCCCCAACAACAAGGCCGCAAACAAGAACCAGGGGGTATCGTTGGCGAAGCCGCTGAAAACCACGTTGAAACGCACGACGTCCAGCGCCCACCGCCTGTTCGTGTTATTGAGCCTTCGTCCAGCGGCTCACGACTGACCGAGACCGGTGCCCCCATGCGTTCCGACAAGCCCGACTACCCGCCGATCCGCCGCATCGTCACCGGACACGACGCGCATCAGGTCGCCAAGGTGATCACCGACGGCCCGGCCACCAACTGGAAATCGGGCTCGCCCGGGACCGTGTCCACCCTGATCTGGTCGACGGATTCGACGCCCGCCGATATTTCGCTCGGCGAGACGATCGAGGATCTCGGCGCCCGCATGCTCGGCACCGCGCCGCCCCCGAACGGCACGCGCTTCGCCGTGATCGACTTTCCGCCCGGCAACAGCGGCCGCATGCACCGCACCGAGACGGTCGACTACGTGATCGTGATCGCGGGCGAGATCGACATGGACATGGACAATTCCACGGTCCGCCTCAAGGCCGGCGACGTCATGGTCCAGCGCGGCACCAATCACGCCTGGGTCAATCGCGGGACCGAACGCGCGCGGCTCGCCTTCGTGCTGATCGACGCCGCGCCGCTCGGCATCGGGCATCCGGTGGCGGGCGGGGCGAGCCCGCGTTGATCACGGATTGTTGAAGGATTTTTGCTCTTCCTGAGCGCGGGCAAACAAAACATTTTCCAGGGCGTGATTGTTCAGATTGAATCACGGTTTTCCTCATGGCCGGGCATAGCCGTTCGAAGAACGGCGTCGCTTCGCTCGCCCATGGCCGTTCAAGAACGGCGTCGCTTCGCTCGCCTATGTGTCCCGGCCATCCACGTCTTCGTCCTTGCTGATGCACCAAGGCGTGGATGCCACGAAACTCGGGCTTGGCCGCGTTCCGCAATTAAATATCCCCGCAAGTCGGGTAGACCCGACTTGCGGGGTCGAACCCGGCATGACGGAGCATGTGGTTCGACTTGGGCAGATCACGCTGTCAGGCACTGCCGCGCGGCGTTCGCGGGCCGGTATCCGGCGGCTCGCGGCGCCCGCCGACGGCCTGTATTGCAAATAGCCGATTGCTCGGCGCGGCATGGAAGTTGTAGGTAGAGCACCGTCGCATAAAAGCTCCGACCAGGCTCATCGCGCCAATGCAGCGAGTGCAATTGATGGTGGAACGCGTGCTCAAGGGGATGCGGTCCGCCGCAAGCCCGGGCGGGGCCGGCGGCATCTTTGCGGCACTCGCGCTCGTGGCGGTGGTCACCCTTATTTTGGAGATCGTCAAGACCTTCCTCGAGCTGCCGCCGATCGCCATCACCTACCTCATTCCGGTCCTCATCGCGGCGATCCGTTGGGGTTATCTGTCGGCCATCGTCACCACCCTGGCGGGCGCCTTTTGTTCGGCCTTCTTCTTCTACAAGCCGACGGGCACCATCTTCATCGAAGATCCCGCCCGCCGGCTCAGCCTGACGATCTTCGCGATCGTCGCCGTGGTGTCGGCCCATCTGGCCGTGCGCATGCGCCGCGAATCGGAAATCGCCAGGAAACGCGAAAAGGAGATCAACGACCTGTACGCCTTTTCGCGCCGGCTCGCCGCCGGCCATTCGACCTCGGAGATTTTCGACGCGATCCAGAAGCATCTGTCGACCGTCGTCGGGCGCAAGGTCGCGCTGTTCGAGCCGCGCCGTCCGGCCGATGGCAAGCCGGAGCCGATCGGAGAGAGCGACGTCCCGCAAAACGTCCGCGCTGCCGTGACCGCGGCGCTCGGCGGCAATGCCACGGCCGGGATGCCGATCCCGGACCAGCAAGGCAATCTCTGGCTGGTGCGCGCGGTGTCGCGCAAGGCGCCCGATCTCGGCGTGATCGCCATCGATCTCGGGCAGCAGACGCCCGAATCGGAGGAGGAGATTCGCGCCCGCATCGAGGCGGTGCTGCACGACGCGGCGTCGACGCTGGAGCAGCTCGGGCTCGCACACGCCCTCACCGAGGTGAGGATGCGTGCGGAGTCCGAGCGCTTCCGCGATGCCCTGATCGGCTCGGTGTCGCATGAGTTGCGCACGCCGCTCTCTTCCATTCTCGGCGCCGCGACCGTGCTGCGCGACGCGCCGGCGGTCGCCGCCGACCCGCGCCTGGTGGGGCTCGCGAACGTGGTCCACGACGAATCCGAACGGCTCAACAACGAAATCCAGAATTTGCTCGACGCCACCCGCATCAGCGGCGAAGCGCTGCATCCGAAGCTCGAATGGGCCGAGATGGCCGATGTCGTCAATACGGCGCTGGAGCGCCGTCGCGGTCCCTGCGGGGCGCATGCGATCGACGTCGAGCTGCCGGGCCGGATGCCGCTCGTTCAGGTCGACGCGGTCCTGATCGAGAAGGCCTTGGGCCAAATTTTGGCCAACGCCGTCAAATATTCTCCGCCCGGCTCGCGCATCAGGATTCGCGGATGGCAGGAGGGCGGCGTGTTCGCGCTCGCGGTGAGCGACCAGGGCGCCGGCCTGTCGCCGGAGGACAGTTCGCGTCTGGGCGAGCGATTTTTCCGCGGCCGCCGGCATATCCAATCGACGCCGGGCTCGGGCCTCGGATTTTGGATCGCCAATGCATTCGTCACCGCCAACGGGGGCACGATCGAGGCGACGAGCGCCGGCGAAAACAAGGGGGCGACGGTGACCATCCGGTTGCCGATTCCGGCCAATGCGGAACAACTGGAAAGCATCTCGAGTGATTGACACCGCCACCGCCCCCAACGTGCTCGTCGTGGACGACGAGCTGCAGATCCGCCGCTTCCTGCGCAGCGGGTTCGAGTTCGACGGCTATTCGGTCAGCGAGGCGGAAAACGGCCGCGAGGCGATCCGGGCCGCGACCTTGCGGCCGACCGATCTCATCATCCTCGATCTCGCGTTGCCGGATCTCGATGGATCGCAGGTGCTCGAGCGCATCCGCTCATGGTCGAGCGTTCCCATCATCATCCTGTCGGTGAAGTCGAGCGAGATGGAGAAAGTGCGGCTGTTCGAGCTCGGCGCCGACGACTACGTCACCAAGCCGTTCGGCATGGCCGAGCTGCTGGCGCGGTCCAAGGTCGTGCTTCGGCGCAAGACGCGCGCCACGACCGGCGACAGCATCGTCAGGATCGATCGGCTGAAAATCGATCTCGCCGCCCGCAACGTCTTTGTCGACGAAGACCGCCTGACGCTGACGCCGAAGGAATACCGCTTGCTGCAAGTCCTCGCCCAGCATCCCGGCAATGTGCTCACCCACCAGGAGCTGCTGAAGGAAATCTGGGGCCTGCCCCACATCAACGACACGCATTATCTGCGCATCGTGGTTCGCAAGCTCCGTCAGAAGATCGAATCCGATCCCAACCGGCCGCGCATTCTGTTGACCGAGCTCGGCGTCGGCTATCGCCTGGCTCCTCCGAACGAGCCGTCCGACGCCAACATCCGTTGAATCGATCTGAAGGGCGGGCGATCGGTTCTCGCCTGCACCGAGCAGCCTCAAAAATAGCGGGACCGACATCGCTGCCGGTCCCGCTTTTCGTTGACCCCCGGGGGGAAGCTGAAGATGGTGAAAAGCCTTCCCTCCGGGGGCCGCTTCCTGCCTGATCAGGCGCTCAGGGCAGGAAGTTTCTCTGGATGCGGAACAGGACGCTCAGCACATTCTGGTCCTCGATGGTGTAGAGGCCGCCCGAACGCGCGCCGTTGGCGGCGAGAGTCGCCAGACCGCCAAAAGCCGTGTTCAGCTTGTTGTAGAGAACGTCCACACCGATATCGAGGTCCGGATGCGGGTTCCACTGGGTCCGCGTGCCGACCTGCCACCAGCTGAAGCTCGGGCTGCAGTTCGTCACCCCGGTCATCGCCACGCCGCCGCCGACACCGCCGATGCCGCAGATCTGGTTGGTAGCCGCACCGTCATAGTCGACTTCGATGTAGCCGCCATAGAGCGAGGTCCGCCACTTCGGGGTCCAGAAGTGCTGGAAGGCGCCGTTGATGCCCCACACCGTGGTCAGCTCGATCGCCGTGCCGTTTGCAGGAGTCGTGCCGGCGAACACGCCGTCGGTGACCCAGCCGAAGCCAGCGCTATGGCCGGAGCCATAGACCTGGAACGCACCGG
>Ga0208989_10000733_pt1 | contig 10110 bp, 10 predicted proteins | sample MedBloCAOM3_M1_FD_187852 | JGI IMG/M metagenome (GOLD analysis project Ga0208989, IMG submission 187852) | Forest soil microbial communities from El Dorado National Forest, California, USA - Mediterranean Blodgett CA OM3_M1 (SPAdes) (version 2) | ecosystem: Environmental > Terrestrial > Soil >...
CGGCGACGGTCATCGCCAAGGTGCTCGGCGCCTCGAAGGCCTGATTGCTGCGGCTTTCGCGCGAATTATTGCGATTTAATTAACGATGCTCGGCAAGCGCCCATAAACATTTTGAGCCTACAACCTCCAGGCCCGAAGCATTTCAGGGCTAACAAACGGGGGGTTCCTATGACTACGATTTCTATCGTTTCGATGCCTGCAGTTACCGAAGCGCATGCCGACGATCATTCGCGCAAAATCATCGCGCTGTTTAGCTGTGTCGGGCTGGTTGTTTCGCTCGGCCTGATGACTTTCGGCGTGGACCTGAGCGCCGGCTGGCTCTAACCGGCCGGTTATCGTCCGCTTCGCATCGTCTGGCGGGCCTAAGGCACCGGCACGCCAATGACGCCAACCATTTGAGTGGCAGGCGCCCTCACGGCCTGCCATTGCCAGAATTGCCATTTCAAGCTAGCGAACGGCTTCTGTTTTGAGCGTGCACCAGCGCCAATGTCGGAGCTAGCCGTTGATCATTACACGCCGCGCTTCCGCCGTCGCCCTGTCGCTGGCCGCTGTCGTCGCCTTCGCGCCGCCGGCTCTGATCGACGCCGCCAGGGCGCAAAGTGCGACGGCCCAGCTGGTGGTTAAGCCGGTGTCGCTGCCCGACATGGTGCTCGGGTCCGCCAAGGCTGCCGTGAGCATCGTCGAATACGCCTCGATGAGCTGTCCGCATTGCGCAGCCTTCGACGAGAACGTCTTTCCAATGTTGAAGTCGAAATACATCGACACCGGCAAGGTGCGGTTCGTGTTTCGGGAATTCCCGCTCGACATCAAGGCCGCGGCGGCTTCGATGCTGGCGCGGTGCATCGCCGGCGACGATGCCGAGAAATTTTTCGGCGCCGTCGACATCCTGTTCAAACTACAGGACCCGCTGTTGGGGCAGACGAAGGAGACCCTGAAGCTGATCGGCGGACAGTCCGGCATGAGCGAACAGGCGGTCGACGCTTGCGAGAAAGATCAGGCTCTGCTCGACAAGCTCAAGGCCGACCAGGCATTCGCCTTCGACGTACTGAAGGTCGATGCCACGCCGACCTTCTTCATCAATGGCGAGATGGTCAAAGGCGCCATGTCGTTCGAGGAGCTGGACAAGAAGATCAAATCGCTGTTGAAGCGCTAGCCCTCACCGGTCGTCGTGGAGGTGATGCGGTGCTTGCGGGGGTGCGGTAAAGGTCACGCCGATCCGGTTTTGCTGGATCCAGGCAATTCTGCATTCGTGAATCGAGGAGTGGTCCGCCATCACAAGGCGAAACTGCGCGGGTACGAAGGCCGGGTTCTCGACATCGATGGCAGCGCCCTCGACCGAGATATTCCGCACCCAACAGCTCATCACGGAACCGCCCGACGACACGTAGGCAGGTTCGTTGATTTCGGTCCGTGGGTGCTTTCGCTTTTCTTCCATCGGGCTTGCTGCCTTGATTACCGTTGGTCGGGCAAGGCTAACGGCAAACCTTAAATAAATTAGGCGCTATCGCTCCCCTTCGGGGTGAGCCGGACGGGCTTGCTTGATGGTCCCCTCAGGTTCGTAATTTCCCCGGGCGCCACTGTAGCGGGAACTATTTTGGCCTGTTATAGGTCGGTTCGCTGCTGCGGGAAGGCATTTTGATCATTTTTCGACCATCGCTGCAATCGAGCATGACACGGCCTGAGGCGATCAAGCGGCGTGCGCGCCGGAGGACAGAATTTTGATCAGAACCGTATCCGTCATCGTCCCCTGCTTTAACGAGAGCGAGGTTATTTCCTCGACTCATGGAGAACTGGATCGATGTCTAAGTGCATCCCAGAACTTCGATTTCGAGTTCATCTATGTTGACGATGGCAGCAAGGACGCGACGTCTTCCATCCTTCGCGAAATCCGCAAGCGCGACCCGCGGGTTCGGCTGATCCGCTTTTCGAGAAACTTCGGCCACCAGGCGGCGGTATCGGCCGGCATTGATCATGCGTTCGGCGATGCGGTCGCGATCATGGACGCCGATCTTCAGGACCCCCCCGAGGTTCTGCTCGCGATGCTGGAGAAATGGCGCGAAGGATTCGAAGTGGTTTATGGCGTACGCCGCAATCGCAAGGAGGGCGTTTTCAAACGCGCCTGCTACCGGATCTTCTATCGGGTCTGGCAGCGCATGGCCGATATTGAAGTGCCGGTCGACAGCGGCGATTTCTGCGTCATGGACCGTCAGGTCGCCGAGGTGTTGCGCGAGCTGCCGGAAAACGGTCGCTTTCTGCGCGGGTTGCGCGCCTGGGCCGGGTTCCGTCAATACGGTCACCCCTATGAGCGCGCCGCGCGGCACGCCGGCGAGCCGAAATATTCCTTCGTTCGCCTGGTTCGCCTCGCTGCAAGCGGCATCTTCAATTTTTCCGAGGTGCCGCTGCGATTCATTTCGCTGGCTGGCTTGGTGACGTCAGCCGGCGCGATCATGGGCGCAATATTGCTACTGCTGCAGCGCCTGTTTGAGATCCACATATTCGGTTATGCGCCGCAAGACATGCCCGGCTACACCTCGGTGTTCCTGGCCTTGCAGTTCTTCAGCGGCATCCAGCTGCTTTCGCTCGGCATCATCGGCGAATATGTGGCGCGCATGTACAGCGAAATCAAACGGCGTCCGGTTTATGTCGTGGCCGAGCGGCTGGGATTTCCGTCAACCCAGCGGCAAACCCGAACCGACGGATTTGACCAGGCGCCAGCCCTTGCGGAACGGCCTCGGGTGGCTTCGAACTAAGGCCGGCCCGTTGCAATGGCGACCCCCCATGACGGTTCTGCATCTTCTGATGCAAGAAATTCCACAGTCATTCCGGACATGACGAAAGACACGGACAACACCGCCATATCGCTGGCATGCGCGGTCCTGGGCGTATGTGTCATCTACGTCGTGGTGCTGGACTGGCGTTTTCCTTACATCCACCAGCTGCCGGTATTCGATCTCGACTACATCACAACCGTTAGCATGATGTTCGCGCGCAATTGGTGGATCGAGGGACCGCGGAGCATGCTGTTCTCGATGCCTTACGCCCCGTTGTCGGTGGAAACGGCAACGCCCGATCTCCGGCACGGCATGTATCAGTCCTGGCCGCCGGGCGCGATCCTCTCGATCTATCTGGTTGCCAAGCTGACAAACACCGAACCGAACATCAGCATGGTCAATTGGCTGAACGTCGCCGGCCACGGATTGATTGCACTCTTCCTGTCATTCTCGGCCTTTCTCGCCGCTCACGTCCTGCGCCGACCAAAGATTGAGGGTGTCGCGCTCGCGATCACGGTTGGATGTCTCGTGTTATTCCCGCGCGGCGCGGTTTATTTCTTTTCGCAAATTTATGCGTTCGACACTCACATCGTTGTCTTTTATGCCCTTCTCGTTTTTCTCACGACGCTTGAGCTTGGCGCGTCCGACCGGTTTTCCGCAGCGTGTTACTACTTCCTTCAGATCGCGATTCTCATCTGCGGCTTGTTCGTCGATTGGCTGTTCTACTTCGTGTTCGCGGTATGGTTCGCCGTTCGGCTGGTCGGCTCGTGGACGGGATACGGCCGCCCGCTGCGGCGGAGCGAAGCTTGCGGGCTGGCGATATTGCCCATCGTGACGTTTTCGGTGTTTCTGGTCTGGCGTTTTCTGACACCGGGGTCGATCGCCGCCAAAGATGGCGTGCTCGCGTCGATCCAGGAACTAGTGTGGAAAGCCATATACAGGATCGGCAATACCGACGACCACCCGGTCTCTGCATCCGATTTTTTTGGGCCATTCTACGAATCGCATCGTTACTTCTATTGGGACTCGGCGCCGATTCTGATCGGCGCCGGATTTATTCTCTGCCTCGCGCTCTTCGCGGCTCTGTTTGTGATGTCACGGAGCGATCCGAGCGGGCGCAGGATCTATTTCGGGCTTTTTTCGATTTTTCTGCTGTCGATCGTTCCCGCCTACGCACAGATGATCGTTTTTAAGCAGCACACGTTCATCCACCCTTGGTCTCTCGCCAAGGTCGTGGTCCCGCTGGCGATGATCCCCGGTGTGTTCCTGCCGCTGCTGGTCGTCACCGTCCTAGAGCGCTGGCAGGATCGGCAGAAGAAATTCCAATGGAACAAGACCTGGCGTGTCGCCGGCAGCCTTGGCGTGCTGGCGTTTGCATTCTGGCTGAGCGCCGCGGCGTGGCCGAGCAAGCCCCCCTACCTGCTGGGCCGAGTCGATCCCGCCGCCGCGGTTCCGTGGTTGATGATCCACCAGAAGACTAACTACTACGACGTGGTGTTCTCGCCGGACTTTGAGGCCATTCCTTTCGGGATTTATGCCGCGGTGGCCGGAAAGCTGGTCTACAAGGCTAACTCCTTTTCAGATGTCGGCAGCAAGGTCGATCATATCTGCGTCCCCTTCAACGTAGTGGTCGTGCGCAACGGCGACGGCGCAGAGGAGGTGTTCGATGGCCGAAAGGCCGATGAGGTCATTCGAAGCGGCGGAATAACCCTGCTGCGCTTTCAAAACTACCGGGGGGCTGCTAAAAGCTGCCTCAAACGCGTAATCCGCGGCGCCGACACCTCAGTCAGTCCCGTTCCGGAAGCCGATGTCCGGAAGGAAAGCAGTGATGGACTACTTTAGCCTCGATCAAAAAATAGCGCTGGCGCGCAGCCTGGTGACCAAGACCAGTCCGGCCTACGTGCAGTTTTACATCACGGCACGATGCAATCTTGCCTGCGAGCAGTGCAATATCATCTACGCGGACGCCAACGCCCAGGAAATGACGATCGACCAGATTCGCCAGATGGCGGACAATCTGGCGACCATCGGGGTCTGCATGGTGCTTTTGATCGGCGGCGAGCCCTTTGTCCGGAAGGATCTGCCGGAGATCGTCAAAGCCTTCACCGAGCGAGGCATCCATGTGCGGATGCAAACCAACGGGCTCGCCACCCGCAAGGCGCTCGAGGAGTGCGTGCGCAACGGCGCCCACGATATCAGCATCTCCCTGGACAGCCTCCGACCCGAGCTGCAGGACACCATCAATGGCGGCTTCCGCAAGAGCTGGGATCGCGCTATCGCCTCGGTCTCCATCATCAATGAGATCTTCCCGGAGAACGGCACGGCCTTCTTCAACAACGTGCTGATGCCGCGAAACCTCCACGACATCCAGGACGTGATCCGGTTCGCGACCGCGATCGGCTGGGGGGTTTCGGTCGTACCGGTTCACGTGTCTACTCCCGACAAGCCGCGCGGCTTCCAGACCTTCGACGATGAGACAGTGGTAACCTTCCCGAAGGAGCGCTACGCCGAAGTCAAGAAGGCGACCGAGCATTTGAAGTCGCTTCGTCGCGCCGGCCTGAACCTGTACGATTCCGACGAATATCTCGACGACGTCTACCGCTTCGTCGCGAAGGAGCCGCTGCAATGGCGCCGGCGCAACAGCAATGTGTGCGATTCGCCCAACCTGTATTTTGCCGTCGCCCCCAACGGAAATCTCAAGGTCTGCTGTGACTTCGAGACCAACGGAAAATATCCGATCTTCGACCCGCAATTTCCGAACTGGTATCGCGACGGGCGCATTCATGAAGACGCCTACTCGTTTACGCGATCGTGCAGCGGCTGCATGTATGGCAGCTACCCGGAGATTACGATCTCTGCGCGTTACATCAAGGCGATGATCGAACGCTTCCATTACTTCAACGTCCGCCCCCCCGTGCTGAGAAAGCTCAGCGCGCAGGAGTTGCGCGAGATTGCCGCCCAGATTCTTTGGGAGCGTACCGGCGAACATCTGGATCCGGCCGTACTCCCGGAGAAATTGGTAAGGCGAGCCTCCTAGCGGCCGCAATCGAGATGAACAAGCACCACGCGCTCCGGTTCCTGCTGCTGAAGCATCTGTGGATGCTGCGCGCCCATGTACCGGCCGAACGCCACCGTCGCATTGCTCAAAGCCTCGCGATCGAAAAGACCGCCAACACCTGGGTGGTGGCCTGGACCGATGGTGACGAGCGCAAGACCTTTGAATTCCCCCTCGATGACATCGCGCTCTATATCCGGGGCGATCTGGGCAGGAGAGTTGAGGCGGGAAGCGATGCCCGGAACGAAGTGCTGGGCGAGCGTTTCGCGCGCCAGGCTTTGGGGATCGCGGACCACCTCGGGCGTCAGGCCAAGGTCGGTCGCTTCGAGCGGCTCGGACTCCAGCTCGTCGGTTGCGCCGTGGTTCTGGCCGCGATGATGGCAACGGCGTCGTTGCCGGCACTCGCGGCGGTGACGCTCGCGGCGGCGATGTCGCTTACGGAGTTCTGGTTTCGCAAGGGAAAAACGGTGAACGCCGTTCTCGGCCTTGCGCTGGCGGCGGTCGGGACGCCGGCGGCGGCCGTGATCGCGAATACGAGCCTTGCGGCGCTGAATTTTGCCGACCCCGACCGCAAGTGGCGAGCCTATCGGATCGCTGCCCATCTGGCCGCAGCCGCCTGGTCTGTCGCAGCCTTCGTGCGCCATCCCGCGCCGTTGGTCGCGCCGGTGTTCTTTGCAGCCGCATTGCTGGCGGCGGTCGCAATCATCTATCTACGATGGCTCAACGGCTCGCACTTTCGCCTCTACCCGCTGGTATTTCCGCTGGTCTGCGCCGGGCTGGTCTGGGATGGCGAGTGGATACCGGGCGTGATCGGGCTGTTGGGATCGGTCGTGGGATTTGCCGCCCCGCTTGTGCTCGCTCCAAACGTCACTTTTAAGGGGACGCACACGGCTCTCGTGAAACGCCTGGGGCTGCCCAGACTCAGTTCGCGGGTCCCGTAGTCGCAGGTCTCAAACTTGCCGGAGATGATCCGGCCTTGCCAGCATACAGCAATGACGTTCCGATCGGCGCGTTGGCGATCAATCGCGTTTCGAACCGCATCGCGCCGGTCAGGATGGCGTCGGCCAGTCTGCCTGGCGGCTGAACTCCGCGTTGCACCACGGTCGTCCCCATGCCGGCGTTGTCGCTGCTCAAAGCCATCAACAGCTTCCGCAGCGCGAGCACGGGCAGCATGGTCAAACCCCAATAGCGATCGTCAATCTTGCGCACGCCAGCCTTGGCAAGCTCGGCCTCCAGCGTTGCCTTCGTGTAGCGTCGCAGGTGCCCGACCGCGACGTCGAATTTGCTGTAAAGGCTTTGCAGGGCCGGCACGTTAATGAACACGTAACCGCCCGGCTTGAGATGGTAGAGGGAGGACGACAGAAATTCCGGTAGGTCCTCGATGTGCTCAATAACATCGAACAGGATGATGGCATCATAACTGGCGGCGAGGCTCGGGGCGCGATCATGAATGTTGTAGAGCGCGGTGCGCCCCCTGCCCGGCGCACTGTGAAATAGCGCTCCCGCATTCAGATCCACCGCGTCGATTTTCCAGCGCGTTGCAGCTTCCAGCATTCGGCGCAGAACGCAGTATCCGCACCCGATCTCAAGGACCGAGTACGCGGCGTCGGTCGAAATCGACAATGCCTGGCATTGCTGCAGGAAGGCGCGGGTTCGCCAGACCATCCAGAAATGGCGCTCATCCATGATCTCGTACCATTGATCCGGAAAGTTGATCGCCTCCGCCGTTGAGAGGATCTCGACGTGGGGCGGTGCGGCCAGCAGCGTTTTTTCCTCCAGGTTCCCTGCGCCTCCTAATGCCTCACTTCTCATGATCCACCACGCTCGGTTAAATTTGGCGGCGACGCTAAGATAGCAACGCCCCATTGGCAACGGCATTGCAGCGGAATAGGATTGAAAAGACAATTCTGTGTCACGGCCGGGAGAAAAAAGCGTTGGCTTTGGTGATCACTCCATCTCAGATCGTTGCAGCCAGCTTCGTGGCGAGTGCCTCCGTCCCGCTATTTGTCCTCGCTTTGTCGCGGGGACCATTCCTGGTCCGCGATCTCAGGAAACGATTTCACCTCAGTAGCATTCTCGCATTCGTTCTGTGGGCGGGCATTGTCCTGCTGGGTGACGAATTCTGGCGGCTTGACGCGAAGGCGTTCGGCGATGTGCTGGCGGGCGCCTTGATCATTTTGTCCGCCGCCCTCACAATGCTTATTGTCTTGCTGTTGGTCGCTGCCGGCGTCAGCACCACGCTGCTTGTCAGCCTGTCAAAAAACTCGGGGCCGGTCGAACTGGAGTCCTGGCTTGCCGATTACGGACACGGCTTCGGCGTTGAGGATCTGTTCAGGGATCGCTTAAATCTGTTGCTCGGCACCCGCGCCGCCGTTATCCGTCAATCCACAATTCAGCTTGCGGGCCGGGCACGCATCCCTGTAACTCTGCTCGAAGTCGCAATGTATTACTTCAATTTCTCGAAACTGACGGGCCGCTGATGTCGCTCCTCGTTGGCCTGATCAGCTTTGCCGCGTTAGCCGTCGTCGTCCCCGTGATCGCCCGGATACGTCAACAACGAAATGCAATCGTGACAATCATTGCCGCCGCGCTGGTCATTCATGTCGCCGGCACGATTGCGGGTGCCCTGCTCGTTGCCGAACTGGACTACTGGCAAAGCGCTGCCCTGTACTGGTTTGCCACCGTCATATTGATTTACGCCTACGGCACCTGCTACCGCTCGCTTTCCGTCCAGATGCTGTTCGCCGTCTCCAGAAATGCGTCGCATGCAATTGACGTGCAGTCGCTTTACGACATTCATTTCAGGCGATTTGTACAGGATCGTATCGTCGCCCTCGTCGAGGGTGGCCGCGCCGAGTTTCGGGAGGGCCGGTTCGTGATCACCCAGGCGGGCCGTTCGGACGCAGCGCTGATCTTATGGGCGCGCCGCGTTTTTGATCTGGAGGAGAGCCGCCTCTATTTTGCCAAGACAGAATCTCGCGGCGAGGCGTGAGAGATGGCGGTGAAGTCCCGTCTGGGAACGCCGATCGACTGTAAAAACGCACCACCATCGAGGGCCGACATTGATTAACAGAAAGCGAATACTCGTCACTGGAGGGGCCGGCTTCCTCGGCTCTCATTTGTGCGAACGCCTGCTGGCCGATGGCCACGACGTGCTGTGTGTCGACAACTTTTTCACCGGCACGCGCGACAATATCTTCTCTCTTCTCGACAACAAGCGGTTCGAATTCATGCGTCACGACGTGACGTTTCCGCTGTACGTCGAAGTCGACGAAATCTACAACCTGGCCTGTCCGGCGTCGCCGAACCATTATCAGCATGACCCCGTGCAAACCACAAAGACCAGCGTGCACGGGGCGATCAATATGCTCGGCCTGGCAAAACGCCTCGGCGCCAAGATTTTTCAAGCCTCGACCAGCGAAGTCTACGGTGATCCGACGGTCCACCCCCAAACCGAAGACTACCGCGGCCATGTCAATCCGATTGGTCCGCGCGCCTGTTACGACGAGGGCAAACGCTGCGCCGAAACCCTGTTCTTCGACTATCGCCGCCAGCACAATCTGAGTATTCGCGTGGCCCGTATTTTCAATACTTACGGCCCGCGCATGCACGTCGACGACGGCCGGGTGGTTTCCAATTTCATTGTGCAGGCGCTCCGGAACGAACCGATCACGATCTACGGTGACGGCCGCCAGACCCGCGCATTCTGCTACGTCGATGATTTGATCGAGGGATTCATTCGACTGATGGAAACTCCGGACGACGTAACCGGTCCCGTCAATCTCGGCAATCCGACGGAGATCTCGATTCTCACACTGGCGACCAAGATCATCGAGTTGACGGGGTCGCGCTCTACGATCTTGACCCAACCGCTTCCGGTGGACGATCCCCTGCAACGCTGTCCTGATATTTCGCTGGCCAGGCGGCTACTCGGTTGGCAGCCTACGATCGAACTCGAACCGGGATTGCAACTGTGCATCAAATATTTCGACAACGTGCTTCGGGCCTCCGCATGACCGGCAAGGATTCGATGCAGATGGTTCGAGGGTTTGGCGGATGACTTCCGTGCTTGTCACCGGCGGCGCCGGCTATGTGGGTAGCCATAGTTGCAAGGCACTCGCTGCGGCGGGACTCGTTCCAATCACCTACGACAACCTCGGTCGCGGTCACCGCGAGGCGGTCAGATGGGGTCCCTTTGAGCTTGGCGACATTCGCGATCGCGAGCGGCTCGACGCGGTGCTGCGCCATCACCGTCCGGCTGCCATCCTGCATTGTGCGGCGATC
>Ga0208989_10000734_pt1 | contig 10102 bp, 9 predicted proteins | sample MedBloCAOM3_M1_FD_187852 | JGI IMG/M metagenome (GOLD analysis project Ga0208989, IMG submission 187852) | Forest soil microbial communities from El Dorado National Forest, California, USA - Mediterranean Blodgett CA OM3_M1 (SPAdes) (version 2) | ecosystem: Environmental > Terrestrial > Soil >...
GCTCAGAGCGGAATCCCCATCAGCTTCGAGAGCCGCTCGATATTTAGATAGCCCGCGTTATAGGCAAGCCACGCGACGGCAAAGATGATTGCCGAGATCACCGTGGTCCAGATCAGCTTGCGGCCCATCTGGCTCGCGATCGGCGCGCCGGGATCTGTACCAGGAACTGTTTGACCTGCGCCCTCGCCGTCTTCGTGCTGGCTGCGCACGCCGAACGGCAGCGTCAGGAACAGCACGACCCACCACAGCACGAAGTAGATCGCGAACGCGGTTGAGATTGTGTAGACCATCTGGCGTCAAGCCTGTTCGATTTCGACAAGTGCGCCGGAAAAATCCTTAGGGTGCATAAACAGCACCGGCTTGCCGTGAGCGCCGATCTTCGGCACGCCATCGCCGAGCACCCGCGCGCCCTCCCTGATCAAAGTGTCGCGCGCCACGATGATGTCGGGCACGTCATAGCAAATGTGATGGATGCCGCCGTCGGCATTACGCTCGAGAAACTTGGCAATCGGGGAGGCTTCGCCGAGTGGCTGGATGAATTCGATCTTGGTGTTGGGCAGCGTCACGAACACGGTAATAACCCCGTGCTCGGGCAACGGCAGCGCCGCGGAGACATCGACGCCGAACGCCGCACCATAGATCTTGGCGGCCTTTTCGGCGTCCTTGACCGCGATCGCCACATGATTGAGCCGGCCCAGCATGATACTCCTCCGCTTGTTTTATAATTTGCGCGTGTTCTGATCGCAAAACCGGTATCCACCCTCGGATCACGTCCGAGGGCATGCTTTTGCGGAACACGCGCTAGACCGTCAGAACGTGAACGTAGCACAGTGGCTTCTTGCCCCACTGTTCGTTGATCGCCGCGCGCACAGCCCGGCGCACCGATTCCGCCATGGCGTCGGGATCGCGCCGCCGCGCCCGCGGCAGACCCTCTATCGTCGAGACCACGACGTCGAACACGATCTCGTCGATGGTCTCTCCGGCCGTATTCTTCTCGGGTATGCCAACCAGATCAACCTCGGGATCGTCGGCCAGTTCGCCCTTGTCGGTCATGGCGATCGCCACGAAGGCGCAGCCGGCGAAGGCCAGTCTGCGCCGTTCGATGACCGCGCGCGACTTGGAATCCTCCAGAATAGAGCCGTCCTTGTAGAGCCGTCCCGACGGCAGTTCCTCGATCACGGAAGCGTCGCCCGGTCCCAGCCTGACCAGATCGCCGTTGCGGCAGATCAGAACCTTGGGCACGCCCTCGGCCCGCGCCAGCTTGGCATGCTCGAACAGATGCAGCGCTTCGCCGTGAACGGGAATCAGGAGCTGCGGGCGCACCCACGCGATCATGTCGCGGAGTTCGTCACGGCGCGGATGGCCGGACACATGGACGAGGTGGGTGCGGTCGGTAATGACTTCGACGCCCTGCGTGATCAGGCCATTGATGATGGCGCCCACCGCCTTCTCGTTGCCGGGAATGGTGCGCGAGGAAAAGATCACGCAGTCGCCCTTGTTCAGCGTCACCTGCGGATGATCGTCATTGGCGATGCGCGACAGCGCCGCGCGCGGCTCGCCCTGGCTTCCCGTGCACAGCGCCAGCACCTTGTCGGGGGGAAAATGGCCGTAGAGATCGGCGCCGCGGAAGTTCTGCACGCCGTCGAGATAGCCGGTTTCGCGCGCCACCTGCACCACGCGCTCCATCGCGCGGCCGACCACCACCACCTCGCGCCCCGCAGCCTTTGCGGCATCCGCGACCGCGCGCAGCCGCGCGACGTTGGAAGCAAAGGTGGTCACGGCGACCCGGCCTTTGGCCGCTTTCACCAGTTCGGTGATGGTCTTTGCGACCTCGGCTTCCGACGGCGAGCGCCCTTCCCGCACCGCGTTGGTGGAATCGCCGACCAGCGCCAGCACGCCTTCGTCGCCGAGTTCCCGCAACCGCCGCTCGTCGGTCGGCACGCCGATGATCGGCGTCGGATCGATTTTCCAGTCCCCGGTATGCAGCACGGTGCCGGCGGAAGTGTGGATCGCGAGCGCGTGGGATTCCGGTATCGAATGCGCGACCGGAATGAACTCAACGTTGAACGGCCCGAGATCGATACGGCCGCCTGACGGCACGACCGTGACCGGAATTTTCGGCGGATTGCGCTCGGAAGCGCATTTGGCCTCGAACAGCGCGGCGCTGAATTTCGTCGCGTAGATCGGGCATTTCAGCTTCGGCCACAGGTCGATGATGGCGCCGAAATGGTCTTCGTGGGCGTGGGTGAGGACCAGGCCGATCAGATTCTTGCGCTCTTTTTCGAGGAAGCGGATATCGGGCATGATGAGATCGATGCCCGGCAGATGCTCCTCGTCGCCAAAGGACACGCCGAGATCGATCGCGAGCCAGGAACGCTGATGGCGGTTGCCGAAGCCATAGATCGACAGGTTCATGCCGATCTCGCCGACGCCGCCGAGCGGCGCAAAGGTCAGTTCATCCGGTCGCGCCATCAGGCTGCCCCTGCCGATGCGGCGGAGCCGAAATAGACGTCGCCCGCCGATATCGGGACCCGCCTGCCGTCGGACGTCCTGATAATCATGCAGCCTGACTCATCGATGGTATCGAATGTCCCTTCTACCGCGGAGCCACCGGACTGGATCGCAACCGGCTGTCCAAGTCCGGCGGCGCGCGCCAGCCAGAGCCGCCGGATCTCGCCAAAGCCGCGTCCCCGGTCCCAGAGGCCGCGGAATTCCGCCCAGGAGTCCGAGAGGGTTGCGAATAATTCCTCCGCGCCGATATTGACGCCCAGCGCCGCCAGCGAGGTTGCTGGCGTTGGCGTGCCCTCGGGCGCGGCGACGACGTTGGTGCCGATGCCGACGACGACCGCCAGAGCGTTGTCCGCCACGGCTTCAGCTTCCAGCAGGATGCCCGCGAGTTTTTTGGGGCCCGCCAGAACGTCGTTGGGCCATTTCAGCGAAAACTTCATCTCGTCCGATCCCGCCGATCTCAGCGACGCTTCGATGCTCACTTTTTGCAGCGCCGCCTCCAGCGCAAGCCCGGCCGCAAAGCCGAGCGTCGCCGCGACTGTTGGCGATACGTCGATGACTTCGAGGACGCTACTGGCGAGGTTACCACGTGGCGCAATCCAGGGGCGAGAGCGTCGTCCGCGCCCGGCCGTCTGGTCCGAAGTCACAAACCATATCGGTCCGCGCTCGCCGTCACGCGCGCGCGACATGGCTTCCGCGTTGGTCGAGCCGATGCTGTCGAAGGCAGCGAGCCTGTAACCCGCCGATACGGCTCGAGAACCGAGCGAAAATGTCATCTAAAATGCGATCCATAAAGTTCGAGATGTTCGATATGCCGTCTATAGATTGGGTCGTGCTTCTCGTCGTTGCGAGGAGCAAAGCGACGAAGCCATGACGGTCTTGCCCGCGGCGCGTTCTATCACTCGTGGATCATCCCTAGAATAATGACTTCGCCGCCACCGTCGCCACGCTCACCAGCGGGCCCGGATAGACGAAGAAAAAGATGTTGAAGAGACCCGCGACCGCCAGCACCGTGCGCAATTCCATACGCATCGGATCGAGCTTGACGAGCGGCTCGTCGAAATACATCACCTTGATGATGGAGAGATAATAATACGCGCCGACCACGCTGGTGAGCACGCCGACGACAGCCAGCGTGAACAATCCTGCCTTGATCGCCGCAACGAACACGTACCATTTCGCGAAGAAGCCAGCGAGCGGCGGAATGCCGGCCAGCGAAAACAGCAGCATCGCAAAAAAGAATGCCAGCAACGGATTGGTGCGCGATAATCCGGCAAAGGCGCTGATGTTCTCGACATGCTGACCGTTGCGCTTCATGGTCAGGATCACCGCGAAGCTGCCGAGCGTCATCGCCATATAGATCGCGATGTAGACCAAGACGCCCTGGGCGCCCTCAGGCGTGCCGGCGGCAAGCCCAACCAGCGCGAAGCCCATATGGCCGATCGAGGAATAGGCCATCAGTCGCTTAATGTTCTTTTGCCCGATGGCGGCGAACGATCCCAGCGCCATCGAGGCGATGGCGACGAACACCACGATCTGCTGCCATTGCGTGACGATGCCCGGGAATGCCGTGAGCGCAACCCGGGTGAACACCGCAAGGGCTGCGACCTTGGGCGCGGAAGCGAAGAACGCGGTGACAGGCGTCGGTGCGCCCTCATAGACGTCGGGCGTCCACATGTGGAACGGCACCGCGGAGACCTTGAAACAAAGCCCCGCGAGCAGGAACACCAGGCCGAACACGATGCCGACGCTGCCGGTCTTGGCAGCCGCGGCGATGCCCGCGAAGCTGACGGTGCCGGTGAAGCCGTAGATCAGGGACGCGCCGTACAAGAGCATGCCCGACGACAGCGCGCCCAAGACAAAATACTTCAGGCCGGCTTCCGTCGATCTCGCGCTGTCGCGATTGCTCGCGGCGACCACGTAAAGCGCGAGAGACATCAGCTCGAGCCCGAGATAGAGCATGATGAGGTCGCCGGCCGAGATCAACACCATCATGCCGAGCGTCGAGAGCAGCACCAGGATGGAGTATTCGAAGATACGCCGGGATGGAACGGCCAGGAATTCCGCCGAAAGAACGAGCGTCGCCACTGATCCGATCAGCGCCAGTATTTTCAGGAACCGGGCAAAGTCGTCGACGATGAAGCTGCCGGCAAAGGTCGTCAGTTTGCCGGCCGGCAGCAACAGCTCCAGCACGCCGGCGAACACCAAGAGACAAACGGCAAGACCGGTGACAAGGCCGGTCGCCTGCTGACCCCGATAGGCCCCCAACATCAAGAGCACCATGGCGCCCAAGGCCAGCACCAGCTCCGGCAGCACGGGCAGCAACTGATAACCTGCACTCTCAAAGCTCATGGCGCGTTGTCCTGACCAGAGCCTCGCTTCTGATTAAAATCAGCGCCGAGGCTCTATTCTCCTTGTTTGACGCGTTTTCTTGACGCGAACCGGTTTCCACTTCGCTCGAAAAACGCTTCTGTGCCTTCACTGCGGCAGCGCGGCTGCCTTCACGGCAGTTACTGCGGTGTTGTAGTTGTTGACGAGTTGCTGCACCGACGCCGCCGACATATCGAGTACCGGCTTCGGATAGACGCCGAACAGGATGGTGAGGGCCACCAGCGGCATCATGATGAGGCCCTCGCGGAAGGTGAGATCCTTGACGCTCGCCAGCGACGGCTTCAGCACGCCGAATACCACCTTGCGATAGAGCCACAGCGCATAAGCCGCCGACAGGATCACGCCCGTTGTAGCGAGGGTAGCAGTGGGAATGGAGACCCTGAAGGTGCCGATCAGCGTCATGAATTCACCGACGAAGCCGGAGGTGCCGGGCAAACCGACATTGGCCATGGTGAAGACCATGAACACCAGCGCGTAAAGCGGCATGCGGTTGACCAGGCCACCATAGGCCGCGATCTCGCGGGTATGCATACGGTCGTAGACAATGCCGACGCAGAGGAACAGTGCGCCCGACACGATGCCGTGTGACACCATCTGGAACACGCCGCCGGCAACGCCCTGCGTGGTTCCGGCGAAAATCCCCATGGTGACGAAGCCCATATGGGCCACCGACGAATAGGCGATCAGCTTCTTGATGTCTTCCTGCATCAGCGCCACCAGCGAGGTGTAGATGATGGCGATCACCGAGAGCGAGAAGATCAGCGGCGCAAAATCATGCGACGCCATCGGGAACATCGGCAGCGAGAAGCGCAGGAAGCCGTAGCCGCCCATCTTCAAGAGGATCGCGGCCAGGATCACCGACCCGGCGGTCGGCGCTTCGACATGCGCGTCTGGCAGCCAGGTGTGCACCGGCCACATCGGCATCTTCACCGCGAAGGAGGCAAAGAACGCCAGCCACGCCCAGGTCTGCAAGGACCGCGGCACGGCGGTGTGCATCAGGGTCGGAATGTCGGTCGTGCCGGCGTTCCAGTACAGCGCCATGATCGCCAGCAGCATCAAGACCGAGCCGAGCAGCGTGTAGAGGAAGAACTTGAAGGAGGCGTAGACCCGGCGCGGTCCGCCCCACACCCCGATGATCAGGAACATCGGGATCAGGCCGCCCTCGAAGAACAGATAGAACAGCACCAGGTCGAGTGCGCAGAAGGTGCCGACCATCAGCGTTTCCAGTATCAGGAACGCCATCATGTATTCGCGCACGCGTAGCGTTACAGATTTCCAGCTCGCGAGGATGCAGAACGGCATCAGGGCGGTGGTCAGGATCACGAACGGCAGCGAAATGCCGTCGACGCCCATGTGATAGGTGATGGCATTGGCCAGCCACGGCGCCTTTTCGACGAATTGAAAGTCCGGCTGCGCCGGATCGAAGCGCCAGACCAGGATCAGCGACACGGCAAAGGTGATCAGCGTGGTCCACAGCGCAATCCAGCGCGCATTGCGCCACGCGGCCTCGTCGTCGCCGCGGCTGATATAGATCAACAGCGTCCCGAACACCGGCAGGAAGGTGACGACCGAGAGAATGGGCCAGGTAGTCATCACTGGCCTCCCAAGCCGAACATGAACCAGGTGATTAATCCTGCAACGCCGATCAGCATCGCGAAGGCGTAGTGATAGAGATAGCCGGTCTGCAGCCGCACCACGTTGCGGGTGACGTCAAGCACCCGCGCCGATACGCCATCGGGGCCGAAGCCGTCAATGATGTAACCGTCGCCGACCTTCCACAGGAAACGTCCGATCCACTTCGCCGGGCGTACGAAGATCAGATCGTAGAGCTCGTCGAAATACCATTTGTTGAGCAGGAACTGGTAGAGCATCTGGTGCTGGCGGGCGAGTTCAACCGGCAGATACGGCCTTTGAACATAAAACACGTAGGACACATAGGCACCGATCGCCATCATAATGGTCGGCAGATAAGCGATTGCATCGGGGATGTGGTGCATGTCCTCGATGATGTGCGGGTTCATCTTCACCGACTCGCGGAAGAATTCTTCCACGGCGTGGCCCGCGAACAATTCCTTGAACGGGAAGCCCGCCAAGATCGATCCAGCGGCAAGAACACCGATCGGTATCAGCATCCACAGCGGGCTCTCATGCGCGGCTTCATAGTGCTCCTGGTCGTGCGGCTCGCCCAAAAAGGTTTTGATCACCAAGCGCCACGAATAGAACGAGGTGAGGCCGGCCGCGATCACCGTCATCAGGAAGCCATAGAACGCCAACGGATTGTGCGAGGCGAACGCGGATTCGATGATGGCGTCCTTGGAGAAATAACCGGCGAAAAAAGGAAATCCGGTCAATGATAGCGTGCCGATGCACATAACGAAGAACGTGAAAGGAATCTTACGCCACAGCCCGCCCATGTTGCGGATGTCCTGCTCGTGATGCATCGCATAGATCACCGAGCCGGAGCCCAAGAACAAAAGCGCCTTGAAGAAGGCGTGCGTGAACAAATGGAATATGCCGACCGAGTAAGCCCCCGCCCCCATCGCCACGAACATGTAGCCGAGCTGAGAACAGGTCGAATAAGCCACAATGCGCTTGATGTCGTTCTGGACGAGACCGACGGTCGCCGCGAAGAATGCGGTGGTCGCGCCGAAGAACATCACCACGGCTTGCGCATTCGGCGCCAGCTCGAACAGCGGCGACAGCCGCGCCACCATGAAGACACCGGCGGTCACCATGGTCGCGGCGTGGATCAGTGCCGAGACCGGCGTTGGACCTTCCATGGCGTCCGGCAACCAGGTGTGCAGCAGGAATTGCGCGGATTTGCCCATCGCGCCCATGAACAGTAGCAGGCAGGTCAGCGTCAGTGCGTCGGCATGCCAGCCGAAGAAGTCGATGGTCTTCCCGGTCAGGCCGGGCGCGCCGGCGAAGATCGTCTCGAAGTCGGTCGAGCCGATCAGCATGAAGATCGCGAAAATGCCGAGCGCAAAGCCGAAATCGCCCACGCGATTGACCACGAAGGCCTTGATCGCCGCCGCATTCGCCGACGGCTTCTGGTACCAGAATCCGATCAGCAGGTAACTCGCTAGCCCGACGCCCTCCCAGCCGAAAAACAACTGCACCAGATTATCCGCGGTCACCAGCATCAGCATCGCGAAGGTAAACAGCGACAGATAGCTGAAGAACCGCGGTCGGTACGGGTCCTCGTCCATGTAGCCAATGGAATACAGATGCACGAGCGAGGACACCGTATTGACCACGACCAGCATCACGGCAGTGAGGGTGTCGACCCGCAGCGACCACGCGACCTGAAGGTCGCCTGAATTGATCCATGGGGCCAGCGCGATCCTGACGTCATGATGCAGGAAACCGACATCCACCAGTGCGAACCAGGACAGACCCGCCGAAACCAGCAACAATCCAGTCGTGATCAGCTCGGCCGCGCGCGATCCTGCTGCCGGCGGTTCGACCGCATGATCGTCGTGGCCGTGATCGCCGTGGGCATCGGGCTCATGGTGGGAGGCATGGATAACGCCCGCATCTTCGTTGACCGGTACAGCGCCGTGACCGTGTGCGTCGTCATGATGCTCGACCGTATCGCCGCTCGGATTGCGCGCATGCGCGCCGAACACGGCGATCAGCCCGGCGAGTATCGCGCCGATCAGCGGCAGAAAGACGATTGCCTGAATCATCGGCGCGTTAACCCTTCATCAGATTGACGTCTTCAACCGCGATCGAGCCGCGATTGCGGTAGTACACCACCAGCACCGCCAAGCCGATCGCCGCTTCGGCCGCCGCCACCGTGAGCACCAGCAGAGCAAATACCTGGCCGACGATGTCGCCGAGGAAGGTCGAGAACGCCACCAGGTTGATATTGACAGCGAGCAGGATCAGTTCGATCGACATCAGGATGACGATGATGTTCTTGCGGTTGAGAAAGATGCCGAGGATCCCTGTTGTGAACAGGATCGCGCCGACAGAGAGGTAATGTCCGAGACCGATGGTCATTGCACCCACTCCGGCGCGTCCGCATCCTGCAGGCCTTGGCCTGATGCCACCTTGCGCACGCTCATCGCAAGTTCGGGCGTCCGCGCGTTCTGCACATTGATGTCCTGCCGCTTGACGCTGACCTTGTGGCGCAGCGTCAGCACGATGGCGCCGATCATCGCGACCAGCAGCACCATCCCTGCGATCTGGAAGTAATGGATGTACTTGGTATAGAGCACGAGGCCGAGCGCCTCGGTGTTGCTGACATTGGTCGGGATCGCCGCGGTAATCGATTTGACTGCGCCGGGATTGATGACCCAGCTGCCCCCGACCAGCAGCAGCTCCGCGAGAAACACCGCGCCGATCACAAGACCGATCGGCAGATATTCGAGAAAGCCCTCGCGCAGTTCGGCGAAATCGACGTCGAGCATCATGATCACGAACAGGAACAGCACCGCGACCGCGCCGACATAAACCACGACCAGGATCATCGCCAGAAACTCGGCGCCCATCAGCACGAACAGGCCCGACGCGTTGACGAACGCCAGGATCAGGAACAGCACGGAGTGCACGGGATTGCGCGATACAATCACCATCACGGCCGATGCCACGCAGATGCCGGCGAACAGATAGAAGAACAGCGCGGACAGGATCATTGCGCGCCCTCAGCGTGAAAAAGATGCTCGCCGGCAACCGCCAGGGCGTTCCCTCCCCCCTTGTGGGGGAGAGAGCCCGTCGTGCCCGTGGCACGTACATGCGTCCCGTTCGCCAAATTCATCACCTCACCGGTACGGCGCGTCGAGTTCGATCGATTTCGCAATCTCGCGCTCCCAGCGGTCGCCATTGGCGAGAAGTTTCGCCTTGTCATAATAGAGTTCCTCGCGCGTCTCGGTCGCGAATTCGAAATTCGGCCCCTCGACGATGGCATCGACCGGACAGGCCTCCTGACATAGACCGCAATAGATGCATTTCACCATGTCGATGTCGTAGCGCAGGGTGCGGCGGGTGCCGTCGTTGCGGCGCGGGCCGGCCTCGATCGTGATGGCCTGCGCCGGGCAGATCGCCTCACACAGCTTGCAGGCGATGCAGCGCTCCTCGCCATTGGGATATCGGCGCAGCGCGTGCTCACCACGGAAGCGCGGCGAGATCGGCCCCTTCTCGAACGGATAATTCAGCGTCGGCTTCGGCTTGAAGAAATAGCGCATGGCGAGAAAGAACG
>Ga0208989_10000737_pt1 | contig 10095 bp, 12 predicted proteins | sample MedBloCAOM3_M1_FD_187852 | JGI IMG/M metagenome (GOLD analysis project Ga0208989, IMG submission 187852) | Forest soil microbial communities from El Dorado National Forest, California, USA - Mediterranean Blodgett CA OM3_M1 (SPAdes) (version 2) | ecosystem: Environmental > Terrestrial > Soil >...
GCGGCCGGGCTCGGGTTCGTTCATCGGGAGAAGCTTGGGAGGGACACGCGCCGTCGTGTCCCATTATTCTAGGGCGCCGACAGCGCGGCGCCCTCCATCCTCAGCACGCGATTGCGTGACGCCGACAAACGCCGGAAAGCATTTCCCAAAGCGCGTCGAGCACGCGACTCGCCGATGCCTTGACGTTTTCGAAATTGCCGTGGTCGATGTACGACGAAAGCATCTTGCGCTCGGCCGCGGAATGTTCGCGGTCCGCTTCGATATGGACGCTGAAGTAGCGATAATGTTCCGGATCGGTGAATCCGTAATGCTTCTTCAGCCCGTCGATCTTCGATTCACAAATTGCGGGAATCTGACTTTCATACGCGTAAAGCGCGGCCAGACCTTCGGCGGTCGATCCTGCGCCGCAAACTGAACGAAACGTGCCGATCAAGTTTTTCGTCTCCGGTTCTTTCTCGGTCTTGGCAAGATCGACATGCTCAACGCCGAGGCCTTTGGCAAACTTCTTCCACAGATCCGGGTGGTTGGGCGAACCAGCTTCTTCATCGATCAAGTTGTCGAGCAACTGTTTCCGCGTCGCTTGATCGTCGCATCTCGCGTGCACCGCTGAGAGATACGTCGGGAACGCCGCGACGTGATGATAGTACTGCTTCGCGTAATCCGTCAGCGCCTCTTTGCTCAACTCACCCCGCGTCCATGCGAGATAAAACGGGTGCTTCAAGAGGTTCTTGTCCGCAATGTCGTTGTCGATCTTGTCGAGATATGTGTTCATCGAATTTCTCCGGTACTAATTTCTTACTAGTCACAGATTTTCACAGATAAAGAAACAGAATTCTTCAGTGTCTGTGTCTATCTGTGGCAAAACTTTAAGCCGATTTCAAAATGTGTTTGATACCACGGATAGGGATGACGACCCAATCGGGACGGTGGTTCAGTTCGTAGCCGATTTCGTAGACGGCTTTGTCGAGCAAGTAAGCTTCGAGCAGGACCTGGAGGTCTTCCTCGTTTTGCGGGATGAAGATGGCACCGGCCGTGGTCATTAAATATCTTTGCAGGAAAACGCTGCTCATCTGGCGATACCAGAGATCGGCCCAGCGCTCGAGGAACGGGACATCTTCACTGCGCATGGCCGGCTGCCAGAGCGCGCTGTAAGCAGCGTATTGAAACGAACGCATCATGCCGGCGACATCGCGCAAGGCCGAGCGTTTTAGTTTTCGCTCGTGCAAGGCGCGCGCGGGTTCGCCTTCGAAATCGAGAATGATGAAATCTTTCCCGGTGTAGAGGACCTGGCCGAGATGATAATCGCCGTGGATGCGGATTTTCGCGGCGTTGCTGCGGCGATCGAGCAGCAATTTTTCCTGGCCGAGAATCTTTTTCTCGGAGGCGAGAACTTCCTCGGCTTCTTCCCGGAATTCTTTGGGCAGGTCGGGCAGCTTCTTTTGCAGCAAGGTGAAGGCGCGACGCAGAGAAGCTCGCATGTTTTGATAAACCGAGCGCTGCGCCATGGCGTTGAACGGCTCAGGCGCAAACGCGCGATCGTCGCTATTGGAAGCAAGCGCGTGATGCAGCTCGCCGGTGCGCTGGCCGAGCAACTTTGCTTTCTCGGGATAAATGCCGCCGATCAATTCATCGAGAAGCGCTGCCTCGGGCGTGGTTTCATTTTGCAGATCGCCTTTCTTGGCCAGGACGCGGTCGTAAAAACGGCCGACGGAATCAAGCGTCAGTTTCCAGGCGTCGCACTCAGCCGCGATCGCGTTTTGCAGCAGACAAACAACCGTCGGCTCGTTTTTTGGAGCACGCCGATACTCAATCGCGCCGCCAAAGGCGGGAACATTTTGGAAAGCGGAGCGCTCGGTCAGGAAGCGCGTGACTTCGACGTCGGGATTTACGCCATCTTCCAGCTTGCGATAGAGTTTTAGGAAGAATTTGTTCTCGAAAAGCATGGACGAATTACTTTGCTCGCCGCCCAGGACTTCGGATTTCGGAAGCACAGACTTGATATTTTCCATGAGCGATTCGTGGGCCGCGCCAACGAGCTGGCCGACTTTTCCATCGGCACGTTGCCGATCTTGCATAAGCCGGAAAAGTTTCTCGCGAAATCCCGTGTCCCAAACAGCGTCGAACAGAATCGCGTCGCCTGGTCCGTTAAAACGCGCGATGACAGCGTGCGGCGCATTGCGCTCAATGGCGCGCGCAGCGTCGCCGGAGGCGACTTGAATCGGCAACGTGTAGGTTTCCGGCGTGCCGTCGGTATAATGAACGTCGACAAACCAAAAGCGCGCCGCGCCGTTCTCGACCGAGATCGGAATCTGTTCGCTGATCCTGACTTCGCGAACAGTTCTGGCCTTGGCACCGAACCAGCGACAACTGCGAATGTAATTGGGCAGGATATCGCGCTCGATCTGGGTGCGCTGGCCGTTGGCGAGCAGCACATCCAATTCGGCGCGCGCATTAATTGTCGGCACAACACGCTTTTTGGAGGCGCGACGAAGATCGCTTTGCGCCTGCAGCACGAACCAGTAGCAAGAATGCGGACTGAGCGTGAGGAGATAGGGCGATTTCTTGATCGATGGAAACAGATTGCGGCTGAACACTTCCATCGGCACGCAACCGGAGAATTGCGATAGATGGAGCTCGGCGCATTGCGAAAAGCGGGAAAGGTTCACGACGACGAGGACGGTCTCGTTTTCGTGCCGTCGCAGAAAAGCCAGGACCTTGGCGTTGTCGGGATAGAGGAACTCGAGTGTGCCGCGCGAGAACGCTTTGAAATTTTTCCGCATGGCGATGACGCGCCGCGTCCACCAGAGCAGCGAGGACAGGTTCTTCTGCTGGTTCTCGACGTTGATCGCCTCGTAGTGATATTCCGGATCGATAATGACCGGGAGAAAGAGGCGTTGCGCATTCGCTTTGGAAAAACCGGCGTTGCGGTCCGGGCTCCATTGCATCGGCGTGCGGCAGCCATTGCGATCGCCGAGATAAAAGTTGTCGCCCATGCCGATCTCGTCGCCGTAATAGATGATGGGCGTGCCGGGCATGGAAAAGAGAAGTGTGTTGAGCAGCTCGATCTTGCGCCGGTTGTTCGCGAGTAAGGGCGCGAGCCGCCGGCGAATGCCGAGATTGATGCGCGCAGTCGGATCGTTGGCGTAAACGCGCCACATGTAATCGCGCTCTTCGTCCGTAACCATTTCGAGAGTCAACTCGTCGTGATTGCGCAAAAACATGGCCCACTGGCAATTTTCGGGAATGGGCGGCGTTTGCTCGAGAATGTCGATGATGGGGAAACGGTCCTCCATTTGCAGCGACATGAACATGCGCGGCATGAGCGGAAAATGGAAACTCATCTGCGATTCGTCGCCGTTTCCGAAATAGGCAACAGCGTCTTCCGGCCACTGGTTCGCTTCCGCGAGGAGCATGCGGCCGGGGAACTTAAGATCGACATGGGCACGCAACTTTTTCAAGTAGGCGTGGGTCTCGGGAAGATTTTCGCAATTAGTTCCTTCGCGCTCATAAAGATACGGGACGGCGTCGAGCCGCAATCCGTCCACCCCGAGACCAAGCCAAAAGTCGCAAACTTTCTCAACTGCTTCGTGGACGAGCGGGTTGTCGAAGTTGAGATCGGGTTGATGCGAATAGAAGCGATGCCAGTAATACGCTTTCACGACCGGGTCCCAGGACCAGTTCGACGTCTCGAAATCTTTAAAGATGATGCGCGCGTCTTTGTATTTTTCGGGCGTATCACTCCAGACATAGAACTCGCGCTCGGGCGAACCGGGCGGTGCACGCCGTGATTTCTGAAACCACGGATTTTGATCGGAGGTATGATTGATCACCAATTCAGTGATGACGCGCAGGCCGCGTTCGTGGGCGGCAGCGAGGAACGCCTGAAAATCCTGCAACGTGCCGAAGTTCGGATTGACGTTGTAATAATCGGCGATGTCGTAGCCGTCATCGCGCAGTGGCGATGGATAGAAAGGCAAAAGCCAGATCGCGGTGATGCCGAGTTCCTGCAGATAATCGAGCTTCTCGATCAGTCCGCGAAAATCGCCGATGCCGTCACTGTCACTGTCATGAAAAGTCTTAACATGCAGCTCGTAGATGACCGCGTCTTTGTACCAAAGCGGGTCGGTGATCGTTTCACGAGGCGATTGCGCCATGCTGCTAACTGTTGGCGCACAAAGCGCGCCGCGCAATCACAGGCTTAAAATAGAAGCGGCCATGTTGCCATGGCCGCTCCAAGTCTAAGTGGTCTAAGGTTTTACCTTCGCGCTTCCGCCGCGTGGCCGGCGATGCATTGCCACTGACCATTGCGTTGCATCCAGGTATCAGTGAAATAGTAAGTGCGATCGAACGGCTTGCCGTCTTTGCCGGTACCCTTCTCTCGCGCACGACCGTTCACCACCGCGACGTCTGGACCGAACATTGTAATCTTTAGAGTCTCGTTCTTAGCTGACTGATAAGTATCTTTGTCCTTTTTGAATTCCGAAAGCAGGCCCGACTTATTGGTGAATTTGAACTTCGGAGACACCCCGACGAAATCAGATGCGACGAATGATTGGCGACAGACACATCGCGAGAGGCGTAAGCTGCTTCCCATCTGTTTTCCATGTCCCTGAGCGCGGCTTCCGTGCCCATTTTCTTTCCCGAAGTGGAAGCAGCAGCCGGCGATGCCGATTTTTCCGCAGTGCTGGCGGCGGTTGTTCCCTTTTTTTCGGAGGCGGTCTGCTCCGTCTTTGTGGACTTCGATTCCGCCGGAGAAACCGTGGCAGACGGCTTGTCTTCAACGGTGGCGGAGGCTTTTTCGCCCGGCGAGGAGGCGGGTGATTCTTCCTGGGCGAAGGCCGATGCGACAAAGCTCAGCGCGGCAACGGCAAGAAGGGACATAGTGAATTTCATTTACGTTTCCTTTCCCAAGTTGGGTGCTTGAACGCGGGATCGTATTTGGCGGGCAGTTCTTCGGTCAAGGCTTATCGTAGCCGTGAAAGCGATCTTGGCCGCCCCATCTCCAACAGATTTTTGCGAGCAGCGAATAAAGGATTGGGTCGCGAGCCGAAAAAGCGCATAATTGTCCATCTAACTCCACGTCTGCATGAATCCAAGGTCCAGGACTGGGTTGAATCTCGACGGCGACGGAGACGCGGAAGTCACCCCGCGTCTGCCGGCGACAGTGCCAGCACTCGCGTCGGGAGAAGCGAGCGATATCGATCTCATGCGTTCGATCCAAGCCGGAGATTCGGAAGCGCTTTCCCAGCTTTACGACCGTTACAGTGGCATTCTTAAAGCTCTGATCCTGCGCGTAATCCATAACGAGGCCGAGGCAGATGACCTCCTTCAAGAAATCTTTATGGAAATTTGGAACCACGCGAAAAATTTCTCCGCGCAAAAGGGGAAACCCCTCGGCTGGATGGTGACTTTGGCTCGCCGTCGGGCCATTGATGGCTTACGTAAGAAACAAGCTTACGCCCGGGCGGGAGAGCGTCTCCAGGCAGAAACCGAGCAACAGCCCGAGGCTTGGGTCCATAATTCCACCGCGGAAGAAATTGATTTTGCCGACACGCGAGTCCTTGTCCGACAAGTCATTAGCTCACTTCCGCCCGCCCAACAGCAGGCTATCGAGCTTGCATTTTTTCGCGGTATGAGTCAGCGCGAAATCGCCGCAGATACGAATACACCATTGGGCACCGTCAAGACTCGGCTCGAATTAGGGCTGAAAAAACTCTATGACGGCCTGAAAGAAGTGAAACATGAGCTTTGAAGAATTCCAGAACCGGGCGCGGCTCTACGTCCTTGGCGCGCTTGAATCCGAAGAGCTGGAGGAGTTCGAGGAAGCGCGGAAAACGTTTGGACAAAAGGGCGAAGATTTTATCGGGGAATGTTACGCCCTGCATGAAGCGTTCGCGCTCAGTTTGAAACCCGCGAAGGCCTCTTCTGCCATCAAAGACAAGTTGATGGCGATGGTGCGCGAGCGTCAACAGCGCTGATCCGGGAACCTTGCTTCACCCCCGAATATTTCGCGCAAAATAAATTCCTGGAGAAAGCCGTAGAAATTCACCTGGAATAAACTCAGGTCGCGCCGCGAACCGATCGGTGAGCGGTAATGATCGCAAAGCTCGCCATCCGTGAAGTTGTATTTCGCCGCAATCACCAGTCGCGCCTGATTTAAGGCGCTTAACCATGCGTCGGCATGTTGCGTCGGGATGTGCAGCGTGCAGTTGGCAAAAGTCCGCTCGTTTCCGTTCAATTGTTGAAGGTCCGCCGCCACTGTCTCCGTGGCCGTCTGAAAAAGCCGGCGCAATTCCGGCTCGACGTAAAGTTTCCATTCCGCACAGCTCTCTTTCTCGCTCTTGCCGGCCGGCCGGCTGAAGAGGCGCTGCTCAGCCGCCGGACTTCCCTCCGGACTTGTGCTGGCCGGTATCTGTCGAAGCAGTTCGGCCAGAAATGGATCGAGCTCCGATATCTCGAGCTCGTTTTTCCGCCGGCAAATTTCCATATCAATTGACTTTCTCGAGCGTCGCAAGCAGCAGGTATCCGTGCAATTGCTGGACGTAGAGCTCGGCGCGTTCGCGGACGCCGCTCCATAAGATCGAACGACCTTTTTGATGCACTTCCAGCATGTGGCGCTCAGCCTTTTCGCGCGGATAACCAAACACGCGTTGGAAAACCATCGTCACGTAAGTCATCAGATTGACCGGATCGTTGTGCACCACCACCTGCCAGGGGAGATCCAGCTCTTCCTGGGTTTCTGTTTCCTTTTCAATCGTCGGATCCGCCAATGCGCCGCGCGTCGGAATCGCTGCAACGGCCGTCAAGCCTGCAATTGGTTCGCTTATCGCCACCCCTGCCCCGCCCCAGTGTGGCTGACACCTCATGCGAAACGCTAACATACGACGCCCTCAGTTCAAACCTGGTCGAGAATTTCCTCTTGGATCTTTTTCATCCTCCGAGCGTCTGTCTTGTTCTCGTCATCAAACCCGTGCAGATGGAGGAGACCATGCGCGACGTACAATTGAAGCTCGCGCGGCAATGTGTTTCGAAATCGTCGCGCGTGACGGCGCGCCGTCTCCGCGCTGATGAAGATTTCGCCATGCGAAAACGTAATGACATCAGTCGGACCACTCTTATTGAGAAATTGTCGATGTAACGCCGACATCCGGTGGTCCGAGACGATCAGCACAGAAATTTCACGCAGTTTTATCAAATCTGTGACCGCCGTTTTGCGAAGCTCCAGACAAAGGCGTAAAGCTTTGCGCGCGAAATTCTCCAGTGCGGCTGCGTCGATCGGAACAACACGCTGAAGATTGCGGACCTTAATCTCGGCTGTTTGCCCGCCTCGATTCATGAAGAATGGTTGTCGATCTTGTCCGCCAATCGGACGGACTCGTCCCGTGGCGAGCCTGCCTGACGAACGCGATCGATCGATTTGAGCAGCGAATAGACAATCTCCATTCGGGGCGTCGTTGCTCCCGCCACGAGTGCGCGCCGGAGCGGCTCGCCCCAAATCGCTTCAATTTCCAAGGGTTTGCCCGCTTCGAAATCGAGCAGCGTGGACGGTTTGTATGCGCCCATCGTTTCGGTTGGCTTCATTTGTTCGGCCGCGGCCGTGATGGGGAGCGCGTGGCCGCATTTGTTCGCAGCCGCAATCACTTCCTCCATAAGCGCGATGGTTGATCGCCGCAGGTCCTCGTCGGCCAGAATTGCGGCCGTGTCGATACCGCCAGCCAGGATCGACAAGCTGTTGAACGGAATGTTCCAAACCAATTTGCGCCAGTGTTCCAGCGCCAGGTCTTCGGCCACGGTACATTTAATTCCGCTCCCCCTAAATTCCTCGGCAATCTCACGTGTGCGCGCTTGCGGAGCGCGGCCGTACTCGCCGATGACGATGTGGCCGTAATCAAATCGCTCCACTACGGTGCGCGCGATTCTGCTGAGACAGATAAAACAGAGTCCGCCGAGAACGCGTTCCGTCCCGAAATGCTCGGCGAGAAATTCCTCATTGCCGAGACCGTTCTGCAAAGTCAGCAACGTGGTACGTTCGTGCAGAAGCGGCGGGATAAGATCGACCATCTCCTGGTTCGAGGTCGCCTTGACCGCGATGAGCACGAGATCGCTCGGCCCGATTTCCTTGGTCGAGTTGTAGCAATTGACTTTGGCGACCGTAAAATCTTCCCCTTCACCGCGAACGGTCAGACCATCCCGCCGGACTTCCGCCAAGTCGCCGCGCATCAGAAAGTGCACATCGCGCCCGGCATGCGCCAGCTTCGCGCCGTAATAACTGCCGATCGTGCCGGAACCGACAATGGCGATCTTCTTCATTTAGCGATTTAACGATTCAGAGATTTGGCGATTAGATTTCGCCGTAGCTAGCGAGGCGGAAAATATTTTCAGCAATTCCTCGCATTCCGAGATCAGCGGACCAACTACTTTCAGTTTTACGAGCTCGGCTTCGATCAAGAGCTCGAACCAAAAAAGCGTTTCATCCGCTTCTTCGGTCACAACGCTAATCTTGGAAATGAAGTCCGCCGCAGAACGCGCTCGGCAACTAGCCCGGTAATTGGCAGCCAGTGAAGTTCCCGAACGAAGAAATTGTCGCCCAATTATGCGAGTGGATTGATCTTTGGGAAGTCTCGCGAATGCTCTGATCACCCGAACCGCAAATTTCTTTGTCCTGGCCTGCAGCTGCCTTGCTCGATGGAGGGTATTCATAGCCCAATCGTTAAATCATCAACTCGCTAAATCGTTAACTAAATTCATGCCGGTGGGCGTCGTTCCGCCTGAAAGTTTCGCGTGATCAAACGCGCACCGGCGTTAAACGTGAAATACGCCCAGGCCCATTGGAAAAGCACGGCAAGCCGATTTCGAAACCCAACCAGAAACATGATGTGTACGAACAGCCAGGCCAGCCACGCCGGCAATCCGCTGAGATGCACGTACTTTAGATCGGCGACGGCTTTGTTGCGCCCGATTGTCGCCATGCTGCCTTTGTCCCAATAGCGAAAGCGCTGCGGTTTGCGATTAGCAATCATGGCCAGAACATTTTTCGCGGCGTGACGCCCCTGTTGCATGGCCACTGGTGAAACGCCAGGAAGCGGTTTGCCAGTTTGATGAGAAAAATTCGCGAGGTCGCCGATTACCTGCACTTCGGGATGACCGGGAATGGTCAGGTCCTCGTTCACCATGACGCGACCCACTCGGTCCCGTTCCACCCCGAGCGATTTGCCGACGAAAGATGCTTCGTTGCCTGCCGCCCAAACCTTTACGCGGCAAGCAATGAATTCGTCGCCCACTTGGACGCCGTGCTCGCTCAAGTTCGTCGCGTGTACACCGGTGCGTACCTCCACACCAAGATCGACAAGTTGTTTTAAGGCCTTCGCCGACAAGTCTTCTGGAAACGCCGCGAGCACGCGCGGCTCGCCTTCCACCAGAATTACGCGCGCCTGCGACGGATCGATGTGACGAAAATCCTTTCTCAGTGTGTAACGCGCAATCTCGGCGATCGCTCCCGCCATTTCCACACCGGTCGGCCCGCCACCGATAATCACGAAGGTCATGGCCGCACGACGTGCTGCTTCGTCGGAAATTTTTTCGGCGTACTCGAACGCCATCAAAGTCCGCCGGCGGATCTCAAGGGCATCCTCAAGGCTCTTGAGTCCCGGAGCCAAAACCTCCCACTCGGGATGACCGAAATAGGAGTGACGGGAACCTGTGGCGAGGATTAAATAATCGTAACTGATTTGAAGATCGCCGGTCGTGACCGTTTTCGATGCGACGTCGACCAACTCCACTTCCGCGAGCATCACTTCCACGTTTTCACAGTTCCTCAGAACGGCGCGGACCGGTGCGGCGATATCTGCCGGCGACAGCGCGGCTGTTGCCACCTGATAAAGCAACGGCTGAAAAAGATGATGGTTGGTGCGATCGAGCACCGTCACCTGCACATCTTCGCAGCATAATTTTTTTGCCGCTTCCAACCCGCCAAAACCGGCGCCCACAATTACGACGCGCGGTTTCTTTGTCGGCTCGCTTCCCATTGGGCAAGAATGTTCCAGCAACAAAATCGGACGCGAGGATTTTTATTGTAGTCGATTCGTCGGCTCGACA
>Ga0208989_10000738_pt1 | contig 10094 bp, 7 predicted proteins | sample MedBloCAOM3_M1_FD_187852 | JGI IMG/M metagenome (GOLD analysis project Ga0208989, IMG submission 187852) | Forest soil microbial communities from El Dorado National Forest, California, USA - Mediterranean Blodgett CA OM3_M1 (SPAdes) (version 2) | ecosystem: Environmental > Terrestrial > Soil >...
GGAACGGGTCACGAAGGGTTATAGCTTGAAGCGAATCTTGCAGATCGGAAACTGGCCGCCTCCTGTTTGTGGATGGGCGATGTCCCTGGTCGGACTTCGCCGCGAACTGGAAGCGCGCGGCTGGGACTGTCCGGTGATGAATCTGAACGAAAACCGCCGCATTGCAAGCGCCGACTACATCGATGTGCAGGACGGCTGGGATTATTTTCGCAAAGTCTGGCGACACGTTAAGCGAGGATACGCTGTCCATGTGCGGGTGAATGGCGATACGAAGAAGGGATATCTGCTGGCGCTCACGGCGCTGGTACTGGCCCGTATAGCAGGGCGTTCAGCCTTGCTGACGTACTGCGGCGGCCATCGCCAGAGCTTTTTTCCCGCACCCAAAGGCTCATTTCGCTATCTGGCGTTTGCCTTGTTGTTTCGCGTTCCCAGCCGCATTTACTGCAATAGCGAGCCGGTAAAGCAGGCGCTGCTGACTACGGGAATCAATTCTGATCGGGTTTTGCCGATCCCACATTTCTCGACCCAATATGTCCAGTTCCGTCCTGCCGAGTTGCCGGATCGAGTCAAAGACTTCTGCGCGCGAATGGAAGGAACGTTCTTTCTGTATATCTGCTATCGCAAAGAGTACATGCTTGAATTTCTGGCGGAAGCAATGTGGCGCTTTCGCGATAAATTTCCGAGGATAGGTTTTCTGCTGGTGGGAACCAGCGAGCGCGAGCTGGAGCCCCTTGGGACGTTTTTCAGGGCTCAAGGTCTGGAAGAAGTCGTCTGTATCACAGGCTCGGTCTCGCACGATCTTTTTCTCACCATGCTCACGCGTTCGCTGGCCTACATTCGTGTTCCGCTGACTGATGGTGTTTGTTCGTCGGTGCTGGAGGCTTTGACGCTCAAAGTGCCCGTGCTGGGCAGCGACAATGGCACGCGTCCGATAGGAGTCGAGTTGTGGCAGCCGGATAGCGTCGACTCTTTGCTGGCCCGGATGATCGATGCGGCGGAGAGGCATGATGCCATGGTCGCTCGCATTCCTTCGATTGCCGCGGAGGACAATACGCGCAAGCTTGCCGATGACGTGGAGGCTGTTTGCCTGCGTACTAAATCAGATTCCAAAGGAGCGGCCATTTCGATTCAACCAGTCGCATCAGAGCGCAAATCAGGAATGTAAGCCGTCGAACTCCAGCCGCGAAAATGTCAGACGAGACCTCAACCAAGACCTGGGAGAAGTTCTCCACGTCCGTCCCCGGGCGCAGCAGCGCGCCGGTTTTCGTTTTGGGCTCTCCACGCTCGGGGACCACTCTGCTCTACCACATGCTGCTTTCGTCGGGCGGATTCGCGGTGTATCGAAGCGAGACGCATGTCTTCAATGTGCTGGAGACGGCCTACGGCGACTTGAGTAAGGCGAGCAACAAGAGAAAACTCATGAAGGCCTGGCTGGGCAGCAAGCTGTTCCAGGTCTCAGGGCTGGATCCTCGAAAGATTGAAGCCAGGGTCATTGCCGAGTGTACTAACGGCGGAGACTTCCTTCGCCTGGTCATGGGCCAGGTCGCAAAGGATCAGAACGTCACGCGCTGGTCGGACTGCACTCCTGATCATCTTCTCTATCTGCGGCGTATTAAGGAGACGATTCCCGAGGCTTTGGTCATCCACATTATTCGAGACGGACGGGATGTCGCTCTCTCGATGGAGAAGCAGGGCTGGATCCGTCCTTTGCCGGGGGACTCAAATCAGCGGCTGGGTGTATCGGCGCTCTACTGGGAGTGGATCGTGAATCGTGGACGAAAGACTGGGAAGACGCTGGGGACGGATTACTGCGAGATCCATTTCGAAGATCTTATTCGCGAGCCTCGCACAGTATTGGGGAAGCTGAGTGCATTCATTGAGCACGATCTGAATTACGATCATATTCGCGAGGTGGGGATTGGGTCCGTAGCGGAGCCTAATTCTTCGTTCCAGACGGGGTCGTCCGGCGAGGATTTCAATCCTGTAGCAAGATGGAAACAGGCTCTGCCTCAGCAAGACATCGTTCGCCTGGAATCTCTAATCGGCGGCACTCTAAGAGAACTCGGCTATCCGGTCGAGGCGCCTCAGCCGTCGAAATCGGAAGTAGCGAGACTTCGCAGAATGCGTGCCCGCTATCGCAAATACTTCGACTTCAAGTTCTGGCTAAAGACGAGAACGCCCTTCGGTAAATGGTTCGTCACCAAAGATCTCTCGTGGTTATAGCTGAACAATTTGACTGAGTGCAGCCCGCTCACTCCACGCCTTCTGTTGCAGCCTGGATAGAGTCAATGTCGGCTCCAAGGTCCTTTCCGTCGGTCCCTGCTTTGAGATATTTCGAAGCGCCCTTGCACGAGCCGGGCTGCTTGGGCCCTTTGCACAAGTGGTAGTCGCCGCCGTTACCATTCTTGAAATCGACGAAGCCGACGCCGGAAAAACTGCCCGGAAACCAGTTACCGGACGGCCAGAGTCCCTGGGCGCCGACGATCACGTTGTGGGTAAAGTTCGGATCCTTAAAGCAATTATTTACCATTGCCAGAGCGTGGGGCTGCTGGCCGGCACAGTTGCTCAGACCTCCACCCGTGGACGTGAGCTGGCGTTCTCCCGCTGCGACGATTCCATTTCGAAAAACGAAGCCGGTTGCTTTCGGTTCTCCAGTCGTGCCTCCCAGTCCAAACAAAACCCTGGGCGGGAATGCGGTGATGTGGTCGAGCCAGACGTCGTGGAGCTTGGGAGTAATCGACATCACCAGGGCAAAAATGCCGAAACCGTCATATTTTTCCGCATCGATGTCTTCGAAGACCATGTCGTGAATGCTGTAGCGTTCCCCCGCGGTGGAGGCTCCCTTTGTATCGGACAGCACATTCGCGAGTTCCATACCTCCGCCCATATGCGCCACGCGGTTGTAGCGGAGCGTTATATCCACAACCTTGCAAAGCGGACAAACATTCGGACTCTGGTTTTTCGGCGTGATAACGATCGCGAATCCGTTCTGGGAGAAACCACCCCACGAATTTTCCAGGATGTTTCCTTCGAACAGCAGACGCTGAGCATTCTTGAGTTCGAAAATGTTCTTCACGATAAATGGTTTGCCCGAAGTACCTCCGACGAAACCGGGTTGCCCAGCTTTCCAGGTCATGGGCTTAAACATATGGTTACGGCGGATCTCGATGTCGGCGGGCGTTGTGGTCGCTTCCCCGCCGCCCAGGATCACGCTCTGGCCGGCTGCCTCAAGGAAGTTATTGACGATTTTGTATGGTCCGCCGGCGACGTCGCCTCCGCCACCGCTAATATCCTGAGCCTCGACACATGCCCCGGTCACCGCCACACAGTGAAAATCCGAAAAGTATGAATCGACGACTGCAACGAAAGTGGTGCCGCTCAAGTAGACGCCGCGAGTAGTTTCATCCTGCGCGGTTCCGTGCATCCAGACGCGGTCGAATACAAGATGATCAGCGGCGGCATGTTCCTCGGGAGAGGCCAGGTTCGACACGCGGCGTTCAGAGGCTGTGCGCGTGATCTCCAGGCCGAGAAGCCGGTAGTGATTCGCGCCTTGCGCGAAGAAGATGGGTCCAGGAATGGATTTACCGTCATATACGATTTTGGCCAACACATTGTGCGGAGCGGGACAGGGAAAGGCAGGACGTGCGGGAAGCGAGGCGATGCCGGCATAACACGGTGTAATGCGCGTGCCCTCGGGAGGCAAATCACTGTCAGACGCGTCGGTACGAATAATGATCCAGTGCAGATCATCGCAGCGTTTTTGAGGCAAGTGGAGAACCCCGGTAAACGTGGCCCCAGCCTCAAGACGAAGAGTGTCGCCGCAGGAAGCTTTGTCCAGAACATCCTGGAGGTTGTCTCCAGCCTTTACGAGATGGCTTTTTCCTGGGGCAGGAGTGTCGGCCATTGAGGTGCGGAGAAAAATACGCGGCAATTCGGCGGGCCCATCGAAGCCTGGACGCGCCGCAGTCGACTGGGCCGTACACGGCGCGCTGAAGTGCAGAACGCAAAAGATGAGAACCAGAAGTGTTGAAAGTAGTTTGGCAAAACGCTTCGGCGAATAACCCAACATCATGCAAGAGTCCTAGCTTTGCCCCAACTACGTTAGGGATGGCAGGCCAAGATGTCCGAGATCTATTCTCAGGACATCAACCTGAATATCGAACCAAGCTGTTAACGGAATTCTAGCAGAGGAAATAACTGAAGGGCCTTCGCGGCGCGTCTTTTGTTTCGCGCGTCAGGGTTCCGCACCTCAGAGTTCGGACCTCAGAGTCGCACCGCAGGCCCGGCTTTAGCGAACGCCTGCGGTGGCAGTCTCGATGGCGTTGATATCCGCGCCCAGATCTTTGTGGTCGGTTCCGGCATTTTTGTAGGCGCTGGATGGAAGCAGATGATAGTCGCCACCCTTGCCGAAGTTATAATTCACAAACTGGACGGTGACAGGATCAGTAGGAAAGAAATTGCCGCTCGGCCATTTCGACGCGGGGTAGCTAGCGGGAGAGCCAATAATTGCATTGTTTACGAACGAGTAGGAAGCGAAGCAGCTATTGATGGTCGTAATTGGAACGTCGTAGTAGGCGCAGTTCGTCGGTCCCCCGCCGCTTGACCAAATCGGACGCGCACCCGCAACCACCAGATTGTTGACGAACGTGAATGCAGACATCTTCGGCATGCTCGCCATGTTCCCTATGGTCAGCAGAGGATAAGTGGGGTCCCCAAGTCCGGTCACGTGGGTAATGCTGACGTTGTTCAAGACGTTGGCGTTCCAGCTGTTCATCACCAGGAAAAGAGGACCACTTCCCTTGTACTCAGCCGCATTGATGTCATCGAAGGTGACATCGTGAATGCTGTATCGTGCGCCAGCCGTAGCGGCCCCGCCAGCATCGGAGAGGACGGTGGCGATTTGCATCCCGGCAGCCGCATGACTGAACTTGCTGTAGCGGATAGTCACATCGGTTACCAAACACTTTGGACAGACGTTCGTTTTGCCAAACGCTTGGTTCTTGGGTGTTAAGACAAGGGTGTAGCCGGTCTGACTGAAGCCTCCCCAAGTGTTCTCGGCAATGTTGCCCTCAAACAAGACTCGCTGGGCATTCTTCAGCTCAAAGTGATTCTTCACGATGAACGGGTTGCCATCAACGCCGCCGACAAAGCCCGGCTGTCCGACCATCCAGGTCAACGGTTTGAAAAGGTAATTCTGCCGGATCTCGACGTCCGTGGGAGTAGTGGTTGCAGAGCCTCCACCCAGCGATATGTTTTCGGCTGCGCCTTCAAGGAAATTATTGACTATTTTGATCGGTCCCGTGGGGTAGTTCCCGCCACCGCCTCCGATCGCTTGCGAATCGGTACAACTTCCGGTCAGGGCAACGCAATGAAAGTCGTTGAAGAAGGAATCCACAATAGAAATTGAAACCAGGCCTGCGACGTAAATCCCGCGGGCGGTCTCCTCATGCGCCGTCCCGTGCACCCACAGGCGATCGAGGATGATGTGATCCGCAGGCGCAGCGACGTCGGGCGAAATCAATTCTGAAATATATCCGGTACCCGTCGATCGAGTTACTTCCAGTCCAATAAGGCGATAGTGGTTTGCTCCGGAGGCAAACACCACTGGCCCGTATCCCGTCTTATTGACGAAGATCAACTTTGCCAGGACATTGCGTGGAGAAGCGCAAGGAAAGGCCGGGCGCCCGGGAAGGGATGCGATACCGGCAAAGCAGGGCGTAATTCTTGTTCCCTCGGGCGGCAAACTGCTGTCCGGAGCGCTGGTGCGCACGATGATCCAGTGAGCGTTATCGCAGGGCTTGCTGGGAAATTTGAAAACACCGCTGAACGTCGCTCCGGCTTGCAGTTGGATGGTATCTCCGCAACTGGCGCTGTTCAATGCAGCCTGCAGGTCGCCGCCAGCGTTTACTGGGGTCACTTTGCTGGCTGTGGGCGTGCTCGCCAGAGCAGTGGACAAGTAAGAGCGGGGTAACTCCGCGGGTCCGTCAAAATTGCCTGCGGTTGAACTCGATGACACCGCTAACGTCAGAGCTTGAGTTGCTTGATGGGCGGCTGCATCTTTTACCCCGATGGTGAATGGGAAAGTACCCGCCTGGCTGGGAGTACCGGAAATGACTCCGGTCGATGTATTCAATTGCAGCCCTTTGGGAAGCGTGCCGGTGGCGATCGCCCACTGATAAGGCGTCGCGCCGCCGGTTCCTGCCAGTACGGCGTCATACAAGAGACCGCTGACGCCAGCGGCCAGGCTTGAGGTAAGGATCTTCAGGGACTGTTGAGCGACGGACTGAGGAGCGACTACCGTCGCGCTGACCGTTGCATGTGACGTGGGATCAGCAGTACTTGTGGCGACAACCATCACGGTCTGCGAACTAGTCACTGCCGGAGCATTGAAAAGCCCCTTGTCGGAAATAGATCCGATGCTTGCCGACCATCGGACCCCAGTGTCGCGAGTGTCTTCTACCCGAGCTATGAATTGCAGAGTGCCTCCAGAGGGCACGCTGGAACTGCCCGGCGACAGCGCGATGCGCGCAGCCACATTTCCTTTGGAACTTGCGGGAGTCATCGATTGCATGGTATTGCTGCAGGCCGTCATACCTAGGACGGTAGCCAGCAAGAGTGCGACAACCGTGGCATGAACCGGCACAGGAACGTTGTGGATAGCTCGGCTAGGCGGGGGCAGCTTTATATTCAATGGAATAGCCTCGTACCAAAGTTGGGGGACTAAGCGTCCGAGTCCGTAATGGCACTTTAGTGGGGGATGTCCCGTTACGACCAGATCACGAAAGGGCTGGGTCCGATAGCGCACGGGAGTACAGGCCGGCCCGAAGGGGTTGACAAGGAGTAAAACGGCAGAAGTTGCGTGCTGCGGTCTCAGATGGCGTTTAGAACTAGCCCGCAGGGTTATGCTGGCGATCGCTTAGGGCTGACGGAGCAGGACTGTGCGGAAGCGATCATACAGGCTGTTCCCGAGCAGGGTCCTGGCGGCGCCTCGCGCAGATTCGCTCAATTGTGTTTTCCACAATCCTGATCCTGCGCAGATTCTCGAGAATGTAGATTCACGGGTATCACGCATGATGGCAACGCGTCCGAGTGAAAAGGTGTTGGTCGAAGGAGAGTTCGGCCGCGCGCGACTGGTGGCCAGAGAGTGATACCCCCCGTGTTTCGCGACATCGAGAGTTCGTTCATTGTAACGACCACCCGGACAGGAGAAGTGTTCTACTTTCTTGCCGGTCACATCTTCCAATTTGGAGCGCGCGTCCAGGAGTTCATGACGCAGCTCTGCGGGTCCCAGGTCATTCAAGTACGCGTGAGTCATGGAGTGGCAGCCGATTTCGAAACCCGAAGAGCTCAGTTGATGCAGCTGTTCTGCCGACATATAGCCCGGTTTGTCGAGGAATCCCGCGGTCACGTAGAAAGTGGCATGGTATCCGATTTCCTTCAGGATGGGAGCCGCCACAGTCACATCTGTCTCACTGCCGTCGTCAAAGGTGATAGCCACCGATTTGCCGGCAGGGAAGGTTAGAGCTTCACTGACACTCAGACCCTGCCAGCCATTTCGCCGAAGCCAGTCCATCTGCGAACGGAACGATGCTTCAGAGAGGATGTAGCGAACGTATCCAGGCTCGGATTGGCACAGGGGACGGCCCGGCAGTTCCAGTTCGTGGTACATAAGGAATACGATGCCGCGCGATGCCATCAGAAGATCCTGCGCATTTGCGCTTTCAGCGATTCAGGGACCCGTATGCCCAGGCGGTCGAGCGCCTGCTTGCCGTTCTTAAGAAAGCGCCACATCTGATACGAGCGCGCGTGGACGCGGTCGAACTCCGCGAGCAGCGCTTCGGGCAGGACGCCGGATGAAGGCAGCCGCAGTTTGTCCTTTTCAGCAGTGTATCTTCCCGCGGCGAGAGCCGAAAGAATCGACGAGGGATCGGGAGAGTCGCCCTCGAGCATGACAAACATGCCGCGGAACTGTTTCTTCCAGTGCAGGTCCTGGCCGTAGAACGCGTGCATCTGGGGCGCCCGCTGTTTTAATCGGAGAAGCAGAGCGAATGTTTGCGGGCGCGGCGCATAACGTCCGTCGTACTTGGTATTCCAGGCTTCGATTCCTAATGGCAAGGTGTCGAAGCTTTCAATCCATTCGAAGAAATCGTTCTTTGGGTGTGCAATTACCGAGAGTGCTCCCTGCGAATCGATGTGGCGAATCACTTCCTGCGGGTCAGAACTCTCGGTGAGCTTGGTGGCGCGGTAACCGAGGATGTGCATCTCCCGTTCGCACCTGTATTCCAAACCTGCTACAAAACGAAAACTATCGTCGGAGAGGGATTCGCATTCGGAAATGTAACGTTCAATCGATTGCTGATCGAAAAATTCAGCATGGTCGCTCATGCACACGAAGCTGCATCCGTCGGAGAGGAAGGCATCGCGAAGTTCCCTCAGGGTGAACTCGCCGTCGGAATACGTGCTGTGAACGTGCAGGGCGCCTTTCAGCATGAGTTTTAGCTGGTTGACCGTCCTTTCAAGAGACGCAAGAAAGAATAGACCCAGTCTCCCAATTCGGGGAGAGGGTCTTTCCATTGAAACAGATCGTGGTATGTGCCGGAAACTGGAGTGAGAACGTCCAGTAAAGTACGTAGTCGGCTGGAGTACTCTTCCGGATATCCAGCGGGCGGGCCCTTCCAGACTTCGGCCAGGTGACGTGCATCGCCCAGTAACCAGCGGCAACGAATCCGGGAACGATAACCTGCATTCGGTGCTATATCGCCCTCTTCGGCCATGCGGGCGAGTAGCGCAGGAAAATCCACTCCCGCATAACATGCCAAAGGAAGCGAATGCCAGAAACGCCCATTCACTTCCATAAACACAGCCGGCAATCCCGTTTGCTTTCGATATTCCACCATGGCCACACCATGCCATCGCAGCGCCGACAGAATAGCTAAAGAAGAACGGCGAATTTCAGGATCAGGCTCCACGCTGATCCGCACCGCACTGCCGGAACCGGTCGGATATACATCGCGAATGCGCTGGTGCGCGAATTCAGCGCGTAATTCACCGTGGTTCATCAGGGCAAAGTATCCTGTCCCTTCTCCTTGAACGAATTCCTGCACCAATACTGCGGAAGACCGGCCGGCGATATCGCGATAGGCCGCCTCAAACTGAACTGAGTTGGCGGCATAGCGGGGGCGACCTGCCGTGCGTACCTTCCCGGCTGCGGAGATTTCCTCCGAAGCGCGTGGCTTCAAGACCACAGGATAGCGCAGGGATTGCGAGGCGTCGCGCGCTTGCGCCAGGCTTGAAATAAGCAACGTCTTGGGAACAGCAACTCCGAGTGAAGCGGCTAAACGCGTCGTCTCGTCTTTATCGAAAGCGCGGAGCAGATCGTTGTGCTCTGGCAATACCAAGCGTGCCCCGGCGGCAATCAAAAGATCGCGATGGGCAGACAGCGGAAGCGTGGTTGCCTCGGTCATGGGAAGGACCAGAGTCCCGGGTTGTTGACAAACGAAGCTAGCAATTGTGTCGAGAAAAGCGTCGACGTGTCCCTGCGGATCGAGGGCGGAGCGGCGCGGCTGCCCGCCGGCGTGGCGGAGATCGCGCTGTGCAGCGTGCCGGAGCAGTGGGTGGGTCCTGATCCCGAGGTGTCGATCCGCACCGCGGCCGCCGGCGTAGAGGCGAGCGGCACCGCGCACCGGCTGGACGGAGTCCCGCTGGCACTGCAGGCGCCGCTGGCCGGCGATGCGCCGACAGCGGCCGCGGTGCTGACGCGACTGCTTGCGGAGATCGGGCCGTGACGGCGATCCGGATCAGCGGCGGTCAGGTCCACGACCCAGCCAACGACGTCGACGGCGAGATCCACGACGTATGCCTCGAGGACGGCAAGGTGGTCTCGGAGGTCGGTCCCGAGGCCCGCCGGATCGACGCCCGAGGGATGGTGGTGATGCCCGGCGGCGTCGACATCCACGCCCACATCGCGGGCCCTAAGGTGAACGCGGCTCGCAAGCTCTCCCCCGATGATCGCCGCGACGACCCCCTGGATCGAACCGACGTGCTGCGCTCGGGCAGCGGCGGCTTGGTCCCCTCCACGTTCGCCACCGGCTACC
>Ga0208989_10000739_pt1 | contig 10077 bp, 6 predicted proteins | sample MedBloCAOM3_M1_FD_187852 | JGI IMG/M metagenome (GOLD analysis project Ga0208989, IMG submission 187852) | Forest soil microbial communities from El Dorado National Forest, California, USA - Mediterranean Blodgett CA OM3_M1 (SPAdes) (version 2) | ecosystem: Environmental > Terrestrial > Soil >...
GTTGGTATCGGCCAGCGTCAGGTTGGACGAACCGGTCTGCAGCACGTTGATCAGGTTCTTGTTGAAGTCCTGGCGGATCTGCACGACCGACAGGTTCGAACCCAGCGAAGATGCTTCAGAGCGCAGCGTGGAGCTGGCAGAGTTCAGCGCGGTCAACGCCTTGTTGGCCGAGCTGTTGTCCAGGAAGTCGGTGCCCTGGGTCAGGTTCGAAAGACCAAGGCCGGCGAGGTTGAAGGAGACGCCGGTGATGCTCAGCGTCGACTTTCCGGTTTCGTTGAACGTCAGTTTCAAGGTGTCGCCGTTCAACAGGTTGACACCGTTGAACGAAGCGTCCTGGGCCGTCGTGTTGATCTGGTTCACGACTTCATTGTACTGCGCGACCAGGCTGTTCCGGCTCGCCTGCGAGTTCGGATCGGCAACCGGCGCTGCGGCAGCCAAACTGGCGAACGGCGTCGCCGTACTACCGGTGAACGCGCCGATCGTCGACGAAGCCGCATCGTTGGTGGTCACGATGTTGATCTTGCCGGTCGTGTCGATGCTGGCCTGCAGGTTGTTCGCCGCCAGCGCATCATTGAGCTGGTTGAGCGTCGAGACCTGCCCGGCAGCGGTGCCGAAGGTGATGTTGGTCGCGGTGCCGCCACCGGTGGCGGCGATCTTGAGTGTCTGACCGCTGAGCGCGGGAGGGGTAACTGCAGTCGTGCCGGCCGTAAGACCGAGGGCCGTCAGTGTGGTCGCATTGCCGCCGATCGTCAGATCGGTCGTGGTGCCGGTGCTCAGGGTGAGCTTGGTGCCACCGAGTGACGATTGGGTGGTTGCACCGGTGATGGTGTCAATGGCCCCAAGCAAGTCGCCCACCGTCGCGGTGCTCAGATCGAGCGATGCGCCGGCCGAGGAGACCGAGTTGCCGGTGGTGCTGTTGAAAGAGATCGTCTTGCCGTCGATCGTGAAGCTGTCCGCGGTGGTGATGGCTGTGGTCAACGCGCTCAGCTTGGTGGTCGTCGCAGTGGCACCCGCAATGGCCGCACCGGTGACGGTGGCATTGCTTCCCGGGCCCAGCAGATTGGTCGCCGTCGCGCCGGTGATCGCGGTAGAGGTCACGTTGGACTTGGTCGAATAGCCCACGGGGGTCTGCAGCACCTGGCTGGCGATCGACTTGGCGGTATCGACCAGCTTCTGCAATGAGGTGATGCCGGTGTTGGCGGCCTGCAGGATCTGCACGCCGTTGCCGATGCTGTCGAGCAGATTGCTGATGTCGCTGGCGCGGTTGTCGAGGCCCTGCGCGGTGAAGAAGTTGGTGGGGTTGTCGAGGGCTGAGTTGACCTTCTTGCCACTGGCGAGACGGCCCTGGGTGGTGGAGAGGAGATCTGCGGTGGATTGCAGGGAGAGGAGGTTCTGGCGAACCGACGCGGAGAGAACAATACCGGACATTTTTCATACCTTTCTGGTGTGAAATTTGAGTGAGCCGACCCCAATCTTTTTTGATCGGGCGACGGCCGGACCCTGGAAGCTAGTTTCTAAGGAAATATGAATCGGTATCGCACTGCCGGTCTCCCCGGTTGCATTGGCGCCGCCCTTGTGCGCGGTTCGCTCTCCGCGTCCACTGCGATATGGCATTGATAATGCTGCACATTTGCGTGACGGCATCTCGCGTTTACCAGGCGTTAACTACAATCGGAAAGGATGCGTCGGGATCGGTCAGACGTCGAAGCCGGCGTACTTCAGCGGAGAAACAGCCATGGCTTTAAAAGTCGAACTCAAGCCGAACGAGCGCATCATCATCGGCTCGTGCGTGGTCACCAATACCGATCAGCGCGCCCGGCTATTGATCGACGGCGACAGGATTCCGATCCTGCGCGAGAAGGATATCCTGACGCCGGAAACCGCCGATACCCCGGCGAAGCTGATCTATCTCGCCGTGCAACTGATGTATCTGTCACCGGATCCGATGGCCCATCACCCGACCTACTTCAGCCTGGTGCGGGACATCCTGAGCGCCATGCCGAGCGCATGGCCTTTCATCGAAGGGATCAACAATCATATCCTCAACGGCGATCTGTATCACGCGTTGAAAGAAGCGAAAAAGCTGATCGGCCACGAAGAGAAGCTCATTCAGAGCGCGAAGGATATGATTGCGGCCCGCGCCGAAACCGATCGCAAATCGGCGTAGCGCGCCCACGATTCTGGACAACACCACCACGCGTCTGCAAATTGAAAGGCCTCCGGAAGGAAGGCCTTTTGGCATGTCAGACGGTGTCACGACGGCGCCACCCCGGAAACGCAGCGCGCTGCCTGATCGTTTACATCGCCAGCGGCGGAGACGGCTCGACTTTCAGAACGAGGCTGTCGTCAGAAGACGGTCGCTGCGCGCCGAATTCCAGCACCGCCGAGATCAGGGCATCGATGTCGCAGGTGTCGGTGCGGTGATTGACGATAGCCGCGCGTATAGCGAGCACACCGTCGAGAAGCGTCGTCGATGGCGCCGCAATCCCGGATTCCTGAATGGCAATGACGATATCGCCGTTGACCCTGTTGGCGTCGGCGGCGCGATAACGGAAGCAGACGATATTAAGCTCGACCGGCGCCAGCAGCTCCAGCCGCGGCTCGGCCAAGATCCTCTGCTCCAGATATTTGGCGAGCGTGCAGGTGCGCGTGATCATCGCTCCGAGCTTTTCCAGCCCGAAGGTTTTCAAGGTGAACCATGTCTTGAGCGCGCTGAAGCCTCGGGACAGATCGGGCCCAAGGTCGCAGGGCCAGGATGAGCCTGCGGCAAGCCCCCGGGTCTCGCGGCGCAGATAGGCCGCCGGCGCGGCGAAGGTCTCGCGGTGCTGCTGGCCGTCGCGCACGATCAGGAAGCCGGCGTCGTAAGGAACCTGCCCCCATTTGTGAAAATCAAGCGCAATCGAATCCGCATTTTCAAGGCCGGCCAGCCGCGGCGCGAGCAGCGGCGAGAGAATCCCGAGCGCGCCATAGGCGCCGTCGACGTGAAACCAGAGCCCCTCTTCGCGGCACAGCGTGCTCAGCGCTCGGAGATCATCGATGGCGCCGATATCCACCGTTCCCGCCGAGCCGACGACGAGGAAAGGTTTCAGGCCGGCCTTGCGGTCCGAGGCGATCCGGGCGCGCAGCGCCGCCACATCGATGCGGTGGAATCGATCGACCTCGATGCATCGCAAGGCATCGCTGCCGAAACCGGCGAGATCCATTGCCTTCGCGATACAGCCATGCGCCGCCGTCGAGGTATAGGCCGTCAGGAGAGCACCTTCGTCACTGAGGCCACGTCGCCGGACGGTCTGTCCCAGTGCCGCCGTTCGCGCCACCAGCACCGCCATCAGATTTGCCATCGATGTGCCGGTGACGAAAATCCCGCTCGCCTCGCTCGGGAAACCGAATATCGAGGCCATCCATTCGACAACCTGGCGTTCAACCTCGATCGGAATGTGATCGCGCCCGCCGAGATTGGCGTTGAGTCCGGCCGCCAGCATTTCGGCCAGCATGCCGACGGCGGTGCCGCCGCCATGCACCCATCCCATGAAGCCCGGATGAACATTGCCGGTCGCATAGGGAACGATGAAATCGGTGAATTCCCGATACACCTCACCAAGATCGCAAGGCTGATGCGGAAGCTTTTCGTGAAACCGTTCGCGGACGGCATCCGGTATCGGTCTCCAGACCGGGCGTTCGCGGATCTTGGCGGCGTAGTCGATCATGTCATCGAGCATGCGATGACCTTGCGCCCGGATGTCGTCCCAGTTCTGCGGGTCGAGCGTCGCACTCGACTCCGATTGCAGAGGTATTTCGCGCAATGCCTCTGTCACGCCGCGTGCTCGCGGTCGTGCCGGGCGCGACGGTACAACATATCAGCGAATGCCTCAAATATCGCGCGCATCTGCGGAGGCTTGTAGGGAAACAGTTCCGGCGAATCCATGTTGTGGACAACAGCGGTATTGTCCGCCTCGAATATCAGCAGTTCACCGCACTTGTTTTCCGCGCAGTCGACCGTGAAATAGTCGAGACCTACCCGATCGGCCATGGCAGCCAGTGCGGCTCGATGCCGAACGGCGAAGCCGCTGTCGAAGTTGCGCATGAAATCTTCTTCTTCGAGGCGTTTGCTTTCGCTGAACGCCATGCCTGCGTTGAGATACCAGATATCCCAGCGATCGGCGATCGCCATGTGGCAGGCATACGGCCGTCCATCGACGAAGACGATGCGATATTTGCGAAACAAACCATCATCGTTGGCATAATCGACGAAGCGCGACACGAAGAATTCCTGCTCCGGTCGTCCTGCGAGATACCTGTTTATGGCGGCGCCATCGTCGAGCTTGGCGAGCCCGACGCCGGCATGCGAACCACGCGGCCGGACGATGATCGGAAACTGCAGCTCGGCCGCAATGTCCGCAAACAAGAGCTTCGACTGAGCCACATCGGACAATTGAGCCCTGCTCACAGATGCGGTTGCCGGGATATCAAGTCCTTCGATCCCCTCAAGCAGCGTGTGCAGCTTGTCGCGATCCAGATTGCCGACAAGGCGCGGCAGATTCAGGATCGGGCGCGGCCAGCGCGCCGCTACCCGATCGATGATGCGGAGCGCGTCGCGGCATTCCTCGGAGTCGGACGCGATCACGATTGCGATATCATGATCGGGCAAAGGCACCGGCAACTCGGCTCCGGCAATGACATACAGCGTCAGCAGCTCGATACCGGTGTCCTCCAGCAGGAATTCAATTGGCGTGTTGCCGCCCATGTCGATCGCGGCCGCGAGCGCAAGCACGCGCAGTTTCGGCTTTTCCGCCGAACAGGGCGACCGGAACAGGCGGTGAAAGGCGAGCACTTCCGCCTGAATAGCCAATCCCGTCTGTTTGTCGCCGAGCAGCTGGGCTATCAACGACAGGTCGAGCCCCTCGCCCGCGTCGGCTGTTCCGCCGGCAACCTTCGAGATCAATTCGTCCCGCAGGGGGCGAAGATCGGTCCCGTGAAACGCCATCGTCGTGAGTCTCGCGAATCCGATCCGGTCCGCGCAAGGATAGCGAACGACACCGGCCTCTTCGGCACATTCAAGCTTCATGGCAAGATTCATGGCAAGACTCCGTCAAATTCAGACCACCCATATGCGCTGCCAGCCACTCGATCTTTGAGACGATGGTGCCGACGCGGACGAGTTCGCGCCGCAAATTTTCGTGCGCGCCTTGCTGGTCGGATGACCAGGTCTCGGTGACCAGGCGCGCGCTGGCACAGATGCGAAGCGCCGCGAAATGACCCACTGCGACGGGTTGACCGACGAGGCAAAGCTTCGCTGCGATCTCCGGCCGCCGGTGCCTGTTGGCAGCGACGCTATTTCGCAGGTCCCGGCCAAGCGTGCGATGGATCGTTTTGCAATCGCCCAACGAGAAAAAGCCGCCGTCACGCCTGACCAGAAAAGGAAAGATGGTCGTCTGTGCCAGTTCCTCATCGTCGACGCTGCCGTCTTCGCGCCGTTGCTGCAGCGGCAACAGCCGAAGTGACGGCGACGATGCGATGATGCGCTGCACGCCTTTGCCGAACATCGTCAGAGCCATCAGGCGAAATTGATCGGGCACGCCGTAATACGCCCGGATTTCCTCCAGTGCGGCTTCCCAGCGAAGCCATTGGCCGAGATTGGCCCTGACCGGGAAACACGAACGCAGGGCCGGCCAGTTCTTCGGCCAGTCGCTGCGGCTGAAGTATTCCAAAAACCCGGATGCAACCTCGGTGACCGAACCGAGCGCCTTCGAGAGACCGGCCGGTACCAGCAGCGCGCCGCTGAAGGCAGGCCCGGTGAAAAACTTCGAGCCGGTGACGATCACGATATATCCGCGGTCAAGATAGTTTTTCAGCCGCGGCCGGCCGAGGCGCATTTGACAGGCGTCGACGACGACCTGGACCCGATCGGGCCAGCGCGCCCTGATTTCGTCGAGACATTGATCGCTTGGCGCCCGCCAGCCCAGCTTCGACGAATCCATGATTTGAAGCAGGACATTGGTTCCGTTCGCGACCGACTTTTCAATCGCGCCGAGGACCCGTGCATCGCCGTCGGCGTGCGGGCGGAAGCCGCCGGTCTCATCGAACGATGGCAGCGCGACGCTTGCGACGGAATGCGTCAGGCCGGCAACGGGCTCTCCCTTGCGAACCCGATATCCGTGCGCGGTCGCGACGCTGAAATGATGCCCGCGCGCGGTATCCGCGGTTCCGCTTCCGGTTTGATCGGCGGCCACGATGATCGTCGTCAACACGGGGCCGAGCAGCGCCCCCGCGAGCAACAGCGCCTGCAACTGCGAGTCGGTGCCCGACGGCGAAAAAACGACCTCGACCCCGGTTTCGGACAGTCCGAGACAGGCCTTCAATTCGTCGCGCATCGCCTCGATGCGGGTATCGAACGCTGCATCGATGCCGACGGCGATGGCGGACTGCATCAACGATTGCCGCGCATCATTGGCACGGTCGTAAGCCCGCTCCGAGATCGATGTCGCTGTGCTTGAGGCAAAGCTCAATGTTTCCGGACAAGGAAACGGCTGGCAGCCATATCCGTTGACCCCGCTCGCCGGATTGATCGCTAGCCGCTGATCGCCGCCGCCGCTGAGCAAGCGGTCCAGCGGATCGAACAGCTCGGCCATGGCGGCGGCTGAGCCGGATCGATCCCGAGCGATCGGATCCTCGGCCGCGTTCAACCGAGGCGTGGTGTTCAACGTCGGCATGATTTCACGCGGCGTTTGCTGCTCTTATGGATGCAGGCGCGGCAAACTGCGACGAGACATCGCCGTGAAACACCGACGGGCCGACATGATCGAGGCGGCTCTCAAGATCAGCCCAGATTTCGCCGCCGATATCGGTCCAGCGTTTGCAGAAGGCAAAATCCTCGCTGAGATAAGTCCCGGTCTTCTGATCGATCATGCACTCGAACAACGCAAACCGGTTAGGGCTTCCGGCGAGCGCATCGAGGGAATGTTCCTTGAAGAACTGCAGCGACGCGTAAGCCGGATGCTGGCACATCCTTTCAAGGACGTGACGCCTGATCATCAGGAAGCCGGTGCCGGCAAAGCGCACCCGGGTAAACCCATCGACGGTGACGACGCGATCCGGATCGTCGATCTCCAGCACATAGTCGAGCGCGGCCGAAGGCGATGTCGGCCGGTTGGACTCCAGCATCCGCTTGGCCTTGTCCCAGTTGACCCGTTTGATGGGATAGGCACCGGCCACCACGTCGGCTTCGGATTCGATCAGCCGGAATACCTGGTCGGGCGTGAAGCCGATATCGGCATCCACGAACAACAGGTGTGTCGCCGAGGGGTTGTCGAGGAACAGCGTCACCAGATTGGCTCGCGCGCGGGTAATCAGCGCGTCGCCGTCGCGCATCAGAACCGTGAGGTCCATGTTTGGCCTGGAACGCGCGGCCCTCTGCAAATGAAAGACCGAGCCGGCGTAAATACTGGAGACCTGCCCGCCGAAGCAGGGCGTGGCCACCATCAGGTGAATCTGGTTGGTCATGAATGGCTCCGGAGCCGCTGACATTGCCTGCACTTCTCACCAAACAGTAAATAGACGTAGTTAACGAAAGCCTAACGGCCGATCCCCGGGCTAGCCGACCTAAAGGTACTTGGTGAGGGTGAGCTGAGCCAGCATGGAGGTGGTTTGGTAGGACGCCTGCAGGTTGGTCTGGAGCGCCAATATCTCGGTGGCCACCTGATCGGGAGAAGCGCTCTCGGCCTGGTCGACGATGCCCTGCAGCATGCCCTTGGCTTGGGTTTGCCGGGACGCGGCGTTTTTCATCGACATCTGCGCCGTCGCAAAATCCGACTGGATATCCATGATGGTCTGCTGGCCGGGCTGCCGCGCAAGATTTAGAGCTACCCGCTGGCTGAGTGCCGAGACCTGCCCGGCGGCGTTTGGATTTGTCACCGAGGTCGTGACCGCGGCGAAGACCGCCAGCGTTTGAAGCTGCGAACGAATGGCTGCCTCGTTGGCGCGCGCCCCGTACTGAACGGTCACCGACTGATCGACGCGAGCCGTCGCTGTTGCGCGGGCGGAACCCTGACCGGCTTCGCCGGTGTACCAGGAAATCGTGTTGGCCGGCGTGCCGCTGACCAGCGATGTCGCCGAACTCAACGGGGAGCCGCTGACCCGCAGCGGCGGCTGCGTCGCCGTCGCGGTGGCGCCGAAGCCGAGCGCCCCGAACGCGGCCGGATTCGAGCTCGTGACCGTGAAGCCCGCGGCGTTATCGGTGTGCAGCGCGATCACGCCGCCGCTGATGGTCGACGGGGTCGAGGTGCCGCTGATCGCATCGATTTTTGTCAACAGCGTCTGGACGCTGTCGGTGACGTTGACCTGGTTGCCGCCCACCGCACCGGAGGCGACAAACGTGATGGGCGTGCCGTTGACGGTGATGGTGTCACCGGCCGCGAAGTTGGTGGCCAGCGAGTCCGTGCCCGCGGCACCGGACAACAGCGTCGCGCCGGTGATCGGCGCAGGGGTCGCAGCCTTGTTGTTGACCACGCTTCCCGTCGCCGTTCCGGCCGTATTGAAAAAATCGTTGCCGGCCTCAACCGCCGACGCGGCCACCAGCGAGGTATTGGCAAGCGTGCCGATCGCTGTGTTCAGCGCCGTTTTCAGGTTGGCCGCCGTCGTCGTCGTCGAGCTGGCGGGGAGCGGGTCGATCAAAAAGCTTCCGGTCGGCGGAGGATTTGTGGTGGTTGCCGTTAACTGAATCGATTCAGTCGTGCCGTCCGGCAGCTTGAACGCAAAACTCACCTTATCGCCGTTGTTCGGGTTGGTGGCGCCGAGGTCAACCGAAACCGCGGCCGGCGATCCCGCAGGGCCGGTTACGGTCGCCCCCGTCAGCGTCGACGAGACCGCGCTCAACTTCAGGCCGAACGGCGAGCCGGCGAAATTCTCCGCCACTTGCACCGACGTCGGCGTCGGCGAAGAGAGAACGAGACGCCCGAGACCGCTGGTGCCATCGGCCTGCGCACGCTCCGAAATCACCTGCTTCAATCCGGCCTGGGTGCTGGTCCCGTTGATGATATTATCAGCCGAGGCAACCGATGGCGTATTGATGGCGCTGCCCGAAAACAGATAGCGATCACCCGCCTGCATATTGAGAATGCCGACCATCGAGGACAGCTGAGACGTCGCGGTTTGCTGAGCGATGGACTGTCCGGCGCTGTTCAACGCCTGCGACGAACCGTTCGCGCTGTTGAGCACCGTGGTGCCGATATCGACCATCGACTGCAGTGCGGTGTTGGCGATGCCGATGTTGGTATTGATGTTGCTCATGGTATCGCTGAACGCGGAAATGTTCGCCAGCTGCGCGCGCGCCGCAATGGCGAATCCCTCGTTGACGCCCATCCCCGCATAGGTCGTCGATTTTGTCCCGGTCGTCAGCTGCGACTGAAGCGTCGCCAGCTGATTCTTGAGCTGCAGCACCGACTGGCCGAGAATGGAAGCATTAAAACCAACACTATTGATTGCCATATCGATCGCCTTACAACTGGACCTGCATCAAGCTGGTCATCATGGTCTGAACCACAGACATCACATGCGCATTGGCCGCATAGGAATTCTGCAGCGCAATCAGGTTCGCCATCTCGCTATCGATGTTGACGCCGGAGGTGGCCTTCATTTTCTGCTGCAGCGTGTTGACGACGACGTCCTGACCCTGCTGAAGCTGGGTCGCGGACGTAGACGCATTGCTCTGCTGGCTCAGGAACTGCTCCATATAGCTGGAGATCGTTCCCTTGAACGGCGACGCGGCCGAGCCTAGCCCTGTCTGAGGCGAGTAGGTGAAGGTGCCGGTCGTCAGCTGGGAGTAGAGAAAATCCGAACGCGTCGTGTCACCGGCGTTGGTCGGCGGTGAGGTGCTGTAGACGGTGAAGTTTGACGGATTGGTGAGTAGCGCCGAATTGACGGTGATACGTCCCGCGAGGCCGGTCAATTGCGATCCGGCGCCGGTGATCACGCCGGTGTAGAGCGAATTGCCATCGGTGAACAACGGCAGCTGAGCGCTCCCGCCCGTGAGCGATGTGGCGGTGGTCGTGACCGAAGCCGCGTTGATGGTCGCCGAGCCGG
>Ga0208989_10000740_pt1 | contig 10076 bp, 10 predicted proteins | sample MedBloCAOM3_M1_FD_187852 | JGI IMG/M metagenome (GOLD analysis project Ga0208989, IMG submission 187852) | Forest soil microbial communities from El Dorado National Forest, California, USA - Mediterranean Blodgett CA OM3_M1 (SPAdes) (version 2) | ecosystem: Environmental > Terrestrial > Soil >...
TTTTCCTGATGTTCCTGTTCGCCATCGGGTACGGCGTCGGACCGCAATTCGTGCGCGGCATCGCGCAGGACGGAATTCCGCAAGCACTGTTTGCCGTCGTGGTGTGCTTCTTTTGTCTGGGAGCGGCCTATTTGGGTGCGAAGCTGGCGGGTTATAGCGTCGGCTCGGCCGCGGGGCTCTATGCCGGATCGCAGACGATCTCCGCGTCGATGGGCCTGGCGACCGATGCGATCGGCCGTCTTGGTCTGTCGCCCGAGGAAGCCAAGAAAACATTGGATGCGATGCCGGTGGCCTACGCCGTCACGTACATTTTCGGAACCATCGGATCCGCAATCGTCCTGGCGCTGATAGGTCCGGCGCTCCTTGGCATCGACCTTGAAGCAGCGTGCAAGCAGTACGAGGAAAAGCACGGGGGCAAGAAGGAAGCCGGCGGCCCCGGCACGGCCTGGCACCAGTTCGAGTTGCGCGCGTTTCGCGTGAATGAACGTGGGCCTGTAGTCGGCAAGACGCCACAAGAAGCCGAGGCGCTGATTCCAGACCAGCGTGTGTTTGTGCAAAGTCTTCGGCGCGACGGGAAGATCCTGGATGCTACGGCAGACACTGTGATCCACGCCGGAGACATCCTGGCGGTGGCCGGCCGCCGCGAAGTGTTGGTAAATCTCCTTGGTGCTGGTGCCGATGAAGTCAATGATCGGGAACTGCTGGCGGTGCCGATCGAAGGTGTCGACGTTTATGTGACCAACAAAGACGTCGATGGAAAAACGTTGACCCAATTGGCAAACCTGCCGGGAGCGCGCGGCGTGTTCCTGCGAAGGATCGTCCGTGGTGCGACCGCAACCAACATTCCGATTTTTGCGGACACGCAGTTGCAGCGGGGCGATATCGTCACCCTCGTCGGGCGCACCCCGGACGTAGCGGCTGGGACCAAGATGTTGGGTTATCCAGACCGCGCGACCGACGTGGCGGACGTCGCGTTTATTGGAGCTGCAATCACGATCGGAGCGCTGCTCGGAGCGATGGTGTACAAGGTCGGCAGTGTGCCGCTTACGCTTTCCACCTCGGGCGGTGTCTTGATTGCCGGCCTTTTCTTCGGCTGGCTGCGTTCCGTGCGCCCGACCTTTGGTCGGATTCCTTCATCGACTGTCTGGTTCATGAACTCGGTCGGCCTGAACGTGTTCATCGCGGTGGTCGGCATCTCGTCCGGCCCAGGTTTTGTCGCTGGGCTGCAACAGCTCGGATTCAGCCTGTTTCTATGGGGCGTCGCTGTCACCACGGTGCCGCTGATTCTGGCGATGTACGTGGGCAAGTACCTATTCCGGTTCGACGATGCCATTGTGCTGGGTGCTTGCTCCGGTGCACGCACCACAACAGCGTCGCTCGGCATGATCAATGACCGTGCCAAGAGTCAGATTCCTGGTCTCGGTTACACGGTGACCTATGCGGTCGGCAACACGCTGCTGACAGTCTGGGGAATGGTGCTGGTAATCCTGCTGACCTAGCGGCGAATAAATCCCGGTGAGCACGTGCCCGCGTGCCGTGCTCATCAACTTCCCCTTTATGACGACCCCGTCGACGGAATCTCGCAAAAAAGAGGAGCAAGTCATGGCCGACATTCTGACGCTGAAGAAGTTTGAGGCTCTGAGTCCCTTCGAGATCAAGGACGAACTGATTAATCTCGCAAAAGCAACTTCCAGGACGACCCAATCCGCTTTCCTCAATGCCGGCCGCGGCAATCCCAATTGGATTGCTACCACGCCTCGCGAGGGGTTTTTCCTGCTTGGCCAGTTTGCAGTGACCGAGAGCAAGCGCGTGTTGGAGCATCCCGCCGGGATCGGTGGAATGCCGCAGGCTAGTGGCGTTGCCGCACGATTCGAGGCCTGGCTCGAGAAGTACTCGGATATGCCAGGCGCCGGTTTCCTTTCCGCGATGACGCAGTTTGCAGTCAAGAAGTTCAGCTTTGACGGAGACGCTTTCGTCCACGAACTCGTCGATTCGATCATCGGTGACAATTATCCGGTCCCGGATCGCATGCTGGTCCACAACGAACGGATTGTGCATGAGTATCTGATGTGGGCGATGTGCGGCGAGCCTCGGCCGCCGGGCAAGTTCGATCTTTACGCGGTCGAAGGGGGCACGGCCGCGATGTGCTATATCTTCAAATCGCTGAAGGCCAATCGGCTATTGCACCCCGGCGACACCATTGCGCTCGGCACGCCGATCTTCACGCCGTATCTCGAGATGACGCACCTTGAGGACTACGACCTCAAGGTCGTGCACGTCAAAGCGCCGCAGGAGAACCGCTTCCAGTACACCGATGACGAAATCAAGAAGCTGGAGGATCCGAAGATCAAGGCATTTTTCATCGTCAATCCCGGCAATCCCACCGGAATGGCGATGGACAAGGAGACTATCGGCAAGATCACAAAGCTGGTGAAAACCAAGCGTCCGGACCTGATGTTGCTGACGGACGATGTCTATGGAACCTTCGTCGACGATTTCCGCTCGCTGCTTGGAGAACTGCCGCAAAACACGATCGGCGTCTATTCCTACTCGAAGTACTTCGGCTGCACCGGCTGGCGGCTCGGCGTTATCGCGGTTCACGAGGACAATATTTTCGACAAGATGATCGTTAAGCTGCCGGACGCCGATACTAAAGCACTCGACAAACGCTATGGCGCACTCACCCTGGAACCGCGCAAGGTCAAGTTCATCGATCGCATTGTCGCCGATAGCCGCGACGTGGCGCTCAACCACACGGCCGGACTATCGCTTCCGCAGCAGGTCATGATGAGTCTGTTCTCGCTCAGCGAGATGATGGATTCGGATAAGCGCTACCAGGCGGCCTGTAAAGAGATCGTCAATCGACGCATCTGGGCATTGGTTGATAGCATCGGCCTTCAACTCACGCCCAATCCGAATTATGATGCCTACTACGGTTTGATCGATTTTGAGTTCTGGGCGCGAAAGAATATCGGCGACGAAGCGGTCGACTACCTGAAGAAGAACGTCCATCCGCTCGATCTCGCTTTCCGCCTGGCCGAGGCATACGGGATCGTACTGCTGAACGGAGGCGGCTTCGAAGCACCAAATTGGTCGCTTCGCGTGTCCCTGGCCAATCTGCCCGACGAAGCATACGAGGAAATCGGGCGAGGCGTGCGGCTGATCGCCCGCGGCTACCGAGACATGCATGAGGCATCACGCCTCGTTCCCGCGAAATGAACGAAGGATGGTCGGGAAGCGAATCCCGGAACGTGCGCTCGGATTCCCGGTCGGCTACGTCGTGCCGGCCCTCCTGCTCAGCTTTCTTCGGCTACTTCGCAATGATCCTTGCACAGTAAGGCCGCGCGCATGAGGAAGCATCGATCGAACTGGATCGCCGTGATGGCACTCGCCCTAGCGGTTGGCGTCGCAGCGCCATCGCACGCGATCACCGGCACCGTTCGTGTCACGGTCGCCAAGGCGGGATTTATCGTGGGAGCCGGCGGAGGCCGGGGGACTCTGACTTTTCGCCACCGCAACTACCCGTTCACGGTCCAGGGTTTGAGTCTCGGCCTCACGGCCGGCGCATCGATCAACAAGCTGGTCGGGCGAGCCGACTACATCAACGAGCTCAGCGACTTTGCCGGCAGTTACAGCGTGGTCGGCGCGGGCGGCGCGCTGATCGGCGGCGTCGGCGGTGCACAGCTCAAAAACGACAAAGGCGTTGTCATTACCTTGCAGGGCCCCAAAGGCGGACTTGAAGTGTCCGCCAACGTCACGAAGGTGGTGATCACCCTGGATCAAACTGGTTCGAGCCCAAATTGACGCTTCAGCTGTGGAGAGAACACCAATGAGCAAATATCGAATTCGATTCCTTGGAGTTGCGCTGGTCCTGCTGTCCGCATTCGGTCTGGCTTCATCGTCGCGCGCCGATACCGGAACGGTGCGCGTGGTCTTCACCAAGGGAGGATTCATCGTGGGCGTCGGCGGCGGCCGCGGCGTCTTGAACTTCCACGGCCATAACTACCGGTTCACGGTGTCGGGGATGAGCGTGGGCTTCACGATTGGCGCCTCGACCACCCAACTGGTTGGGCAGGCCCTGAACCTGCAAAGTCCAGCCGATATCCAGGGAACCTACAGCGTGATCGGCGCCGGCGGCGCCTTGGCCGCTGGGGCTGGCGGAGTGCAGCTTCAGAATCAGAGAGGCGTGGTCCTGCAGCTGGCCGGCGGCAAAGTTGGCGTCGAACTGTCGGCGGCGGTGGGTGGAGTTACGCTCGCGCTGGAATGAGGGGCGCGATCCGAGGGGCCTCAACCTTCAATATCGTTCCGCCACGAATGATATCCCGCGCAGCGAGGCCTGGTCGTTATAGCGGCCCTTGTCGGATCGTTTCGGCAACCGCACCCGGTCGCCCGAAACCTTCTTGAAGGAAATCGTGTTCAGTAGATGCGCTATGCAGTTCAGCCGAGCTCGTCGCTTGTCGTCCGAGCGGATGACGTGCCAGGGCGCGTGCTTTGAATTCGTCGCCTTGAGCATGAGGTCCCGCGCCCGCGAATAATCATACCAGCGCCGGTAGGATTCAGTGTCCATCGGGCTCAGCTTCCATTGCCGCAGCGGATCGTCGATCCTTGCCTTGAAGCGCCGCTCCTGTTCTTCCATCCCCACTTCAAGCCAGAGCTTGATCAGGATGATGCCGGCGTCGACGATATATTTCTCGATTTGCGGGCACAGCGACAGGAAACGCCGGTGCTCGTCAGGCGAACAAAAGCCCATGACGTATTCGACGCCGGCGCGATTGTACCAGCTGCGGTCGAAGATGACGATCTCGCCACCGGCCGGAAAATGCTGCATGTAGCGCTGCACGAACATTTGCGATTTCTCGCGATCAGACGGCGCGGGGAGCGCTACGACGCGGAATACACGTGGACTGACCTTCTCGGTGATCGCCTTGATCGTGCCTCCCTTGCCCGCGGCGTCCCTACCTTCAAACACGACGATGACCCTGAGCTTATTTTCCCTCACCCATTCCTGGAGATGGCACAGCTGAATCTGGAGCTTGCGCAGTTCTTTCTCATAAGTCTTCCGCTTCATTTTGGACGAAGCGTGCCCGTCTTTGGCCATTTGCCGCTCTTCAGCCCTCAGTGCAAAGGAAGGGCGACTAATCGCCCCAGGCTATGACAATGCCGATATCTCCCGGCATGCCTCCGGGAAAATCCATGATCTGATATCGGATGCGGTAGCCGCGCGGTTTCAGATAGTCGAACCAGAGCTGAAAGATCTCCTGTGCTATTCCCGTAAGGGTCTTCTCCCACCCCGGCTCCTGCTGATTGATGGCCCGGCCGTTGTCAGTGCACAGGGAATGGGGAAATCGGTAGACCTGAACCTCGGTCAGGCCGTTCCGCACCGCCCGCTGGATGACTGTAGAAGCAAGCTCAACCTTCTTATTTTCCGAAAGGCCCGAGGGCTTGCTCAGCTTTTCGATGAGAGCGCGCTTTTCCGCCTCGGCCACAGCCAGGCTCCGCACATACTGATCGGCCTTTTCCGCCTCCTTGAGCGCGGCCTGCTTCTGGATTTCCTTTGCCGAGGGGATCAGATCGTCAATTTTTTGGGGCATGGCCGATCCTTCCGCAATGATCGTTCGCCGTCTTGCCTATTAGCTAGGTCGCCTGCCGGATGGCCCCTTTGATCCAGATCAAGCGTTCTGGCCGGATTGCTCTTCTGATTGCAGCAGCGCGGGCTGTGAGGACTCAACTGCAAGCAGGGCATGGAGAGATGGCATGGATGGATCACTCAAGTTCGCAATGGCTGCCATGTTGACGAGCTTGCTTCTTCTTGAAGAGGCGCATGCCATCGATCTGTCGGGGGCATGGGCCACGAATGCGGATCAATGCAGCCACGTGTTCACAAGGAAAGGGCGGGCAAACCTGATAGGGTTTACCGCACTTTCCCAGCAACATGGCGGCGGCTTTATCGTCGAGGCCGACCGCCTCAGGGGCAAATTTGCCAGCTGCAAGATCAAGACCAGGAAAGAGGACGGCCAGACCGTGAATATCATCGCCGGGTGTGCGACCGACATCATGCTTTCGAACGTCCAATTTAGTCTGAAGGTACTCGAGCCGGACAAAATATCGCGGACGTTTCCCGGCATGCAGGACATGGAAATCAGCTATTACCGCTGTCCGATCTGATCAACGTTAGTCCGTAGCCGAGGTTGGGGCACGAAAGAGGGATTGATTCATATCAAGGGTCCGCGACGGCGCTGCCTATCAGACTGTTCGACATTGCCGAGTTCAAACGGGTTCGCTGCCGAGACTAAGCATCGTCTGGCGGGCGCATTGCTACCGAGACGTGGAGGATCACGTGAGCGATCAGCTTCATCCATTAGCTCCCCACCATCTGCCAGCCTTCATCACGGCGCCCGGTGAAACGGATGTTCTGATGGTGGCGATGGGAATTTTCCTGATCGTAGCCGTCCTGGTCGTTGGCAACTTCTATCTGCAATTGCACACACTGCCGGAGCGAATGGCTCATAAATCGCAGAAACTGCAATTCGAAATCGTCGCCGTCTTGGGGCTCCTTGCGCTCTTTACCCATGTCCATCTGTTCTGGATCGCCGGGCTATTCCTCGCGCTGATCGACCTCCCAGACTTTGGCACGCCATTGCGCAGCATCGCGAGCTCGGTCGAGAAGATTGCCGGTACCGCGCCAAACGTTAATGCCGATGAAAGGTCCGACGAGGCGGAAGACGCTCCGGTCGCACTGGCATCGGAAAAGCCGGAATCGCGCGCTTCGAAAACAAAGGTGCACGGCCATGCTTGAGCTCCTGCTCTGCTCCATGCTTACCATATTGCCGGACTACCTGTATCGCCGCCTGGTGCAGGGCAAACGTCTGGGCAAGGAGATCACCTTCTTTTCGGTCTGGTTCGAACTGCGGTGGGGTATCGTCAGTTGTCTGATGCTCACGGTATCGCTCATCACCCTGATCTTCTATTTCCACCCCTCGACCAACTCGGCGACCCTGCTCTTCAGGACGGTCCCGATCCTTCCCGAAACCTCGGGGCGCGTCGCGGAGGTGCGCAGCGATTTCAGCGCGCCGGTTGCCAAGGACGCCGTCATATTCAAGCTGGACAGCTCAAAGCAGGAGGCTGCTCTCGAGACGGCGCGGCGAAAGATCGCAGAAGTCGACGCGGCGTTGGTCGCGGCGCAAACGGACGTGCTCAAGGCAGAAGGTCAGATACAGGAAGCGAAAAGCGCACATCAGCAGGCTCTGGATGAGCTGCAAGTGAAGAGCGAGTTGCAACGGCGCAACCCGGGGATCGTCCCTCAGCGGGACATCGAAAAGCTGCAGGTCCTCGTGGACGGGCGGCAAGGCGCCCTCGATAGCGCCAATGCTGCAAAAGAATCCGCTGTGTTGCGGGTTTCGACGCTTCTGCCTGCCGAAAAGGCGAGCGCGCAAGCAGTGCTGGAGCAGGCGCAAGTCGACTATGACAAGACCTTTATCCGTGCCGGAGTTGCCGGGCGCGTGGAGCAGTTCTTCCTTCGTGTCGGTGACGTGGTCAATCCGCTGATGCGGCCCGCCGGAATCCTGATACCCGAGGGAGCAGGGGCACGTGGGCTGCAGGCCGGCTTCGGACAGATCGAGGCTCAGGTCTTGAGGCCGGGCATGGTGGCGGAGGCCGCGTGCATCTCCCGGCCATGGACCATCATCCCGATGGTCGTGACGGGCGTTCAGGACTATATCGCGGCCGGTCAGTTCCGCGGCGGAGACCAGCTCATCGATGTGGAGAGCACTGCAAAGCCGGGTACAATCCTTGTTTTCCTCGAGCCCCTCTATCAGGGCGGTCTCGAGGGGGTAACCGCTGGGAGCAGTTGCATCGTCAACGCTTATACCAGCAACCATGAACTGATTTCTTCCGGCAAGCTCGGCGCGGCCCAGAGCTTTGGGCTGCACGCCATTGATGCAGTTGGACTCGTGCATGCCATGCTGTTGCGGATTCAGGCGCTGTTACTGCCAATCAAGACGCTCGTGATGAGCGGCCACTAGTACTGCCAAGTCTCGAGCGTGTCGAAAAACGCGGTCGTTTCCGGTGAAGCGGACCTCGAATTTACCATCTGAAAGTCACGCTGGTTCAAACCCCGGCGAGGACCGGTCGTGCGATGATCACAATCCCGGAGTTGGTGGCCCAGGCGTTGGGCTCGTTCCTCAATACGGAATCGCGAGGCCGGTTTGGCGCTTCGCAAGCGTGGGTCGCCGAATATCTCCCCTACGCGGCAAAGCTAACCCTGGAATGTATTGGCAACAGCGATGCGCTCTATCACAACATAGAGCATTCGATGCTCGTCACCCTGGTCGGTCATGACATATTGATCGGCCGGGCGCTGCAGCGTCCAACGACGGCCGGCGACTACGCCAATTTCATTTTGGCGTGCCTTACTCACGATATCGGTTACGTCCGGGGAGTCGTTCACGGCGACGAAGAAGCGTCCTTCGTTGCGGATGTCACCGGCCGCACCGTCCGTTTGCCGACGGGCTCCTCCGACGCAGCGCTCGCTCCCTACCACGTAGACCGTTCTAAATTGTTCGTCGTCGAACGTCTTGATGGGTAACCAACCGCGTCAACGATGTCCGATCATAAGGGTGAAGCGGACATGCCGCGCAAGCGGAGATACTTCCGGTTTGGACCCACAGCAGACGTCGGAGAGGTAGCGGCTAAACAAAAAGCCCCGGACGATGCCGGGGCTTAAGTTTGCTGGAGATTAGAGGGAAATCAGTAACGGGCGATGACCGGGCCGCCAAAACGGTAGTTCACGCGAACGGTGACGAGATCGACGTCCTGACGGATGCGATCCGTGCCATCGAACAGGCCGGTCGGCGTGGTGAAGGTGATATTGCGATTGCCCATGAACAAGTGATCGTATTCGACGGCCGCCGACCAGTTCGGCGCGAAACCAAATTCAAGACCGGCACCGACCGTGCCACCCCAACGCGTTTCACGCGCGCCGGAGGAGAGGAGCACTCCAGTGGGAATGGCGAATATGTCGTACTTGTCTTCGGTTACGGCCGCGCCGCCCTTTACGTAAAATAGCACGTTGTTCCAGGCGTAGCCGACCTGACCAGTGAACAACCCAAACGCATCGATGCGCGAACGGTTACGGTCCGCCGGAAAAAACAGGCTGACATTGTCGCCTCTGAAATCAGCCCAGTTGCCCTGCGCTTCCAGACCGAACACCCACGAGGCTGCCTGCCAGCGATAGCCGATCTGACCACCAGCCGTGCCGCCGGTTGCGTCATGACAACCTTCCCGGAACGGAGCAATCGGAACGCCTGCGGGCGTTGTTACGAGATCCCAGCACTTGCGGCTCGATCCCCAACCGCCGTTGGCGCCGATGTAGAAGCCGCTCCAATCATAAATCGCGGCGATCATCGGAGGCGGCGCCTTGGTGTAAGGACGCGCTGCGAGGTCGGCAGCGGAAGCGGGAGCCAAGCCCAGCGCAACGAGACCAACCGTACCAAGCAAAAACTTCTTCATCGTATTTTCTCCGGGTGTTGTTCGCTTCGTATCCTGAAGCGTTTCAAATCCAAGGACGACCTTGCGGCGATCTAATTTCCGCAGACCAATATATCCGATTCAACCGGAAATGCCGTTACCCAAATACAACACCCGCCGGGAAAGTTAAGCTGCTGATATACCTAAGATTTCGTAACTTTACGACCGCCTGAGCTGCATGCCCCTAAATCGTTCCGCTCGCACAAGCCCCTAAGCAACAAGTTCAGCACTCAAACTGAGTGTGATCCTACCCCGTCCGTGCGCGATACGCTTCGGCCGCTGCTCTCCAGAAAGGAAATTGGTTAGGTTCGGCTCTACCGCTGGGTCAAACGACCTTGCTCAGTTTCAACTTCCCGATCTCATCCGCGCTGAAGCCGAACTCGGCCAGCACCTCTTCGGTCTGCTCGCCGAACTCCGGCGGCCGCGCCGCCATTTTGCTCGGCGTTCGCGACAGCGTGACCGGCTGACCGACCAGACGGATGTGCCGTTCCTCGGCGTTCGGCACATCTTGCGCGATGCCGAGATGCTTGACCTGAGCGTCCTCGAACATC
>Ga0208989_10000741_pt1 | contig 10074 bp, 8 predicted proteins | sample MedBloCAOM3_M1_FD_187852 | JGI IMG/M metagenome (GOLD analysis project Ga0208989, IMG submission 187852) | Forest soil microbial communities from El Dorado National Forest, California, USA - Mediterranean Blodgett CA OM3_M1 (SPAdes) (version 2) | ecosystem: Environmental > Terrestrial > Soil >...
GGCGGTGCCGCTGCTCTACGCGCAGAAGAACTAGCCTCAAGGCTCGCTCTATCTCGTCATGGCCGGGCTCGTCCCGGCCATCCACGTCTTTCTTGCTCCAGGCAACCAAAGGGGCATGACGAACTGATATGTTGCGCCAACTCGCGTCTCGCTCACTTCCCGTACGCCTCCCGCATGTTCGCCTGAATCTTCGCCATGCCGGCGATCCAGCGATCGTAATTCTCGGTTTTCTTGCGCATGTAGCCCAGGACTTGCGGATGCGGCAGGATGAGGAATGTTTCCTGCTCGACTCCCTTTAGGGCATCGCTCGCCACCTGCTCCGGCGTCAGATCGCCGTCGCCGGATTGCGGGCCTTTCGGGATCGACCTGAGCATGTTGGTATCGACGCCCTGCGGACACAGGATGGAAACGCGGATGCCATGGGCCTTGTGCGAGATCGCCAGGTTCTCCGCAAATCCCACGGCCGCATGCTTGGTCGTCGAATAGGCCGGGCTTCCGACCTGCGACAGCAGGCCGGCCGCGGAAATCGTGTTGAGAAAATACCCCTCCCCGCGTGCCTTCATGCGCGGGATCAAATGCCGCGCGGCGTAGACGTGCGCCATAACATGGATCGCCCAGCTTCTCGCCCACGGCTCGTCGGAGGTTCCGCCGGCATTTTCCGACAGCGGATCAAAACCGCCGCCAATGCCGGCATTGGAACAGAACAGCGCAATCGGGCCGAACTGCCGTTCGGTTTCCTCGATGACGTGGCGGATGTCCTTCTCCTGTCCGACATCGCACTTGAAGGCCGCGCCACCGATCGCGGCCGCGACAGTTTCCGCGCCGGCGGAATCGAGATCGGCAACGACTACCTTGGCCGCACCGGCGCGATGAAAGACTTCGCAGAGCGCGCGACCGATGCCGTTGGCGCCGCCGGTGACAACCACGATTTTGTCAGTCACCTGCATCGCACCATCCGCTTTTTTGAAATCTATCTCAGGTCAGAACGAGATCGAGCACGGCGGTGTAATGGCAGGCCGCGCCCAACAGCACGAAGCAATGCCAGATCACGTTCTGGAAGCGCAGCCGCTGCCAGGCGTGGAAGATCACGCCCAGACTATACAGCGCTCCGCCCGCGACCACGAACCGGAGCGCCACGGCCGGCAGCGCCGCCACGACAGCGTCATAGAGCATGAAGCCGCTCCAACCCATCGCCAGATAGAGGCCGACGGAGAGCCGGTCGAAACGGCCCGGCAAGACCAGTTTGAGCACGATCCCGACAATCGCGACGCACCACACGCCCATCAAGAGCGCGATGGCGAAGATGCTGTCCTTCAATTGCGTGATGAACGGCGTGTAGGTCGCCGCGATCAGCACATAGATCGCCGAATGATCGAAGCGGCGCAGCACCCACTTGGCACGCGACACCGGCCACAGATTGTAAGTCGCCGACAACACCAGCATGGCCAGCAGCCCGACAACGTAAACCGAGACAACAGCCACTTCAAACGGCGTGGCATAGACCGCGGTGAGCACGATCAGCACAGTGGCCGCGACCAATCCACCGAACACGCCAATCCCATGCACGACGCCGTCCGCGATCAGTTCGGCCCGATCGTAATTCCAGCGGATGGCGCCCGCCGCCGCATGGACGGACGTCGAGGCGAGTTGCTTCAGTCTGAAGACAGTCATGGCGAATCCGGCAAGCTTCTAGCAGCGTTAAAACATACCCCCGGGGAGGTCAACGAACCCTGAAATCCCTCGCCTTAAATCGCGTCGTAAGTATGAAACTTGATTTCCGCCCGCTAATCGCCACTTTCCGGATAGTTCTCCCGCCCATTACCCCATCAGATCGAACTTTTTCCCACCCGCATGGCCCTCAGTTTTTCCGATATTGTCGAGGAAGCGCGCCTGTCGGCGCGGGCCTTGCTGGATTTTGGCGACCACTTTTTCAATCCGACGGTTCGGCTCGGCGTCACTGGATTGTCACGCGCCGGCAAGACCGTCTTTATCACGGCGTTAATTCACGGCCTCACCCGCGGCGGCCGCTTTCCGATCTTCGAGCCTTTCGCCACCGGGCGGATCGCCCGGGCGCGGCTTGAGCCGCAGCCCGACGACGCAGTGCCGCGCTTCGACTATGAGAATCATGTGCGCACGCTGATCGAGGAGCGCCGCTGGCCGAATTCGACGGTCGATATCAGCGAACTGCGGCTGGTCATTGACTATCAGCGGCAGAATGGCGCGGACCGCACGCTGACGCTCGATGTCGTCGACTATCCCGGCGAATGGCTGCTCGATCTGCCGCTGCTCAACAAGAGTTACGAGCAATGGTCCAATGAAAGCCTTGGCCTGTCGCGGGAGCGCCCCCGCGCGCGGCTCGCGGCGCAATGGCACGACCACCTTGCGGCGCTGAATGCCGAGGGCCGCGAAGACGAGCAGGCTGCGCTGACCGCCGCACGGCTGTTCACGGATTACTTGCGCGCCTGCCGCGACGAACGTTTCGCCATGAGCCTGCTGCCGCCGGGCCGCTTCCTGATGCCGGGCAACCTCGCGGGTTCGCCGGCGCTGACGTTTGCGCCGCTGGATCTGCCGGCTGATGGAGCGGCGCCCGAGGGATCGCTGTGGGCGATGATGCGCCGGCGTTACGAGGCTTACAAAGGCGTGGTGGTTCGCCCGTTCTTTCGCGATCATTTCTCCCGTCTCGATCGTCAGGTCGTTCTGGTCGATGCGCTTGCGGCGTTTAACTCAGGACCGGAAGCGCTGCACGACCTCGAGGCGGCGCTGGCGGGAATTCTGGATTGTTTCAGGATCGGGCGCAGCACTTTCCTCAGTAGTCTGTTCCGGCCGCGGATCGACCGGATATTGTTTGCCGCAACCAAGGCCGATCACCTGCACCATTCGAGTCATGACCGTCTCGAGGCCGTGTTGCGGCGAGCCGTCGGCAGGGCTGTCGCAAGAGCCGAGAACACCGGGGCTGACATCGACGTCGTCGCACTGGCGGCGGTACGCGCCACCCGCGAGGCGCAAGTGCAACGCGGCCGCGAAAAACTGCCCTCCATCCTGGGAACGCCTGCGCCCGGCGAGATGGCGGGCAGCGAAGCTTTCGACGGAAAGACTGAAGTCGCAACCTTTCCCGGCGATCTGCCGGCCGATCCGGAAGAACTTTTCAAGGGCGAAAGTGCGTTTCGCGGCCTCTCCAGCGCCGCAGCCGAAAAGACCGATTTTCGCTTTCTCCGCTTTCGCCCGCCGCACCTCGAACGCGAAGGCGCCGACGAGCCCACTCTGCCTCACATCCGCCTTGACCGCGCCCTCCAGTTCCTGATCGGAGACAGACTGCAATGAGCGAGCGATCCCATCATCGAAGGCCGGCGACCTTCAAGCTCGACGACCCCGGCGTGATCGTGATCGATCCGGACGATTCAAGCCGCCCGCCCCGCGGCACGGTCCACGTCACGCCGGAAGTTGACCCTGCGCTGCTGCCGGTCCCGGTCGAGGCGCCAATTCTCCGCGCGCAACGAGGTTTTCGCTGGGGCGCGGTGTTCTGGACCGCGATCGGCGGACTGATCCTGCTCGGCCTCGGGCTTGGCGTGACACGTTTGATCGAGGATCTGTTCGCGCGCAGCGAGGGCCTCGGCTTTCTCGGACTGGCTTTTGCTTTCGCCGCCACGCTGGCGTTTGCGGTTGTTGTCGCGCGTGAAGCGTTCGGTCTTGCGCGTCTCGCGACGATCGAAAAATTGCATTTGCGCGCCGCCGCAGTTCTCCTGAGCGATGATCGCACAGAAAGCCGGGCGATCGTGCATGAGCTGCTCAGGCTTGAGCACCAGAACCCGCAATTGGCGCGGGCACGCGCCACGCTGCAGGGCCATACCGACGACATCATCGACGGCGCCGACCTGATCCGGCTGGCCGAACGTGAATTAATGACGCCGCTCGATCAGGAGGCGCGCCGCCTGGTGTCGTCGGCCGCGCAGCGCGTCTCGATCGTCACCGCCGTCAGTCCGCGCGCATTGATCGACGTGCTGTTCGTATTCGCAGCATCCCTGCGTCTGATCCGTCAGTTGGCGCGTCTGTACGGCGGACGGCCTGGAGCGCTGGGCATGATCCGGCTGATGCGTCACGTCATCGCGCATGTCGCCATCACCGGCGGCATGGCGGCAAGCGACAGCCTGGTCCAGCAGGTGCTCGGCCATGGCATCGCGGCAAAATTGTCGCAGCGGCTCGGCGAAGGCGTTCTCAACGGGCTGCTCACCGCGCGGCTCGGGCTCGCCGCCATCGACGTGACGCGCCCGCTTCCGTTCACCGCTTTGCCGCGGCCCGCACTCGCCGATTTGGCGAAGGACCTGCTGCGTAAGCGCGACAGCGAGGAGTGAGCAATGCTTATTGAACCGAGGCTGCGATGACAAAGTCCCGGTTCACACGCGCTGGTCCAACAGTGCCTGCCAGCAAGCGCCAGCGATAGAGCGGCGAATCCGGCGCTGGTGAAAGCTCCGGCGTCCAGCCGGTCAGTTTTTCCAGCGCATAGGTATCCATGACGATGCCGCGCCAGCTGCGGTCGACCCGCTCGAGCGGCTCTCTGACCGCTGTCGTGGAAGCCCATAATGGATTGGCATTGTCTGGCTCACGCCCGACGTAGAGCCCGGTGTGACCTCTGATCAAGCTCATGCCGGGATCGCGAAAGCCCAGAAACCGCCCGCGCTCGTTGATCTGGATCACCGGCACGCGATCTCTAAAATACCAGCGCAGCATGGCGTAGGTCCGGTAGTCCGTGGTTGCTATCCAGGTGGCGCCGATCTTTTGTAATTCGGCCTGCGCCCGATCCACGACCTGCTCGTAACCCGCCTCGCCGCCGACCGGATCGGTCCTGCCGATGAAATTCCAGGGGCTGACGACATAATAGAGAAAGATCAGAACGACCATGACGATGCCGGAGGCGATCGCCGCGACGGCCCATGAAGTCGTCGATTTGATCATCCATGCCGGCCGGCCTTCCCGCGGCAGCATTGCGACGTTGATGGCGGCGGCGGCAAATCCGATGGGCCACATGAACATCGGCCAGGTATCGCCGACCCGCAGCGTCAGCGATTTCCAGAAAAAATAAGCGAAGGGAACGATCACAGCAGTCGAGAGCAGAATGGCCACGGCATCACCTCGGCGATATCCCCGCAAGGCCGTCAACCCCAGGCCCGACAAAACCACCGGCAGCAGGATAAACCCGACCAGCCCAAACTGCAGGCCGATGAAATCGCCGACGGTGCGCAACGACCATTCATGGGTCGCGGTTGCACGTACGAACTGGAATCTGAACGATGCCCAGTCATGCCCGGCATTCCAGATCAACACCGGCAGGAACAACACGACCGCAATCAGTGCCGCGAGCCAGGGATACGGGCTGAACAGCCAGCGCCGGCGCCAGTCCGGCACCAGCATGAATGCCAGCACCGCCGGTATCAGCATCACCGCGGTGAATTTCGACAGCAGCGCCAGCCCGGCGAACACGCCCGCGGCCAGCCACCACCGCGCATCGCCGCTTTCGTTGAGCCGGATCAGCGCCCACACCATCGCGACGGCAAACGGGATCAGGGCAACGTCGGGCGAGACCTTGGCCATCAGCAAGCCGTAATAAAGCGCGGCCTCCGGCATCAGCACCGCAAGCACCACCGCGCGGACGTCATGCGTCACGCGCCGGACGATATCGGCGAGCAGCAGTTGCGTTACCAGCATCGCAAATATGCCGGCAAACCTTACGCCGAAACTGGTGTCGCCGAAGATCGCGGTGCCGAAGCGAATGAACCAGGCAATCATTGGCGGATGATCGAGGAAGGAAAGCACGTTCTCCTTCGACCAGGTCCAGTAATAGGCCTCATCGGTGCGCAGATCGATCAGGCTTGCGTAAATCACCCGCAGCGCCGTCAGCGCAACGATCAAGGCGGCAACGGCAAGCAATTGCCGAAAGGCAGAATTGTCCGGTTTGGTGCTGCTTCTATCGGGCGGGGCAATCGTCACGATGCTTTCTCCCCGACTCCTCCGGAGGTGTCAACTTACTCACACTCTCGCGTCGTCCCGGCGAACGCCGGGACCCAGAACCACTGGCGTTTATTGTTGCAGAAGGCCTCTACCCCCATCATCCAAACGAAAGAGCACGGCGTATAGGTCCCGGCGTTCGCCGGGACGACTCGCGGGAAGCCGGTGCGACGCACGGAAAAGGCGGTCCCCTGATGGAATTAAAGTCTGCTATCGTCGGTCTATTGTCGATGAGCGTTCGATTGGATCGCATGGCCCGATTTTCTCCAGAGCGGATCGCAAGATTCATCCGCGGCATCAGCGTCCGGCAGATCCGTCTCGCCTGCGGACTGGTGCTGTTTGCCTATCTGGTCAGCCATTTTCTCAACCATGCGCTCGGCAATATCTCGATGGATGCGCTTGCCGCCGGCGTCTACTACCACATGGCGTTTTGGCAATTTGTCCCGGTTGCGATCGCTTTTTATACCGCGGCGCTGGTCCACGCTGGTCTCGGGATCTGGGCGCTGTACGAGCGCCGACAATTTCGCTGGAAAGCGATCGAGCCGCTCCAGCTCGTGCTCGGCTTGAGCATCCCGGCGCTCATCATCACCCACGTTGTCGGCGTGCGGCTCGGCCATACACTTTTCGGACACGAAAAGCTCTATCCGCAGGTGTTTTTTGCGTACTGGATCGTATGGCCGTACAAAATGTGGCTGATATTCGCTGTCCTGACCATCTCCTGGATTCACGGCTGCATCGGTCTTTATTTCTGGCTTCGGATGAAGGCGTTCTTCGAACGCGCCGCGCCATTTCTGCTCGGCGCCGCGGTGCTGGTTCCGACGCTGGCGATCTTGGGCCTCTATCAGGGCGGACGAAGCGTCGTTGACAGCGATAGCGTCAAATGGAGGACGGAGAATCTCTCGCCCCGCCAGGTCGGAACGCCGGCCGAACAAGCTGTATTGAACAACATCGAGGATTACTTCCTGATCGGCTATCTCGGCCTGATCGGATTTGTCCTGCTCGCAAAAGGCGTGCGCGCCCTGAACGAGCGCAGGGGCGGCATGATCACCCTGTCGTATGGCAATGGCAGGACGGTTCGCGTGCCGAAGGGGCTTAGCGTGCTCGAGGCCAGCCTGCGCTATAATGTCCCGCATGCGAGCGTCTGCGGCGGCCGCGCTCGCTGCTCCACCTGTCGGATTCGCGTGATCGGGGACTGTACCTCGCTGCCGGAGCCGTCCAAGCGGGAAGCGTTTGTGCTCAACCGCGTCGGGGCCGGCTCGGATCCGGCAATCCGCCTTGCCTGCCAGCTCAGGCCCGAGGCCGATCTCTCTTTCTTCCAGATATTCCTGCCGCAGATCACGGCAGCCAGCTTGCGGACCTCAGGCCCCTCCCGCATCGGTGAGGAGCGCTACCTCGTCAGCATGTTCGTGGACATGCGGGGCTCGACCAAGCTCGCGGAAAAACGGCTGCCGTTCGATACCGTTTTCATCGTCAACCGCTTTTTGGGCGCGGTGTCGCAGGCGGTGATCGAATGCGGCGGTCGACCCAACCAGTTCGTCGGCGACGGACAATTGGCGTTGTTCGGGCTCGCTACCAGCCCGCAAACAGCCTGCCGCCAGGCGCTCAAGGCGGCGGCCATGATCGCCGCCAATGTCGACGAGTTGAATGAATCTCTTAGGCACGATCTGCGTGAGCCGATCCGCTTCGGCATCGGCATTCATGGCGGCGAAGTGATCATCGGCGACATCGGCTACCGCGACCACATGGTATTCACCGCGCTCGGAGACGCCGTCAATGTCGCAGCAAGGCTGCAGGACATGACAAAGAACCTCGCATGCGAAGCGATCGTTTCGGAGGAGGTTCGGGTAACCGCCGGCCTGTCGAGCGATGATCTACCTCAGCAGGAAGTCGCGATTCGCGGGCGCGCCGAACCGATGATGATCCGCACTGTGACCGACGCGAAGGCGTTGTCCGCACTGGTCGACGACGTCCATGTTGTCGCGGCCTAGTGTCCGCCTGCGCACCTTCAACATCTGCGAATATTGAAGGAAAGCTCGGTTCTCTCAATTCAAAACGCGTCGCTTGGCGCGGGTTTCCTTTTTGTCGTCCGGTTTGCTGCACCGCATTCAAGTAACTCGCGGGATTGTTACATCGCAACGTCTTGATCCACGCTCCGAAAGCATGAATTCCAGTTGGCAGTTGCCGATACGACTTCGGGGAATGCGCCATGCTCGATAGACGAGAGATCATGAAGCGCGCTGGAGTGGTGGCGCTTGCAACGGGTTTGGGTTCGTTCAAGGCATTTGCGGTCGACACCGTGACACTGCCCTTCGACAACGGCGAACGGCCGCTGGTGAAATATCCGCAGAAACGCCTGATGATCGGCCAGACCAGCCGCCCGCCGCAACTCGAGACGCCATTTTCCGTCTTCAACGACGGCGCTATTACGCCGAACAGTGCTTTTTTCGTCCGCTATCATCTGGCGGATATACCGCTCGAGATCGACCCGGATAAATTCACGCTCGAAATCAAAGGCAAGGTCGATCGTCCCCTCAAGCTATCGCTCAAGGAGATAAAGGCGCTTCCCGCGCTCGAACTCGTTGCCGTCAACCAATGCTCGGGCAACAGCCGTGGATTTTTCAATCCTCGGGTTGCCGGCGGGCAATTGGGCAACGGCGCGATGGGCAATGCGCGCTGGCGCGGCGTGCCGCTGAAAACCGTGCTCGACAAGGCTGGCGTGCAGCCGAGCGCGAAGCAGGTCACCTTCAACGGGATGGATGGACCGGTCAGTGACAAGACGCCGGATTTCGTCAAGGCGCTCGATATCGATCACGCGCGCGACGGCGAGGTGATGCTGGCCTACGGCATGAACGGCAAGGACTTGCCGGTTCTCAACGGCTTTCCCCTTCGTCTGGTCGTGCCTGGCTATTACGGCACCTATTGGGTGAAACACCTGAACGAAATCACTGTCATCGATAACGTCTTCGACGGTGTCTTTATGAAAATAGCCTATCGGATTCCGGACACGCCCTGCGGATGCGTCGAGCCCGGCACCGTGCCCAAGGCGACGATCCCGATCAACCGTTTGACCATCCGCTCTTTCATCACAAATGTGGCCGATGGCGCGAAACTGAAGCCGGGCGCAACGACGCTGAAGGGAATAGCTTTCGACAGCGGCAAGGGCATCAAGGAAGTCGCGGTTTCGATCGATGGCGGAAAGACCTGGACACCGGCAAAGCTCGGCAAGGATCTCGGAAAATATTCGTTCCGGGAATGGACGCTGCCGGTGAAGCTCGCGGCCGGCGCACACGAACTCAAGGTTCGCGCGACCAACAATGCCGGCGACACGCAGCCGAACGAGCCGCTGTGGAATCCGGCGGGTTATTTGCGCAACGTCGTCGAAACCGTTCGCATCATCGCGGCATGAGGAGACCGGCCATGACCCGTTCGCTTCTCCTCGCAATTGCCGCCATCGCAGGCTTGAGCCTTGGTTCGGCAAACGCGGCTCCGGTCTCCTACACGCTCCCGGACGAAACCGCGGCGTTCGAGCCAGGACCGAATCTCGATGTGGTGCAGAACAATTGCACGGCCTGTCACTCCGCGGACTACATCAGCACGCAGCCGCGCGGGCACAAGAAGGACTTCTGGCAGGCCGAAGTGACGAAGATGATCAAAATCTATGGCGCCCCGATCGAGGATGCGGACGTTGGCAAGATCGTCGATTATCTCGCCGCGACCTACTGAAGTTCGCTTCCAACCTGAACCTCGCGCGCCCGCATCGGCATGACAGGGCGCCGGTGCTTCCGGTTTCACTAGATTGGAACCGGTCGCCTAGCCATAATTTCGCCGCCTAAAATGACCGCGAAACAGGCAAAAATGGCAAATGCGCCGCGATAATGACGTTTTCCACGGAAATCCCGATGTCGTTTAAGCTATCAAGCTTGCTCCATACCGCGTATCGTGCGCGCGTCGGGCATGGCGGTTTGCGGGGACCGACGGTTCGTTAATATTTTTGATCCCGCGGAGACGACGTGATGGCTAAAGGTACTGTGAAGTGGTTTAACGCGACCAAGGGTTTTGGATTCATCCAGCCTT
>Ga0208989_10000743_pt1 | contig 10068 bp, 9 predicted proteins | sample MedBloCAOM3_M1_FD_187852 | JGI IMG/M metagenome (GOLD analysis project Ga0208989, IMG submission 187852) | Forest soil microbial communities from El Dorado National Forest, California, USA - Mediterranean Blodgett CA OM3_M1 (SPAdes) (version 2) | ecosystem: Environmental > Terrestrial > Soil >...
TCGGCCAAGCGGTGCTCGTCGGTCCGCACCATGCGGGCAGACGCGCGCGGATCGCCTGGATCGGCCGGATCGATCGTCTCGGACTCGCCCTTGCGCATGCGTTCGAGCGGATCCTCGAAAGCCGGCACGACGTGCTCGGCGCTAATGCCGAGGCGGCGCGCCAAGCCTTCGGTGAAACGCCGCGCAGCGCCGGCCGGCGGCGGCCGGCCGCCGGCTTCGGTCGCGATCAGGTCGACATGGCGCCAGACCGGCAGGCCATCGCGGCGCCAGTAGAGCGCGAAGGCCCAGCGCGGCAACGGCTCGCCCGGATACCATTTGCCCTGGCCGTAAAGCAGAAGCCCGCCGGGCGCGAAGCGATCGCGCAGCCGGCGGATGAGATCGTCCGAGCGGATGCGCTTGGTGGGCCCGAGCGCGTCCGTGTTCCATTCGGCCGACTGATAGTCGTCGATCGACACGAAGGTCGGCTCGCCCCCCATGGTGAGCCGGACGTCCTGGCTCGCCAGGTCCTTGTCGACCTTGCCGCCGAGCTCATCCAGCGCGGCCCAGGCCTCATCGGAAAAGGGCCGCGTGACGCGCGGTTTCTCGGCGATGCGCGCGACCGTCATCTCGAACGATAACTCGACCCCGGCCGGATCGACCGCGCCGCTGATCGGGGCCGCCGACCGGTAATGCGGGGTTGCGGCGACCGGCAGATGGCCCTCGCCGCACAACAGGCCGGACGTCGGATCGAAGCCGATCCAGCCCGCGCCCGGAAGATAGACCTCGGTCCAGGCGTGCAGATCGGTGAAATCCTTATCGGTGCCGGCGGGTCCGTCGAGCGCCGTCACGTCGGGCTTGAGCTGGATCAGATAGCCCGACACAAAACGCGCCGCCATGCCGAGATGACGAAGCACATGCACCAGCAGCCAGGCCGTGTCGCGGCACGACCCGGCGGCGCTCGCCAACGTTTCCTCGGGCGTCTGCACGCCCGGCTCGAGGCGGATCAGATAACGGATGTCGCGCTGCAGACGCTGGTTGAGCTCGACCAGGAAATCGACCGTGTTGCGGCGCTCGCGCGGGATCGCGGCGAGCAGCCGCGCGAGGTGCGGACCGGCCGCTTCCGCCGCGAGATAAGGCGTGAGCTCCTCGCGCAGCTCGGACGGATAGACGAAGGGGAAAGTCTCCGCATAGGGCTCGATGAAGAAGTCGAACGGATTGACGACCTCGATGTCGGCCGTGAGATCGACCGCGATCGAGAATTCGGACGTCTTCTCCGGGAAGACGAAACGCGCGATCCAATTGCCGTGCGGGTCCTGCTGCCAGTTCACGAAGTGCTGGCCCGGCGTCACCGTGAGCGAATAGCTCGGCACCCGCGTACGGGAATGCGGGGCGGGGCGCAGCCTGATGGCCTGCGGCCCGAGCGCGACCGGCCGGTCGTAGCGGTAGCGGGTCACGTGATGAATGCTGGCGAGAATCGACATTTATGAAGCTTGTACTACGGCGTTGTTGGCGCGCGGCCCCGGCCTGCGATGCTGCGTTATCCTGTGGCCTGCCGCTCCAATAAGCAATTCTCGGGCCACCATGACGCGCGTCGGGCGCCCGGTTTATGCAACAACATGCTGGTTATGCTGACGAATTCAGCGAAGGGGCCGTTCAAGTGGCGGCGCGGTCAGCTTATCCCGCGCGGCCGACCTTTTGGGTGAGGCCGGACACGATGGCGCGCAGATCGCTGTCCGGCGCGACGCTGCGGCCGCGCTGCGCATTGATGCGCTCATGCACGAAGGTCAGCTTGCCGATTACTGCGGGCGAGAGCACGAAGGGGTAGAGATCCGGCAACCCCATGCTGCGGTTGATCGAGTTGACGGCGAAAGTGAGCGGCAGCCACCCCTCGATGATGCGATCCATGTCGGCCCGATAGGCGTCGAAGTCGATGTTGGCGGAGAGGTCCGCGGCCTTTGCGAGCTTGGCGCGCACCCTGAGGCCGAACGCATGCGCGGTCTCGAGGGTATCGACCATGTGGAAGTAATGCGCCCAGGTTTCGGCGAAATCCTCCCACGGGTGGGCGCTCGCATAGGCGGTGACGAAATTCTGTGGCCAGTTGGCGGGCGGGCCCTCGGCATAATGCTGCTGGAGTGCCGCACCGTAGTCCCTGGTCTCGTCGCCAAAAATACGCCGGAACTCGTCCAGGGCCGGCGTGTTCGCCACCAAGCGGCCCCAGTAATAGTGCGCGATCTCATGGCGGAAATGGCCGAGCAGCGTGCGATAGGGCTCGCCCATCTGGCGGCGCTGGCGTTCGCGCTGGGAATCGTCGGCTTCCGCGAGATTGATGGTGATCAGGCCGTTGTCGTGACCGGTCATCACCCGGCCGTGGCCGGACGGCGTCACGCCGGCATCCGACAGAAAGTCGAAGGCGAGCCCGTCCGGATCCTCAGGCCGGGTCGTGAGCGGCAGGCGTAGCTTGAGGAGCGAGTAGAACAAGCGGCGCTTGGCGATCTCGATCATGCGCCAATGCGCGAGATTATCCGGCAGCGACAGATCGGGAATCATGCGGTTATGGCGGCAGGCCGCGCAAAAGGCCTCCGGGTGATCAGACGGGATCAACCAGTTGCAGACGCCGTGCTCGACATTGGCGCAGTAGCGGTAGCGGGCAGTCGGCTCCGCCAGTGCGCGCCAGACTCCGCCATCCGGCGTAAGCGCAGTCACGACCTCGCGCTCCGGCAGATAGCCCAGGCTCAGCCCGCAGCTCTCGCAGCGCGTGTTCTCGAAATAGAGCGGCTGCCCGCAGTTCTGGCATTCGAAGAGCTTCATGCTGCGCCAATGCGTTTCGGATTGGGTCGATCTTCGATAACGCCGACTCGGATCGTGAGTTTCATCACCGCCGCGGCCTTTGGCAATCTCGCTTCGCCTTATCGGCGGGCACGCGCAGCGGTTGGCAAAAATCAGCCTGTTTTTGCGCCACCCTCGCGCAGGACATCGACGGCGGCCCGGTGCGCCTCGTTGGCGGCCGGAATTCCGCAATAGAGCGCAACCAGCAGCAGGATCTCGCGGATCTCGTCGGGCTTGCATCCGTTCTTCAACGCGCCCTTGAGGTGGACGCGCAACTCGGCCGGCTTTCCGGCGGCCGCCATCATGGCGATCATGGCGAGGCTTTTGGTCGCCAGCGGCAGGCCCGGCCGGCTCCAAATATCGCCATACGCATAGGCGTTGATGATGTGCTGCAGCGGCGCGCCGAACTCGCCGAGCGCGCTCGCGCGCTGCTCGACCGCAGCGGCGCCGAACAATTCGCGCCGCAGCTTCAAGCCGCGGTCATGGAGCTCCTGCGTATCCATCCTGTGTCTCCTTGTGGACGGGATGGCCCGATGTGACACGATCGGCGGTGGGCTTTCAACCGAACGGCCGGCCGCACCGGGTCCCGGACAGTCGCCGCGCGGACGCCGGAAGGCTACCCCTGTTCCTTCCGGGCCCGAAGGGGGCCCCAATTGAGCAAAACCGACACATGTGTGCGCGAACTGCGGCAGAGCACAGCTTGCCGGCTCGCTGCCAAATTGTCGCGCTTGGCGCTGCGAGCTTGTATCCGGACACCGGGCCACGCTACGGTCGGCGCCAATAAGCCAATAAGATGAAAACGGGGGGACCTGGGCGTATGTTCGTTTGCGGAGTGCCCAAGGATTCATGTGAATTCGCGCGCGTGCTGAAAGTCGAACAACGCCTTTTCGGGGAGCTGTCTCTGCCCCCCGCGATGGCGCACCAGATGTTCGATTTCCGCCCGGAAATCTACGCGGCCGTGGTCGGCCCGGACGACAGCGTCGCCGCTTATTCGAGCATCTACCCGCTCAAGAAAAAATGGGCGGACGCGTTTGTGGCCGGCGACATCACGGAGCCGGACCTGACGACCGACATGCTGCTCACGCGGCAGGACTGCCACGAGCGTTCCAGCATCTACATCGGCTCGGTCGTGGTCGGCGGCAGCTATGATGCAATCACAAAATCGGTCTTGCTCGCCAGCATGTTCTCCTGGCGGGTCCAGCAGCTGCATCATGTATCGGTCGGCCGCCTGTCGGTCATGATGACGGCGGTCACCAAGCAGGGCGAGCGGATGATCCGCAAGTTCGGGGCAAAGCAGCTCAACGGCGGCGCCCAGCGCAAAGACGGCTACGCGGTCTACGGACGCGAGGTCACGCCGCGCTTTCTCTACCGGGCCACCCTGGTGATGGATAAATGCCTCAACAGCGGCCTTGTCGAGATGGATCGCGATTTTGTGCCGAACATGTGCGCGCCCACGCTTGCCGCGGGCGCATTGACCTAGGCGGCGCGTTCACGGCGCTGCACCGGTCATCAGATACTCGCGGATGAGCGCCTCATAAGCGGCGGCACCCTCGACCAGGTCGCTCGCCAAGATGCTCTCCTCGTTGGAGTGCCATGAGTCCATCGGTCCCGGTCCCCACATGGCGGCCTCGCAGCCGATGTGACAGAGATAGCCGGCGTCGAGCGCACCGTGACTCCAAAAATGCGGCGGAGCCTGCAGCCCGGCCGCGCGCGCGCCCTGCGCGACCGAGCGCGCCAGCGCGCCATCGGGCTTGATCTCGGCCGGATACATGAAGGGGCCCGGCTCGACCGTGAGCCCCCACGGCTCGGGCAGCCTGATCGTCTTTTGTATCTCGGCGAGCGCCATGTCGGGCGATTGTCCCGGCAGCAGGCGGCGATCGAGCGTCAGCACCGCCTCGCCCTGCACCGTGTGGGTGGCGCGCGGCCTGGTCTCGATAAAGGTCGGCGTCAGCGTCGGCGCGCCGAGCCCGTGATGCGGAGCGCCCGAGGGCGAAAAACTCGCGAGCTGGTCGAGCACCTGGCGCAGCCCTTCGATCGCGCTCACGCCCGCCCATGGGGTGCTGCTGTGCGCGGCCTTGCCCGAGATCTTCACCAGGACATCGAGCCGGCCCTTGTTGCCGAGCGAGATCCGGCTGGTGGTGCCGATCACGATGACGCCGAGCCGCGGCACGAAGCCTAGGGCTTCGATCATCGCCTCGGCGGCGTCATGCCGGCCGGTCTCGCCCGCCGTGCTGACGGTGAAGATCAGCCGCCCCTTCAAGCCGCCGGCGCGATGGGCCGCGAGCGTGGCCGCTAGGGCGGCGGCGAGCGAGCCTTTCTGCTCCGAGATGCCGCGTCCGCGCACCGCCGGGCCGGCGGGCGTGTCGATGAGCTCGCCCGCGAACGGGTTCTTCATGGCGGCGGCCGGATGCGTCATCGCATAGGCCATCAGCATCAGGCTGCGGCCGGTGTCGGGCGGGCCGAGCTCGACCAGCAGATTGCCCATGCGGTCGCGCCGCGCCGGCAGGCCTAGCTCGCGCACCAGCGGCATCACGCAGTCGCCGATAAAGCCCTGCACCTCCGGTTCCTGCTCGAAGAGCGCGGTCTGCTGGCTCGGATAGCGGGCGAATTTCTGTGCCCAGGCGATCAGGGTGGCGCGGTCGGCGACGGCGGGCGATGACATGAGGATTCCGGCTTGGTGATGGGACTGTCGGCTATTTCGGATCGAGCGGCGCGTCGAACACCGGCCGGCCGCCGGTGCGCTCCAGGTAGCGGCCGAAGCGGAATTTGACCTCCGGGCCGTCGAGCGGCGGCGACGGCGCATGGCGGCCGAGCGGCTCGACCTCGAGCACCGCGAAGGCATGGCCCGGCACGCGGATCATGTCGTCGAGCCCCTGCCCCAACCCCTCGACGGTGGAAAAGGAATAGACCCGCTCGACGCCGGACGCCTTCGCCATGGCGGCGTAATCGACGAAATCGCCGAACGGATGCGCCAGATCGTTGGTCGAGCCGTAGCAGCGGTTCGACACCATGAAATGCTTGAGATTGGGCAGCGCCAATTGGCGCTCGACCAGCAGCATGCCGGGATTCATGCAGAAGGCGCCATCGCCGCTGAACGCGATGACGGTGCGCTCGGGCGAGCCCAGCGCGATGCCGGCCGCGAACAAGGAGGCGAGGCTCATCGAGGCTTCGAGATAGAAGACCCGCTCGGTCTCGCGCGTGATCTCCCACCACACTTCCGAGCAATTGCCGGCCGAGGTCACGATGACATCGTGTTTCAGCCGGTCGGCGAGCAGGCGAAAGCAGGCCTCGAAATTCATCTCACGCGTCTCCCCGCAGAACCTCGCGCGTGAATCCGACCACCACCGGGCGCGAGAGCACGCGGCTGTGGCGATAGGCGGTCGCGAGGCGGGCGATGTCGTCGCCGCGCTCGATCGCGACGAACGGCATGTCGATCGAGCGGATCACCGGCTCGAGATACAGGCCGTTCGACTGGTGGAACTTGGCGCGGTCACCCGGCCGCCCGCGCAGCGTGATGCCGATCAGGAGCGGGATCTGGTAGGTGTAGTTGATCTTGGTGATGGCATAGATGCAGGTGAGGAAGCCGGACGCGCCCATCAGCGCGAAGGCACCGACGCCGCCGAAGAAGGCGCCCGAGCACAGGCCGATCGCCGATTCCTCGCGGTTGACCGCGACATGGCGGAAGCGCGCGTCGCGGTCGAACCGCGTGATCAGCGGGGTGATCCAGCCGTCGGGCAGGCTCGCGACCAGGGTGATGCCGCAATCGGCCGCGACGTCGGCGATGCGGCCCGCCACTTTATCTACAGGTTCACTCATGGCCGGCATTATTCGGGAACGGAGCCGATTTGTCGAAGGGCTTCTTCCTGGAATCGAAGATCGGCCCAGGCCTCGAGCGGGATCGACTTGGCGCCGTTCTCCGCGGCCAGCTTGGCGACAGCCTCGAGCCCCTTGCGGGTGAGGCCGCCATTCACCCCATAGCCGTGCATCGCAAGCAGCGCGTCATAGGCCGCGTTGGCGAGCGCCGTGTCGGTCTCGCCGGTGTATTTCCTGTAGAGCTCGATGGTGCGCTCGCGATGGGTGACCATGAAGCGGCAGGCCTCGATGATCGAGCGCGTCACCGCCGTCACGGCCGCCGGATTCTTCTCGGCGATCTCGCGGCGCACCACCAGGATCTCGTGCGGATAATCCGGACTGGTTCGCAGCACCCGGTCGAGCACCACGACCTTGCTGTCGCGTTGCGCCACCAGGGCGTAATCGAGGTGCAGCAGCGCGCCCTTGACCCGGTCGTTGACCAGCGCGAGCCGGCGCTCGCTCGGGCCGCCGATCGGAATCCAGCTCACCGCATTGCGCGCGACGCCCTCGCGGTCGAGCGCCGGAAACATCAGGTATTGCGAGAGCGCGCCCGGCCGCGAGATCGCGAAGGGCTTGCCGGCCAGATCCTTGAAGGATTTGATCTCCGGCTGCACCATCACGAGATAGGACAGGTGCTGCGCCGGGGCCGCGACGGCGAGCAGCGGAAACCCGGCGGCGGCGGCATTGAGGATGCCCTCGGCGTCGGTGTCGGCGACGTCGATCTGGCCGGCGGCGAGCGCCTGCGTGACCAGCGGTCCGGAGTTCAGCTGAACGATGCCGTCGACCGCGAGGCCGTTGCGCGCGTAGATGCCCTCCTCATAGGCGACGTGCATGAACAATGTGTGCATCGACGGCGGCACGCTCACCGATGCGATGCGGAGCTTGATCGGCTCGGCGGCGAGAGCGGCAGACGCGGTGATGAGCAAAACCAGCCCAGTCCGTAGGGTGGGCAAAGCGAAGCGTGCCCACCGTCGCGTGGGCACGGCGCACCGATCTCGGGCTTGCCCAAGATCGGCATTGAAATATGCGCAGGTCGGGCAAGCCCGACCTGCGTGCGCCTTTGCCCACCCTACGGCGCACAATACTCGCGGCATGAGATTCATCTCAACGCTCACCCCGTGAACGGCCCGAGCGACTCCATCGCGCGGCGCTGCGGGCCGAAATCGGCCCATTGGTCGAGCGGCAGCGCGCGATCGATCTGCCGGTTCTGGAACGCCAGGTCATGCGCCACCGCGAGGTTTTTTTCCGTCATGTCGCCGTTGACGCCGAAGCCGCGGATGCGGATCAGCTCCGCATAGGCGCGGTCGAGCACCTCCGTGCTCATGCCCGGAACGTATTTGAGCATGACCTCGAAGGTTCCGGATTTGTCGGTCACGATGTAGCGGCAGGCCTGGATGATGGCGCGCACGATCGCGGTCGCGGCCGCGGGATTCTTGTCGAGCGTGTCCTTGCGCATGAACAGGAGCTCGAAGGGATAATCCGGCAGGATGTCGGCAACCGATTTCAACGCCTTGATGTTCGGGTCGTTCACTGCCTCCATGGCGAAATCGATATGCAGGAGCGCGCCCTTCACCCGGTCAGACAAAAGGGCGAGCATGCGCTCGCGCCCGCCGCCGACGCTGAGCCATTGCAGCGAATCGCGCGGCACGCCGGCGCCGTCGAGCATCGGAAACATCAGGTATTGCGACAGCGCGCCCGGCCGCGACACCGCGAAGGGCTTGCCCTTGAGGTCGGCGAAGGAGGAAATCTCCTTGCGCACCGACACGATATAGGAGAGATGCGCGCCCGGCGCCGTCACGCCGCGGATCGCATAGCCATTTGACGTCGCCGACAGCAGCCCCTCGGCATCGGAAGCCGTGACGTCGATCTGCCCGGCCGCGATCGCCTGGTTGGCGAGCGGGCCGCCGCGCAATTGGATGAACTCGCTCACCGCGATCCCATTTTGGCGGAAGAAGCCGCGCTCATAGGCGACGTGAAGATAGATGTTGTGGATCGACGGCGGCGCCGCGCTGGTCGCGAGCTTGATGGTGGCCGATTGCGCGCGCAGCACCGACGGCGCCGCGATCGCCGCCGATGCGCCGGCCATGACGGTGAGAAAGCGGCGGCGAAGCATGGCGGAGTCTCCCGGATGGTGGATCGGCAAAACGTAGCAATAACTATGCCATGGACCTCCTAGGCGGGATAGCGGCGCCGGCGCTTGCGCGAGCGCCAAAGCGCCGCGGCTGGACAATCCTGCCATGCCGACTATGAGTCCGGCCTGACCGGACGTCGCGGCGCATCAGCGAGGGGCTCGTGGAAAGCGTTCTTTTTATCGACTATGCAACCACCGTGAAGCTGCTGTCGGTCACCGACGCCATGGCGATCTGCGAAGACGTATTTCGCATGCATGCCCGCAAGTCGGTGAAGTGGTCGGTGCCCCCGAGCCAGAAGCTCGACGTGGGCGCGCCCTTTCACAACCACTGGCACGTCAAGACCGTGATCCTGGAGGACGAGCCGGTCGCGGGCGTGCGGCTCTATACCTATTACGACGACGGGTTGCGCAATACGGTCGGGCGGCTCGACTGCACCCGCTATATCGTGATCTCCGACCCCGTCACCGCCCGGCCGCTCTGCATCCTCGACGAGCATTGGACCTATGCGATCCGCAGCGCCGCCGCCGCCATGGTGGCGCTCAAGCGCCTCGGTCCGCGCACGCCGCGCACCCTCGGTCTCGTCGGCGTCGGCACCATGGGCGAGAACTGCCTGCGCTGCCTGCAGCACATGTACCGCTTTGGCGAGATCGTCTGCACGTCGCGGCGGCCGGAAACGCGCGAGGCCTTCGCGACAAAATGGTCGGCGAAGCTGGGCATCCCGGTGCGCACCGTCGACAGCGTCGAGGAGGTGGTGCGCAGCGCCGACGTCGCGATCGGCGGCACCACCCGCACCGACATCGTCAGTCGCGAGCCCTGGGTGAAGCGCGGGGCCACCTTCGTGTCGCTCGCGCGGCGCGAGATGGACCCGGCCGGCTGGGCGCGTTTCGACAAGACCGTGATCGACGACTGGGACTGCAACATGACGATGCGCGAATTCCGCGACATGATCGACGCCGGGGAGTTTTCCCGCGCGCGGCTGCATGCCGATATCGGCGAGGTGGTGGCCGGCCTCAAGCCCGGCCGCGAAACCGACGATGAGCGCATCCTGGTCCACACCACCGGCATGGTGTCGCACGACATCGGCATCGCGTGGTGGATCTACAAGAAGGCGCTGGCGCAGGGGCTGGGCGTGCCGCTGCCGACTGCGGTCGCGCAGGCCGCGATGGGGCCGCAGGATTGAGATGACGCGCGCGTCGGCGTTTCGGCTCTTGCGTTCCCTCCCCCCTTGAGGGGGAGGGACAGGGAGGGGGGTAGCCGCTTGCGCATGCGTTTGTGGCCA
>Ga0208989_10000746_pt1 | contig 10054 bp, 5 predicted proteins | sample MedBloCAOM3_M1_FD_187852 | JGI IMG/M metagenome (GOLD analysis project Ga0208989, IMG submission 187852) | Forest soil microbial communities from El Dorado National Forest, California, USA - Mediterranean Blodgett CA OM3_M1 (SPAdes) (version 2) | ecosystem: Environmental > Terrestrial > Soil >...
AACAGGCTGAACAAAGCAGCGCGCTCGGTCGTTGTTCCAGTCACAGCAGGGTTGCCTGAGTTTCAGGCGGCCTGTTGCCGCGCCGTGTGGGTCGAAAAATCGGACCGGGCGACCGGGGGAGTGGCAAAGGTGCTGGTTGCGTTCATGACCTTCTCCTCGGGTCCTTCTCGTTGCTGTGTTACCTTTCGGAAGGAGCCCGGCGATGCCTGAGACCGGCCTCCCTGTTCGGAAGCCATACGCGGCCTGCGTTGGAGCAAACGTTGGAGCGAGCATGGAAATGGCGAGCCCGCCGGCGGACCGCGTGCTCTTGCTGGGACCGTTCCAAGTCATTCGGAACGAAGCCCAACTGCCGCTGCCGCGCTCGCGTAAGGCCCGCGCGCTCCTCGCTTATCTCGCGATGGCGCCGCGCCCAGTCACCCGCGAAAAGCTCTGTGAGCTATTTTGGGATGTCGCCGATGACCCGAAAAGCGAGTTGCGCTGGTGCCTTTCCAAGCTGCGGCCACTGGTCAACGGGCCCACAGCGACCCGGCTCATCGCCGACCGTGAGCGGGTCCGGATCGACACCAGTTCGCTCGACATCGATGCCATCTCGCTTGCGCGCAACGCGCAGACGACGCTGACCAGCGGATCGCTGCGGGATCTTCAGTCGCTAAGAGCATTGTTCCGTGGCGACTTTCTCGAAGGTCTCTCCGTCGACAGGGCTCCACTGTTCGACAACTGGCTGTCAGGCCAACGGCACCGCTTTGGTCAATGGCGGCAACTGCTGCTCGAGCGACTTGGCGCCGTCTTGCCGCCGGAGAGCGATGATCGTCTTGAAGTGCTGCGTGAGTGCATCGAAGTTGCACCCTTCGATGAAGTGGCTCACATTGAGCTCGTTCGCACGCTGCTGCTCCGCGCGCTTTATGCCGAGGCCGAGCACCAGATCGCTGCATCTGTAACGCTCTTTCAGAGCGAAGGCATTGACCCTACATCGCTCAAGGCTGCTTTTGCGGCAGCACAACGGTCGGTTTCCAAGCCGGCCAGAATGAGTTTGGTCGACATCACCCATCTCGACAGTCCGTCCGCCCAACAAGTGGCGCGCACACGCGGGCCGACGATCCTGATAATGCCGTTCGCGGCAGCGACACCGGAGGATGTTGCAGACAGCCTGACGAGCGACATTATCTTTGGTGTCGCCAAACTGCGAAGCATCAGCATCATTGCCCGTGGCACGGCTTTTTCGTTGCGCGGCCAGACGCCCGCAGCCGCGGCTGCCCTGGTGAATGCGCAATATGTCGTCTCTGGCCATTTGCGGCGCGATGGCAAGAAATATCTTGTTTCGGTCGAACTCAGCGATCCAAGGAGCGCTCGCATCTTTTGGGCGGACGAGCTCTACTGTGACGCCGTCGATTCCTTTTCCGCGCCACCCCTGTTGACCGCGCGGATCGTCGCAGGTCTTGATGCGGAAATTCACTTCATCGAACGCAACCGGGCGCTGCTTACGCCTCCCGCCTCGCTCGATGCGTGGCAGGCGTACCACCGCGGGCTCGCCCTCATGTACCGGTTTACCAGCGGCGGCAATCGTGAGGCGGAGCAGTTCTTCACCAGAGCGATCGCCCTCGACCCGACCTTCTCGCGAAGCTATGCGGGGTTGTCGTTCACGCATTTTCAAAACGCATTCCTGCTGCAAGCGCGCGAGCGCGAACGCGAGATTGCCTTGGCATTCGAGACTGCCGGACAAGGACTGGAGGCCGATCCGAGCGACCCCGCAGCGCATTGGGCGATGGGTCGAGCGCTGTGGCTTCGGGGCGAGCACGACGGCGCCGTTGACGAGCTGGATCGATCCGTTCGTTTAAGTCCCAGCTATGCGATGGCACACTACGCCCTCGCATTTGTGCACTGTCAGACCGGCGATCCCGCGCGCGCGATAGAGGCAGCTGACACCGCAAATCATCTCAGCCCGCTTGATCCGATGCTGTTTGCGATGCATGGGACGCGGACGTTCGCATTGCTGCGGCTCGGCAAGGTGCAGGAGGCTGCTGATTTTGCCATTCGTGCTGGACGGCTGCCGAACGCTCATGTTCACGCCCATGCAATCTCAGCGCTGACGCTGGCGGCTGCCGGACGAATCAAGGAAGCCCACGCGGAACGCGGACGCATCAGCGCCTTACGGCCGGATTACAATTTCAGGCAATTCAAAGACGCCTTTCATTTGCTGGATGATCTCAAGGACATCTACCAACGGGCCGCAAAGTTGGTGCAAATCCCCGAATGAACTCTCGAAAAGGATGCCGCGCCTGGTGAGCGCGCCTAACGTCAGGCCGCCGCCTTGCAGCCCGCGAGCTCGGTGAGGTCGGGGTAGAATCGAGCGGTCATGCGGCCCACATAACGGCGCAGATTGTCGTGCCGCTCGGCCACCGCGCGGGTTCGCGTCTCGAAGTGTGGGCACAGCAGCCCGCACACGAAAGCGAACATGGTGGCGTCCACGCCGGTCGGCTCGCTGCCCATGAAAAACGGCTTGTCGCCGAGGAAATCAGCGATCGCATCGATCGACCGCGTCGCCAGCGCGAGAATCTCATCCGGCGAATGCCGCCCGATGCCGTGGCCATGCAGCGTGGCGCGCAGCTTGCGACGCGTCATCGCCACGACGATGGGCCGGATCACCGCTGGGAGTCGCTCGAAGAACTTCGCCGGCCCCTTGCGGAAATTGGTGTCGTCCACCCAGCGATCGTCGATCATGACCCAATAGAGCTGGTCCTCGGCCATTTTCTCGAACGCCCAAGCGGTCGCCTTTTGGCTGGCGTCGAGGCCTTTGTCGAAGTCGATCCGGTATTTCTGTTCGATATGCCAGCGGATGAAAGTCGAATCCGAAACCACGACCCCGTCATCTTCGATGTAGGGGAGCTTCCCCTTCGGCGCCTTGGCGAAGCCCGTCGTGTCCGTGCGGTACGGGAGCTTCGCTATCTTCAGGAGCATTTCGACTTTCGTGACAAACGGACTGGGATCCGGCAGGCCGAAGCCCGGACCGAAGCTGTAAAGCGTGATCACGGCTCGTTCTCCAATCGTGGAGCTCGCACCGGGAATTTGGAGCGATTTTCGTGGTTTGGAAGCCCGGTGTCTGGCTGATCAAGATCACCGGGACAAGCCCGATGATGACTATGGGGAACTCCTTACGTCGAATTTTTTCCCCGTGACCTCCCTCGAGATTCTTATAGTGGATCTTCTCCTTCACGTCCCTCCGTAAGATTGAGCGATTCGCAGAATCGGCAGCGTCTCGCGGACCTCGCCCATCGTGGGCACATCGAATTCCCGCATATCTCGTCTGCCGAGCCCCTTGCCGGAAAGAAGTTGCTAGCGGCAAGGAGATGCCTGTAACCAAACCGGAACGGCCCACGAATACCTGCACGCACGCAACAAGCTGACGCCTTTGGCAAATGGAGCATCGTTTGATCGTTACGACATTTCCACATGCAGTACATGTCATCGAGCACACGCTGATACCGTTGAAGGACGGCACCACGCTGGCCGCTCGCATTTGGCTGCCGGATGACGCGGAGCGGAACCCGGTTCCCGCAATTCTGGAGTATCTGCCGTACCGCAAGCGCGATGGCACCTACGAACGGGACGCCCTGACCCATCCCTACCTGGCCGGCCACGGCTATGCGGGCGTGCGCGTCGATATCAGGGGCAGTGGGGAATCAAGCGGCCTGCTGCTCGACGAATATGCGAAGCAGGAGCAGGACGACGCTCTGGAGGTCATCGCGTGGCTGGCGGCACAGCCCTGGTGCAGCGGCGCGGTCGGGATGATGGGGATCTCCTGGGGCGGGTTCAACGGACTTCAGGTCGCCGCCCGTCGCCCGCCGCCGCTGAAGGCGATCGTGACGCTCTGCTCCACCGACGATCGCTATCGCGACGACGTGCACTACATGGGCGGTGCGCTACTTACGTCGGGGCTCGACTGGGCTTCATTCTTCTTCACCGCGATGTGCCATCCGCCTGACCCTGCGCTTGTCGGCGCCAGCTGGCGGTCGACTTGGCTGCAGCGCATTGAAAACGTGCCGCTGTTCCTGGAAACGTGGATGCGCCATCAGCGACGCGACGCCTATTGGCGGCAAGGCTCGGTGTGCGAAGACTACAGCGCGATCCAATGCCCGGTGTACGCCGTTGGTGGCTGGACTGACGGCTACAAGAATGCCATTCCGCGCCTTCTTGAGCGATTGCGTGTACCTCGCAAGGGTCTCATCGGGCCCTGGGCACACGCCTATCCGCACTTTGCGCTTCCGGGCCCCCAAATCGGGTTCCTGCAAGAGATATTGCGGTGGTGGGACTACTGGCTCAAGGGCATCGATACCGGCGTGATGGACGAGCCTTTGCTGCGCGCTTGGATGACCGAGAGCGTGAAGCCTGCGTCCCGCCACGAGGCATTGCCGGGACGGTGGATCGCCGAAACGTCGTGGCCGCCGAACGGGCTGTCACCCTGTCGTCTGTTCTTGACCGACGACGGGCTCAGGCCGGAAGGCACCCTCCGTGCAGCCCGTTCGATATGCTCTGCGCAAACGGTCGGCAGGCATGCCGGAGAATGGTGCCCGTTCGGCCGCTCACGAGATCAGGCCGACGATCAGCGCGAGGACGATGCGCGCTCGCTGGTCTTCGAGACAACGCCCCTCGATGCGCCGATCGAGATCCTCGGCGCAGCGGTCGTCACGCTCGATGTCGTGTCCGACACGTCGATCGCGAACCTGGCGGTTCGGCTCTGCGACGTGCATCCCTGCGGCGCGTCGCTGCGCGTGAGCTACGGCGTGCTCAACCTCACCCATCGCGACGGTCATGAAACGCCTGCGCCTTTGGTACCAGGGCGGCGTTACCAGGTACGGGTTCAGCTCAACGATGCGGGTGCGGTGTTGCCAGCCGGCCATAAGGTACGTCTCGCGCTGTCGACGAGTTATTGGCCGATGGTCTGGCCGACCCCGGAGAAGGCCACTTTGGCGATATTGGGCGGCACACTCGATCTGCCGGTGCGCCCGCCGCGCGACATCCATGCGCTGCCGCTGCTGCCAGATCCGGAGATGGCGCCTCCAGAGCAGTCGACGGTGATCCGTCCCGGTGTCGTGCGCATAGATCGCATCGGGCTCGAACTGGGAGCGGAGCGCAAATCGACGTTTCACATCGAGGAGGACGATCCGCTTAGCGCGGTCGCGGAACTGTGGCGGGCGGAGACGATCTCGCGGGACGCATGGCGGATCCGGATTGAGACCCTGACACGGTTGTCCTGCACCAAAGATGCCTTCCTGCTCCAAGCGACTTTACGCGCTCACGAAGGCACAACCGAGGTTTGTCATCGCGAGTGGGACTGCTCTATCCCGCGCGACTTCATGTGAGAGAAGGGCGGCACCAAAGGACCCGCAGAGCAATATGGCTCGATTGAAGCACTGCACGGTAAACGTGAAAGCAACCTGTCGTATGGTGGGATCCAGCGGTCCTTGCGCTGGACGTCGAGGAGCTGGCGCCGCTCCGGCACCAACGCGTCCTGGAAACGGATGCGGACGGAGCCGCCGCGACGGCGAGCCAGCGGAACTATGCGGCGTGGAAGACCGAACGCCAGGCTGTGCTCGCGAAGGCTTCTGAGCCTTCCCTCTCCGTCCAGACCGTTACGTCGCTCGTGCGCGCCGCAGCGGCCAAGGCTGCTGGCGATGCGACCGAAGCCGAACGGGCTACGCTCTACGCGGCTGAGCTCGGACCTTCGATAACGTCGCGCCGGCGCGCGATCTCGTCGGCACAAAAATCGAGGAACGCCCGCACGCGCGCGGTGTTGCGCAAGTCCGGATGCGTGAGCAGCCAAAGCTCGCCTTCGAGCTCGGGCAACGGCGGGCTGAGTTGCGCGAGTCCGGCCACCGCCGTGCCGACGTAGCACGGCAGCAGCACCAGTCCGGCACTGCCGGCGGCCGCTTCCGCCAGGCCGATCATGGTGTTGATCCTGTAGACGATGCGTTTCTCATCGGCATGCTCCTTGAGCCACTTCGCCGCTCTGGCGATCGAGGTGGCATCGGCGAACGCGATCCAGTCGTGGCGCCGGGCGTCGCGCGCTGGATCGAACGGTTCGCGCGCGAGCGCGGCGGCGCCGAACACCGCCCAGGCGATGCGTGCGACCTTAACCCCTGCGAGCGGATCCGGGTTATGATAGGTCGCCCGCACCGCAACGTCGGCATCGCGCTTGGACAGATTGAGCCGCTGGTTCGACACCACGATGTCCAGCGTGATCTCCGGATAGGCGCGGCGAAAACCGACCAGCACGTCACTGAGGAGATGCAACAGGAGCACGTCGCTGGTGGTGACCCGCAATTCTCCCGACGGCCGCAGATCCTGGCCGGTGACCTTGCGCTCGAAACTGATGATGTCTTCGCCCATGCGCTCGGCGAGCTCCACCATCTGCTCCCCGCAAGCGGTGAGCGCATAACCGGCACGGCCGCGCTCGAACAGGCGCGAGCCGAGCTGTTGCTCGATCTGGGCAAGCCGCCGGAAAACCGTGGAATGATTGACGCCGAGGCCGTCGGCTGCGCCCGCGAGCGAACGCGCTTCGGCGATCGCCTTGACGTAGCGGAAGTCGTCCCACGACAACATGCAGCCCCGCAACCGTCCGACGCTTGCGCACATGCAAGCGCAGGCCTCGAAGCAGAAGCGTACAGGAAGCAGGCCGAACGTGGGCGGTAGCCCAACACCTGGAAGAAACGCCAAACCGTTTTCGTTCGAGCCGTTCTCGCTCAAGCCGGCGATGGGGCAGGCGGGGCGCGGCGCGGAAACAGCAGGCGCTGATAGAGCCAGCCCACCCCGAGCAGCACGATGCCAAGGCCGATGAAGGAGAGGCTCTGGTAGATTCCGGTCAGGTCGCTCATGTCGATCAGGAACACCTTGAGCACGGTGAGGATGACCACCGCGGCCGAGGCGAGCCGTACGGCCTGCGAGCGCAGGAGCATGCCGACCACCAGCAGCGTCACGCCGAAGGCGAGCCACACCGCCGAATAGGTGTATTGCTCGGCGTCGGTGGTGGGGCCGTCGTTGAGCACCTCGCCGTGATAGAGTGTCCTCACTTCGAGCGAGAGATAAATGAGCGCGAGCGCCACCGCCGTCACGGCCGCGATGGCGCTGTATTCCTTGGGGCGCACACCGCGCGACACCAGCGCGAGGATCGCGGTCAGCACCGCCGGCAGGCCGTAGCCTAGCAGAATAAGATTGACGAAGCGCCCCTCGACCGGCTCGCCGGTGAAAAACGGGTTCTCGATCATGCCGAGCCCGAGCACGATGGCTGCCAGCGTCAGCGCCGCGATCACGAGTGCGGCGATATCGTGGACCAGGCTGTGCGAGCGCAGGCGCAGCCGCTCGAGCCCGATGGTCATGGCGAGCCCGACGCAAACCTGCAGCGCGATCTCGGCCAGGCTCGAAGAGTCCTGGAAGACATCGCCGCGGTTGATGAAGTGGCGGATCTCCAGAAAGGCCAGCAGCACGGTGAGCAGGATGGCGCCGGAATCCACCATGCGCGCGGGCACGTCGTCGCCGCGGCGCCGCAGAAGATAGCCGGCCAACCAGAACGCGGCGGCCGGAATGCCGTAGCCGTAGAGCAGCCAGTTGAAGATCGGTTTGGTACCCACGTCGTTTCTGACGATGCGCGGCTCCCAGCCGATGCGCGCCAGCACCAGCACCGCGATCACGGCGGCAAGCACACGCAGCGCCGGCAATGGCCGCTTGTCCGAAACCCAGGCGATGCCCGGCACCATCAGCGCCAGTGCGACCGTGAGCCAGCCTCTCTCCAGCGCCAATGTCAGCGCGAGTGCGAGCGCGGCGACCGCGCCGGTTGCAAAGATCGCGCTTGCCGCGGCAAGTCCCGGACGCGGCGCGCGCCTGTCCAGGGTCTCGGTCGCGAATGCATAAAGTACGCTCAGCAGCAACGCGGCCGCCGCGAACGGGATCGAAGGCTCGAACCCGGCGATGCGGTAATAGAGCGCGGCGAGAATCGCGATCGGCGCGAACACCGCCGCGGCGCTCCACAGGACAGGCACGATCGCCCGCTGCGAGCGCCCCTGCGCCAGATAGCCGGCGCCGCCGAACAGCACCGCGAAGCCCGCTCCCAGCCCGAGATGCCACCCGACGTCAGCCTTCGGCGGCTCGGGCACGGCGCCCGCGACCGGTCCTGACGGCGCAAGCAGGTGCTCGATGTTGAGATCGGCCGCCCAGCGCACGAACACGAGCACGACCAGCACTGCCGCCGCTGGCACCGCCGCGGCCGCCGCTTCCGCGCGCCAGGCGATTGCCACGGTCGCCGCCGCGAGCACGGCGAAGGTCGCGAGTGCGAGCGGATCGTGCCGGCTCGCCAGCACGAGCAGGCTCGCGGCGAGAAGGTAAGCGCCGAGCGCCGCCGACGACACGCCGTCGATGCGGCCGGGCAACGCGTCCGGGCCGAACCACAGGCCCGCGACGATCAAGGTCGCGGCGAGCGCAAAGCCGACGATCACGTGGAAGGCATGCGCACCGAGCGCGTCCACGCTGACCACGCCCATGCCGGGCAGGGTCCACAGCGTGCTGAAGCAGACCGCCGTGATGGCGAGCCAGCGCCACATGCGGAAGCGCGCGAGCGCGAAGGCGGCGGCGGTCACCACCGCCAGATAGACATAGAGCGACCAATAATCCGACCGCTCTGAGGCAACGAGGAGCGGCGCGACATAGGCGCCGACGAGACCGAGGCCCGCCAGCGCCGGCCCATGCAGCAGCGCGGCGGCCAGCGTCGCCAGCGCCACCAGGCCGAGCAGGATGAAGGCCGAGCCCGGGGCGAGAAAGCCGTAGAGCGCGTGGGCGGCGTAGACGTCGGCATAGGCGACGGTGGTGCCGGCGGCGGTCAGGATGCTCGGGATGTGCGCGCTCGGCAGGCCGGAGATGCCGGCGAGCCTCTCGCTCCGGCGCGCCCATTCGCCGGCGCCGACGAGCGCGGCCGCCAGCAGGGCGCCCAAGGTCACACGCACACCGGGACCGAGCAGGCCCTGCTCGATCGAGTAGCGCACGAGAAAGATGCCGCCGAGCGCGAGCGCAAGGCCGCCTACCCAGACCGCCCATTGCGTGCCGAGGCGCTCCTCGAAGCTCATGCTCGGCACCGCGGGTCCCACCGGCGCGGTCGGTGGCGGCGGTGCAACCGGCGACGAGGCGGCGATCACCGGTTCGGGTTCGCTCGGCGCGGCCGGCTCCGCGGCGCTCGGCGCGGCGGGCGGGGCAATCGCCTCGGCGATCGGCGGCGTCGTCGGCGCGGGTGATTCTGCCGGCGCGCGCTGCTCGGACAGGCCCGCCGTGGGCGCGGCGCCCACGCGTTCGAGCGCGGCGAGCCGGACCTCGACGCGGCGCAATTGCTCGCCGAGCCCGACGGTTTTCACCAGCGCGGCGATGGCCATGACCGGGAAGGCCAGCAGCAGCAACCCGAGCACGACAAAGAATAGATCCATGAAAACCACCAGCCCCGAAGGCGGAATGCTAACGAAGCGATACCTTGAGCGAAAGCATCATGACGCGCGCGCGCCCAGACGGAGGCCAGGAGCGGGGCGCTCCTGCACCACCTCGCGGCGGAAGCGGAATAGCGCCGCCGGCCGCCCGCCGGTCGCGGTCGAGGTCTCGCCGGTCGGCTCCACCAATGCAGCGCTCTCTACGAGACGGCGGAAATTCTGTTTGTGCAGGCGGCGGCCCGAGATCGCCTCGACCGTACGTTGCAGTTCAGTGAGCGTGAATTCGCGCGCCATCACCTCGAAGATGACCGGACGGTATTTGAGCTTGGCGCGCAGCCGCGCGATCGCGGTCGCGAGGATGCGCCGGTGATCGAACCGCATCGGTTCGCCCAGCGCGGGAAACGGCCGCCGCGCCAGCGCCGCTTCGCGGCCGTCGCGGCGCGCCTCCTCGACTAGGCCGGCTTCGTACAGCAACTCGTAGCGATCGAGCGCCTTCTCTTCGTCCCACGGGCTGCCGCCGCCGCCGAAGCAGAGCCGCACCCGTTCGCGGCGGCCGAGCGCGCGCGCCGGCTCCGGCCTGTGGGAGCGGCGGGCCGCCC
>Ga0208989_10000750_pt1 | contig 10033 bp, 4 predicted proteins | sample MedBloCAOM3_M1_FD_187852 | JGI IMG/M metagenome (GOLD analysis project Ga0208989, IMG submission 187852) | Forest soil microbial communities from El Dorado National Forest, California, USA - Mediterranean Blodgett CA OM3_M1 (SPAdes) (version 2) | ecosystem: Environmental > Terrestrial > Soil >...
TGCGCAACAATCCTGCGCTCGATCCTGATGTCGAAAAGGGCGAAGGCGTCCCAATCAGCGCCATTATTTTTGGCGGACGACGCAGCGACACCATGCCGCTGGTTTTCCAATCGTTCGATTGGGAACACGGTGTTTATATCGGCGCGACCATGGCCTCGGAAACGACCGCGGCCGCGACGGGCGCGGTTGGGAAAGTACGACGCGATCCGATGGCGATGCTGCCCTTCTGCGGTTACAACATCGGCGAATATTTCCGGCACTGGCTCGAAACCGGAAAGCGCCTGACCAATCCGCCGCTCATCTTCAACGTGAACTGGTTCCGCAAAAACGCGGATGGGAAATTTCTCTGGCCGGGTTTCGGCGAAAACATGCGAGTGCTCAAGTGGATCATCGACCGCTGCGAGAAAACTGGCGGCGCCGTCGAGTCGCCCATCGGTTGGGTGCCCAGCCCGCATGATCTCGATCTAGAGGAGCTAGATGTTGAACACAAATGCATTGTCGAAATTCTCGGAATCGATCATGAGGAATGGCGGAAGGAATTGGCCGAGCATAAGAAATTCTTTGAGTCACTCGGGGGTGTCGTGCCGGATGAACTACTGAAGCAGTCCGCTGCCCTATTAAATCGCTTCAAGGCCTAGTCGAAAATTTGCGAACTTCGTTCGCATCTCGGATAGTCGCTAGTGGGTTCCAAGGTTGCTGAAAAAAAATGCGTTGCCGCAGCGGGTTGCATCGAGATTCGGGGGGCGCGTCAGAACAATCTCAAGGGCGTAGATGTCGATCTTCCCCTCGGCCAACTGACCGTCATCACTGGTCCGAGCGGCAGCGGCAAATCGTCGCTCGCCTTTGAAACGATCTACGCCGAAGGCCAGCGCCGCTACGTCGAGACGTTCAGCCCTTACATGCGGCAATTTCTCGACCGTATGGACAAGCCGCGCGTCGACGACATTCGTGGCATCCCGCCCGCCATCGCCATCGAACAATCGAACCCGGTCAAGAGTTCGCGCTCCACCGTCGGCACCATGACCGAGATTAACGATTACTTGAAATTGCTCTGGCCGCGTGTGGCCCGCGCATTTTGTCCGGACTGCGGTCGGGAAATTCGCCCCGAAACCGCCAAGTCGATCGCCGATCATATTTTGCAAGAGCTCTCTGGCAAAAATGTGCTGATCAACTTCTGGGTCGCCGTTCCAGCCAAAACGGAACCGCGCCAGTTTTTCGATTTCATCCAGCAACAAGGCTATTTGCGTTGCTGGATCGACAACGAAGTCGTGCGCGTCGATTCGGACAAGAAAATCAAGCGCCTCGGTGCGCGCGTTCAAGTCATTCAGGATCGAATCGTTATTTCGGAAGAGAATCGCGCTCGCCTTATTGAAGCACTCGAAACCGCTCTGCGGTTTGGAAAAGACCGCGTCAACGTGGTTGCGATTCCAGAAAACGCCCAACGGTCCGAGCCGGACAGGCGAACGCCCAATGCCCAATCCCGAACTTCTCCGCAATCCGCAATCCGCAATCCGCAATCTGAAATGCCTTTCTCGACCGGCTGGCATTGCGCCCATTGCGACATCGACATCCGGCCACCGACACCCGGGCTTTTCAGTTTCAACAGTCCGCTCGGCGCCTGTCCGGAATGTCGCGGCTTCGGGCGCACCATTGCCATCGATCTGAACAAAGCGATCCCCGATCGCAGCCTCAGCATCAAGGAGGGAGTCGTGCGCGTGTTTCGCGGCGAAGAATTTGGCGAATCGCAAAAAGATTTGCTGCGCGCCTGCGCGAGAGAAGAAATCGACGTTCGGATTCCGTTCGAAGAACTCCCGAAAGCCGACCAGGAGTTTGTCATCAACGGCGAGAAGCGCAGCGACGGTGTCGATGACGATGATTACGACGACAATCGCTGGTACGGCGTACGCGGCTTTTTCCGCTGGCTCGAGAGCAAGACTTATAAGATGCATGTGCGCGTCTTGCTCAGCCGTTATCGCGCTTACACGACATGTCCGAAGTGCCACGGAGGGCGATTTCAACCTGAAGCGCTCAACTACAAAGTTGTAGCGGCGGTCTCCGACCGTCGGACGAATAAATGCGACGATCAGAGATCGCCGCTACATCTCACCCTTCCCGAATTTGCCGCGCGCTCCGTCTCCGATGCGCGCGATCTTCTCGCCAAGATCGACATATCCCCTGCCGATTCGACCGCCGACATGTTGCGCAACGAAATTTGTGCGCGCCTGAGTTATCTCTGCGAAGTCGGCGTCGGTTATCTCACGCTCGATCGCTCGACGCGCACCCTCAGCGGCGGCGAAGTGCAACGCGTGAATTTGACGACGTGTCTCGGCGCGTCGCTCGTCAACACTCTCTTCGTCATGGATGAACCGACGGTTGGTTTGCATCCACGCGATATCGGCCGGCTCGTGCGAGTCATGCACAACCTGCGCGACAAAGGCAACACGCTGCTCGTGGTCGAGCACGAGGAGCAAATCATTCGCGCATCCGACAATCTAATCGACATCGGCCCGGGTCGCGGCGAGCGCGGCGGCGAATTGGTTTTTAGCGGAGCGCTAGAAGATTTCTTGGGTAGACCGGACGCTCCGCGCGCGATGCTCAACAAAATCGCGCAGCGATCACTTACGCGCGATTATCTGAGCGGCCGCAAATCGATACCGATTCCGAAAAAGCGGCGGAGATCGTCATCGTCGATCAAGATCGCGGGGGCGCGCGAGCACAATTTGAAAAATGTCGATGTCGATCTTCCGCTCGGCGTTTTCACATGCGTGACCGGCGTTTCGGGGTCGGGAAAGTCAACTCTGATCCACGATGTGCTTTATCGAAATCTCTTCCGCGCCAAGGGCGAGTCCTCGGACCAGGAACCGGGCGCGTGCAAATCGGTCACCGGGGCGCATCGCATCCGCGACGTCATCATGGTCGATCAATCCGCCCTTGCGCGCACGCCGCGTTCCACGCCAATTCTTTATCTCGGTCTCTACGATCGCGTGCGCGAGCTTTTTGCCGCCCAGCCCGAAGCGATGTCGCAAGGCCTGACCGCGAGCGCGTTCTCATTCAATTCCGGCAGCGGCCGTTGCGAACGTTGTTCCGGCACCGGCTTTGAAAAAATCGAGATGCAGTTCCTGAGCGACCTTTATGTGCGCTGCGCCGAATGCGAAGGTCACCGATTTCAGCCGCACGTGCTCAAAGTTCAGGTGGACGGCAAATCGATTCACGACGTGCTCGACCTGACTGTGCATGAAGCGATCCAGTTCTTTGGCCGGATCGACGAGCAAAAAAGTTTGTCCAATCCGCTCGACGTGCTCGAAGAAGTTGGTCTCGGTTATTTGCGGCTCGGTCAGCCGCTCAACACGCTTTCCGGCGGCGAATCGCAACGGTTGAAGTTGGTGAGGCACCTCACCGACACAGAAAACGTTCAACCCGCCTCCGCCGTGGACGGGCTCCGCCGTGGCGAGCGCTCAACGAACAGCGAATACCCAATCCGCAATCCGCAATCCGCAATCCGCAATCTGTTTATTTTCGACGAGCCGACGACCGGTTTGCATTTCGACGACGTGGCCATCCTGCTGCAATTGTTTCAGCGCCTGGTCGATGCCGGCCATTCGATCGTCGTGATCGAACACAATCTCGAAGTGATTAAGTGCGCCGATTGGATTGTCGATCTTGGCCCGGAAGCGGGAGAAGACGGCGGCGAAGTTGTAGCCGCGGGCACGCCCGAACAAGTTGCCAAGAACAGTAAATCGCACACGGGGCAGTTTCTCCGCGGAGTTCTGGGGAGCGCACGCGCCTCGCGTGCCGTTTTCGGCGCCCCCCCGAAGACATCCGGTGCACGTGTGAGCTATACGAACGGTGACGAGGTAGACGAAACATATTTGCGCGCGGCGGAAGAGCCGCTACGCGAGGCGCGTGCGCTCCTCAATCTAAGAACAAATGGCGCCATCGGAATTCACGGCGCGCGCGCGCACAATCTCAAAAACATCGACGTTCAGATTCCGCGCGACCAGATGGTGGTCGTCACGGGTTTAAGCGGCTCCGGCAAATCGACGCTCGCTTTCGACATTCTTTTCGCGGAAGGCCAGCGAAGATTTCTCGACAGCATGTCGCCCTATGCGCGGCAGTTCGTCGACCAGCTCGAAAAACCGGATGTCGACCTTGTCACCGGTTTGCCACCGAGCGTGGCGATCGAGCAACGCATTACGCGCGGCGGCGGCAAGTCGACCGTCGCAACCGTCACGGAGGTTTATCATTTTCTGCGACTGCTCTTCGCGAAAACCGGAACGCAATTTTGTCCGGACTGCGATTTGCCGGTCGAAAAGCAAAGTCTGGCCGCCATCGTCAAACAAGTAGAGACAGCGGTGAAACGCGGCACCCTCAAAGTGCTCGCGCCACTCGTAAAGGCGCGGAAAGGATTTCACACGGACGTGGCGCGCTGGGCTGAGCGCCAGGGCTTCGACACGCTTTATGTCGACGGCGTGCTCGCTCCCGTTTCGCATTTTCGGAAACTGGAGCGTTTCAAGGAGCACACTATCGATGTCGTGGTCGGCGTAATCGACGCGAGACGAATTCTCAAAGCGCGCAATCTTGTGCAGCGCGCCCTGCAAATCGGCCGCGGCACGGCGCATTTACTCGATTCGAAAAATCGGCTCACCGTCATGAGCACAGAGATGAGTTGTCCCGGTTGCGGACGCGCCTTTGAGGAATTGGATCCGCGACTGTTCTCGTTCAACTCGCCGCACGGCTCATGCGAAGAATGCGGCGGTTACGGCGAGATTTGGGACCGGGAAAGTTCTGCGGAAGACAGTGGCGATTCGGTTCTGGAAAACGAACTGGCGACCGATCGTGAATTCGAATGGATCGACCAAGACGAAGCGCATAAATGTCCCAGCTGTCACGGCTCGCGCTTGAATGCGGTCGCGCGGCATGTGCGCGTGCAGGGTAACACGATCGACCAGTTCACGAACCTTTCCGCGGCTGAAGCCGCTCGTAAGATCGACAAGTTAAAGCTTCGCGGCACGCATCAGACCATTGCGGCCGATTTGATTCCCGAAATCAGGCAGCGTTTGCATTTCATGGAAAACGTCGGGCTCGGTTACCTCGCGCTCGGACGTTCCGCGAAAACGTTGAGCGGCGGCGAATCGCAGCGCATTCGCCTGGCCGCGCAGCTCGGTTCGAATTTGCGCGGCGTTCTTTACGTGCTCGACGAACCGACCATCGGATTGCATTCACGCGACAACTTGCGTCTGCTCGAAACGCTCACCGCCCTGCGCGAAAAGGGAAACTCGCTCATCATCGTCGAGCACGATGAGGAAACGATGCGGCGGGCCGACCACATCGTCGATCTTGGTCCGCGTGCCGGAATTCACGGCGGCGAAGTCGTGGCGCAGGGAACGCTGTGCGACATCGAGCGATCGAAGATTTCCGAAACGGGGCGTTGCCTTAAGACGCCCCTTCATCATCCCATTCGGAAATCGCGCCGCTCGCTGCGCGACGTCGAGAACTGGATCTCGATTCACCGAGCACGCGCGAACAATCTGAAGAATGTCGATGTTCGCTTTCCACTCGAAAGACTGTCTGTCATCACGGGGATTTCCGGTTCAGGGAAATCGACTTTGATGCACGATGTGCTTTGGCCGGCGGTGCGCGACGAACTGAATGAGAAAAAGCGCGCGGGCAACGGCGAGTTATTCAAACTGGTGAGCGGCGCCGCCGAACTCGAAGCAATTTACGAAGTCGATCAATCGCCCATCGGCAAAACGTCGCGCTCGACCCCCGCCACTTACATCAAAGTGTTCGACCAAATCCGGAATCTTTACGCGCAGCTGCCGGTCTCGCGCGTGCGCGGTTACACGGCGAGCCGATTTTCGTTTAACGCCGAAGGCGGTCGCTGCGAAACCTGCAAAGGTCAGGGCGTGATCAAGCTGGAGATGAATTTCCTGCCCAGCGGCTATGTGCCCTGCGAAGATTGCGGTGGGCGCCGCTACAATCCGCAAACCCTCGAGGTGCTCTACAACGAAAAGAGCATCGGCGATGTCATGGAGATGACGATCGAGGAAGCGGCAGATTTTTTTGGCGCGCATCAAAAAATCGCTCGCGCGCTTTCATTGCTCGTCGACACGGGACTGGGCTATCTGAAGCTTGGTCAACCAAGTCCGACCTTGAGCGGCGGCGAAGCCCAGCGCCTGAAGCTCGTGACAGAACTAACCCGCGGAATCGGTCGCGCGCAAAACGAACGCATACGGAAAATGCGCAAGCCAAGATCGACATTGTACTTGTTGGAAGAGCCAACCATCGGTTTGCACATGGCCGACGTGGAGTTGCTCCTAAATGTTTTGCACCGCCTGGTCGACGATGGCAACACCGTCATCGTGATCGAGCACAATCTCAGCGTCATGGCCGAAGCAGATTACATCGTCGATCTTGGCCCGGAAGCCGGCGCCGAGGGTGGCGAAATTGTGGCCGTTGGAACGCCGGAAGAAGTTGCAAAGAACCGTGTGAGCCGGACCGCGCCTTTTTTGCGCGACGTGTTGAAGCCAGCCGCACGGAAAAAGCAATGTCATCCTGAGCAGAGCGAAGGATCTCGCACAGGCTGATTGAGCTTCCTTATTCGTTCGGTACTCGTAACTGCGATTGCGAGGTCCCTCACATTCGTTCGGGATGACACGCGTTTAGATTGCCGGCTCTGCGAACATCACTGACAATCGTTGCGATGTTTGCCTACTACCTGGTCGACTTTGATCCGTTTATCTTCCGGTTATGGGACAATATCGGGCCGCGGTGGTACGGCCTGGCTTATGTGCTCGCGTTTGGCTTTGCCTATTGGGTTTACCGTTATCTCGCGAGACGCGGCTTTGCCGATCTTTCCCCGGACAAGGTAGCTGACTTCGTTCTCGGCAACGCCATTTTTGGAGTACTTCTCGGCGGCCGCCTCGGTTATGTCCTTTTCTACAAACCGGAGATGCTGCGCGAGCCATTGTCGATCTTGCGCGTGTGGGAGGGCGGCATGTCCAGTCACGGCGGCATGCTCGGAATCTTGATTTTTAGTTTTTATTACGCACATCGACACAGACTTTCGTTGGCGAACCTCGGCGACAATCTGGTCGTCGGCGCGCCAATCGGCTTGTTTTTCGGCCGCTGCGCCAATTTCATTAATGGCGAACTGTATGGCCGCGTCACGAACGTCACCTGGGCGATGCAGTTTCCCAAAGAGTTGTTCGACCGCCCAGACGAAGCCGACCGCGCGATTGCGGCCTGCTCACGCATCGATCCGTCGCTCACCACGCTGGATGGGATCGTGGCCGCTGTGCATCGACAACCACAAGTGAAAGAAATCCTGCGCACCATCCTCACACCACGACACCCGTCGCAGCTTTACGAAGCTTTTTTCGAAGGGATCGTTTTATTCCCAATCCTGTGGTTCGTCCGCACGCGCACGCGACAGTCGAATGGCGTCTTGATCGGACTCTTCTTTATTTGTTACGCGATCTTCCGCATCGTGGTCGAAAACTTTCGCGAGCCGGACGCGACATTGATCGGACCGTTCACGCGCGGCCAATTCTTTTCCTTCTTCCTAATCGCGATCGGCATTGCATTTGTCGTGATGGCAAAGGTACGTCCGAGTTTCCCGAAAGCGCTCGCTCGTTCTTAAGCGCGCTTCCCGCACCGCGTAGTCATCCCGAGCGAACGCGAGGGACCTCGCAAAAGCTGACTGAACATCCGCGAATCGATGCGTGCCGTTCACTTCGAGTGTGAGGTTCCTCGCTCCGCTCGGAATGACACGATGAAAACCCTTCGCGTCAACTCACACTTTCGCTTCGTCGAAAGTCGGTTATTACTTATCGCAGGTGAAGCAAAGATGCTGATTGCGAAATTGATTGCGGCCGGCGGTCTACTCTTCGCGTTCAACCACGCCACGCTCGCGGGCAAGCTAGTTCTCCTCCTCCTCGCTGTCGGTTCGATCTTCAGCTGGTCGATCATGATCACGAAGATGCGCGTAATCCAATTTGCGCGAAAACAGAACTCACGCTTCCTCGCCGTTTTCCGGCAAGATCGACAACCACTCCGTCTTTTCGAAAAAAATGCGCGCTTCCCCGGCTCGCCGCTTTTCAACGTCTATCGTGCCGGCTGCCAGGAAGTGACGTTCCAGATGCTTGGCTCGGCCGAAGTCGATGAAACGTTTCGCGCGCGGCTCGAGGTCGCGGACAAGATTTCCCCGGCCCAAATGGGTGCCGTGAACGCCGCCATGGAACGCGCCGTGGGCGAGACCGCGCTCGAGCTCGAATCGCAAATGATCTTGCTCGCGACCGCGGTAAGCGGCGCACCATTTCTCGGATTGCTCGGCACGGTCTGGGGCGTGATGGATGCATTCAGCGGTGTGGCCATGGCCGGCACCGCCAGCCTGGCCGCGATGGCCCCGGGCGTTTCCGGCGCGCTCATCACCACCGTGACCGCGCTCTGCGTTGCGATCCCGGCGATGTTTGGCTACAACTTTCTAGTTACCAGCATTCGGGCAGTCATTGTCGAGATGGACAATTTCGCGGCCGAGCTCGGCTCCGATCTCGACCACAAATACGTCGAGCATGGTTCGCGCGTGCCGGAGTTTAGACGATGAGACGATACTCGCAGCGCAACAGTCTGAGCACGCTGAGCGAGATCAATATCACGCCGATGCTCGATCTTGCTTTCGTGCTGCTGATCATCTTCATGATCACGACCCCGCTCATCGAAAACAGCATGAGCCTTGTTATCCCTTCGAGCGGCGCGGCCAGCAATCAGATCAATGCATCGCAAGTCCAGACGATTTCGATCGATCGAAACGAGGCCATCACGCTCAATAATCAAGTTATCGATCTTGGCTCACTCAGTGCGCAGTTGCTTGCCTTGAAACAAGCGAACCCGGACGTGGCCGTGGTGATTAGACCGGACCGCGATCTGCCGGTGCAAAAGTTGGTTTCGTTGATGGACGCTTTGCAGCACGCTCAGATAACGAAGGTCGGGATCGCGACAAAAGCCGAAACGAAATAGCGATGCCGAAGAACGTCCGCTTCTGGCGCAACGTCACGCTCATCGGACTGGCGCACGCCGTGGCGATCGTGGCTCTGGTGCGCTGGAGCCGGGAAAGCGATAAAACGAACGCGCAAAGCGTCGTCTGGATGAACGGCGGGGCGGGCGACGGCGGACACCTGGCCGGCCACGGTCCGGGACGAGATCCCGGGGCGCTATGGGGGGTTAGTAGGCGCTCTGGTGATGGGAGGCGAACTGGGCGAGCAAGCCTTGGAGGGCGTTGTCGCCGAACATCAGCTCCAAGTTGGCGGCGGACTCAGTAGCGGATGCCTCGCTGCGGGGGAAGAGCGCCTGTTCGTAGGCGGCCAGGGCGACCTCGGTGCCGCTGGGCTGAGCAGCGATCGCCCGGCCGAGCTCGGCGCCGTCGAGCATGGCGAGGTTGGCTCCTTCCCCGGCGAAGGGGGACATCAGGTGCGCGGCGTCGCCCAGGAGGGTCACCCCGGGGACGCGGTCCCAGCGGTGGCCGACGGGCAGGGCGTGGATACGGCGCGGCACCGCGGGGCCGTCGGCGTCGGCGACCAGCGCGCGCAGGGACTCGTCCCAACCCTCGAAGTGCGCGAGGACGGCCTTCTTCGCCGTCTCGGGGTCGGTGAAGTCGATGCCGTCGGGCCAGTCCTCTCCCGCGGTGAGCGCGGTGTAGACGTGGAGGCTGCCGTCGGTTTCGCGATGGGCGAGGAAGCCCTTGTGGTCGCCGAGACAGATGAAGAAACCCCCGCCGATCAGGGCGGCGCTCGCCGCCTCGTTCACGGTCGGTGGCACGGCGCTGAGGTACTCCACCTTGGCCGTCACGCCGGTGACGATGGGCACCACGGTCAACGTCGCCTTCCCGCCCTGCTCAACCGCCTTGCGGATTTCCTCGTGCAGCAGCTCATAGAGCGTGTTGCGCAGCCGGCTGAACTTCTCGGTGGTCACGAACGAGGGCTTGCGCGGATGCGGCTCGTCCACCTCGATGATTTCCTTGATGCGGCCCGGCCGC
>Ga0208989_10000752_pt1 | contig 10023 bp, 5 predicted proteins | sample MedBloCAOM3_M1_FD_187852 | JGI IMG/M metagenome (GOLD analysis project Ga0208989, IMG submission 187852) | Forest soil microbial communities from El Dorado National Forest, California, USA - Mediterranean Blodgett CA OM3_M1 (SPAdes) (version 2) | ecosystem: Environmental > Terrestrial > Soil >...
CTCATGAGCGAGCGGGACGCTCGCGGTCCGGAAGAGCATGACATGCCACGCTCTACCCTTTCTCGCCCGCCAGCGTCTCGCGCAGCCGCGCGGCGGCGGTGCGGCCCAGGATCAGGGGTTCGGACATCCCCTCGAGCGTGATCTGTCCGCCGGCGCGCGACGGCGTCTCGACCTTGCGCAGCCGGTCGCGGTTGATGATCAGCGATCGGCCGAGTCGCAGGAAAGGCGGCGACGGCAGCAGCACTTCGAAATGGCCGAGCGTCCGCCAGATCATCACCGCCGGCTGGTCGGCGATGAAGACATGCGTGAAGTCGCCATCGGCCCGCAGCGCCGCGATCTCGGCGGGCTGGGCGAGCACGGTCTGCTTCGGCGTCCGAAGCGCGATCACCGCCGAGCCGGCCGGACCCCGATCGAGCTGGCGCTCGGCGCGCGCGAGCGATTCGGCAAGACGCCCGGGCTCGACCGGCTTCAGCAGATAATCCACTGCGTTCACCGCGAAGGCCTCGACCGCATGTTCGGCGTAGGCGGTGACGAAGACGACGATCGGCGGCCGCTCCAGCGCGGCAAGAAGATCGAAGCCGTCGCCGCCTCCACCCAGCTCGATATCGAGGAACACAAGCTGCGGCGCGGTCCGCTCGATGGCCTCCATCGCCTCGGCGAGGCTCGCGGCCTCGCCGACGATCTCGGCGTCGGGGTGCGCGACCAGAAGGCGCCGCATCGCCTGGCGCGCCAGATGCTCGTCGTCGACGATCAGGACCCGCACGGATCGCCCTCCAGCACCAGCGTCGCCACCACCTTGTTCTCGCCGGCGCCGCGATCGGCGAGCGTGAACTGGTGGCGACCGGGATAGTGCAAGGCCAGGCGCCGGCGCACGTTCTCCACGCCAATTCCGGGACGGCGCCGGCGTGAGCCCGCAGCACCGTCGAGCGAACCGGTATTCTCGATCTCGACACGCAGCGCATCGCCCACCGCGCGGATATCGATTCCGAGGTCCAGCCCGTTCTCGCGCTTGCCGTGCTTGACGGCATTCTCGACCAGGGGCTGCAGCAGGAAGCTCGCGATGCGGCGCGAGGCCGCCGCCGGGTCCATGTGGAGCCTCGTCCTCAGGCGATCGCCGAAACGCGCCTGCTGCACCCGGAGATACGCCGACAGGCCGCCGACCTCGGCCTCCGCCGTGACGACCGTATGGTTGATGCCGTCCAGCGAGTGCCTGAGGTAGGCCGTGAGATCGCGCAGCATGGCGAGCGCCGCCGCGGGGCGTTCGGGAATCTCTTCGGCGACGCCGTTCAATACATTGAACAGGAAATGAGGGTCGAGCTGCAGGCGCAGTTCCTCGAGCTCGGCGCGGAGCGCCTCGGCTTCGGCGCGCACCGCGTGCTGGTGCTCGGCCTGCTCGGCCATCTCGGCATAGACCCAGAAGTAGCAGAGGCTCCAGGCGGCAAGGGCAATGGAGTAGTGGGTCCAGGGAAGGACGAAGTCATCGAGCGGGTCTCGGCCCGCATTCGTCCAGCCCAGCAATTCGCGGCCGGCCAACATCAGCGTGGCGATGAACCCGGCCCCGCCCAACGACAGGAGCGCGAGCCACACCGCCGCTTTCAGGCTGAGCTTGTTGCCGAGCTGCCGCGAGGCGTAGACCGAGCGCATGCCGGCGGAGAGCGACACAAGGCAGGCGATGACCAGCGTGGTGCGGACAATCGAGACCGAGAAGTCGTGATAGATCAGCTGCTGGTTCACGATGTCGACGATCGAGAACAGGCCCCAACCGACGATCTGCAGCCGCCAGAATGCCGGCAGGCCGTTCCACCAGGTACGAACGGCGCCGACGGATCTGGCGGGCGATTCTACGGACAAGGTCGGTACGGGCCTTCAGGCTGAGATTTCACGCCGAAGCAAAGGCCATTTGCCGGGCACAGGCAAGCGCGGGCCCGCCCATCCCCCAGGCCCGAGCCGGGTTCACCGATTTTCCTGCCGCGTTCATCGAGTGGCGCCGTCCCGGCCGCTGCGGGCGGTCGAGAGCTCATGGCATACGCCGCGACGGGGTGACGCAGTGCCCCGGAGGGAGCGGCGATGGCGAGCATCAACTACGCGGTCGGAAACAATTGGGGCACAGGCTTCGTCGGCAACATGACCGTGCCCGGCGGGACGCAGGGCCTGCACGGCTGGACCATCGAGTTCGACGCCACGTTCGACATCTCGAACATCTGGGGTGCCGAGATCGTCAGCCATGTCGGCAACCACTATGTGATCCGCAATCTCGACTGGAACGCGACCGTGCCGGCGGGCGGACAGGCGAGCTTCGGTTTCCAGGCCACGCCCGGCGCCGGCGGCACGGCGGCCACCGGCCTGGTCATCGATGGTGCGACCGTCACCCCGCCGCCGCCACCGCCGCCCGTCCTGCCGACGATCTCGGTCGGCGACGCCTCCCTCGCCGAAGGCAATAGCGGCACCTCGCAACTCGCCTTCACGGTCAAGCTCTCGCAGGCCGCCACGGGACCCGTGACGGTCCATTACTCGACCAGCGACGGCACCGCCAAGGCCGGCTCGGACTACGCCGCGGGCTCGGGCACCGTCACCTTTGCCGCGGGCGAAACGTCCAAGACGATCAACGTGGCGATCACTGGCGACAGCGTCGTCGAGGCCAACGAGACGTTCTCGATCGCCCTGTCCAGCCCCTCGGGCGCCACCATCGCCCAGGGATCGGCCACCGGCACCATCGTCAACGACGATGTCGCCCCGCCACCGCCGCCGCCCACAGGCGGTGCCGCGCTCGACTATGCCGTCGACAGCAACTGGGGATCCGGCTTCACGGGCGCTATGACCGTCATCGCCGGCAGCGGCGGCCTCAACGGCTGGACCGTCGCGTTCGACGCCTCGGCCACCATCACCAGCATCTGGAACGCACAGATCGTGAGCCATGTCGGCAACCACTATGTGGTGAGCAACGCGGCGTGGAACGGCCAGGTCGCGGGCGGCCAGGCGGTGTCGTTCGGCTTCCAGGCGACGCCCGGCAGCGCCGGCACGACGGCGTCGGGCTTCACGATCAACGGCGTGGCCGCCGGCCACGATCCCGTGCCGCCGCCGGTGCCGCCCAGCCTTTCCGTCGCCGACGCCACGGTGACCGAAGGCAACAGCGGCACCAGCGATCTCGCCTTCACCGTCACGCTGTCGGCCGCCGCGACGAGCCCCGTCACGGTCGCCTACGCGACTGCCAACGGCACGGCGACAGCCGGCTCGGATTATGCGGCATCGGCCGGCACGCTCACCTTCGCCGCAGGCGAAACCTCGAAGGTGATCCATGTCCAGGTCACGGGCGATAGCGTGGTCGAGGCCAACGAAACCCTGACGCTGAGCCTCTCGTCGCCGAATGGTGCCACCATCGCGCACGGCTCGGCGACGGGCACCATCGTGAACGACGATACCGCGCCGCTGCCCACGCTCAGCATCGCCGATTCGAGCTTCGCTGAAGGCAGCGCCGCCGCGCCGGGCCATGGCGCCTTCACCGTGACGCTGTCGGCTGCCGCGACGGCGCCGGTCACCGTGCATTTCGCCACTGCCGACGGCACGGCGACCGCGGGCAGCGACTATGTAGCCCAGTCCGGCACGCTCACCTTCGCGCCCGGCGAGACGCAGAAGACGATCACCGTCGCCGCGATCGGCGATGCGACGGTGGAGGCCAATGAAGGTTTCACCGTCACGCTCACGAGCCCCACGGGCGCCACCATCGCCCACGGGTCGGGCAGCGGCACCATCGTCAACGACGATGCAGCACCGCCGCCTCCCCTGCCGACGCTCAGCATCTCCGACACCTCGGTCGTCGAGGGCAATCCCGGCGGCGGCAGCGCGGCCCCGGGCTGGCTCAGCACGTCGGGCAACCAGATCGTCGACAGCACCGGCCATTCGGTGCAGATCGCCGGCGTCAACTGGTTCGGCTTCGAATCGACCAACATGTCGCCCGACGGGCTGTGGACGCGCAGCTACAAGGACATGATGGACCAGATGGTGGAGCTCGGCTTCAACACCATCCGCCTGCCCTTCTCCAGCGAGATGCTGCATTCGACCGCCGCCCCGAGCGGCATCGACTTCTCCAAGAACCCGGACCTGCAGGGCCTCTCGGCGCTGCAGATCATGGACAAGATCGTGGGCTACGCCGACCAGATCGGGCTGAAGATCATCCTCGACCATCATCGCAGCGAGGCGGGCGACGGCACCTCGGCCAACGGCCTGTGGTACGACGCCCAGCACAGCCAGGCCGAGTGGGTCTCCGACTGGCAGATGCTGGCGCAGCGTTACGCCCACGACCCGGCCGTGATCGGCGCCGACCTGCACAACGAACCCTACAACGGCACCTGGGGCGGCGGCGGGCCCAACGATTGGGTGGCGGCGGCCGAGCAGGCCGGCAATGCCATCGGCACGGCCAATCCCAACTGGCTGATCTTCGTCGAGGGCGTCGGCACCTATCAAGGCCAGAGCTACTGGTGGGGCGGCAACCTGATGGGGGTGAAGGACCATCCCGTCGTGCTCAATACGCCCAACAAGCTGGTCTATTCACCGCACGACTATCCCGATTCGGTCTACCAGCAGCCGTGGTTCAGCGACCCCAGCTACCCGGCGAACCTGCCGGCCAAGTTCGACCAGATGTGGGGCTACATCTACCAGCAGGGAATCGCGCCGGTTTACCTGGGCGAGTTCGGCACCAAGCTGGTCGATCCCAAAGACGCGCCGTGGCTCCAGGCGATCACCCACTACCTCAGCGGCGACTTCAACAATGACGGCAAGTCGGACATCCCGGCCGGCAAGCAGGGCATCAGCTGGACCTTCTGGTCGTGGAATCCGAATTCCGGCGACACCGGCGGCATCCTGGCCGACGACTGGAGCACGGTGAACCAGGCGAAGCTCGCTTACCTCACGCCCATCGAGTTCAACCTCGGCAGCGGCACGGGTTCCGCGACAGGGAACGCCGCCACCTTCGTGCTCACGCTCTCCGCACCCGCGACCGGTACCGTGACGGTCGACTTCCACACCGTGGCCGGCGACGCGACCAGCGGCACGGACTTCACCGCCAGCAGCGGCTCGGTCACCTTCGCGGCCGGCGAGCAGAGCAAGACGATCGCCATCCCGATCACGGCGGACACGGTGAACGAGCCGAACGAGCATTTCACCGTCGTGCTCAGCAACGCCCAGGGCGCCACCATCACGCGCGCCACCGGCACGGCGACCATCGTCGATGACGATCCTCCACCCGTTACGCCTCCTGTGACGCCGCCGGTCGTCCCACCGACGACGCCACCGCCGGCTTCAAGCGACCTCAGCGGCCAGTTCGCGGCCACCGACACCTGGAGCGGCGGCTTCAATGCCGACGTCACCGTCCACAATGACGGCGCCGCGGCGGCCTGGCAGATCGCGATCGACATGCCCTACCAGATCACCAACATCTGGAACGCGACCATCGTCTCGCACGACGCCAACGGCTATGTGATCGCCGGCGCCGCGTGGAACGGGCAAATCGCCCATGACGGCCAGACGGATTTCGGCTTCACCGCTTCCGGGCAGCTCGATGCCTCGGCCGTCCATGTCCATGCCGTCGGTCCGGCCACGGTCGTCCCCACTGCGCCGACCGGCCTGGCGGCCGCCGCCACGTCCAGCAGCTCCACGTTGCTGAGCTGGAATGCCTCGACAGTGCCCGGCAGCGGTTCGGTGAGCGGCTACGCGATCTTCGAGAACGGCCATCAGCTCGCCACGACGACGGACACGCATTACACCGCAACCGGCCTCACCGCCGACACGAGCTACCAGTTCACGGTGGCGGCGCTGGACGCGGCGGGCTCGTCGGCGCAGGCGACGCCGGTTTCCGTGCACACGGCCGTTCCTGGCGCCGACCTCGGCAGCGCGACCACGATGTTCTCGCCCTATATCGACATGGCGATGACACAGGATGACGACCTGGTCGCCATATCCCACGCCTCGGGCATCCAGAACTTCACCCTGGCCTTCATGCTCGCCTCCGACCACGGCATCGGCTGGCAGGGCGCGGGCGCGATCACGGACGACACGCTGGTCAACGGCACGACCATCCTCTCGCAGGTCCAGGCGATCCAGGCGGCGGGCGGCACCATCACCATCTCGTTCGGCGGCGCGGCCGGCCAGGAAGCGGCGCTGACCGCGCCCAGCGCGGCGGTGCTGCAGGCCGAATACCAGTCGGTGATCGACCGCTACCACATTAACTCGATCGACTTCGACATCGAGGGCGCGGCGGAGCAGAACCAGCATTCGCTCACCTTGCGCGACCAGGCGATCGTCGGGCTGCAGGCGGCCAATCCCGACCTCAAGGTGTCGTTCACCCTGCCGGTGCTGCCGACCGGTCTCGATGCCAGCGGGCTCGCCGTCCTGCAAAGCGCCAAGCATGACGGCGTGCGCATCGACACGGTCAACATCATGACCATGGATTACGGCCAGTCGGTCGACAATAACGGCCAGATGGGGCTGAACGCCATCAATGCGGCGATCGCCACCGAAAAGCAGCTGGCCGACCTCGGCCTCACGGCCAAGATCGGCATCACGCCGATGATCGGCGTCAACGACATCACCTCCGAAGTGTTCAAGCTCGCCGACGCACAGGCCCTGGTCGACTACGCCAAGACCGACCCGCACATCGCCCTGCTGTCGATGTGGTCGGTGGCGCGTGACAACGGCAACTCGGCCGGCGCCCATTTCACCTCGTCGGACTCGAGCGGCATCGCCCAGCAGCCGTTCGAGTTCTCCGGCATCCTGCATCACTTCGACCATATCGGCTGACATGGCACGCCCCAGCCGCACCCCCCGATCGGAGCTGTCGGCGGCGCTCGCCGCCTGCCGCAAGGCCTTTATCGGCGTGGCATTGTTCAGCGCCCTGCTGAACATCCTCTACCTCACCGGTTCGTTCTACATGCTCGAGGTCTACGACCGCGTGCTGCCGAGCCGCAGCGTGCCCACCCTCGTGGGCATCACGCTGCTGGCCCTGGTGCTCTTCGGCTTCCAGGGCGTTTTAGACATCATCCGCAGCCGCCTGCTGGTGCGGGTCGGCAGCTCGCTGGATGGTGCCCTGAGCGAGCGCGTCCATCACGTGCTGATGAAGCTGCCGCTCAAGGGCGCGGGCTCGCAGGGCCTGCAGCCGCTGCGCGACCTCGACCAGGTGCGCTCGTTCCTGTCGACCGTGGGGCCGGCGGCGTTGTTCGACCTGCCCTGGATGCCGCTCTATCTCGGCATCTGCTACCTGTTCCATCCGCTGATCGGCATCGTGGCGACGGCCGGCGGGCTGATCCTGGTCGTCGTGGCGCTGCTCACAGAAGTCATGACGCGCAAGCCGGCCGCCGAGGCCGCGTTTCATGCCGGCGGCCGCAACAGCCTGGCCGAGGCCAACCGGCGCAACACCGAAGCGGTCCATGCGATGGGCATGGCGGGCCGGCTGGGCGCCCTGTGGAGCGACTGCAACCGTGACTACATGGCCGCGCAGCAGCGCGCCGCCGACGTCGCCGCCGGATTCGGCGGACTCTCCAAGGTGCTGCGCATGGCGCTGCAGTCGGGCGTGCTCGGCATCGGGGCCTGGCTGGTCATCAACCAGCAGGCGACGGCCGGCATCATCATCGCGAGCTCGATCCTGACCTCGCGTGCGCTCGCCCCGATCGAGCTCGCGATCTCGCAGTGGCGCGGGTTCGTGGCGGCGCGGCAAAGCTGGCGGCGGCTCAACGTCCTTTTGGAAAAGATCCCGGCAGAGCCAACACGCTTGGCGCTGCCCAAGCCCGTCCATTCCCTGGCGGTCGAGGCGGTGAGCGTCGTGCCGCCCGGCACGCACCGGATCGTCGTCCAGGACGTGGCGTTCCAATTGAAGGCCGGACAGGGGCTGGGGATCATCGGGCCCAGCGCGTCCGGCAAGTCGTCGCTGGCGCGCGTCCTCGTGGGCGTGTGGGCGGCCGTCCGCGGCGGCGTCCGCATCGACGGCGCAGCCCTCGATCAGTGGTCGTCGGAAGCGCTCGGGCCGCATATCGGCTACCTGCCGCAGGACATGGAGCTGTTCGCTGGCAGCGTGGCCGAGAACATCGCCCGCTTCGAGCCACAGCCGTCGGCAACGGCAATCATTGCCGCCGCCACCGCCGCCGGCGTGCACGAGCTGGTCCTCGGCTTGCCGGAGGGCTACGAAACCCAGATCGGCGAGGCCGGTGCCGCCTTGTCGGCCGGCCAGCGCCAGCGCATCGGGCTTGCCCGCGCGCTCTACGGCGATCCCTTCCTGGTGGTGCTGGACGAGCCCAATGCCAACCTCGATAGCGAAGGCGAGGACGCACTGACACGCGCCATCCTGGGCGTCCGCGCGCGCAATGGCATCGTCGTCGTGATCGCCCATCGGCCGAGCGCGCTGGCCGGCGTCGACACCTTGCTGGTGATGCAGGCCGGACGCATGGCCTCCTTCGGGCCGAAGGAGACCGTGCTCAAGCAGGCCCTGCGGCCGGCGCCTGCGCCGGCGCCGGTACGCTTTGCCGAGGGAGCCCGAGCATGATTGCGCAACGATCGATACGACGGCATCTGCTGGCCGGCGGCGCGGCCGCGGCGCTGCTGGTGGGCGGCGTCGGAGGCTGGGCCGCGACGACCGAACTGGCCGGCGCGGTGATCGCGCCCGGCCAGCTCGTCGTCGATTCGAACGTCAAGAAGGTCCAGCATCCGACCGGCGGCGTGGTCGGCGAGCTCAGGGTCAAGGAAGGCGATCGCGTCAAGGCGGGCGACGTCGTCGTGCGGCTGGACGACACCCAGGTCCGCTCCAACCTGGCGATCGTGACCAAGGCGCTGGACGAGCTGGCGGCGCGCCAGGCCCGCGGCGAGGCCGAGCGCGACGGCGCCGAGACGGTGAGCTTCCCGGCCGAACTTCTGGCAAGGCTCGACGACCCCGAAGTCCGCCGCGTGACGACGGGCGAGCAGAAGCTGTTCGAGATCCGCCGCGGCGCCCGCCAAGGACAGAAGGCCCAGCTCCAGGAGCAGATCGCCCAGCTCGGCCAGCAGGTCCAGGGCAACGTCGAGCAGGAAGCCGCGAAGGTGAAGGAAATCGACTGGATCCAGCAGGAGCTGAAGGGCGTTCGCGACCTGTGGAAGCAGAACCTGGCGCCGTTCAATCGCCTGACGACGCTCGAGCGCGACGGCGCCCGGCTCGAGGGCGAGCGCGGCGCGCTGATCGCCTCGGCGGCGCAGGCCCGGGGCCGCATCGCCGAGACGGAGCTGAAAATCCTGCAGATCGACGAGGATCTGCGCACCGACGTCGGCAAGGAGCTGGCCGAGATCCGCGGCAAGAAATCGGAGCTGGTCGAAAAGCGGGTCGCGGCCGAGGACCAGCTTAAGCGCATCGACCTGGTGGCGCCGCAGGACGGCAAGGTCTTCCAGCAGAGCGTGCACACGGTGGGCGGCGTGATCCAGGCCGGCGAGGCCGTGATGCTGATCGTGCCCGACGGCGACAGCCTCATCATCGAGGCCAAGATCCAGCCGCACGAGATCGACCAGGTCCATATGGGGCAGCAGGCCGTGCTGCGCTTCACCGCGTTCAACCAGCGCACCACGCCCGAACTCAACGGCGAGGTCGTGCGCATCGGCGCCGACGTCACGCAGGAGGAGAAGAAGAACGAGAGCTACTACGCCGTGCGCATCCGCGTCGCCGACGGCGAGCTGGCGCGCCTCGAAGGCTCGAAGCTCGTGGCCGGCATGCCGGTCGAAGCCTTCATCCAGACCTCGCCACGCACGGTGATGTCCTATCTCGTGAAGCCGATGCGGGATCAGATCACGAAGGCGTTCAAGGGACGATGATAGGATTGATGGCGCTTTTCACGGCACATCGGCCGGGAATGCCGGCGCATCCTGTTTCCAATTGACATTGCTTCGTTGGAATTCGACAAATCCAGTGGAGCAACCAAGGGGGATCCGATGGGAATCAAAGCTGGGTTGACCGGGGGTCACCTTTGTATCGACCTGACCAATATCGAGATGTCGGGCGATGATCAGCAGAAGCTTTTG
>Ga0208989_10000753_pt1 | contig 10021 bp, 8 predicted proteins | sample MedBloCAOM3_M1_FD_187852 | JGI IMG/M metagenome (GOLD analysis project Ga0208989, IMG submission 187852) | Forest soil microbial communities from El Dorado National Forest, California, USA - Mediterranean Blodgett CA OM3_M1 (SPAdes) (version 2) | ecosystem: Environmental > Terrestrial > Soil >...
CAAGAAGGCTTCGGCGATTCGGCCGAGCGCGGAACTGGCCGTGACCTCACCGTAGCACGCCGTGGTGATTGTGGTGTAGCGGAAATACAGATGGTCGATGATCAACGCAGGCGCTCCCGCAGTGGCCACCTTGTGAAAGCGGCCAATCCTCAGGCCGAGCGCTCGGCAGTGACCAGCTTCGACGGCAGCAACAGGCCTGCCGAGATACCAATGAGGCCGGCGACCGCCAGCGCCAGGATGGCCAGCGCATAGGTCCGATCTCCCTGAGCCAGGTCGGAGATGAGGATCGTCCCCGCGATTGCCGTGCCCAGGGACGAGCCCAGGTTCGACACACTGCGCGATAGGCCGGAGATCTCTCCCTGCAACGCTTCCGGGAAGCTCGACTGGACCACGTTGACGGAGGGTGTCAGCATTATCCCCTCCCCTAGGCCGATGAAGAGGAGTCCTGGAATGAAGGCCAGCACGCTCGACCAGGCGGCAACGAACGCGAGCAGCATGACGATTCCCGCTAGTGTGATGCCAAAGCCGGTGATCACGAGCGTCCGTTGCGCGTATCGGTTCGCCCAGCGTTCGGCGAGGGCCGACGAGACGAGGATGCCGAGGGTCGCGGCAGTGAAAACCAGCCCGGTCTGGATCGCGTTGTAGCCGCGGACGACCTGCAGATAGACCGAAACCGTAAAGGAGGTCCCCAACAGCATCAGCCACTGGACGTTTTGGGTCACGAGCCCGAGATTCGACGTTCGGTTCTGAAACAGCCGTGAAGAAAGCAGCGGTTCCTTGCCATTCCGCTCCAGTGACCGAATGTGAAGAGCGAGCCAGCCGAACAGGGCCCCACCCACGGCCAGCAACCCAAGCATCAGTAGGAGACTGTTCTGTGCTTGCAGGATGCCGACGACGACAAAGATCATCGCCACGGCTGAGAAGACGGCTCCGCTGACATCGAACGGCCGCGTGCGGTCGGCGGGAATCGGGTCGACGATCCGCCTGGCCAGATAAAGAATGGCGGCGACAACGATGGCTTGTAGGACGAATGAGGCCCGCCAGCTCACCGCGGTGGTGATCAGCCCTCCGAGCAGGGGCCCAGCCGCCGCGCCAATTCCTCCAAGGCCGCTGATCACGCCGAAGGCGCGCGCCCTCGACTTGATGTCGGGATAGAGGATCGTCGTCAGGATGTAGACCGGCGGAATCAACAGGGCCGAGCCGACCCCTTCAAACGCCGAGTACCCGAGGATCAAAAGCGGGAGCCCCTGGGCGAGAGCCGCCAGGAGGGCACCAGCACCGTAGATCGCCAGCCCAACCTGGAAGCATCGTTTTCGACCAAATAGGTCGGTCAGCTTGCTGCCCGGGATCATCAGCGCGGCCATGGTCAAGAGAAACAGCGTGATTGCCGTTTGCACCCCCTGGACGTTCGTCCCCAGGTCCTTGCTGATGCTGTTGATGGCGACGTTCATGTTGGATCCGGCGAAGCTGCAAATGAACTGGGCGAGGGCAAGGGGGATCAGCATCCGCCGCAGCGACTGAACTGTCTGAGTTACAGGTTGTCCGGCTGAAGTGATCTCGATTTCGCGCCTCCTGCCGTCGTTAGTTTCGTGCCCTCAGAGATAAACGCTCGGCCGGCGGGGAAGGAACCGGCCGAGCGAAGGTGGAATACAGCGTTGACTCCCCTCACGATGGCACGGTCTGGGCCAGCCGAGAAGTGCCGAAAGAACTGGATTTCGAGAATCGAAGTGGGATATTTGGCATGGGAGGTCCCAAGGACGGTCCGGCCTGACAAACGACTCGGTAGGACATCCGCGACGTACTGGTCGCTCCTCAGGTCGCCTGAAGCGATGGCTGCGGCGAGACCGGGGCGGTGCTTGGCGTTGATGCCGGCAGGGTCCGGATCTTCAGCCCCTTCTTGACCTCAGACAGCACGATGATGGAAAGCGCGACCAGCAAGCAGACGCCCCACTGCCCCAGCGTGAGGCTCTTGGTGTCGAGCAAGTTCTGCAGCGGGCCGAACTGCGGGGTAAGGATGATCGTAAGGATCGACAGCCCGCTCCACTTGAGGAGCTGCGGGTTGCGCAGGATCTCCCCGCTGAAGAGGGACCGGTCTTCGTCCGCGGTCTCCAGTGAGAAGAAGAGGTTGAACAGCGCGAAGGTGGTGAGCCCGAGAGTGTGGGCCAGGTTTACATCTTTCGAGTTCGAGGCAATCACGGTCAGGGTGCCGACCGTCATCAGAAGACCGTTGACGACCAGCCAGATATACATCCGGGTGCCGAGGACCGGCTCGTTCTTGGGACGGGGGCGCAACGCCATCAGGCCTTCGCGCGGCTTCCCCAGGCCAAGCCCCAGGTTCTGAAAGAGTCCGACGCTGAAGTTGAGCCAGAGTGTCTGCAACGGAAGAAAGGGGATGCCTCCGAGAATGTTGAAGATGGCGGCGCCCAGGAAGATCCCGACGAATCCGAACAGGGTTCCCATCTGGAACCGGATGTAGCGCATCAGGTTGTCGTAGAGACCGCGGCCTTCCTCAACGGCCTTGACGATGGTGGCGAAGTTATCGTCGGTGAGGATCATGACCGCGGCTTCCTTGGCGACCTCGGTTCCGGTGATCCCCATCGCCACCCCGATGTCGGCATCTTTCAACGCCGGAGCGTCGTTGACGCCGTCGCCGGTCATCGCGACAACGTCACCATGATGCCGAAGCACCTCGACCAGCTTGACCTTGTGCTCGGGGGTCACCCGCGCAATCACGCCAACCTCGTCGATGCGGGCTTCTGCGTCGGCCTCGTTCAGCGCGCCGAATTCCTGCCCGGTCATCACCTGGCCGCGAATGCCGAGCTCGCGGGCGATCGCCTCGGCGGTGACCGCGTGATCCCCGGTGATCATGCGCACCTTCATCCCTGCACCGGTCGCCTTCGCGATCGAGGCTTTTGCCTCGGCCCGTGGCGGATCGACGATGCCGACCAGGGCCAGCAGCGTCAGGTTGCTGACGAGCGCGAGAAGGTCTCCCCGGGGATTGAAGGCGGCCGGATCGATGTCGCGCATCGCCGTCGCCATGACTCGGAGACCCTGCGCTCCCAGCCGCCGGTTCTCTTCGAGGTAGCGGTCACGGACACCGGCAATGGGCACCGCGGTACCGTCGGCGTTGTAGACGGAGGCGGCGCGCGCCAGCAGCTGGTCGGGCGCTCCTTTGACGTAGCAACGGATCACCGGGCGCCCGTCAGGCGCCTTCAACTGGTGGAAGGTCGCCATCAGCTTGTAAGCGGCGTCGAACGGCACCTCCGCCACTCGCGGGTATTCCTGACGGGTCAGATCGGGGTCGACGCCGCCCTTAGCGGCGAGCACGACGAGCGCCCCTTCCGTCGGGTCACCGACGAGCTCGCCGTTGCGAACCGTGGCGTCGGCGGTGAGCGCCATGGGCATCAGGAACGTGTCCAGGGGCACATCGGTCTGCCCGCCGACTCGCGTGATCGTCCCCTGGGTCGAATATCCCTCTCCCGAAACGGCATAGCGCCGGCCCACGACGGACATCTGGGTGGCGGTCATCTGATTCAGGGTGAGGGTTCCGGTCTTGTCGGAGTTGATCGCCGAGGTCGATCCCAGGGTCTCCACCGAGCGCAATCGTTTGACGATCGCTCCCTCTTTGGCCAGTTGCGTCGTGCCGATGGTCAGGACCGTCGTCACGACGGCCGGAAGCGCGGTCGGGATCGCTGACACGGAAAAGGCGACCGCCACAAGAAAGAGGGTCTGGAACGGCTCGCCCCGAAGCAGCCCGAGCGTGATCGAGGCTACCAGCGCAAAGCCGGCGATGATGAGGATCTGCCCGGTCAGCCGATCGAGCTGGACGGTGAGTGGCGTCTTCTCCGCCTCGGTGGTTTGCAGCATCCTCGAGATGTGTCCGACCTCGGTGGCCATCCCGGTGGCGGTCACCACGATGGTTCCGGCACCACGGGTCACGTTCGTATTCATGAAGGCCATGTCGAGCCGGTCACCCAGTCCGCTGTCCTCTGACACGGTTTCGACCTGCTTGGCGACCGGAAGGCTCTCGCCGGTGAGTGCCGATTCGTCGATCTCGAGGGTGGCGGCCCGAATGATCCTGCCATCGGCGGGCACGATGTCGCCCGCCTCAATGTTGACGACATCACCCGGAACCAGCTGGTCCATGGGCAGCTCGCTGAGCTGCGCATCGCGCCAGACCTTGGCCTTGACCACCATCATCTTTTGCAGGGCGGCGACGCTCGCGGCGGCTTTCCCCTCCTGGTTCAGCCCAAGGAACGCATTGAGCAGGGTGAGGATGATCAGGAGAATGCCGGTCAGCAGCTGATGGGGGATGAACAGGCAGATGATGCCCGCCGCCAGGAGGACGATCTGCATCGGGTCTCCGTACTGGCGCAGGAATGCCTGCCAGCGCGGCTCCTTCTTTTCCTCGGCAAACTTATTGGGGCCGAAGCTCTGGCGTCGCTTCGCCGCCTCTTCGGTGCTCAGACCGTGATTGGGATCGACGTGCTGCGCCTGAAGCGCGTCCCCCGCGCTCACGGCGTAGAGCGGCGGTTGCTCCGGGGCGGTCGGTTTTGCCGTTGCTTCTGCGATGGCCATGATCAGCGACCTCCGGCCTTTTTCTTGGCGGTCTTCGTTTTTCCCTGGCGCATGCCCAGTCGACTTTCCGCTTCGAGCTCACGACGCGCCGTCCCGAGTGACGCCTTCGCCTCCGAGCTGGCCGTCGGATACTGCGGATCGATGTCCAGGAGCGCATTGCCGATGGCCGCCGCCGCTACCAGCCGCGAGAACCACTTGTTGTCCGCCGGAACTACATACCAGGGCGCCCACTTGGTACTGGTATTGCTGAGCAGGTCCGAAAATGCCGCCTGGTAGGCATCCCAGAACGCTCGCTCGCGCACATCCGATGCGGTGAACTTCCAGTTCTTCGACGGTTTGTCGATGCGCGAAACGAACCGCTCCCGCTGCGCCTCCCAGGAGAGATTGAGGAACAGCTTGACGATGCGGACACCGTTGTCCGAGAGGTAGCGCTCGTAGTTGTTGATCTCGTGGAACCGTCGCTGCCAGATCCCATCACCCACACCTTCCGGCCCAGCCGCTCCATGAGGGAGCTTCTGCGTCTCGAGCAGCTGCGGATGGACGCGGACCACCAGCACCTCTTCGTAGTACGAGCGGTTGAAAATGCCGATCCGCCCGCGGCCCGGAATCTTTGCCTGGTAGCGCCACAGGTAGTCGTGGGCCAGCTCGTCGGCGGACGGGACTTTGAACCCGCTGACGTCGACGCCTTGCGGGTTCACGCCGCTCATCACGTGGCGGATGGTGCCGTCCTTCCCGGCGGCGTCCATCGCCTGCAAGATGACGAGTACAGCATGGGTGCTCTGCGCCGCCAGCCGCGCCTGATAATCGGCGAGCAGCGTGATCCCGGCCTGGAGGATTTGCTGGGCCCCCGCCCCATCCTCGCGGTTGTAACCTCCCGTCGAGGCGGGATCGAAGTCGTTCGGGAGCCGGACTTTCCCGCCGGAGGGCACCAGGAACGGCTTGACAAATTTCCTGATCCGCTTCGGGCTCAGGTCGGGCTTCGATTTGACTTTGATCGGCATCTCAGGCCACCGGCGCCAGCGTGGGTCGCGAGACGGCAATCTGGTCTTCGATCCGAGCCACGATCTCGCTGATCCCCGAATCCCGATCCAACCGATCGTTGAGCGTGATCGCCGCATTGATCAACGCCAGGTGCGTGAATGCCTGGGGGAAATTGCCGAGCTGCTCCCCGGTCAGGCCGATCTCCTCGGCGAACAACCCGACATGGTTGGCGTAGGTCAGCATCTTCTCGAACGTGAGGCGCGCTTCCTCCATGTAGCCCGAGCGCGCAAGGGCGTCGACGTACCAGAAGGTACACAGTGAGAACGTCCCCTCGGAGCCCGCCAGCCCATCGGGCGAAGCGCTCGGGTTGTAGCGGTAGACCAGGCTGTCGGAGACCAGCTCACGCCTCATGGCTCGCAGGGTTTCGATCCAGCGCGCGTCCGAGGGAACGACGAAATTCACCCGCGCCATGTGCAGCAGCGACGCATCGAGCACGTCGCTGCCGTAGTACTGCGAGTAGGCACGCACCCGTGGATTCCAGCCTTTGTCGCTGATTTGCTGATAGATCGCGTCGCGAGTCCTGGCTAGCCGATTGACGTCCGCGGGCTTGCCGTCTACGTTCGCCATCCGGATCGCGCGGTCGAGCGCAACCCACGACATCAGGCGCCCGTAGACGAAGGGCTGGCGCCCGCCACGGGTCTCCCAGATGCCCTCTTCGGGCTGGTCCCAGTGCTCGATCAGCCAGTCGAAGACCCGCAGCAACGCGCGCCACCCCTCGTAGCCCGCTTTCAGCTCCTTCCGCTGCGCGATGTACAGGGCATCGACCATCTCGCCGTAGATGTCGAGCTGCAGCTGGTCACCGGCACCATTACCGATCCGGACCGGGCGCGAGCCGCGATACCCTTCGAGGTGAGGAAGCGATTCTTCAGCCAGATCGGAGGAACCGTCGATCCGGTACATGACCTTCAGAGGCCCGGATGGCCCATCGCTGCCTTCGCTCAAGCGCCGGTAGAGCCAGACCATGAAGGCCGCCGCCTCATCGACGAACCCGAGGTTGAGCAGGGCTTCGACCGAGAACGCGGCGTCCCGTATCCAGGTGAACCGGTAATCCCAGTTCCGCTCTCCGCCGACTTGTTCGGGCAAGGCCGCGGTGGGCGCGGCAACTAACCCGCCGGTCGGCGCATAGGTCATCAACTTGAGGGTGATGGCGGAGCGGGTGACCATCTCTCGCCAGCGACCGCTGTAGGTCGAGCGCTTTACCCAGGAGTGCCAGAAGTCGGTGGACTCCTGGAGCAATTGCTCGACCTCACGGAGTCCCGGCCGGTGCAACTCGTGGGACGGCGCCCAGTCGAGCATGACGAATGCGCCTTGCCCGGCTCTCAGGGTCTGCTCGCCGCGGATGTCGTTGCCGGCCGTGGTCAGTGGAAAGTCGCTCACCAGGGCCAGTTGCTCGTCACGGCTGCGAAAGAGGGCTTCCGAATCTCTCAGCTGCAGATCGTGGTCCCGCCGCGCGTAGTCGAAGCGCGGCTCGCATTCCAGCAAGAATCGGAGCTGCCCGCGCACCACCCGGATCAACCGAGCGATGCGATGGCGCGGCGTCGGGGTGTTGCGCTGGACCAATGGCATGAAATCGATGACCTCACCGACGCCATCAGGCGTCATGAAGCGAGTCACGAGGTTGGCCGTGTCGGGCAGGTAGATCTGCCTGGTCTCGTAACCGGTTCCAATTGGAGCGATCCGGCAACGACCTCCCTTGTCAGCGTCGAGAAGCGCGGCGAAAACGCTCGGAGAATCGAAGCGAGGGGCACAGAACCAGTCGATCGTTCCGTCCCTGGCGACCAGGGCGGCGGTTTGAAAGTCGCCGATGAGTCCGTGGTCGGCAATCTCTGGGTACTTTGTGCTCACCATGCGGCTCAGCCTCCTACACGATTACCGTACTGACGACTGTCGAAGGGCCTATGTTCGAAGCTAGATCAATACTCATGCAGGCCTCCTTGCAACACGGCAAGCAGTGGTGGTGCGGACGGTTGGCTCGTTCGGATACGGCTCCGCAGAACGTCGAGGATGACCGCCAGGCCGGCGATGGCGATCACGGTCATCATGGTTGTCGGGCCATTCAGCAAGATTTCGAGCCCACAGCCAGCAAGGAGGATCACGGTCGTTAGCATCGCGAGAACCAACAGGCGCAGCCTGGCTCCAGTTTCCCGATAGATCTGGACGTGGCCGACGATGATCGGTCCGAAGATCAGAAGGGCCAGGACGCCGCCGATCGCCGCAATCGTGGTGAGATCGAGGAGCAGTGGGATGATCAGGCTGACCGCCGCCGCGCCCAGCAGGCCAACGTTGGCGCGCCATCCGAGGTCGCGCCCACGGACTGGCCGGGACCACAGTGCGCGGGGTAACTGCGACACCGGTCTTGCCAGGTGCCTGGCGGCGAAGGCGACCGTGCCCAAGCCCAGCAAGCCGACGAACGCGGGCACGGCGCTGGCAAAGACGTGGCTCCAGGCCGCGAGGACGGCGAGCATGCCCACCAGCACAACGACGATCGGGCCCCGCGCCCGACCAATCGTACTCGCGCCCCAAATACTGACGGCCATCATCGCCACGATGATGCCGGCGGCGAGCGCGCCGCTCGTGGCCTTGTTACTCGAGTTCAACAGCGCGCCGGCGTTCTCGCCAACGGCGACCGCCACCATTGCCGTGACCATGGCACTGACGGAATACACGAGGCAGGTCCCGATCGCCCACAGATGCCCTCGACCGAAGCGGCGGTTCAGATCGTCGACGGTGCCCGAGGCCGCCCGAGGGTAACTCACATCACCATCAAACGCAGCCATCGTTTGGCCGGCCAAGTGCCGGATGGCTTAGCCCCCACGGGAAGAGGACTACCGATCGATATGTCGTGGAGGGCACTTTGCGCGCGAGCCGGCGGCGGTCATCTGTCGGCTCGACCGTCAGACCGTCGTTCGCGGCACACCAAAGCGATCCCGGTTCGTATAGCCGCTGCTCGCGTAGCTGAGCAAGTCGAAGACAAAGCAGAGCGCGATCCAGAAGATCCCGCCTGGTTGAATCGTCCCGTTGGGCGCCACGATGACGAACATGAGGGTGGTCCAGGGCAGGAACAGGCTGGCGGCAAGGGGGCCGATGAAGGTGTTGAAGTTGTGAAAAGCATGCTGCCACCGGAACGGATCGACGAGGTACCAGAAGAGAATGCCGGCACGGGGGCCAAGGAACACCATGATCGCTAAGAGACAGAACATGTCGAACCTCCTTTGGACGATCGATGCTTGGCAGACAACGTACGCACCAAGGTTTGCGCCCGCATCTGCCGAGAGGCCTGACCCCGCTGGGCGCGTACCCAGAACGGCATAGGAGCAAGCCGGTAAGCGCCTAGCGCAGATAGGCCCTTGGGCTCTCGCGCTGCCTCAGGTTCCCTGACAGACTGTGGCCTGTCCGCGGCGGCGCGACAGCGTCGGGAGCCACGGAAAAACATCGAGGAGGTACCAATGGCAGCGAAACAGGGATCGACCGCGACCAAGAGCGGGTCGGCGTCCGTCTCGGCAAAGGTTGAAGACCACCTGCGGCGGATCGCCCGGTCAGACGACAAGGAAATCGAGACCATGGTAGGAATGCGTCAGGGGCTCAAGGACGTCACCCAGCTCGATAACAGGAGCTTCGCGCTGGTCAAGATTGCAGCACTGATTGCCGTCGACGCTCCGCCGGCGTCCTACATGTGGCAGATCGGCAATGCCATCGCCGAAGGCGTCACGCCCGAAGAGGTGCTGGGCACGATGTGGGCGGTCGCGCCGCAGGTAGGGGGACCGCGGCTGATTTCCGCGGCGCCGGAAATCATGCTTGCCCTTGGCCTCGTTCTCAACGAGGAAGATGGGGAGGACTGGAAATGATCCGGCGTCGCCGTCCACTCTTGCGAGCGGCCGCCGTCGGTACCGTGGCAGGAGCCACCGCTGGCGCGGTCTCCGGCCATTCGATGAGAAAACAGCAGGCTGCCCAGCAGGAAGCGGACGCCCAACAGTACGCTGCCCAGCAGCAATCGGACGCCCAAGCGCAGCTCCAATATCAGCAGCAAGAGCTGGCACGCCAGCAGCAGGAGCTCGCTCGACAACAGCAGCAGTTCGCGCAGCAGCTGGCCGCTCAACAGGCCCAGCAAAAGAGCTAGCGCCGGCTCGGAACACCACCACGAACCGGCCCCTTGAACCCTGGGGGCCGGTTACTTTATGCCGTCATCGACCGAGGGTGGTCATCTTCGAGTCAGGGAGATGCCGTCGGGCTGGCGCCGGCGGCGGCGCCGGAAGGCGAGGACGATGGCGTCGGTGATGGGCTCGGGCTCGGACTCGAGCCGGGGCTTGGGCTTGGACTCGTCAGTGGCGGGGCAACCGTCAGCGCCTGCTTGAGGGGGCAGGCGTTGTTCCAGCACACCGCGAGCGTGTGGTCCCCCACCGTC
>Ga0208989_10000754_pt1 | contig 10019 bp, 6 predicted proteins | sample MedBloCAOM3_M1_FD_187852 | JGI IMG/M metagenome (GOLD analysis project Ga0208989, IMG submission 187852) | Forest soil microbial communities from El Dorado National Forest, California, USA - Mediterranean Blodgett CA OM3_M1 (SPAdes) (version 2) | ecosystem: Environmental > Terrestrial > Soil >...
GTCGAGATCGGCCGGCATGGTCATCAGCCGGAGGTCGTTGTCGACGCAAGCATCCGACAGCAGTACGCCCGATCCGCCGGCGCCGGTAATGATCACCACGTTTTCGCCCTTAGGTGTCGGAAGCACCGGCACGCCGCGTGCGAACTCGAGCAAATCGCGTAGGCTGCGGGCGCGAATGACGCCGACCTGCTTGAAGACGTCCTCGTAGATCTTGTCGTCACCGGCGAGAGCGCCGGTATGCGAACTCGCGGCCTTGGCGCCCGCCGAGGTTCGGCCGGCCTTGAGCACGATAATGGGCTTCTTCCTCGAGACGCGGCGGGCCACCTCGGCGAACGAGCGGCCGTCCTTGAGGTCCTCGCAATGCTGGGCGATGACCTTGGTGTTGTCGTCCTGCTCGAAAAAGGTGAGCAGATCGTCCTCGTCGATGTCGCACTTGTTGCCGAGGCCGACGATCGCCGAGACTCCCATCTTGGCCGAGCGACTGAAGCCGATGATAGCCATACCGATGCCGCCCGACTGGGACGACAGCGCAGCTGAGCCCTTGACGTCATAGGGTGTGCAGAAGGTCGCGCACAGATTGGCCGGCGTGTAATAAAAGCCGTAGATGTTCGGCCCCATCAGGCGGATGTTATACTTGCGCCCGATCTCCTGGATTTCTCTCTGACCCTCCTCGTTGCCGGTTTCGGCAAAACCCGAAGGGATCAGGACCGCGCCGGGTATCTTCTTTTCGCCGCACTCGACCAGAGCTGCAGCCACCAATTTGGCGGGGATTGCGAATACCGCGGCGTCGATCTCGCCTGGAACGTCCTTGACACTCTTGAAGGCCTTGTAGCCGAGAATCTCGACGGCCTTGGGATGGATTGGGTAGATCTTGCCCTCATAGCCGCCGTTGATCAGGTTCTTCATAACCGAGTTGCCTATCTTGCCGTCCTCGGCGGACGCTCCGATCACCGCCACAGCTGCCGGTTTCATGATGCGGTTCATGCTTCCGATGATCTCGTCCTGCGTCGGCCGATGGCGCGGCGTCTTCGGCGCGAAATCGACGACGATACGGACATCGGCCGCAATCGCGCTATCGGGCCCCGCGAACACCGGATTGAGGTCGAGCTCGACGATTTCCGGGATCTCGGCGACCAGACGCGAGACGTTCACGATCACCGACACCAGCGCTTCCCGATCGATCGGCCGCGCGCCGCGGACGCCCTTGAGGATTTCCGCCGCCTTGATGCCGTCGAGCATCGACAGCGCCTCGACTCTGCTGATCGGAGCCAAGCGGAAGGTGATATCCTTCAACACCTCGACGAGGACGCCACCCAGCCCGAAGGCGACCAGCTTGCCGAAACTTGGGTCGGTCACCGAGCCGACGATCACCTCCTGCCCGTCGTTCAGCATCTGCTGCACCTGGACGCCCACGATTTGGGCGGAACGATCGTAGCGCCGCGCGTTTTCGATGATCCGGTCGTAGCCTGCGCGCACCTCGGCCGCGGATTTCATGCCGACCAGCACGCCGCCCGCCTCGGTCTTGTGGAGGATCTGGGGCGAAACGATCTTGAGCACGACCGGAAAGCCCATGGCCTCGGCGTGCGCCGCTGCGTCGTCCGCCGATTTGGCGATAGCCTCCTTCGGGACCGCGATGTCATAGGCCTCGCAGACCTGCCGCCCCTCCGGCGCCGTGAGACTGGCGCGCCCCTCGCGCTTGACGGCGTCCAATATGGTCCGGACGGAAGCCGTGGCGTCGAGCACAACATTGGCGTGAACATTCATGGCGCGCCTCATGATGCTTCGAGGGAATTCAGTTGCTAGGCCGCGCGCGCTCCGAACGCCGCGGCTCGCGTGGAAACGCTATTCCGCCGCAATTTGCAACGGCGCGCCGGTGACGCCGGACTCCAGGATTTCGCCGATCTCTTTCTCGCCGAACGCGAGGACGTCGCGCAGGATTTCCTCGGTGTGTTCTCCGAGCAGCGGCGAGCGGGTCACTTCCGTGGCGCTGTCCGAAAGCTTGATCGGATTTCCCACCGTCAGATATTTGCCGCGGGTGGGATGGTCGACCTCGACCACCGTGCCGGTCTTGCGCAGCGACGGCTCCTCCGCGATCTCCTTCATCGATAGGATCGGACCACAAGGAATGTCGTACTTGTTGAGGATTTCCATGGCCTCGAACTTGGTCTTGGTCATGGTCCACTGCTCGATGACACCGAAGATGTGCATGAGCCGCGGCAGCCGCGCCCTCGGCGTCGCATAGTCCGGATCGGTCTTCCATTCCGGCTTGCCGATCACGGCGCAGATCGCTTCCCAGACCGGCGCCTGGGTGATGAAATAGATGTAGGCGTTGGGATCGGTCTCCCAACCCTTGCACTTCAAGATCCATCCGGGCTGGCCGCCGCCCGAAGCGTTGCCGGCGCGCGGCACCGCATCTCCGAACGTACCGTTCGGATATTGCGGGTACTCCGCCAGCGGCCCATGCGCGAGGCGCTGTTGGTCGCGCAACTTGACACGGCAAAGATTGAGAACGCCGTCCTGCATCGCGGCGAGCACCTTCTGCCCGAGGCCGGTGCGATTGCGCTGGTAGAGCGCGGCGACGATGCCGAGCGCGAGATGCAGCCCGGTGCCGCTGTCGCCGATTTGTGCGCCCGTCACCATGGGCGGACCGTCGTCGAAGCCGGTGGTCGAGGCCGAGCCGCCGGCACACTGCGCGACGTTCTCGTAGACCTTGCAGTCCTCGTACGGTCCCGGGCCGAACCCCTTAACCGAAGCGACGATCATTCGCGGGTTAAGCTTGTGAATGCGTTCCCAGGTGAGCCCCATGCGATCGAGCGCGCCGGGCGCGAAATTCTCCACCAGCACGTCACAGACTTTCACCAGCGCTTCGAGAACTTCCTTCCCCTTCGGGGCCTTCGTATCGAGCGTGATTGAGCGCTTGTTGTGATTCAGCATCGTGAAGTAGAGGCTGTCCACGTTCGGGATGTCGCGCAGTTGCCCGCGCGTAATGTCCCCGGTCCCGGGCCGTTCCACCTTAATCACGTCGGCGCCCAACCAAGCGAGAAGTTGCGTGCAGGTCGGGCCCGACTGCACGTGGGTGAAATCGAGGATGCGAACGCCGTCGAGCGCCTTGCCCATTCTTCCTCTCCTGTCTGCCTGTTCTTGTTGTTGATCGAAGCGTGTGCCCGGCGCACCGTCGGGCCGCGATTGGGTCACTCGTACCTGGTCTGGTTCTTGGTCCCCGGCGCGTATTCGTTCGGGTTGGTCCAGATATTGGTCCAGATATGGTCACGGCCGACTTGCCGGTTCTGGCGACGTGCTCAGGTGCGAGCCGCAGCGCGGGCGCAAGCTTCTTTGCCGGCAGTGCAATCTCGAATTCCAGCGGGAGTACGATCATGAAGCCCGTCTAGACGATTACGGCGCCTTGGCGTATTTAATACGTAATTTTGTATACCAGTGGAAATCTCAGTCAAGCGAAAATCCTAACTGGACCCTCACTATTGGGTAGTGCACCGCACAAATTATAGGTCTGATGTGCGGTCAAAGCACATGGAGGGGCTTTTTTCACTGCCCGGGCTAGCGCAATCCGTTCAGGAGGATGAGGCTGGGCGATGTGGGGGCAATGAATTGTGTATTTTCAATTCACGATCACACATTCCAACGGAAAATGGTACCTTGCGGCTGAGCGATACCTCTCGCCAACACCACACGCTGGGCTCGGGAAACGGGCAATCGCCAATCCCGCCGGACAGAGATCGACATGAACTACCCGCGGATCGACGTGAAGCCGCTCGAGACGGATTCGAGATACGGCATCAAGGCTTATAAAGCGCTCAAACAGGCAATCACCGAGATGGACATCTATGGCCATCCGGAGGAGGTGCGACTGGACGAGCGACAGCTTAGTGAGTTGCTGGGGGTTAGCCGCACGCCGATCCGCGAGGCCATGACGGTGCTGGAGCACGAAGGGTTCGTGCGATCGGTGCCGCGTCGAGGCATTTTCGTCGTCCGGAAGACGAAACGGGAAATCCTCGAGATGATCACGGTCTGGGCAGCGCTCGAGAGCATGGCCGCACGTCTCGCCACCCAAAGCGCCGCTGACTACGAAATTCGTTCACTGCGGCAGATCTTCGAATCCTTCAAGGAGCGCAAGCCGGAGGATCACGTGAGTGAGTATTCCGAGGTTAACCTGAACTTCCACAAGCAGATCATCCGGATGAGCGGATGTCAGTTACTCATCGATCAGTCGGACGACCTGTTCATCCACATGCGCGGCATCCGCAAGGTCACGATCAGTCAGGACAATCGCGCCCAGCGATCTATAGGCGATCACATGAAAATCATCGCGGCGATCGAGGAGCGAGACGCCGATCTTGGCGAGCGCCTGGTCCGCGAGCATACCTTCGGCTTGGCGGATCATGTTCGCAAGTACGGCAACTTTCTCACTTAAACCCCAGCAGGATCCCGGTTGTCTTGCATCTGCATTCGAAATGGTGACCGCGCGGTGGTGAAGCCGTTGCGGTATCGCTACGGAGGTCAAAGCAACATTGCCTTTGCCGAGACTTGAAGCATCGAGCGGTCCGAGCGCCCGCGCCGGTGAAACGCTCGGATCGAGTGATGACTTTCCAATTGCGCGATAAAGACGACGTAACCTTCGATTTCGACCCCCATATTCACGGTCTCGTCGCCCCGCCTCATCAGGTGGCGCATCTTCGACCCACGTCAATCAATTTTCGATTGCATTAGAAACGGTTCCACCGCCGAAGGCGTGAACACCAATTAAAATATCCATCTTGGACGTTCATCGCGCACGTATCCGCACGCCTTCAGCGAATACGGTGCGCCGTCGACGGTGCAATGCCGGCCCGCTGCGCGATGCTGGGTCGAGATGGTCCGCCGGACTCGGCGCTGATCCCCCCACGAGTGAAGGCAACATATAAAATGGAAAAGATTCCATTGTCCGCCCGCGCGATCTGGTATACATTATACCACAATATATTATTCCAGGGCGGCGTAGAAAGTTTGGACCATGCAGCAATTTGCTGGAAACGAACCCAAACGAAGGGGCCCTGGCGACCTGTTCTCGTTGAATCTCCGGCGGGCCGATCCTGAACTGGCCGCAACGATTGAGCGGGAGATTGATCGCCAACGGTTCGAGATCGAGCTGATCGCGTCTGAAAATATTGTGAGTCGCGCAGTCCTCGAGGCGGCAGGATCTCCGCTGACGAACAAATATGCCGAGGGATATCCCAACAGGCGCTACTACGGCGGTTGCCAATATGTCGACGAGACCGAAACGCTCGCGATCGAGCGAGCCAAGCGCCTGTTCAATTGCAACTTCGCCAATGTGCAGCCGCATTCCGGCAGCCAAGCCAATCAGGCGGTCCTGCTCGCGCTCGCCAAACCGGGGGACACAATCCTCGGCTTGTCGCTGGCGGCCGGGGGCCATCTGAGCCACGGCGCGGCTCCGAATCTCTCTGGTAAGTGGTTCAAGCCCGTGCAGTACGGGGTGCGCGCCGACGATCACCGCATTGACTTCGATGAGGTGGCGCGGCTGGCGCAAGAACACAAGCCGCGGATCATCATCGCTGGCGGTTCAGCCTATCCGCGAGTGATTGATTTTGCGCGCTTCCGCACCGTCGCCGATGAGGTCGGCGCTTACCTCATGGTCGACATGGCGCATTTCGCCGGCCTCGTTGCTGGCGGCGTACACCAAAGTCCGCTGTCCCATGCTCACGTAGTTACGACCACTACCCACAAGACCTTGCGCGGTCCGCGCGGAGGCATGGTGCTGACCAACAGTGAAGAGATCGCAAAGAGGGTCAATTCTGCAGTGTTTCCTGGACTGCAGGGCGGCCCGCTGATGCACGTCATCGCGGCGAAGGCGGTCGCGTTCGGTGAGGCCCTGCAACCGGAATTTAACGCCTATGCGCACGCCATCGTCGAGAACTGCAAGGCAATGGGCGAGGTGTTGCGCGCTGCAGGCTACGATCTTGTCTCCGGCGGAACCGACACGCACCTCATCTTGGTCGACCTTCGGCCAAAAAAGCTCACCGGCAATATCGCGGAAAAGAGCCTCGGCCGCGCGCATGTCATCTGTAACAAGAACGGCGTGCCGTTTGATCCGGAGAAGCCGTCGGTGACCTCGGGTGTCCGGCTTGGTACTTCCGCTGGAACGACGCGCGGCTTCGGCTTGGCTGAATTCCGCCGGATTGGGCAGATGATCGCCGAGGTTCTCGATGGCCTCGCTGCAAACGGCGAGACCGGCAATGCCGATGTCGAATTGAAAGCGAAGGCACAGGCGATCCGGCTGTGCGAGCGCTTTCCGATCTACCCGTCATGAAACAGCGCTGCGGATGAGCAGACGCCGAACGTCCGGGCCACAGAACTGCGCCGCAAGCCTAGGGAGAAACTCATGTCAGGATTTCATGGCCTCTTTATTCCGGGCCCGACCAATATGCCTTTCGGCGTCCGCCAGGCGATGGACATTGGGCTAGAAGATCAGCGCGCACCGGATTTTCCCGCGTTCACGTTGCCACTGTTTCGCGATCTCAAGAGAGTCTTTAAGACGGAGAAGGGGCAGGTCTTCCTGTTTCCGGGTTCGGGAACCGGGGGATGGGAGGCGGCGGTTACTAATACTCTGTCGCCCGGCGACCGAGTATTGATCGCGGTCTTTGGCCAATTTTCTCACCTGTGGGCTGATCTCTGCAGCCGCCATGGTCTGATCGTCGACGTTGTCGATGTCGAATGGGGCGAGGGCGTTCCGGTCGACGTCTACGCAAAGCGGCTGCAAGACGACAAGAAGCACGAAATCAAAGCCGTCCTGGTTTGCCACAACGAGACGGCAACCGGCGTGACCAGCGACGTCGCGGGCGTTCGCAATGCGCTCGATGCCACGGGGCATCCGGCGCTGCTCATGGTCGATGGCGTGAGCTCAATCGCCAGCATCGATTTTCGTATGGATGAGTGGGGCGTCGACATCGCTGTTTCCGGTTCGCAAAAAGGCTTCATGCTGCCGACAGGACTTGCCATCGTCGCGGTCAGTCAGAGGGCGCTGGAAGCGCACAAAACCGCGAAGTGCCCGCGTTGCTTCTTCGATTTCGCCGACATGATCCGTAGCAATAAGGACGGCTATTTCCCCTATACGCCGGCCACCACGCTTCTGCGTGGCTTGCGCGCCTCTCTCGATCTACTCTTCGCCGAGGGGCTCGACAACGTCTTTGCGCGGCACCATCGACTTGCCGAGGGCGTCCGCTTGGGTGTGGCGGCTTGGGGGCTGACGCTCTGCGCCAAGGAACCGAAGTGGCATTCGGACACGGTGACGGCAGTCTGCGTGCCAAGAGGGTTCAATAGCGATAACGTGGTGAAGACCGCGTACCACCGATATCGGATGTCGCTCGGCGTCGGGCTGTCCAAGGTTGCGGGTCGCGTATTTCGGATCGGGCACATTGGCAACATCAATGAGATCATGATGGTGCAGGCGCTCGCCGGCTGCGAGATGGCGATGCGCGACGTTCGCATTCCGGTCGAAGCGGGTTCCGGAGTTGCAGCGGCTGAGGAATATTTCCGCGAGACGGCGCCGAAGCTGCAATTAGATAAGGTCGCATAAGCGAGCCGGAGGCAACCGTGCGGATTTGGATTTACGGTGCGAGGACGCCATGATACCGCGCATCGTTTTTATCGACCGAAACACCATTGGTTCCACGGTGGCGCTAGTGCGGCCGCGCTTCGCGCACGAATGGGTGGAGTACGGCTCTACGGCACCAGAACGGGTGGTCGAGCGGCTGGCAGGTGCGAGCATTGCCGTCACCAACAAAGTGCCAATCCGGGAACGCGACCTGACCGAGCTGCCAGATCTGAAGATGATCGCGGTCGCTGCGACGGGCTACGACGTCATCGATCATGCCGCATGTCGAAAAAGGAGTGTCGTCGTCTCTAACGTGCGCGGCTATGCCGTCAACACGGTGCCCGAACATACATTCGCGCTTATTCTCGCTTTGCGCCGCGCCATCGTCGGCTATCGCCAAGCCGTTATCGAAGGCGAGTGGCAAAGGTCCGGTCAGTTTTGCTTTCTCAGTCATCCGATCGCGGAACTTGCCGGTGCCACACTAGGGATCATCGGTGAGGGCGCTATAGGGCAATCCGTTGCGCGGCTCGGCCAAGCATTCGGAATGAAGACCATCTTTGCAGCACATAAAGGGGTTGAAGGACTTGGCCCGCTCTACACGCCATTCGACGAGGTATTAGCGACCAGCGACATTATCACGCTGCACAGTCCGCTGACGCCGAGCACACGCGAGATGATTGGCATGCCCGAATTCCGAAAAATGAAGAAGCAGCCGCTGCTGATCAACACGGCGCGTGGCGGCCTCGTCGTGGAGCAAGACGTCGTCCGTTCGTTGGATGAAGGGCTCATCGCCGGCATCGGCTTCGATTGTCTGACCTCGGAGCCGCCCGATTCAAATCATTGTTTTAAGGCTATTCTGGATCGACCGAACGTAATTGTCACACCGCACATCGGTTGGGCCAGTCAGGAGGCAATGCAGACGCTCTGGAACCAGCTGATCACACATATCGAGAATTTCCATGCGGGGCGCCCGACGAACGTTGTCGCCGCTTAACGACTCTAAGGATCGACAGTCGACGAACTGAAACAACAAAGTGCCGTGGGAGCTCACGCCATGCAGCTTCAGGAATTTCAAGCGAAGAAGCTACTGTGCCGCTACTCAATCGGAATTCCTGTCGGGGCGGTCGCCGTTACTCCTGATGAAGCCGAGGCGGCGGCAGCGCAGCTCAATTCTGCGGCCGTTTTTGTGAAGGCCCAGATTGAGGCTGGAGACCGCTCGATGGCCGGCGGCATCCGCGCGGCGCAATCCGCCCTTGCTGCCAAAGCTGCCGCCAAGGAATTGCTCGGCCAAAAGCTCGTGACCTCCCAGACTGGCCCAAACGGTCGGACGGTCAAAAGAGTTTTGGTCGAGGCTAGAATTCAGGCTGTTCGCGAGTTCTATCTGGCCATGTGGGTCGAGACCCTCTCGGGCTCGATCATGCTGACCGCGGCGGAAGGCGGAGGCGCCGAGATCGAACAGCGATTCGCTATGAACGCGCTGCAACTGCAGAGCTTACGGCTCAGCATGAAAGGCGGGCTCCGCCCCGGCGATCTCGTCGAACTTTGCCGGCGGATCGATCTTCCGGAACAGGCAGTGGAGAAATTCCGCGAGCTCGTCGAGAGGATTCACCGCGCGTTTATCGATTTCGACGCCAGTCTCATCGAAATCAATCCCCTCGCCTTGACTCAGCGCGGAGATCTGGTGGCGGTCGATGCAAAGCTCGTGATCGATGACAATGCCGTCTTTCGGCATCCAGACCTTGCCGAATTAAGCGGGGAGGCAGAAGCCGATCGAGGCGAGCTCCAAGCTCAACGCCATCAAATTAACTTCGTGCAAATGGATGGCGATGTCGGCACCGTCGTTAACGGTGCGGGATTGGGCTTAGCCACCCTCGATATGATCCGCGCGGCTGGTGGATCGCCTGCAAACTTCATGGACATCCGAACCACTGCGAAGAGCCTCGACATCGCGCAAGGCATCGGGTTGGTACTCGACAATCCGCGGGCCAAAGTTCTGCTGGTCAACGTTTTCGGCGGCGGCATGCAGCCGTGCGACACGATCGTCGATGGATTGGGAATTGCATTTCGCCGCAGCCGCCGGGTCTTGCCAGTCGTTCTCCGTATCACGGGCAACAATGAAGATCTGGCCCGGCTGCGGCTTGCAAATTTCAATCTGCCGAAAACGGAATGCTCTGACATGTGGCAAGCGGTGACGCGTGCGGTCGCCATTGCTCAAGGGAGGGCATGATGGCGATCCTGGTCGATCAAAATACGTGCTTGTTGTGCCAGGGCATGACGGGCTGGGCCGGCACTTATCACACCAACCGTATGATGCAGTACGGTACGAAGGTTGTTGCCGGTGTCACGCCCGGCAAAGGCGGCAAATCTCATCTGGATGTGCCCATTTTCGACGGCGTGGCCGAGGCGATGAGAG
>Ga0208989_10000756_pt1 | contig 10007 bp, 13 predicted proteins | sample MedBloCAOM3_M1_FD_187852 | JGI IMG/M metagenome (GOLD analysis project Ga0208989, IMG submission 187852) | Forest soil microbial communities from El Dorado National Forest, California, USA - Mediterranean Blodgett CA OM3_M1 (SPAdes) (version 2) | ecosystem: Environmental > Terrestrial > Soil >...
ACCGAGGTCCAGGCTTTTTCGGGCCGTGGACTGCTTGACTACGTCTGCGTGACGTTCGAGCTGATTGCGGATTGCCGTTCGAATGAAATCGGTACGGTTCGAATAGAACCCTTCCTGCACCATTAAATCGACGTGACCAAGGTCGACATAACCAAGGTTGATCGTGATTTTTTCGGTGTCGGCGGGCTTTGGTCGGAGTTCTTGGACATTGTCGGCCATGATTACCGTCCATTAAACATCTGTGTGGATGGTATATGGATGGCAAAAAGCGCCTGTCAAGGGTACGCGTCCGGTCATTGGCTAGATCGCTTCTGGCGCACAGCGAAGGCCGGCGAGTTGTCGATCCGACCGACGCAATTTGAAAGAGATTGTAGCCTTTCCAGGTCGGCGGAGAACCTCTGGCTGCCGCCGTTTGTCTCGATTATGCCTCAGTTTGGCTCCCATGATGCGACCGGAATTTTCGGCGAGTCCTTTTCAGAACGGGTGGTTCTCCAAACGTCGAACCCAGGGGAATGGATGGCCTACGTCGCATCGAAAGCTGACAGGGTTCCGTCGGGTCGCGGCATTTCATTCTCCGGCACGATTGCATCGGTCATTGCTGCATTCGCATTGGCATCGGGAGTGGCAGCCTGGATTGGCGATTTGGATGGGGTTGCTTGGTTCTCAGATCCCGCTTCTCCGAAAGATATCAGCACGTCATCGTTCGATGACCGATTCTCGGTAGTTTCGGCACCCGATTTATTTTCCGCAAACATCCCGCCGCGTTCCCTGGTTCGATCTTTGCCTTCAGAACTGGAGATCAAATTTCAACAAGCGAAAGGCCAACTCGCCCAGAAACTGCAGTCTCAAGACCGGCGGATAGCCCTTATCGAGGAATCAACGCCGTCGAGCGTCGCTGCCGTTCCCCTTCCCAGGTCTCGTCCGGTTGAGCCGAACCTGGAATTAAAGAACGGCGTCCCTAACGGCGTTCCTGGTGCTCAAACTGAAAATCGCACGTTGCTGCAGAAGATTTCTGACCTGTTGCCGGCGCGGATCACGCTTGCGTCGCTGGCTCCCGATGGCGGTCTCTTTCGCGAGGGGCCAGATCTCGCGTCACATGGCTACGACAACGTTACCGCCGTCTATGACATCTCGGCGCGTGCCGTTTACATGCCAGACGGCTCAAAACTCGAGGCGCATTCAGGATTCGGTAGTCTGATGGACGATCCGGCACACGTCAGCGAACGAAATGTCGGTGCAACGCCGCCAAATGTGTATGACCTGAAACCGCGAGAACAACTGTTTCATGGTGTCCAGGCGCTCCGCATGATCCCGGTGGGCGACAACGGCACGCTCGGGCGGTCCGGATTGCTCGCGCACAGCTATATGCTTGGCCCCAAGGGTGATTCCAACGGCTGCGTGTCGATCAAGGACTATGAGAAGTTTCTGAAAGCGTTCACAAATGGTGAGATCAAGCGCCTCGTCGTTGTGCCAAGCCTTGCCGATGAGAAGTCAGCGTCGCGGCGGTCAACCTCACAGTCATGACGCTGGTCATCTGAAGCAATGAACGGTGGCGGAAGAATTCCGAATAACTTTCGCCCTCCTCGCTCCACAACGGCCTCATGAGCGAAGTATCAAATTCTGACACGCCGCTGAGGACGACGTTCAAAATCAGCCTGAACGGCAAGACGATTTCAATTGGTACCGTTGGCCAAGCCTATCGGTTTATAACAAATCTCAGCTCAATTGAGTGGATGGAGTTTAGATCGCTACATGAGGATGCCGTAAGCCATCTTCAGAGTGCAGCCGGGAATGCGATGCTGACTGTGCAGGCGACAAACGCGTTACGCGCGCTGTTCCTCCGCGCCAAACTTCTCTGAACAGAAACAGCGCTCGCCTTATTTCTGCACTATTCAAGGAACAAATAGAGTAATGTGACGCTTTGGAGGACTGGCGGTGGCGAGGTCCGGGTTTGCGTTGTTGCTCATGGGGCTGCTCGGGCTCGTGCTCGGCGGTTGCATGCAATCGACGCTCCAACCGGCCTCGAATGCCAGTTTCACACCGAGAGACCGGCAGTTGCTGGCCCATGCGCCCTATGCGCAGGCGACCGTTCCGGAGACCTATCGCCGGCACATCGTCGACTACTCCCGCAAGGAGGCGCCGGGCACCATCCTGGTCGATACCGACGCGCGTTATCTTTATTACGTTCTGACGGGAGGCAAGGCGATCCGCTACGGCGTGGCGGTGGGGGAGGAAGCGTTGGCCTTCTCCGGCGTCGCTACGGTTGGCCGCATGGCGGAATGGCCGGATTGGATCCCGACGCGGGAGATTCAGGCGCGGCTCGGCCCCTACCCGGCACGCATTCCCGGAGGTCCGGCTAATCCCTTGGGCGCGCGGGCGCTCTACCTTTACGAGGCCAACAAGGACACCCTGTACCGCATCCACGGCACTAACCAGCCGGAATATATCGGCCAAGCTATATCGTCGGGCTGCATCCGCATGACCAACGAGGATGTCATCGATCTGTTTGATCGGGTGAAGCCAAACGCGACCGTCGTCGTGCTCGCGCCGGGTCAGAATGGATGGGTCGGGCGCATGGCCGGTCCCCGCAGCTGATCAAAGCTCTCTGGAGCTTCGTAAGGGACCACCAGGGAATCTCATCTGCAAACCTAAAAAGCTCAGGGCTCGATGACCTCGCCGCGCAACGTCTCAAGCACCCGAGCCCCCCTGTCCAGTCCAGCAGCCGTGCAGATGTCGTGTCGGTACGCAGCAACACTGAATTCTCAAGCGGTCGAAAAATGCCAGAAGGCTCGCAACCCCTTCGTTCCGGAACATCGCTGCTTCGGACTGAGGAACGCCAAGGAAGGGCTCGTTCCGCCTGGCGCTACTCCGCGCGCTCGACGGTTGCCTGCTCGATGGCCGCCGGCATTTTCGCTACCGACATCAGCGATCGCGCGACCTGATTGAGAAGCTGGTCGGCGTTTTCTTCCTCTGCGAGTGATTTGGACAGCAGCGCCACGATTGCGCTATGCCGGAGCTGCTGGGCAAGATTGCGAGCGGTGGTATAGCCGGACATCTCGTAATGCTCGACCCGTTGCGCGGCACCGATCAGTGCGAGATCCGCGGCGGCGTCTTCCTTCTCTTCTCCTTCCGACATCACCTCCTGACCCTCTTCGACGAGGCCCATCATTCCCTTGCAGGGCTTGGTCCGGGCGGTCTGGCCTAACAGCTCAAAGCATTCGTTCAAGCGCTCGATTTGCGTTTCGGTTTCGCCGAGATGCTGCTCGAACAACTCCCGAAGCTGGTCGAAGCGCGCCGCGTCCGCCATCTTGGGAAGCGCTTTTGTTAGTTGCTTCTCGGCGTGAAGGAGGTCGCGAAGTTCATCGATCAGCAGTTCGTCGAGACCTTCCGGGCTCTCGGAAGGTGAACTCTCCGTGACAATGGCAGAAGCGGCGCCGGGTTCGCCGCTCTGGATCGCGGGAGATTCCACGAACACCCAGTCGCCGCCCTCGTTCCAGGGACCGCGGGTGTCGATCTCGCCGTAATCGCCCGCGCCGGTCGAGTCGTTGAAGAACTGGTTGACGAGGCCCGGCGTCGGCGCGAGGCGGCCGACACTGAACGCCGGCTTGCTCATGCTTTCGAGCGCCAGGGCGAAGGCCTTCATATGCGTGATCTCACGCGTCATCAGAAATTGTAGCGCGTCCTTGCTGCCTGCATCATCGCAGAAATTGATCAGCCGCTCGTAGACAATTTTGGCGCGGGCTTCTGCCGCGATGTTGCTGCGAAGATCGACATCCAGCTCACCGGTGATCTTCAAATAGTCGGCGGTCCAGGGATTGCCCTGCGAGTTGAAAAGGTTCACCCCGCCGCCGCCCGCGATTGCAATCAAAGGATCGGCTTCTGCGGATTGGCGGTCGAACTTTGAAGGTTTGAGGTGCATTCGAGCCAAAGTTCCGACCACTTCGAGATGGCTCAGCTCCTCGGTCCCTATGTCCATCAGCAGATCCTTGCGCTCAGGATCTTCGCAGTTCAGGCCCTGGATTGAATACTGCATCGCAGCAGCAAGTTCGCCGTTGGCACCACCGAATTGCTCAAGAAGCATATTGCCAAAACGCGGGTCCGGTTCGTCGACGCGGACAGTGAACATGAGCTTCTTGACGTGATGATACATGCGAGCCTCGTTTGCAGGAGAGAGTAGGAGAACGACTTCGGCAACCGGGACCAGAGCCGAATCGTTCCCTGAAGATGAAAGATAATCGCGAACCGGGAGCTGTGGTCGTCTCACCCTCAAGCGCGAGAAGCTGGGGGCCGAGGACAGACGAACAAAGTTCGCACTCCGTGTGTTCAATGCCATTCCGGCTGCGCTAAAACTGCTGCGACGTACGTTAGGTTAGCGAGCGGAATGAAATGGTGCGCGTCGCCTTCTCAACTTGATCTCGTCATCCAACCGATGTCAGCGTCACCCGGCAGGTGAAACGCTATTTGCTCAGTTGCCCGCCGACGGCTTTGTAGGTTGCGGCCCTTCGGCTACGGGATTCTGGCAATGCCTGCTTTAGGCTCCGCCGATTGCTTTCACGATCTTTCCGCTGCCACCGCAGTCCGGGCAGGACCAACCGTCAATGCGCCCGCTGCCATGACAGTGCGGGCAGATATCCTCGCCCGTCCCGGGTGTTCCGTGTGCGGCGTCATCGCCGGGATTGAGCGTCTGACGGGCATCGGGTGTATGCATCCGGACCTTTGTACCAGCGCCTTTATTTTGAGAGTTCTGAGGGTTGTTCCGCGTCATTCGTGCCTCCTTACCGTTCTCAACGCACCGATCTCGAGATGGTTGCCCCTGATGGCTGAGATCGACGGACGCAAGGCGGACATACGCCACTCGTGGCCTCATTGCGAAGCCGCCCCGTCAGTGCGCAGATACTTAGAACCGATGAACTTCCAATCGGCAGCAAAGGTGTTGGTCCGCCACTCACGAAGGATGGCCGACGACGGCAGCAATGGCGCGCCAGTGGCGCGGCAGCCGCTTGAAGAAACCTCAAATGAAGAAGTCAGCTGTTGCTTCTGTCGGGGAAAAACGCTGCAATTGCGAAGCCGCTGACGGGCAGCCGCGCTCTAACCCCTTCGGAAAAGCTCGTTTCGGATTAGGAACAAAAGCAATCCTGAGCCAATTGAAAACGCATGAGGTCTTCGGAAACGGGTGTCGCATCGCGACAATCATCTTCCAGGGACGTGCTGGCAGATGCAATCAAACGACGTCACGCGATCTTGTTCGTTGGCGCAGGTGTCTCAATGGCCGTGGGGCTGCCGTCCTGGCAAACCCTCGTCGATCATCTGTTGAAAGAGCTCGATCTCAACCCCAGCGTGATCAGTGGAATGAGCGACGGCTATCAATGCTGGCCGAATTTTACCGCCTGAAGCAGGGTGGCATGGGTCCTTTACGAAGCTGGCTAGATCGAAATTGGAAAGTCGCTTCGGACCGCGTCTCGGCCTCGCAACTTCATAAGCTAATTGTCGAGCTCGACTTCCCCGCCATTTATACTACCAACTATGACCGCAACCTCGAAACAGCGTTCGAAGTCCACAATAGAGATTATGCAAAGATCGCCAATGCCAAGCAGATTGCGGACGCCCCGGACGGGGTAACCCATATCATAAAGTACCATGGCGACTTCGATGACGATTCGTCGCTGGTTCTTACCGAGACCGATTTTCTCAATAGGCTATCCTTCGAGTCCCCTCTGGATATCAAATTTCGCGCGGACGCTCTGGGTCGCACCATCCTGTTCATTGGATATAGCATGTCCGACCCTAACATCCGGTTGTTATTGCATAACATCTGGCGGACCTGGGAACGATCAGGTCACAAGGATCATCGCCCGCGCTCGTTCGTGTTCATGCCGTCGTCGAACCCCCTGCAAGAGGCCCTCCTCGCCCACTGGGGAATCACGCTTTTGACGCCCGAAAGCGGAGCCAGCGTCGATGATGCGCTCGTGGCTTTTGTTACGGATATCAAAGCAAGAATACGCGCGTTGTAATGGTCGCTCTGGTCGCCACTGGAAGAGGCGAAACGGCACGTTGGACAACTAGGTAAATGCCAGGGATCATCACCCAGGGCAGCAATAATTGCCGGGATGGTAGCCATCCCCATCCCCCGCGATCCCGGTCGGCCATGCGGCGGTTGGAATTCATATCAGTGATCGTAGTCTCCGACTTGTTTGCAGCTCAGAAACCTTCATCTGTCGTGAGCGTTCCAAAATGAGGGCACTTGCCGTGATTTCCGCCGACGTGGCCGCCGGAACGCCCTTGCTGACCTTGCATTATCAACCAGGAACTGCGGAGTGATCTAATGAAAGACGAAGACCAAAAGACGGAACCCCAAAAACAAGAAAAGCCGCTCGACGATGAAGAGGAGATCGCGGCGGCAGTCGAACTCTGTTACGGCCTGCGCGTGGTCGGAATTGACCCAAAGACGAAGCTTCCCCCTGCATGAGACCTACTCTTTCGACGATGTCATATCGCCGTCATTGACCTTAGCGAACAGTCGATGATGGCCAAACGAACTCAGGGTCTATGAGGAAGCCTTTCTTCTTTGCTGCGTTGAAGTTGGTGCGAACCGCTATTAATCGCTCCGGCTGGCTCCGCCGCTGGCATGAATCTTTCGCGCTTGCAGACTTAGCTTCCATTTAAGTGTCGGATAGACAGGCAGGGGCCGCGGTGCAAGACCCTCTCCGGCATGGTGCGTCGCGCAATGTCTGAACGTGCTCGCAAGCTACCAAATCGAAGGGCGCGAAATCATCAGCCAGAAGATAGCCATGACCGCCCCGAAAGCAGGAAAACCGAAGGCAAACCAGATCCGGAACAGCTTATGGTACCGGACTGGTAGCGGCTTTGCTTCACTCGCTGATGCAAGGGCGAGGTTACGCATCTGGATCTGGATCCAGATGACGGGGAGCCAAAATGCCCCAGTGAGGAGGTACAGGATGATCGAGAGCACTATCCAGCTTTCACCGAGCGAGTACCCAGCCTCATGTGCAAGAGCAATTCCCGTCAAGGGCTGGGCTATCACCGTCGTAGCGGTAAAGACAAAATCTGCCAGGACAACGATGCGGGCGACTGCGGCGATGACAGCCGCTTCACCCGTCAGGTGCGCCCGCAGCATAAAAAAGGCGATACCGGCGCCCGTGCCCAGCAGTACCGCCGCTCCGATGACATGAAGATACTTCAAAGAGAAATACAGCATCATCTCTCATCCAGGATCGCGAGCGCGACGAGATGCAACACAAAGATGGGTATGATCTTCAAGAGCGGCCCAAGCGGCTCTATCCACAGATCGGGACGAAGGATCGTGCCGGCAGCGGCATAAAACAACGAAAGCGCGAGCGCGCCATAGAGCCCATATCGCGTCACAGGTCGCCATGCGATCCCGACGCCAACGCCAATATCCGCCAGCGCCCCGACAACGACGGCGGGTCCTGACAGGAATCCTGCGCCGGTGCTGCGCATCAGATCCACGCCATTGGGATATCCTACCGTCAGTGAAATCACACCGGTGCCGATCCAGAACATTGGCAGTACGCTAAAGATAATTGGCTTGATCAGATATAGCCGCGCGAACCATTTTTCCTGAATTGGGGCCGGTTCCGCCGCCAGCGCATGGGCAAGTGAGCGAGGTCGAATGCGAGATATCGAGATCCAGCGCTCAGGGTCTCCAACGGCCCCCCTTGCGATCTCAAGCGCGGCATTGGTGCGCACCGGCGGGCGCCACCCCAGCGCGCCGGCAAGATCGCCTAGCCCATACATAAAGCGGGACGCGAGATGCGGAAGTGTAAAGCAGCGAGCTGGACGCCAGCCATACCACTTCCGGTATTGCGCGATGACTTCTCCCATCTCCAATCTGTCGGGACCGGCGACCTCGAGGGCAAGGCGCGACGGCGTTTTTGGTTTGAGAAAGAACGAAACCGTCGCCAGGAGATCTTCAAGTTGCACGACCTGAAGGGGCTGCGTGTCGGGCATCAGCGGGACAACTGGCAGGCTGGCGAGCCCTCGGATCAGCGCGCTCGCGCCGAAGGCCGGACGGCCAAGAACCAGCGAGGGTCTCAGGATAACCCACTCGATATCTCGCGCCGTCAAGTGGCGATCGCCTACGTATTTGGTCGCCGAGAATGATGATGGCTGCGCGCGATCGACGCCAATAGCAGAGAGGTGGATGATACGGCGGACGCCGCTTTGCTCGCAGGCCTCGAACAACGCACCCACTCCCGCTGCGTGGACGCCCTCCGTGTTCTCTTGCCTGCCGTCCTGGAGGACACCGGCGCAATTGACGACCGCATCAACGCCATCCAGGACAGGAACCCAAAATTCGGGCTCGCGGGCAGATGCAATATCCAAAGTCACCCATCCGGCGAGTTCCAATTCTCGGCGGGGGTGGCGAGCGAGCCCAATGACCTGATGTCCCTCGCGCGTTAACTGCGTCGCAACCGCAGATCCAATCAAGCCGCTCGCTCCGGTCACCAGAATTTTCATTATGTTCTAGCCTCGCCGCGCGCATCAGCTGGGCGCAGACAACCGCGCGTGATGCTGGGAGTTCCCAGCTAGCACGTCCCGAGACGGCTACGCGGTCGGGGAAAGTTAGCGTTTGAAGCGTCTGTTTCGGTGAATGTCGCTTGGTTCGTCTTCTAGGAGATAGCCGCAAGGCATTTTGGGCTGGCCATGGGTATATCGCGGAAGAATTCGCACGACATCGCCGCGTTTCTCTATTCGCCGAAATGAGGCTTCATGGCTCTCGCTTGAGATAAAGGAGATCTATGTCTTTGCCTCAAGCGGTCAACGGCCCGCGCGTCAGCAGCATTTCTGGCAGCGCAGCTTGCCTTCGAGCTCGTTCACGAATGGATGATCAGATCTCTTGATGGGGCGGTCAGGTCAACTCTGCTGGTCTTGCAGCGGGAGCACTCGACCACAACCCCGCTCTCGGCATCATCGATGTGCGCCAGTATTTGGGCGTCCAGCAGCCGAGGGGTCAACTATGGTCTTGGACGCACCGCCGGGCGCGGGTTGCATGTCTGGCGGTGTGCCTCCCTGTGGACTTTCTGCCGGCGCGCCGCCCGTGCCGGTCGAGTTCGGGCCGGTCCAGCCCTGCGGCTGGAGTTGGCCCTTGTTGTCAGGCAACACCGTGCGACCGGTGCTGTACGAGGAGTCGCCCGGCTTTTTGTCTTCGCTCTGAGTTTGGGCCGTAGCCATAGTGGTGCAGATGGCAAGGCAGAACGCTGCAGGGGCAAGGCGCATGCTCAATCCTCGGATAGGTCTTCTTTTGTCCAAAACCGCCAGGACAGAGATGGTTCCAGAACAAAAAGCCCGGCTGGTCAGGCGAGAGCGCGAAATAGCGGGCTATCTGGGTACAGGTCACAGTCCAATCAGTAACGCATTGTCTAATTTTGGCTCATACGTTGGGCCCTTCCAATATAAACCTCAGCCACTCCGGAGGAACCTTTTCTGAGCGTCAGATTTGTTTGTCCAACCACTAGGTGGAGGAAGAACTTATGACCTCAAGATATCTCGGCATGGCTATCGTCGCAGTAGCGGCACTTGGCTTTGCAAGCACAGCGGATGCGCGTTCCCACCACAAACTGCACCACCATTCATCCATGAACAGCATGGAGCCTAAAGCTGGAGCGAACTCTTCCTCGAAACAAGCGGGCACGACTACGCCGCCCCGACCGACCAGCAAGGCGTCCACTTCGGAAACGCCAAAGCGTTAGTACTGAGGCTCCGCGGAGGGTTTACGATAGGCACAAATGGATTATGCCTCGCCACCCGCGAAAATGTCCTTCTTGATGACGGCGTGGACGCCCCAGTTGCCGTCAACCACCTGGGTGATGCCGAAGTCGACGCCGACTGTGATCAGAGAGATTGCCTCATCCTCCGTCAGCTTCTTGGTCGTCATCAGGAACTTGCGCATCTTGCGGAACGCATCGCGCAAGGCGAGATCGACCGACGATTTCGAGTAGATATCGGATTGCGCCTTGGCTCCGAGC
>Ga0208989_10000757_pt1 | contig 10002 bp, 8 predicted proteins | sample MedBloCAOM3_M1_FD_187852 | JGI IMG/M metagenome (GOLD analysis project Ga0208989, IMG submission 187852) | Forest soil microbial communities from El Dorado National Forest, California, USA - Mediterranean Blodgett CA OM3_M1 (SPAdes) (version 2) | ecosystem: Environmental > Terrestrial > Soil >...
GCCATCGTCTCGCGCTGGCCGATCCTGTGGTCGCGCGGCGTGATGCTGCCGAAGATGCGGCTGATGGACGGGTTCGACTTGCAGCGCGGCTATATCGAGGCCGCCATCGCCGTCCCCTCGGGCCCGCTCAGGGTCTATTGCACGCATTTGAGCCATGTCGGCCCACGCCAGCGCCTGCCTCAGGCGGCGTCGCTGATGGACGGAGTGAAGCGTGCAGCCTTGTCGGGCGGCACCTGGGACGGCACGGCGCCCGACAGTTTCATGTGGCAGGAGCCGGCGCCTGCCGTGCCGGCCTCGGCGATCGTGGCCGGCGACTTCAACTTCACGCCGGCGCAGGCGGAGTATCGCGAGGTGATGGGCGATCTCGCCGACGCCTGGACGGCCGCCGGCAACAGCGAGGAGGAGGTCGATACCTTTCCTCGAGAGGGCCGCATCGATCATGTGTTCGTCACGCATGACCTGGTGCCCAAGGTGAAGAAAGCGTGGATCGGCTACGACATCAAGGCTTCCGACCACTGGCCGGTGTTCGTGGACTTCGACCTGTAGTGCCTAGCGGTGCGGCTGCTGGCGATAATGCTCGGCGAGCGCGTCGTGGCCGAAGTCTGCGGCGAGGTCGCGCCACACCGAGTGGACGTGGTTGGCGTTGTTCTGGGTGTTGTCGTGCTCGATCAGCGTGACCGGTCCGTGCACGCGGAAGTAATAGGCCTCGCCCGGCGCGAGCGAGCCCGCCCAGGCAAAGCGGAAATGGTCCAGGCCCTGTTCCATCACCCGTTGTTTCTGGGCGGCCAGAAGGTCGGGCGCGAGGGTGGTGAGGAAGCGATCCATCAGCGCCTCGACGCGCTGACGCGATGGACCGTCCATGGCAACGAGCTCGAGGCCGCGCGGCTGGCCGAGATCGCTCTCGCGCTGCGGGCTCGCCACGATCTCGCCGAACGAGCGATCGGCGATGAGGGCGGTGCGCCGACTCGGCTCGGAGAGGCCGTTCATGATCTGTCGGGCAAGGTCCTCCGACGCGCCGAGCAGCCTGAACCCCTTGTGCGGGCCGTCGCGTACCGTGGCGGGATGGGCGCCGGCGAAGAACGGCGTCACCGAGACGTGGCCGGCGGCGGGCAGGGCCACGTTCAGCGACAGGTGATGGCCCTCGAAGCGCCAGCCCCACGGGAAGCGGCCGGGCGTGCCGAATACCGAGACGTAGTAACGGCCGGGATCGCGGAAGCTGCCCTGCTGCTCGCGCAGCACGCCTTCGACCAGACGCACGCCGTCGAGAAGTTTCAGGCCTTGCTCGTTCAGCACAGTCGCGAACAGCGCCCGCGCCGCCTCGGCCTGGGCCGCTGTCATCTCGCCCAGGGTGAGGCCCGAGCGGCTGCGCGGGATGTAATGCCAATCCAGCCGATTGTCGGACTCGAAGGCGATCAGCGCCTTGCGACGCTGTCCGTCGTCGAGCAGGCCGAGGAAGCGGTTGGCCGCATCGGCGATGCGCTGGGCGGCGTCGACCGTCTGCGCACTGGCGCCGCCGAACGGCAGGAACGTCGCGGCGGCCAGGATGAGCCGTCGCCGCGGGCCCCCGTGAGGGTGCCCGTGATGATGCCCATGGTGAGGATCGTGGTCGTCCGGATGCCAGCCGTCGTGCGGCATGGCACGTCCTGCTCAGCTCGAGGTGCGCGGGTACTTCAGCGAGCAGCCATAGGGACGGGTCGACGAGTCGCTGACCGGCTTGCCGGCCAGCACTTCATCGAGACCGACCCGCACATACTGCTTGGCTTTGGCGATGTCGGAGATGTCGGCCGACGGAATCGAATCGATGCCGCCTTTGTAGACCAGGGTGCCGGTGGCATCGATGATGTACATGTGCGGCGTTACCGTGGCGCCGTAGGCGCGCGCGATCTTGCTTTGCGGATCGAGCAGCACGGCAGCCGGCGCGGCATCGCGGGTCTTGGTGAGGTCATTGGCCTGCTGGGCGGTGACGTAGCCCTCCTGGCCGGTCGCCGACGACGCCGAGGTCAGCCACACCACCCCTTTTGCGGCGGCTTCGCGCTGCTGGGTCTGCATGTTCTTGGAGGTGTAATGCTTGCGCACGTAAGGGCAGTCTTGATTTGTCGTCTCGATCACCACGACCTTGCCCTTGAGGTCGGCCAGCGACCAGGTCTTGCCGTTGCTGTCGACGGCGGTGAAGAGCGGCGCGGGCTTTCCGACATCGGGGCCATTGGCAAAGGCAATGGCCGGCATCAGCGCGACGGCGGCGCCGCCCAGCATCAACGAACGACGGGGGACAACGATGGTCGACATGCTTGTCTCCTAACGCTTGGTCTGATGGATCGACGACAGTTCGGAAAGGATCAACGACTCGGTGAGCACCTGCGGCAGGATCTTCGGCCGCTCCGCGCCCGGCGCCCAGAAAAGATAGAGCGGAACCCCGGCGCGGCCCAGTTCCTTCAACGAAGATGTGATCTCGGGATCGCGATTGGTCCAGTCGCCCTTGAGTTTCACGACTCCGGCCTGTTCAAAGGCGTGGCGGACGGCCGGAGTCTCCAGCGCGACGCGCTCGTTCACCAGGCAGGTAATGCACCAGGCGGCGGTGAAATCGACGAACACCGGCTTGCCGGCGGCGACGGCCTGGTTGAGACGCTCGTGCGAATAGCGCTCCCAGCCGTCGAAATTGACACCGGCCGCGGGTCCGGAGGCGGAAGCTGCCGTGGCCGGACTGTCCTCGAGCTTGAGGGCCGCGCCAAACGCCAGCAGAACGGCGGCCGCCGCCAGGCCGCGACGCAGCCATGTGGCGAGCGAGGCGCCGCTGCCGATGCGCAGCAACCAGATGGCGAAGGCGATCAGGATCATGCCGCCCAGTGCATAGATCACGCCGTCGGCGCCGGTCTGCTGGGTCAGCACCCAGATCATCCAGACGGCGGAGGCATACATCGGGAAGGCGAGGAACTGGCGCAGCCGGTCCATCCAGGGTCCCGGCCGCGGCATCAGGCGTTGCAATGCCGGGGTCGTCGTGAGCACCAGATAGGGCAAGGCGAGGCCCAGCCCCAGCGCCAGCAGCACGGCAACGGTCTGCGGCGCGGGTTGGCTCAAGGCGAAGCCCAGCGCCGCGGCCATGAAGGGCACGGTGCAGGGCGTGGCGACGATGACCGCCAGCACGCCAGTGAAGAAGGCGCCGGTCGTGCCGCCGCGCGCCGCCAGGCCCTGGCCGACCCCGGCGAAACGGCCGCCGATCTCGAACACGCCGGAAAGATTCAGGCCAACGACGAAGAAAAGATAGGCGATCAACAGCGAGAAGACCGGCGACTGGAACTGGAAGCCCCAGCTCACCTCGCCGACGCTGGCGCGGATCGCGACGACGGCCGCGGCCATCGCGGCGAAAGAGACCAGCACGCCCGCGGTGTAGGCGAGGCCGTCGCGCCGCATTGCGCTCCGCTCATGGCCGGCCAGGGCCACGAAGCCGGCGGCCTTCATGGCGAGCACCGGAAAGACGCACGGCATCAGATTCAGGATCAGGCCGCCCAGCAGGGCGAACAGCAGCGCCTGGACGAGCGAGAGCTGCTCGTTGCCGTCGGCGGCGGCGAGCGAAGAGGACGGCACGAATGCCGGATCGAGCTTGGCCGACACGTCGAAGGCCTGCCTGATCTCGCCGTCCGCCGTCTTCTCGGTCAGCACCAGGGTGCCGGCCAGCTGCTCGGGCAGCGCCGCCTTGGCGTCGCCGCGCTTGAGCGGGATGCGGATGCCGTCGGCGCCGACCGTGGCGGTCTGCCGGGCCATGCTGGCGATCGGGCCCCATTCGGCCGGAAAGAAGTAGACGTCGCGGACCATGTCGGGCTTCAGGCCCTTGGCCTCGACGATCAGGGTCGGATCGCCGGACTTGGCGAGGCCGTAGCGCGCGGGCCACGGGCTTTCCGTGGGCACGCTCTGGCGCGCCTTGTCGAAGATCGCGCGCGTGGCCGGCGCCGCCGGCGTCGCAGCGGTCGCGATCGGCAGGCTGAGCTCGAACTTGCCGTCCTCGGGGATGCAGACATCCTCGCACACCAGCCAGTTGGCCTCGGCCGCGAGCTTGAGCGAAGCGCCGCCGAGATCGGCCGGCGGCGTGATGCGCACCAGCAGCATCGCCTCGTTCTGGAAGCCGTAGTTGATGACGCCGCCAATATCGTAGAGATGCGGCGCGGGCCAGACGATGGGGTCGGCCCTCACACCCTCCGGCAGGGTCCACTTGATCTCGGTCGGCAGGCCCGATTCGCCCGGGTTCTTCCAGTAGGTGTGCCACTTCGGCCGGATGGTCTGGCGCAGCCCGACCCAGAACGGCTCGCCCGGCTTCACCGCCGCCACGTCGGCCAAAAGCTCGGCGCGGACATTGTCGGTCTGCACGACCGTCTGGCCGAAGGCCGGGCCGGCGACGAGCAACGCCAGCAGAAGGGCAAGCAAACGCTTCATCGGGCCCTAGTAAGTGACCCCCTGCCTGGGCTCTTGCAAGGCAATCTCGATCAACGCGCCGTGATATTTTGCCCTGTTGGCGGAGGCGGTCTAAGGTCTTGGCAACATTGGGGAAATCATGTTGCGGCTCGATGAACGGCGCCTGCTGGACGCCTTGGATGAACTGGCCGGAATCGGCGCCATCGCGGGCGGCGGCTGCGCGCGGCTGGCCCTCACCGACGACGACAGGATCGGCCGCGACCTGGTCGTGGGCTGGATGAAGGCGCTGCACCTCGACGTTCGCATCGATGCCATCGGCAACGTGATCGGCCTGCGCGCTGGAGCCGAGAACCTGCCGCCGGTCATGACCGGCAGCCATATCGACACGGTGCGCACCGGCGGCCGCTACGACGGCAACTACGGCGTGCTGGCCGGCCTCGAGGTCGTGCGGGCGCTGAACGACGCCAAGGCGACGACGCGCCGGCCGATCGCGGTGGCGTTCTTCACCAACGAAGAGGGCGCACGCTTCCAGCCCGACATGCTGGGCAGCCTGGTCTATGCCGGCGGCCTCGGGCTGAACGAGGCCTATGCCGCGGCCGACAAGGACGGCCGCTCGGTCGGCGACGAACTGCGCCGCATCGGCTATCTCGGATCCGCCAGGCCCGGCGCGCTTCGGCCGCACGCCTTTGTCGAGCTGCACATCGAGCAGGGCCCGATCCTCGACGAGGAAAAAGTGCAGATCGGCGTCGTCGAAAGCGTGCAGGGCATCTCGTGGACCGAGTACACGGTGACGGGCGTCTCCAACCACGCCGGCACCACGCCGATGCGGCTGCGACGCGACGCGGGCTTCCTGGCGGCGTCTGTCAACGTCTTTGCGCGCAAGCTCGCCTGGGAAATGGGTGGCCATCAGGTGGCGACGGTGGGTTCGTTGTCGCTCCGGCCCAACCTCATCAATGTCGTGCCCAACCACGCGACCTTCACCGTCGATCTGCGCAATACCGACGAAGCGAAACTGAAGGAGGCGGAGGCGCGCGTCGCCGCTCACATCGCCGAAGTTGCGAAAGAGGAGCGAGTCGAGGTCGAAGTCAAGGTGCTGGCCCGCTTCGAACCGGTGATCTTCGATGCCGCTCTGGTCGATCGTGTGGAGCATCATGCCCAGGCGCTGTCGCTCAGCACGCGGCGCATGCCCTCCGGCGCGGGGCACGATGCGCAGATGATGCAGCGCATCTGCCCGACGGCGATGATCTTCGTGCCCTCGGTCGCGGGCCTCAGTCACAACGTCAAGGAACACACCGAGGCGGCCGATCTCGCGGCCGGCGCGCAAGTGCTGCTCAACCTGATGGTCGAGCTTGCCGAAGGCGCGTGATGCGTGCAGGCCTCAGAGAACCGCGCGGAAGATCAGTTCGCCTCTGCTGCTGGTGCCGACGGCTTTCCAGCCGGCAGCTCGATAGAATCGCTCCGCTCGCGTGCTGGGATCGGTCGTGAGCATCGCGGTGCGATGTCCGGCGCGGCGCAGCGTCTCGCAGGTGGCCTCAAAAAGAGCGCGGCCGATGCCGCGACGCTCGCAGGCCGGATCGACGAAGAGCGCCCAGATCGTGCCGTCGCGCGTGTCGCCGGCGGAGAAGCCCAGGATTTGTCCGCCTTCTTCCCAGACCCAGATGCCCGGATGTTCCTCGAACCATGCATAATCCTCGTCGGTCACCAGGGTTGGATCGTCCAACCGGTTCTCCTGCACGGCAAAGCGGATCTCTGTGATGCGCTCGCGTTCATCGGGACGAGCGCGGCGAATGTGCCCGGACATGCGGCGAGCCTATCGCTGGTACTTGCCGAGGGATAGTTTAAGCAAGAGACGTCATGCCCGCTCGCTATCGCAACCCGTCAGGAGGGAACAAGAATGGCCGACGTTAAGGACGCCTCACGCCGAATCGTCTTCACCGGGGCGTCGGGTGGCATCGGCACCATGATCCGTCCGCTGCTGGCGCCGCTTTATCCCGGGCTGGTGCTGAGCGACAAGGTAGCGCCCAAGAATCTGCTGCCGAGCGACACCTTCGTCGCCGCCGACCTCACCAAGCCGGACGAGGTCGCCGCGGTCGTGAAGGGCGCAGACAGCGTCATCCATCTCGGCGGTTTCTCCGTAGAGGGGCCATGGGATGCGATCCTGCAGGCCAACATCATCGGCTGCTACAATCTCTTCGAAGCGGCGCGGCAGGCCGGCGTCAAGCGCGTGGTCTTCGCCTCGTCCAATCACGCCGTCGGCTTTTATCCACGCCGGCGCAAGATCGGCACCGACCTCACGGTGCGGCCCGACAGCCGCTACGGCGTCAGCAAGGCGTTCGGCGAGGCGCTGGGCGCGCTCTATTCCGACAAGCACGGCATGGTCGTGACCTGTCTGCGGATCGGCAATGTCGGGCCGCGTCCGCTCGATGTGCGGCGGCTGTCGATCTGGATCTCGCCCGAGGACATCGTGCAATTGATTCGCATTGGGCTGGAACATCCCGACATCCGCTTCGACATCGTCTACGGCGCGTCGGACAACGCCGCCTCCTGGTGGGACAATTCGCGCGCCCGCCAGCTCGGCTATCGTCCGACTGGCAAAGCCGAGGATCACCGCGCGCATGCCGAGGCGGAGCAAGCAAAAATCGGCCCCGATCCCGTCGGCGATCTCTTCCAGGGCGGCACCTTCTGCGCCGCCGAATTCACCAACGACGTCAAGCGCGCCGGGCCTTAGCGCTTGGAGCAGGCGTCGCCAGCAGCAATAATCTCCGTCGGAAGGTGATGATGACGCGTTTTCTTACCGTCGGCGCCGCGCAGATGGGTCCCATCCAGCGCAGCCATACGCGCCGCGATGTCGTTGAACGGCTGATTGCCCATCTGCGCGAAGCCAAACGCATGGGTTGCGAGCTGGTGGTGTTCCCCGAGCTCACGCTCACGACGTTCTTTCCGCGCTGGTGGATGCCCGATCAGGCGGAGATCGATTCGTTCTTCGAGCGCGAGATGCCGTCCAACGAGACGGCGCCTCTGTTCAACGAGGCCAAGCGGCTCGCCATGGGTTTCTGCCTGGGCTACGCCGAGCTCACCCATGAGAACGGCAGCATCAGGCATTTCAACACCTCGATCCTGGTCGAGCGCGACGGCACGATCGTCGGCAAATACCGCAAGGTCCACCTGCCGGGCCATGCCGAGCATGAGCCGGAGCGGCCGTTCCAGCATCTCGAGAAGCGCTACTTCGAGGTCGGCAATCTCGGCTTCCCGGTGGTCAAGGCGTTCGGCGGCAACATGGGCATGTGCATCTGCAACGACCGGCGCTGGCCGGAGACCTACCGGGTCATGGGCCTGCAGAATGTCGAGATGGTGCTGCTGGGCTACAACACGCCGCTGCACAACGCGCCGTCGCCCGATCACGACGAGCATTCGTGGTTCCACAACCAGCTCTCCATGCAGGCCGGCGCCTACCAGAACGGAACCTGGGTGGTGGGCGTGGCCAAAGGCGGCGAGGAGGAGGGCGTGCCGTCGCTCGCCGACAGTATGGTCGTGGCGCCCTCCGGCAAGGTGGTGGCGCGGGCGGAAGGCGCAGGCGACGAACTCATCGTCCATCGCTGCGATCTCGACGCCGGCCAGAGCTACAAGCGCACGACCTTCAACTTCGCGATCCATCGCCAGCCCGACCAGTATCGCATGATCGTCGAGCGCAAGGGCGCGATGGATCCGTCATGAAGGGCGCACAGCGCGTCCTTCATATCCGCTGCGGCGACGACATCCGCGACAAGCTCGTCGCGGCGGGCATCGAGGGCGACTATCTGTCGTTCGCCGATCCGGCCTGGCTCGGCCCGCCGCCCGCCTTCAACGCCTGGCTGGCCGGCCGTGCGGCGCTGATCGCCGAACGCACCGGACTGCCGCGTCAGAAGGTGCGGGCAGACCTGGGCGAGGCCTACTGGCGGCTGGCGCGGGCACCCGCCGACTATCGCCACATCGTGCTGTGGTTCGAGCACGATCTCTATGACCAGGCGGCCCTCGTGCGCGTGCTGGCGAGCTTCGCGCTGCGCAAGACCCTGCCCAAGATCGAGCTGATCTGCATCGACCGCTTCCGCGGCATCAAACGCTTCATGGGACTGGGCCAGCTCACGCCTGCGCAGCTCGCCTCGCTGTGGCCCAAGCGCAAGCGCATCGGCCGCAGACAGCTGGCACTCGGCGCCCGCGCTTGGGCCGCCTTGCGTGCCCTCACGCCCGAACCGCTCGAGGCCCTCCTGAAGTCCGGCCTGCGTGAACTGCCTTTCCTGAAGGCTGCCCTTCAGCGGCATCTGCAGGAATTGCCGTGGACGACGGACGGCCTGTCGCTGACCGAGCGCCAGGCGCTTGCCGCACTGGCCAAGGGGCCGCGCACGGCGGGCCAACTTTTCGCCGATGCCCAGCTCAAGCGCGATCCGCTGCCTTTCATGGGCGATCTCTTCTTCTGGTCGGTGGTGCGCGATCTGATCGAGGCGCCGCGGCCGCCGGTTGCGGTCAGCGCCGGCACACGGCGCTCGGCCTGGCATCGCCGGATGCTGCGATTGACGCCGACCGGCCGGGCGCTGCTCGGCGGCGACCTCGACTGGCAGGCGCAACGGCCGCTGGCGCGCTGGGTCGGCGGCATTCCGGCAGGGCCGGGAGCGCCGGACTGGCGTTGGAACCCGAAAAGCCGGCGCGCGACTCGGCTGGAGTGAGTTTGGGATCCGGGTGCAAAGACCCGGCAGGGCAAGTTGGGGAGCCATGGAGTTTCTCTCGGACGGTTCGCTAGGTACGATTGCCCTGGCCATCCTGTTGTTCGCCCTGGTCCTGACGTTCGGCTTCGAGTTCGTGAACGGCTTCCATGACACCGCCAACGCCGTTGCCACGGTCATCTACACCAACTCGCTCACATCCACCCAGGCAGTGGTGTGGTCCGGCCTGTGGAATTTCCTGGGAGTCCTGGCATCGTCAGGCGCGGTTGCCTTCGCCATCGTGGCGCTGCTGCCGATCGAGCTCATCCTCCATGTCCGTACCGAAGCGGGCTTCGCCATGGTCATGGCGCTGCTGCTATCGGCCATCATCTGGAATGTCGGGACCTGGTATCTCGGCTTGCCGGCCTCGAGCTCGCACACCCTGATCGGCTCCATCGTCGGCGTCGGCTTGATGAATTCGCTGATCGCCGGCCAAGGCTTCGGCGAGGGCGTGAACTGGGGCAAGGTCGAGGAGACCGTGTTCGCGCTGGTAGCCTCGCCGATGATCGGCTTCATCGGTGCGGCTGCCGTGCTGGCGCTCACCAGACTGCTGATCAAGAATCCTGACCTCTACCGCGCACCCAAGGGCAAGGCGCCGCCGCCCTGGGGGATCCGCTCGGTCTTGCTGCTGACCTGCACCGGCGTCAGCTTCGCGCACGGCTCGAATGACGGCCAGAAGGGCATGGGCCTGATCATGCTGATCCTGATCGGACTGGTGCCGGCCACCTACGCACTGCATCTGCCGCTGGCCCAGGACAAGCTTCAGGCGATCATCGTGGCCTCGCACGCCGCGCAACCGATCCTCGCGCGGGCGCCATTGGCTGGTCCGCTCGACGATGAGGTGGCCGATGACGACATCTCG
>Ga0208989_10000760_pt1 | contig 9994 bp, 5 predicted proteins | sample MedBloCAOM3_M1_FD_187852 | JGI IMG/M metagenome (GOLD analysis project Ga0208989, IMG submission 187852) | Forest soil microbial communities from El Dorado National Forest, California, USA - Mediterranean Blodgett CA OM3_M1 (SPAdes) (version 2) | ecosystem: Environmental > Terrestrial > Soil >...
GGGCCGGCCGCTGTCCGAAGCGATTCGGGACGGCCGGATGTCTACGTCAAGCGTAGTGAGATACGCACGCCAAATCGCCGGAGCTTTGGAGCATGCACACGCGCGCGGTGTAATTCACAGGGATCTGAAGCCGTTGAATATTGTAATTACGCCGGACGGTGACGCGAAAATTCTCGATTTCGGACTTGCCAAGCGAACGGATCCAAATGATGTAACTCGCAAGTCGTTGCAAGCGGCGACGGCCACAACCGTGGGCTTGGCGGGAACGATGCCGTACTTGTCGCCAGAACAGCTCGAGGGCGGCGACGCATCCGCCCGGAGCGATATCTGGGCGCTTGGAATCGTCATCTATGAGATGGCTGCGGGAGTAAAGCCATTCGCCGGGGACAATCTTTATCGTCTTTGCACCGGCATCATCAATGAGCCAATTCCGGCGCTGCCCGAAACGGTGCCTCCTGGGCTAGCGGCGGTGATTCGCCGGTGTCTTGAGAAAGAGCCGTCGCGGAGATATCAACGAGCAGGCGAAGTGCGCGCCGCGCTGGAGGCACTGGAACCGTCATCTTCGGTGAGTATCGTCTCCTCCGTCAGTGAAAACCAGAAATCTAGATTTACCCGCTGGGTGGCCGCTGCCGCTGTGCTGGCGCTGATCACAGCGGGTGCACTGTGGCTGGCAAAAAGATCCCAAAACGTAACGAAGAGCACCACCGAAGCTGCGGGAGGGCGGGTGCAGCTCGCGGTAATTTGCTCTAATACGCCGGATACGAATGATACGAATTCCCAGGCGAGTGAGGGAGCGTTCAACAGCGGTCTGGTGGACACCCTTACTTCCGGTTTGACGGAATTATCCGAACGCCACCACCTGGCCGTGATTCCTACGAGCGAAATGCGCGCGCATCACGTGCAAACCTTGGAAGCTGCGCGCCAAGAGTTCGGGGTGAATTACGGATTAATGTTGAATATCCAGCGGGCTGCCGGACAAGTGCGCGTCAATTATTCCCTCGTAGATGCACGTTCGCATGAACAGCTTCGCGGCGGGACCATTACGGCAGCCGCGTCCGATCCCTTTGCGCTGCAGGATCAGGTTTCCGCGAGAGTGACGGAGCTTTTAAGACTGGAGTTAGAGCCGCAGGAAAAGAAAACATTGTCGGCTCGCGGCACGTCCGAACCGGCTGCCTACGATTTCTATTTGCGTGGCCTGGGCTATTTGCAGAATTATGACAAGGAAGAAAATATCGATAACGCCATCAGCGTATTTCGCCACGCACTTGAAAAAGACAGCGGCTTCGCGGGCGCGTACGCAGGTTTGGGCGAAGCATACTGGCAAAAATTCGAGCACACCCACGAGAAACATTTAGTAGCCGACGCGACCAAGGCCTGTCAGGTTGCGCTGGAGAAAGATCCAAGCCTGACGCAGGGGCATACGTGCCTCGGACGGGTATATCAGGGCACCGGAAAATACGAGTCGGCTGTCAGAGAATATCAGCAAGCTTCGAAAAGTGAACCGACGCTGGACGCCGCGCAAACTGGGTTGGCGCGCGCCTATGAGAGTCTCAACCGTTTAGAGGAAGCCGAGCAATCCTACAAGGCGGTAATCGCATTGCGGCCGGATTACTGGGCTGGATACAACCGGCTGGGCACCTTTTACTTGCGGAATGGAAGGCTGGAGGAAGCGGCGCAGATGTATACGCAAGTCACGTCGCTGGTTCCGGACAGCTTCGTTGGGTTTGCAAACCTGGGCAGTACGCGCATCCAGCAAGGGCGCTACGGCGATGCCGTTGAGCCATTAGAACAATCGTTGAAGATTCGCAAAACCGGGAGTGGAATGTCGAACCTGGCTACCGCTTATTTTCAATCGCGGCGTTACACGGATGCGGCACGCTCGCTCGAAGAGGCCACGACTCTGGATGCCAAGAATTACGAAATCTGGGGGAACCTGGGCGACGCGTACTATTGGGCGCCCGGAATGCGCGACCGCGCTGGGGGCGCTTACCGCAAGGCGCTAGAGCTCGGCGAGGAACAGCGTAGAGTCAATCCGCGAGATGCGCACATGTTGAGCTACCTGGCGGAATACCACGCCATGCTGGGCGAAAAGCAAAAAGCGCAGCTTCGGATTGGAGAGGCTGAAAAGTTGGCGCCCGGCGATCCAGAAGTGTTGTACTACGCCGCCATGGTTTACGTGCAGGCCGGCGATCAGAAAAAATCGCTGGAAAAGTTGGAACGCGCGGTCGCTGCGGGATACCCGGCAGCAGGTGTGCGGGATACCCCCAATTTTTTGGTGTTAGGGAACGATCCACGGTTCAGGGCCCTGATTGCGCAAGAGCATAAGAAAGGAAAGACTTCATGACCAGCAAGGGAGTTTGGAGAATGGCTGCATTTATTGGATTCCTCGCGGCCTTGGCGATGATGAGTTACGGCTGTGATTTGAACAAACCAGAATCCGAAAAAGACAAACAAGCCGAATCGGGCCGGAAGAAAACTTCCTACAACCTGGAGTATGTCGCATGCCCACACAACCCGGATAAAACGGTGGAAGTGGAGGTCAAAAGCGGCAACGTAGCGCCGGTAGACCAGTATATTTTTCTTTGTAAGGGCGATAAGGTTCTTTGGTTTACGTATGAAGACAATTTGAAGTTCACAGTGCAATTCGATGATACAGCTGCTGCGAAGACTACCAGTTTATTCGAATCGGGACAGGCAAAATTTCCGTCGAAGCCAGATACAAGTAATGACAAACGGCATAAGCAAGTGACCGATATTCAAACCGTTGGCGCTAATGCAACTCAATATCAAGACTACTCTTATAAGGTGCTACCTACGGACAAAAACGGCAAAACAGGTTCAACTAACGATCCACATGTGATCCCCATGTAGTGCTGTAAGTCTTAGGCGGACTTGGCACGCAACTGGGTGACGAGAGCTGCGAGATTTTCAGCCTCTTGAAAGAGCCGCATGGCGGCGATGCCTCCAGATCCCGCGGCGAAACAATCGGAAGCGTTATTGAGAGTAACACCGCCGATGGCCAGCACCGGAATCGATACGGCGCTACAGGCTTCGGCAAGTCGCTGCAGGCCTTGTGGAGCCCCGAACCGTGCTTTAGACGGCGTTGCAAAGACCGGGCCGAAGAAAATGTAATCCGCGCCATTGCGTGCCGCGGTCGCCGCGGCCTGAACCGAGTGGCAAGAAACTCCCACTAGAAATTTGTTACGTTCGGCGAGGTCCTGCTTTGCCGCGAGCCATTTGCAAACATCGGCGACAGGCAAAGAATGCTCGCCGAGATGTACTCCACCAGCGCGTTCAGAATAAGCCACGTCGAAACGTTCGTTCACAAGGATTCGCGTAGCTTTGGTGCTGCGCTCATTTATTTGTTTCGTTTGCGCAACGGCGTCACAAGTAAGAGAAGAAAGCTCCTTGCCTGAGAGATCCTTTTCCCGCATCTGAATCCAATCGACGCCGGCGGCGGCAGCAGCAGCGACGCGCTTGAGTAGCGCCTGCTTCTGATCGTTATCACCAGAAGTCAGACCCTTTCGATCGGTGACATAGCAAAGAATCGGTGTGCGCGGCAATTTACTGGGAGGGGACACGGGGAGTATCGGGTCGCGGACGGATCAGACCAAAGGCCAAAAAAATATCCAGCACCCCTATGCCGCTAACGAAGCCGCGAACGGACGGATGCAAGAGCACCGGCAGAAGCGAAGGAAAGTGGCTTAGAAAATAGTTTTGTTCCCAGAAGTTCGTCCACGGAAGATAGAGCAGCAGAGCGCCCATCTCAAAACATAAAATAATCAATAACGCGCGTAACACACGATTCATGACTGAGGGGTCTCCGCCTAATCGAACATCCAGGCGTCAGCGGCTGGGCTTCTGAAGAGCGGCAATGCGTTCGGCCACATCGCGATAGTCGATATTCATCGCATAGACCTTGGAAAAACTTTTTAGCGCCGCTTCGGGCTCGCCAGCCGATTCCTGGGCAATGCCCAAATCATACCGCAAGGCGAGGATGCTTTCCGGTTCGACGCCGGGAGTCTCAAGTGCACGCTCATACCAGATGGCCGCGATGCCCGGCTGGCCCTTCTCCATGAACGCGAGACCGAGGAGCGTGCAACACTGCATGGCGTAGCGGAAAGGACGGCCACGCTCGTTGGCCTTGGCCACTTTTTGGAATTCACTGATGGCTTCTTCAAGCAAACCCATCTCGCGGAAAGCAGTGCCCAGATTGTAGTGTGTTTCCAAATCCTCATCGTCCGAGCCCATCTCGCCGAGCTCGGCGCGGAACTCGTCAAAGACTTCTTTCAAAGGCCCGGAGTCACTCAGATTCGATTGGTCGATGTTCTTGATGGGCGCCTCTGTTGCGGCCTTCGAGTAAGACGGTGTCAGGCCACCCATGCCCAGATCTTCGATCTCGTTGGCGAGGTCCGCAAGGAAGTGATCAGAGGCAAAATCGCTGCCGGCAGGCGGTCCACCGGAATTTCGCCCGGCGTGCGCGTGTTCGGGATCTGCATCCGACTCGGCCGCGTGAACCTCCATGGGAATATCGGGAGGTTTTTGGCTGTGGGCCGGCACCAGTTCTTCGGGTTCCAGAATCAGGTCGTAATCCTGCTCCAGTTCGAATTCAGACTCTCGTTCTGGCTCACTCGTTTTCGCAGGTACATGGCTCTGTTCAACTGCAGCCAACTCCGGAACTTTCTCTTTTGCGGGGGGCGTGGCTTCCTGAGCCACAGGCCCAGGGACGCTGATTTCTTCCGGCAACGGAATTTGTTCGACCGGAGTTGCTGACGCGGCGAAAATTTGTGTTTCCTGAGGAGCAGTGATTGCCGGTTCGCTTGTTTCGGCTGGGGTTTCCTGCGGAGAGACCTGGAATTCAGCATACGCAGGCATGTCCGGAGGAGGAACGGATGGCAATGGCTGCCCGGATTCCGAAAGGCCTTGCAACGAAGATGCATACGCATGTTCTTCAGCAGCCACTGGCTCGGCAGTGATTTCAAATTCAGCGGGGGATGCGGAACTGTCGCCGGCGCCCGTTTTATGGCCGACAGTTTCAGGCTCTGTAGCTTCCTTTGCATGTGCAACCGCATCGGCTCCGGCATTTCCCGCGCCAGGGTGCCCGGGTTCGGCTTCCTTTAGGACCGACAACCATTCGTCGGACAAATCCACTTCTTGTACATCGTGTGGACCCGAGCCGGAATGTTGGGATGCTGCTTCCACCGGAGCGGGAGACGAAAATTCCAAAATCTCAGAGTCATCTTCCACAGCCGTGGGTTCGGGCGCGATTTCGAACGTGGGAAATTCATCGCTTTCGATGTCCGTGGATTCGGCGGGGGCATGCGAGCGCTCTGTTAAAGCGGCTTCGCAGGCGGCAGCCAGCTCTTCATCCGTTATACCCGCCGAGCGCTGGAAGCGGCGGCGCAATTCACCAAATCGTTCGGCGCCGCGCTGATCCCCTCGTTCGGTATGAAGCTTTTCAAGGCGAGCAGCAAGTTCCGCGGTACGCCGGTCATCTGCCGCAGTGAGAACAAAATCCAAAAGTTTCTCAAGTGTCGGAGTGTGACGGGGTGCGCGCCGCAAAATAGCTTCGAGTAATCCGATAGCTTTCTGGGTGAGGCCGTAACTGGCAAACAGGTCAACATCGGTGAGGGACTGGGTGATAAATTTTTGCGTTTCTTCGTCCAGGGTAGTTGCGGCTTCGCCGCTGGCCGCGACTGCCTGCGACACAAGTTCAGGTTCGGGCGCCGAGACTGGTGGCGGGAGATCCGGGCGAATTTTGGGTGCCGGTGGTGGTGGCAATTGAGTCTTCAGATCGTCGGCAGAAGGCTCCACGGCATCGGGTACCGGCATCCCCATTTTTTTAAGCAGATCATTCAGCTTGCGCTTGGCAGATTCGCTTTCCGGTTCGCGCTCGACTAACTGTTGGAAGACCGCCTTGGCGCGGTCCAACTGCCCATTGGCAACCAAAGCATCGCCAAGTTGCGCAAGAGCATCAGGCAAGCGAAAGGAATCGCTGATACGGCCATAGGTGTCTACCAGCCATTCATGCGGTTCCACGCGGCCAGGCAAGCGCACCACGAGTTCATTCAGAAGGTTGCTAACCGGTTCATACTCGCCGGCATCCAGCATGGGGATACGCGTGCGCTCGATGATGGCCATGGCCTGTTCGCCCTGGCCGGATTGCAATAAAGCCTCGGCAACTTTTTGTGTGAGGCCAAAGTTTTTTTCGTCGGCTTCGAAAATTCGCAGCGCCAGCGCCGTAGCCTTATCCCAATTTACGACCTTGATATAGAGATCAAGGAGCAGCTCGGCCTGTTCGCCGCCCTTTTCCAGATCAGGAACATGTTCGAGGAGTTCGGCTGCCTGCGCGACATTGCCGCGGGCTGAGTATGAACGGGCTTTGACGATAACCGCGGCGAGATTTTGCGGATCTATCTTTAGCGCTTTGTCCGCCAACTTTTCGCATTCCGGCTGGTCACCGCGCGCCAGGGCGCGTTGCGCAGCGGACACGTAGGAATCCACCGCTTCCTTGCTTTGCCCCATGGCTTGATACAGATCGGCAAGACGCACCTGGATGCGAAGATTGTCGGGTTCAGCTATAAGCAGCTTCTTGAGCAGACTGACTGCTTCCGGCTGGCGATTGTGCTTCAGATGGATTTCCGCCAACTGCAGAAAGAGCGGGCGCGCTTCGCTCATCACCCCTTGCTGAACGTAAAGATCGGCAAGTTTCTCGAGCGGACGAATTTCTTCCGGGGCGAGTTTAGCGATGCGTTTGTAAACGGCAATCGCTTTGGTGAGGAAGCCGTCGCCGACAAAGATCTGCGCGAGGCGCTCGAAATAATCGATGGCCTGGAAAGTCTCGCCCTGGCGAATGTACAGCTCCCCAACGGTCATCAGGGTGACTTGATCGCGGGGTTCAAATTTGAGGACTTGCTGGTATTCGGCGATAGCCTGCGCGACTTTGCCCTGATTTAAGAGCTTCTGGGCGGCTTCGACGAATTTGCTTTTGTTATAAGCCATGCGTTAACCGGGACAATAAACCTGTTCGACCGCCAAGGCGCGAAATGGCACCGCGGCGGACACTTGTGAGCTCTGTCCGAGACGTTTCTCCTCGATCGCTGGGGGTTCAGTGGTGACCCGCAACGCTATCCTGTTACGCTAACAGGCTGAAGAAAAGCAAGTCAATGAAGGCAAAGTCCCATGTGAGCAGCCAGTTATTACCGCGCAAAGCTGGAAACGGCCCGGCGCAGCGATGGCGAAGGCGGGTAAGAAATTTTTCAGCCTCGGCTTACGCATTTTGTAACGGAACGATCGCGGGCTCTGCGGCTCCTTCCGGCGATTCTATATCCTGCAGGAACGAGATCTGAGTAGCGCCCACCGCCCAGCAGTTGGATTCGCGCACGGGTGCGAAGGAGTGCCGATGCAGCGCGCTGGGGCCATGCTGACGCAGGGCTTCCAGATGGTCGGCAGTGGCGTACCCTTTATGCCGGGCCAGCCCGTACTGGGGATAGACTGCGTCCCATTCCTGCATGCGGGCGTCGCGATGGGTTTTGGCCAGGATGGAAGCAGCGGCGATGGAGACGCTGCGGGCGTCTCCATGGATCAGGGATTTTTGTTCGATCAAAACATCGAGTTTGATGGCGTCCAGCAGCAGATAATCGGGCAGGATGGAAAGCTGATTGAGGGCCGCAGTCATGGCCTGGCGGCTGGCTTGATAAATGTTCCAGGCGTCGATGCGTTGCGCATCGATCTCCGCGACCGACCACGCCAGCGCGTATTCGCGAATACGCGGCGCCAGCTCGCCGCGGCGCTCGGCCACCAGTTTCTTGGAATCGTCCAGGCCGACGATGCGCCGCTTGGGATTTAGAATCACGGCAGCCGCGACGACCGGCCCGAACAACGCGCCGCGGCCGGCTTCATCGAGACCAGCGATGCGCGTCCAGCCGAGCTTGCGGGCCGCGCGTTCGAAACGCGTGCAACAAAGGCGAGTCATGATGGATGGGCCGATTCTAGCACGCAGGGGTCAGAGTGCTGCACCAAAGCGAACAGTGTAGCGGCATTTTCTTAGAGGCTAATTTGGATTCCAGATGGAAGGTTATTTTTTATGACGGCAAATCTCAAAAGCGTGATCGTCGGCACGGCAGGCCATATAGACCACGGTAAATCTTCTTTGGTGGAAGCTCTCACTGGGACGGATCCGGATCGGCTTGCCGAAGAAAAACGCCGCGGCATCACCATTGATCTGGGTTTTGCTTTTCTGGAAGACGCAGGGATCAGGTTTGGATTCATTGATGTGCCAGGGCATGAACGATTTGTGAGCAACATGCTGGCTGGTGCTGCTGGGATCGATCTGATGTTGCTGGTGATTGCCGCCGAGGAGTCCATCAAGCCGCAAACGCGAGAACATTTTGATATTTGCAAGCTGTTAGGAGTGAAGCATGGCGTAATCGCGCTCACGAAGAGCGACCTGGTCGATGAAAACGGGCTGACCCTGGCGCAACTAGAGATTGAAGAATATGTGCGTGGATCTTTTCTGGAAGGTTCGGCAATTGTACCGCTCAGCGCAAAAACCGGGGCCGGCATCCCGGAATTAAAACATGCTCTGCATGATGCTGCAATGCAAGTAGGCGGCAAGGATGCCACACGAGCCTTTCGTCTGCCGATCGATCGGGCGTTCGCGATGAAAGGTTTTGGAACGGTGGTAACTGGTACGTTGATCTCGGGTGCTGTGGGACTGGGCGATGAGGTGGAACTATTGCCTGGTGGTGAGCGGCTGCGCGTTCGGGGTGTGCAGACCGGCGGACAGGCTGTTGCGCAGGCATTTGCGGGGCAACGCACGGCGGTGAACCTTGCGGGGATTGATCACACTGCGGTGAGACGCGGGATGACCCTCGCGGAGCCCGGAAAGTTTCGGCGGACGCGCCGGATTGACGCGCAATTTACGTTGTTGGCTGGAACGCACAAGCTCAAGCATCGCGAGCGCGTACATTTTCATGCGTCGACCGCCGAAACCGTCGCGGAAATTTTGTTTTATGGCGCGAGCGAGCTTGCACCCGGGCAAACTGCGCTGGCTCATCTTGTGCTGCAGGATGAAATGGTGATGGTGGCAGCCGAGCGGTTCATCGTGAGGCAATTCTCGCCGGTCACCACCATAGGGGGCGGCATCGTTCTCGATCCATTGGCGCGGCGCCCTCTTTCGCGCGATACCGGCAGAATCAAATTTCTGGAAACTCGTCGCGACGGCACGCGTGATGAGGTGCTTGCAGCCATGGTGGAGCGGGCACTTATGGGATTGCGTTATGAGGAAATAGCGGCGCACACCGGATGGCGGGAAACGGAGGTCCAGGAAACCATAAACGTCCTGTCGTCCTCCGGAGCGGTGAAAAGCATAGGTGATGAAGGCCCATTGCTGATCGCCGGCGGCATATTTGAACGAATGCGCAGCGCGATTACCGAAAAAATCGAACGCTTTCAGCGCGAAAATCCCCTGATGCCTGGAATGACCCGCGAAGAATTGCGGTCTAGTATAGGACGACGGGTAAAACCGGAAGTATTTCGCGCGGCTCTCGGGGAATTAATCGCGCAAAAGAAGTTAGAGGTACAAGGGGAAATTGTTAAGCGCGCCGGCAGCGGAATCACGCTGCAGCCCGACGAACAAGCGGCCATGGAAAAAATCGAGGCCGCGTTTCGATCCGGTGGTCTGGCAGTGCCTTCGGTGAAAGATGTGCTTGCTGGGCTATCCGTCGAAGCCAAGCGGGCCGAAAAGTTGCTGCATATCCTGCTTCGCGAAAAAAGTTTGATACGCGTGTCGCCCGAACTGATTTTCCATCAGGCGGCGCTCACTCATCTGAAAGAGCAGCTGTCGGCGTATAAGACGAGCAGCGGGGAACGCATCTCTGTGCCGGCGTTCAAAGCCTTGACCGGCATCACCCGGAAATATGCAATACCCCTGCTGGAGTACCTGGACCGTGAGCGGGTGACGCGCCGATTGGGCGACGAGCGTGTTATACTT
>Ga0208989_10000761_pt1 | contig 9986 bp, 8 predicted proteins | sample MedBloCAOM3_M1_FD_187852 | JGI IMG/M metagenome (GOLD analysis project Ga0208989, IMG submission 187852) | Forest soil microbial communities from El Dorado National Forest, California, USA - Mediterranean Blodgett CA OM3_M1 (SPAdes) (version 2) | ecosystem: Environmental > Terrestrial > Soil >...
GAGCCGTGCCCGTCGGGCGACAGCAGACGTAGGACTCGCTCGACGAATGCGGGCGTCGTTGCTCCTGAAGGCAGCCGCGTCCACTGCAGTGCGCGGAAACTATCCGGGATCCGCTCGTCCGTTTGCGGCGTTCCGTCGATGACTACCGGCAATAGGAAGGCTTGGTCCGGAGCTATCAAATGTGACCGATCGACGGCGAGCTTCCACTCGAGCCGGAAGTACCCCTCGATACGTGCATGGGCGTTAGTGGAGATGACCGGGACGAACAGGGCGCAGGACTTGATCTGCTTGCGGATCGCGGCGTCCCAGACATCCCCACCCCGCAGCTCGCTCTGGTCGAACCACACCTCGATGCCGGCCGCACGCAGGCTATTGCAGATCCGCTGAGCAGCATCGGAGTCTTCGGACGCATAGCTGAGAAAGACGGCTCGCTGGCGGCTCCCGGCTGAAGGGTCGCCATCAAGCCCCGGTTCGTTCGGCAAGGCGTTGTTTCCGGGGTCTGGTTCTCGGGTTGTGAGAATGGACTACACGCTACGCGCGCGCAAACGAGCCGCCTTCCGAACGCCACGGACCTCAATCGGCCCGTCTACGGCCGTCGTGGCGCCGCGTCCAATATTATTCGGCGGTATCTCGACGTATCAGGGTCTTAAGTGCCCTTATTTCGGGAAAATATTGGACATTCTGGCTCCATTTTCTAGAGTGGCGTCAGCAGCTTATCTCAATTTGGATGAGGAACTGAAAATCCCCGTGGCGGTGGGTCGATTCCGCCCCTGGCCACCGCAATTTCTCCCGATGCAACCCCTCTGCTCGCGGGCAGGCGCGCCGGTCCTGATCCGGATGCGCCACCGTCTCAAATCGGGTCAGAAGCTGACGGTCATCGCAGCTGGGCAGGGTAGCCCGAAAGCTTCCGCGAGATGCGGGCCCATGGTCAGACCCAAGGCCGAACCTGCGAGGCGCCAACTGAGGTGTCAGGCGTAGCCGAACAGAGGAGGGAAGAGGACGACGACGAGGGCTGCCCACGCCGAGTACACCGGCAAGTAGGCGGTCTGCCACTGCTCCAGAGCGGCGAACGAGCCGCGACGCGAGAGGAAGCGTGCATATAGCCACGCTGACCACGCGAGGTTGACGAACAGGATGAGATTCTCGCCCAGGGCAGCCACCCTGTTGGCGCTGAATCCGAACTCGGAGATGCGCGCCGCGACTGCCACGAGAGCGACAGCGTCGACTACGAGAGCGCTGACCACCAGCAGCAGCTGCAGAGCATCGAAAGCATCGGGCCGGGCCAGCGGGTCGCGCGCCGAGACGGCGTAGAGCAGCATGCCGAGAACCACCACCAGCAGCAGGTCGAAGCCGATGAGCACCTCCCGTTTCACGTCGATGCCGCTTCCCGTCCACGCCATCGTTGCGAGGAACCCCAGCAGTACGGCCGTGAACAGCGGCGTGAACACGCGTGTGAGCACTGGCGCGATGTTCTCGATGACGTTCTGCTTCGCCTCTACCAGCCAGGCACCGACAATGACGGCCCCCATTGCCCCACACGGCAGCAGCCAGAATTGCGCCAGCCACCGGACGTCCAGGCCGATAGCACCGAACATGATCCCCGTGAAGAGCGTGAGCACGCCGCCGCCGAGGGCAATGAGCACGTAGTAGATGAACAGCTCGCCGGAGAAGCGAACGAAGTCCATGCGCCCGCTGCCTATGCGCCAGCGGCCTCCGACGTACGCGACGCCTACGGCCAGCCACAAAGCGATTGGCACGTGCAGCGCCGTGAGCCCTTCGGTATGACTGCCCGGCATGAACGGGAACACGTTCGCGAATACGGCGGCAGCGGCGAACGGCAGTACCAGCCAGAGGCAGACGATCTTATCTAGCCGGCGTTTCCAGCTGAAATAGCCGGTGAGCAGCGGCAGCACAAAGAGGCTGAGGTTGCGGGCGTACACCTCCTGACCGTCGCCCCAGAGGTGATAGCCGAACAGCTCCGGAACCTTGATAGCCAGCGCCGCGGCAGCGGCCAGGCTGACCATGATGATGCTCTCGACGAACGCGGGGCGACTAAGCTCGCCAGCTGCGTCCGGAGCCACCACGAGTTGCTTCCACAGCCGCACGGAATGTTCGCGCGCAAATTCGCGTGACAGCGCGTCGAGGTTCCCCATCCGCTTCATGGCGACGAGGAAGGCTTCATCGGCTGCAAGACCGGCATCGACCAGCGCCGCCACTTGGTCGCGCAGATGGCTTTCCAGCTCTTCCACGTCCTGGACGTGGATCGGCTGGTGACGGCGCAGATAGGTGCGCCACTCGCTGATCTGTTCTTCGAGCGTGCCACCGTTCGCGAACGCGACCATTGTCCGTCAGCTCCCCGGCAGAAGGGGCGCCATTCCGTGTCTCATCGGCGAGGACACGTCCGACCAGATGCCACGCAGGGTGGCATTCACTACCTGCCACTGCCGCCGCTGGGTCGCCAGTTGCGCTCGTCCCTGTCTCGTGATGCGGTAATACTTGCGCCTGCGGCCGCTCTCCGAGGCCTCCCACCTCGCCGCGACGAAGCCGAGACGCTCGAGCCGATGCAGCACCGGGTACAGCATGCCGTCGGTCCACTGCAGCTGGCCACGCGACAGTTTGCTTACCCGTTTGAGGATCGCGTAACCGTAACTGTCGCCTTCGGCTAGAAGTGCCAGGACGAGCGGCGTGGCTGAGGCCGCAACCAAGTCCTTACTGACGTCCATACGTAGAAGCTTTATACATTGTAGTTCTATGTAAATCCACCCCCTTTTGGCTTGCCGCACCTCGGCCTCAACGGCGAGTAGCATAAGAGCTGGCAGCCGATGACGAGGCGCGTCACACGTCACGATCATGGCCGAGCACATCGCCGCACAGGCGCAGAACGAGGCAAGCTTTTCGCGTGACGAAGCGAATTAGATCGCGACCGGCCTGCGCGGCATGAGGTATCAGGGCATTGCCTTTGACTTCAACGGCGTGTTGTTCTGGGACGCCGATTTGCAGGTCAAATCCTGGCAGGCTATCGCGAAGAACCTGCGAGGATACGAGATGACGGACGATGAGCTCGCCACTCATATGCACGGTCGTCCGAACTCCTACGTGCTGAGCTACTTGGCCGGTCGCACGATTGTGGGGCAAGAACTTCTCAATCTGATTCAAGTCAAGGAGTCGTTCTATCGCGAATTGTGCCTATTGAACCCACGCCGCCTCGTGCTGTCGCCCGGCGCGCGAGATCTTCTTGAGACGCTCGCGCGCCGCAACGTCCCGCGAACCATCGCGACGTCCTCAGAGATCACCAATCTGAATTTCTTCATAGAACACCTACGCTTGGACCGCTGGTTCGACGTGGCGAAAATTGTTTACGACGACGGCATGCGCCCCGGGAAGCCTGCACCGGATATTTATTTGGCGGCTGCACGGAATATTGGGGTCACCCCGGGTGAGTGTGTAGTGGTCGAAGATGCGGTCTCCGGACTCACCGCAGCCTACGCTGCCGGTATCGGCTATATCGTTGCGATCGGTGCGCCGGCAGCATTCCAGAGATTGCTGGCGTGCAACGGTGTGGCCGTTGCGATCAAGAGCCTAAGAGATTTTCCACGCGAGCAGCTGCTGGATCAGACGTAGGGGAACGGCCCGAGGCAAAGCGGTAGTCTGCGGCGGGGGCCGAACACGTTTGAGCGGAGGAGCCGGTACGTAAGCGTCCCTGCTCTGGAGGAAGCTCGAGGGCACACCTAGCCTTGACCATGGAGTCGCTCGCGAGGGCGACGCTTCCAATCTATTTCGACACCGGGGGCAGAGTTGCACCAAAATCCGCTGCTTGCCCGGTTCGCTTGAGGAGCGCTCCTTCAGGTTCAACGAGGTGTCACATGCTTAGTGTTTGGGAGTCAATGCGATGCGGCCAGGGAACGGGAAGGAAGCAGCGGGTAGCCTCGACGAGCCGTGCGGCCTTTTGCCTCTCACTCCTCTTGCCGGCAGTTACGACAGTCGCTCACGATGCGAGTGCGCGGTTCGATCTGGTGATTATCCGCGGGCGGATCATTGATGGAACGGGTTCACCCTGGTATTCGGGTGATGTTGGAATTCGAAACGGCAAGATTGCTGCCATTGGCAACCTCGAACGAGAATCGCGCGCGAAAACCCTCGATGCTCACGGCCACGTGGTAACCCCCGGGTTTATCGACATGCTAGGGCAATCCGAACTAAGCATTCTGGTTGAGCCTCGGCTCCCGTCGAAGATATTCCAGGGCATTACCACCGAAATAACGGGCGAGGGAGATTCGGTTGCACCGCTCAATGGCTCCATCATTCGGGCCAACCAGAAGGTGTACGAGCATTACGGCATAACGCCGGATTGGCGCACGTTGCGGCAGTACTTTGCGCGACTCGAGAAACAGGGCATCGGCATCAATTTCGCTACTTACGTTGGCGCGACGAGCGTCCGCAGGATGGTTCTGGGGGACGAGGACCGGCGACCGACTCCGGAGCAGCTGGACAAGATGAAGGGACTCGTGGCAGAGAGCATGCGCGCGGGCGCCATGGGGCTTTCCAGTGCGTTGGAATATGCGCCGGCGCCGTATGCGACAACGGACGAGCTAATAGCGTTAGCGCGGGAGGCCACGAAGTCCGGCGGGATCTACGCTTCCCATATGCGCAGCGAGGGCGACGGCATCATGTCAGCACTCGACGAGGCTCTCAGGATTGGCCGCGAGGCCAGTATTCCGGTCGAGATCTGGCACTTGAAGGTCGCGGGAAAGAACAACTGGGGTCGAATGCCAGCGGTGGTGGCGAAGATCAATGCAGCCCGCGCGTCTGGAACCGACATAAGTGCCAACACATATGCCTATACGGCTTGGGAAAACGATCTCTCTGCCTTTATTCCCCCGTGGGCCCATGATGGCGGCAACGCCAAACTCATCGCGCGACTCAGGGACCCAGTGCTTCGGGCCCGCATTCGAAAAGATATGTTGAGCCCGTCAAGCGAGTGGGACAACGAATGGGATGAGATTCCCGGCCCGGAGGCGGTTGTCATCGATGTAGTGCACAAGGCCAGCCTGCTGCCACTTCAGGGCAAGACTCTGGCCGACGTGGCAAGGATCTGGAAAAAAGATCCAATAGATTCACTATTCGATCTCCTCATTGAAGACGAGGCGCTCACCAGCGTCGCGGCGTTTGGGATGTCAGAATCCGACGTCGCATTGGCCCTTGAGCAACCGTGGATTTCGGTGGACAACGATTCCGCTGGTACCTCACCACAAGGAATTCTGGGGCAAGAGCACCCACATCCGCGCGCCTACGGGACTTTCCCACGAATCATCCGCAAATACGTGAGAGAAGAGAAGAAGCTCACGCTGGACGACGCCATTCGAAAGTTTACTGCGTTGCCCGCCCAGCGGATGCGGTTGACCGATCGTGGCGTACTGAAGGAGGGGATGTGGGCCGATATCGTGATCTTCGATCCGCTAACGATCCGGGACACTGCTACCTTTGAAAGCCCCAATCAGCTGTCTGAGGGGATGGAGTATGTGTTGGTCAACGGCGTGCCGGTAATTGAGGGGGGCAAGATGACCGGTGCCCTGCCGGGGAAGATATTGCATGGACCCGGCTACGAACCGTGAACAACCTCCGAAGTTGCAGAACGATCGGGGCGCCAATGTACGACAGGAGATCCGACCCTGGCTAATTGGCGCTCGCCAACACGCCGTGCCTGAGCAGCATACGGACTCCGCTCGCCCAGGCGTCGTCGCCACCGGAGAAAGCCGCCGCCTGCTGATTGAGAACTTTGCCGGTTCGAGCGTCGCTAATTTGCACTAGCACGTAGTATTCAGTCTGGGTGACTCTTCTCAAGACTCCAACAAAGGACTGTTCGGCGCCGAGCTGCAAGGCGATGCTGTTCTCGCACCCGTTGCAGTTTCGTAACGACTTCTCCGTCACTGGCTTAGCGTCGACTCTACTCACATCGATGAGGCTGTAGCGTCCCGACTGCGCCAACACCCGACGTGCCTCGCTGGTGACGTCCTTCAGGCGGGTCGAGTCGGCGACGGTCTCACCCGGCAGCGACGCTGCGGCGCTGACATCTTCCAGCTCGAAATCGAATACCGCGATCTTGACGGGTGGTGATTTCTCGGCATCCGCAGCAAGGGCGGGGAAGTAGGCAACACTCAGCAACAGGATGCCGATAGGGCCGATTGCCGACAAGGTGCGATTCGTTTGGATTCGTATCAGCTTTCTCATGCTCCGAACTAATGTACATGGAGACTCTCCCGATTGGTACCGGCGGCTTCTTGCTGCGCGAAAACCCGGTATTGCGAGGCCTGGAACGTCAGCCAGGCCACGCAAGCGATGGCGAGTGTAATCGCCAGCAGCGCCGGCAGTCCGAGGGCGCGCATTCCAGTGGCAACGATGGCCTCGTTGACGCCAAGCCCGGGTGCGGCCACGAGCAGATAGCGCGGAAGCAGACGGCATGTTCGTCGCGACTGTGGGCGCCGTAGCGTTTCTCATCGTCTACCACGCGCTGTTCCGCGGCTCTCGTTTTCAGCAGCTTTGATCGCACCCGACTACCGCGAGCGCAGCCGACCACTGTGTCGTGCGATAATGGGTGGGCGACGACAGTCACGAGACCAGTTGGCTGCTCTTCAAGGAAGTCAGGTTGATCATCGAATGCACGTCGAGGACTGAGGATTGTGGGGTTCAGTTGTTTCTCGGCGCGGTTCGCTCGGAGACGGTTAAATTCTTCACGCCACCTGGACGGCAGATCTTCGCAGCCACTACAGTGGTGAGATTGTTCAGGCAGGGTGGTGCCGACCGGCTCCTCGAACGCGCAGCGACAGCATTCCGACCTCTGCTGTTCCTTGCAGTTCTGTTGTTCACAAGTGCGGTCTTTGCCGTAACGCTGCGAAGCGTGCAGGCACTGAGGGTGTGAAGACCCATGGCCATTCTTAATGTCCACCACCGCACGAGCTACCGATATTCGCAGCCCGTCGAGTTCGGTGAACACCGGCTGATGTCCCGGCCCCGCGACAGCCACGATCTGCGGCTCATCGACACGACACTCCTCATCGACCCGCTCCCGAGCGCGCTACGATGGATTCACGATGTTTTCGGCAATTCCATCGCAATTGCGACCTTCGACCGGCCGGCGGATACGCTCACGTTCGAGTCCGCGTTTCGGGCGCAACACTATCCAGTCGTCTCGGAGGAAATCGTGGTGGAGCCCTACGCCTCACGCTTTCCCTTCAGCTACTCCGTGGACGACGCACTGGATTTGGGGCGGACGAAGGAGCGCCTCTATCCGGATGCGGAACACCGGATTGACCAGTGGGTAAAAAACGTGCTCGACCGCACGCCCGGGGGAAGAACGTTCGAGACGCTGGTGGCGATGACCGCGGCGATCAGGGAGCAGTTTAAATATGTTGTGCGCGAGCAGGAAGGCGTGCAGTCTCCGCTCGAAACGCTCGAGCTTCGTCGTGGCAGCTGTCGGGATTTCGCGGTTTTTATGATGGAGGCTGCGCGCAGCCTCGGCCTGGGGGCGTGCTTCGTGTCGGGTTACCTCTACGATGAACACCTCGTCGGCGCTGCGAGCGGCATGGTCGGGTCTGGCGCCACCCACGCATGGCTGCAGGTTTACCTGCCGGGCGCGGGTTGGGTGGAGTTCGATCCGACCAATGCTCTCGTCGGCGGGCGCAATCTCATTCGCGTAGCGGTGACACGCGATGCAGCGCAGGCCGTGCCGGTGGTGGGCAGCTTCAAGGGCCCGGCGCGGTCCTTCCTGTCGCTGTCAGTGAACGTGACTGTCACTGTTGAGTAATCGGCTCCACGGTCACGGACACCGAAAGCTCGTGCGTTGCACCGCCGAGGATCACGCCGTGCAGCGGTGAGACGTCGCCGAAATCGCGGCCCCAGGCGACGGCGATGTGATCCGTACCCACCCGAACATTGTTGGTAGGATCGCAGTCGAGCCAGCCGAACGGTGGCGTGTACACTGCCACCCACGCGTGTGAAGCGCCGGATCCGATCGCAGGCGGCGCGCCCGGCGCGGCGCCGCGCGCCGGCCCGGCTCGCAGATATCCGCTCACATAGCGCGCGGCCAGTCCTCGCGATCGCAAGCAAGCGATCATGAGATGGGCAAAGTCCTGGCAGACGCCACGGCGTTTCTTCAGCACCTCGCGCAACGGCGTGCCCACGGCGGTTTCACCCGGCGCGTATTTCAGGTCCCGGTGCAGCTTCACCATTAGCGCATCGGCGCACGCCAGGATCGGGCTGCCCGCGGGAAAGCAATCGGCTGCGTAATCGGTGAACTCCTGCTTTACTCGCACGTAGGGCGATTCATGCCGAAACCGGCACGCCTCGAGATTCTCGCGCGTCGGCCAGGCACCGTGATACGCAAGATCGGCACAGAGTCGTTCCCACGGTATGCTGTGATCGGCGAATACTTTCGGCCGTTGGTGCACATCGACCTCCATCTGCGTCACCACCTCGAGCCTGCGATGGGGATGCTCAAATTCGATGCGCGTCAGAACATTGCCGAAGGCGTCGAGCTCGTCATGCCTACGAAACGTCGCCGGTTCCAGGCTGATCGTGTGTTCCAGGCACTGCTGGAATGGCGCCGGACGCGGGACGAGATGCAGTATGTGATGGGCATGCAACACATCACTGGCGTACTCGTAGGCAGTTTTGTGATGGATGCTATAGCGCATGCTCTCGCTCACGTCCACACCGATTGCGAATCACCGGTGTGCGAGAAATGACGCATCGAGAGCCGGTCCGAGAGTTTCGCGCCGTCGACCTGCAGTGCCCTGAGTCTCGCCGCCAGCGTTTGTCGCGACGCCTGCGCCTCATCACCCTCACTCTCGAGTGTCAACAACTCGCTGTCGGTAAACTCGGGAATCGTCGCTTCCAGTCCCGGATCGCGGCTGATCTTCAGAGACGCCGCCAGCTCTTCAAGATCGCGGGCGATGGAACGGCACTGAAACGCCAGCGCGACCGGGTGATGGACATCGCGCACCAACAGATCGAGCGCCGAACCCAGCCGCGGAGCGACGAAATAACGTGATCGATAGATGCTGATGCTGTGGCAGACATCGAGAAGCCATTCGACCTGACCCTGGCGCGTCGGCGCAGGGGCGACCAGATGCTGCGCCAGAAGTCCCGCGGTGAACTGTAGTCGTTCGAGACGTCGGCCGATTCGCAACAGCCGCCAGCCTTCGTCGTGCGTCATGTCCTCGGCGGCGTAACCACTCAGCGCGGCCAGTGACAACGCGATTCGCTCCAGCGCGTCGCGTGGTTCTTGACGTGAAGCAGCCGCCTCTTGAAGCTGCCGTTGCAGCCCGACTACCGCGCGCCAGTAGCGTGCCGAGAGACGACTGCGCACCTGGGAGGCGCACCAAGCTATTCGCTTGACGTCCGCTGCGATGCCATAGGGATCACGATCGTCACGCCCGCTCGCGGGCGGCTGCGAGTCCTTCGCGATTACTCCGAGTGCGCGGCAGATGCGCACCGCGTGTATCCACACGCCCCGATCGACACGCACACGCACGGTGCTGCGTAACAGCCGCGCATTGTCGGCACATCGAACCGTGTAACGCCCCAGCCAGAAGAGATTCTCGACCAGCCGCGAGGGCACATCGTCGGGCCGTATGGACACCTGCAAGCGGCGCGTTGCCGGCGCCGCCGGTTCATCCTCGCCGTGCGACAACACCCAGATATCCTTGCTGCCGCCGCCGCGCTGCGTCGATACGACATCCACGTCGCTCTCCGAGGCGACGCGCGCCAGGCCGCCGGGCAGCACGCGAAATCCAGACTGAGTGGCAATGGCGTAAACACGGATGGTGAATGCCCTGGCCGCGAAATTTGGCGTGCTGTTCGAGCCCCATACAGGCGCCTGCGATAGCGCGACATGCTCCTGCGCCACGTATGCGTAGGGACGGGCCCGCAGCCGCCGGATGAGCGCTGCGCGTTCCTCTCCTTCGATGTCGCTGCCGAACAGCGGCTCG
>Ga0208989_10000767_pt1 | contig 9948 bp, 9 predicted proteins | sample MedBloCAOM3_M1_FD_187852 | JGI IMG/M metagenome (GOLD analysis project Ga0208989, IMG submission 187852) | Forest soil microbial communities from El Dorado National Forest, California, USA - Mediterranean Blodgett CA OM3_M1 (SPAdes) (version 2) | ecosystem: Environmental > Terrestrial > Soil >...
AGTACACCGGGCCGGCGCTCGACCCCGCCGAGGGTGCTCGCCTGGCCAGGGTTATCGGCGACAAGACGGTGTTGTTCATGGCCAATCACGGCATCAGCACGGTCGGCGAGACCGTCGCCGAAGCCTATGATCGGCTTTACTACATCGAGCGCGCGGCACAGGTTCAGGTTTACGCAATGTGGACCGGGCAGCCGCTCAAACAACTCCCCGCCGCTGTGGTCGAGAAAACCAAGCGGGATATCGGCGGGGCCGAGCTCTACGAGGGTCCAACCCCGGCACAGCGGCACTTCGACGCGCTCAAGCGCATCCTCGACCGCAAGGAGCCTGACTACGCGTCGTAGGCGGCGGCTGGCTTACTTTGTCATGCGCGGGCAGAAGCGCGAAGACGCGCTTCGCGCTTTTGCCCGGCAATAACGATTTTACCTACTGGCTCACCCATACAATTCGCGCGATCCACTCGACGTCGGCGGCCGCCAAGGTGCGGTCGACATGGTTCGGGTTGAGCGATTGCAGTTCCAGCGTCCTCGCGGTCCGGCGTTTCAGTTCCTTGACCATCACCTCGCCATCGCGGGTCTTCACCACCACGCGGTCGCCGCGGCGGATCGGCGTAGCCGGCGAAATCACGATGACGTCACCGTCGCGATAGACGGGTCTCATCTGGTCGCCGGCTATTTCCAGCGCATAGGCGTGCTCGTCGTTGACGGAGGGCAGGCCCACCTCATCCCAACCCTTGCCGGCCGGCAATCCGCCATCGTCGAAATAGCCGCCGGTTCCCGCCTGCGCGAAGCCGAGCAGCGGCACCGATTGCACGGTTCGTGCGCCATCGCCGATCAGCTGCACGAAAGTGTCGATGGAACTGCTGGTGGCGGCGAGCGCCTTGGATACCGATTCGGTTGATGGCCACCGCTCGCGCCCGTCAGGCGTGACGCGTTTGGATTTGTTAAATGTGGTGGGATCGAGCCCGGAACGTTTGGCGAGTCCGGAAGGCGACAGTCCGGCGCGCTCCGCCAGCCGATCCAGCGCGGTCCAGATCTGGTCGTGGGTCAGCATGCGCGGCGCTTTTGGATGTCTGGCCATCGGTCAACTCTGTCAAAAGCTAGGAATTATTACCTCAATCAACCGGCCTTCGCAATCCGGCGCAAGAGAGTGACAAGCGGCTAACAAGCGCCCGAATGCGGCCCTTGAAGTGCGCCGGTGCCGTCGATACGGTCGAAGCCAGGTCCGGAAATTCCGGGGAAATCCCAAGGAAAATCCCAAGGAAATCCGAAGGAAAATCTTAAGGGAATCCCGAGGGGACTTAACACGACCAGGCAGGACTCCGGGCACGTGCGCATGATCTACAAAATCTGTTCCGCTTCGGCCTGGCGCGAGGCCGAGCGGCAAGGCGTGTACCGCGGCAGCGAAGACGACGTTCGTGACGGCTTCATTCATTTTTCTCTTCCCTCGCAGGTGGCGGAGACGGCCCGGAAACACTTCTTCGGCCGGACCGGACTATTCCTGATTGCGGTCGACGCCGACAGGCTGGGCGACGCGCTGCGGTGGGAGCCGTCGCGCAATGACGAGCTGTTTCCACATCTCTACGGCGAACTTGATCTTGGCGCGGTCGTCGCTGTGCGCGATCTGCACGCGCGTTCCGATGGCTATCACGACATCCCGGAGCTTGCGCCGTGATCCGCGCCTTCGATGCCCTGTCCTTGCCGCTGTTGCGCTGGCTCGACCCGGAAGACGCGCACCGTCTGGCGATCCAGGGCTTGCGGCTGCTGCCACCGGTACGGCCGCGCACCGACGATCCAAAACTGGCGGTGCGGGCCTTTGGCCTGAACTTTCCCAATCCGGTCGGCATGGCCGCAGGCTTCGACAAGAGCGCGGAGGTTTCGGACGCGTTGTTGCGGCTGGGTTTCGGCTTCGTCGAAATCGGGACGGTGACGCCGAAGCCGCAAGTCGGCAACCCGCGGCCGCGGCTGTTCCGGCTGGAGCGCGACGAGGCGGTGATCAACCGCATGGGCTTCAACAATGACGGCGGCGATGCTGTGCTGCGGCGGCTGGCCGGCCGCGCGCATCTCGGCGGCATTGTCGGCGTCAACGTCGGGGCCAACAAGGATAGCGCCGACCGCGTCGCCGATTATGTGAAACTGATCGAGATCTTCGCGCCGGTGGCGACCTATTTCACCGTCAACGTGTCGTCGCCGAATACGCCGGGGCTGCGCAATCTGCAGCAGTCGGCAGCACTCGACGATCTCCTGGCAAAGGTGATCGATGCGCGCGAACGGGTGCGGCACAGCGCCGGCGATTCACCGGTGCTGCTCAAGATCGCGCCGGATCTGAGCCTGACCGAACTCGATGATGTGGTTCACATTGCGCGCTCGCGCCGGATCGACGGCATGATCGTCGGCAACACCACATTGGCGCGACCCTCGACCTTGCGCGAGCGGGCCCGCGCAAAAGAGCAGGGGGGATTGTCGGGGAGGTCGCTGTTCCGGCTGTCGACCCGGATGGTGGCAGAAACCTATGTGCGCGCCGAGGGCGCATTTCCGCTTGTAGGCGTCGGCGGCATCGACAGCGGCGGCGCCGCGCTGACCAAGATCCGCGCCGGCGCCAGCCTGATCCAGCTCTATTCCTCGCTGATCTACAAGGGCCTTCACCTGGTGGAGGACATCAAGAACGATCTTGCTTCGACGCTATTGCGCACCGGGCGTGACTCGCTGTCCGAAATCGTCGGCGCGGATGCGGCGACGATCACCGCCGAGGATTGGCCGGTCTAGCGCGTATCCCGCAAAAGTGGATACCGGTTTTGCGATCAGAATACGCGCAAGAAAAAACTCTACAACTCGACGATCATGCCGTCGCTCGCCGCGGTGTAGTCCAGCGTATCGAGCCGCCCCAGCATGTCGTCGCTCATATGGGTTAATATAAGCCGCTTCGGTTTGATCTCGGCCAGATGCGCCTCCAGCGTTTTCAGGCTGAGGTGATTTTTGACGACCTTGTCGTAGTAATAGGCCTCGGCGATGAACAGGTCGGCGTCGCGCGCCGCCGGGATCAGCGTCTCCGTCCACTCGGTGTCTGCGCTGTAGGCGATAACTCGGCCTTCGGCCTCAACCCGGTAGGCCAGAAACGGACCGCCGGACAAGCCGTGCACCACCGCAAACGGCGTTACCTTCACCGCGCCGAATGCCCGCGTTTCCCCGGGCCTGAGCGCAATCACCGACAGGTTAAACCGCTGCTTTGTTTTCGAGGAATGCTCGAACAACGCTTCCGTCACTTGCGCCAGCCGTGTCTCGATTCCTTCGGGTCCCGCGATTACCAGCGGACGCGTCCGGCGGGTGAATTGCGCATCGAGCAGCAGAAACGGCAGGCCTCCAAAGTGATCGCCGTGAAAATGCGTGATCAAAATGAGGTCGATAGCGTCGCGCGCGATGGCGAGCCGCTTCAGCGCCGGCAGCGAGGATGCGCCGCAATCGATCAGGAAATTGACGCGCGCGCCGGCAACATGGAAGCAGGTGTTGAACCGGCCACCGGAGCCGAGCGCATCGCCGCAGCCGACAAATTGCAATTGCATGGGATGATCCTCCAGATTCAGCCGGCGCGCGGCTTGCGCGGGAATGAGGCGCGCAGCAGCGCCGGATAACGCAACGCCTGCAAGCCGCCGCGCGCGGCATAATGCACCATCAGCGCGCCCCATAGTCCCGCATTGCCGAACGACCGCAGCGCCAGCCAGGCGCCGAGAAACAGCAACAGCGACAGCATCATCAGGTTGCGCATGTCGCGCGCCCAGGTCGCGCCGATGTAGACACCGTCGAAGGCGAAGGCGAACACGGCGAGCATCGGAGACAGCACCACAAACCAAAGATAGTCGCGCGCGCCGTGGCGGACATCCTCGCTTGCGGTCATGATGTCGATCAGCGAAGGGCCGAACAGCGCGAAAGTCGCGCTCACCGCAAGCGCGAAGCCGAACCCCAAGAGCACGACGAGCCTCACGGCGCCGGAGAACTCGGTTCTTGCGCGCGCGCCATAGGCGCGGCCGCATAATTGTTCGGCGGCATTGGCAAGGCCGTCGAGGAAGAAGGAACTGATCAAAAGGAAGTTGTTCAAAACCGCGTTGGCGGCAAGCGTCACGTCGCCTGAGCGCGCGCCTTGCGCGGTGAAGAACAGGAACACCGCGATCAGGGACGCGGTCCGGATCAAGATATCGCGGTTGACCGCCAGCATGCGGATCAGCTTGTTCCGGTCGAGCAGCGCCGCGCGCGGCATGGCGGGTTGTCCACGCGAAAGGTGCCCCGCGATCAGGACGCCAAGCACCAGCCCCGCCGCTTCCGCGGCGACGGCGGCCATGGCGGCACCGGCGATGCCGGTCTCGAACACCAGCACCAGCAGGGCGGTCGCCGCCACATTGATGACGTTGATCGCGATCTGCACGCCGAGCGCAAGTCTCGCGCGCGCCTGCCCGACCAGCCAGCCGAGCACGACGTAATTGGCCAGTGCCAGCGGCGCCGACCAGATCCGGATCGCGAAGTAGATTTTCGCGGCGCGGGTGACGCCTTCGCCGCCGCCCATCACGCTGAGCAGGATGGCGGCGAGCGGGATTTGCAGGATGACCAGCCCGGCGCCGATCAGTGCCGCCACGATAAGTCCGCGCGCCAGGATCGGGCGCAATTCACAGGTCTCGCCGGCGCCGAGCGACTGAGCCGTGAACGCAAGCGTGCTCATGCGCAGGAAGCCGAACAGCCAGAACAGGCAGTCGAAAATGACGGATGCGATGGCCACGCCGCCGAGCAGCGTTGCGTCGCCCAGCCGCCCGATCGCGATCGTCGAGACGATGCCGATCAGCGGCGTGGTCAGATTTGCGATCATCGCCGGTCCGGCGATGGCGAAAACCTGCGCGGTGGTAACCTTGGATACGGAAGTCAACGAAACTGGCCTGCGTGCGATCTATCGCCCGCGCGGTGCGCCGAACATCCGCGACAACAGCCAGACCGGGATCACGATCACGGCGCCGAGCAGGAAGTAACGCCACAACCCGTTGATGGCGTCAAAGCCGAGATCCCAGATCCGCTGAAACAACAGCCGGATGCTGTTGACGATATTCCACGGATCGAAGCCGATGGCGGCGAGCACCACGCCGACCAGAATCGACAGCAGGATCAGCCGGAACGCCACCGTGAGCGGCGAGCCTCCGAGAAAGCGGTAGAGGCCGTCATTGGCCGCCGGCAATTCCCTGGTGTCGTTAGGCATTGATGATCTCCCGCACCCCATTCGCTCGCGCACTATAGCCCGGCGTAGAGGAGATGGGGAACCCGCTTGTTTCCGTCAATGGCCGCCGGCCGCCGGAAGACGCTATGCCTGCAGAATCGGGTCCGCCTTCAGCATCCGCTCCAGCGTTTCCAGCCGGTCGGCCTCGCGCGGCGGCTTGTCCCAGCGCAGCCGGTTGATGCGCGGAAACCGCATCGCCACGCCGGATTTATGCCGCGGCGAGCGCGCCAGGCCCTCGAAGGCCACTTCCAGCACCAGCCCCTGATCCGGTTCATGCACCACGTGACGGACGGGGCCGAATTTTTCCGTGGTGTTGCGGCGCACGAAGCGATCAATCTGCAACAGTTCTTCGTCGGTGAAGCCGAAATAGGCCTTGCCGACCGGCACCAATTGCTCGCCATCCTCGCCCGATGTCCAGACCCCGAACGTATAGTCCGAATAATATGACGAGCGCTTGCCGTGCCCGCGCTGCGCGTACATCAGTACGGCATCGATGATGTGCGGGTCGCGCTTCCATTTCCACCATTGGCCTTTTGGACGGCCCGGCAAATAGGCGGCGTCGCGGCGCTTCAGCATCACGCCTTCGACCGCTTCGGAGTCTTCGCCTGCACCGGCGCTGGCGGGATTTTTTCGCGCCGCGGTCAGCGTATCCCAACTGTCGAAGGCGATTGCCGGCGACAGGTCGATGCGCGGGTCGTCCAGTCGTTTGACGAAGGTCTCCAGCCTCGCGCGCCGCTCGACAAATGGCAGCTCGCGCAGATCATTGCTATCATCGCCAAGAAGATCGTAGGCGCGCAGGTGGATCGGATATTCCTTCATCAGTTGTTGCGAAACGATTTTGCGGTTGAGACGTTGCTGCAGCACGTTAAAAGTTTGCACCCGGCCGTCACGCAGCACCAATAGCTCGCCGTCGATGGCGCCGGACAAATGCAAGGACGGCAGCAGGTCGGGAAAGCTTTTGGTGATGTCCTCGCCGCTGCGCGAATAAAGCCGCGCCAGCATGTGGCCGCGCTCGTCGCGGCCGCTCACCGCCTGCACCCGAATGCCGTCCCATTTCCATTCGGCGATGAAATCGGCCGCGTTGAGGGTCGCAAAATCCGTGTTCTCGATCGCATGCGCCAGCATCACCGGGCGGAACGGCGTGGGGTCGAGATTAACCGGTTTTTCGGCGCGGCCTTCCAGCCACGCGAACAGATCGAGATAGGGCGGGACCAGGCCCGGCCACATCAGCTCGACATCGTGCGGGTCCTTGTCGCCGAGTGCTGCGGCAGCGGTCTTTGCCAGCCGCGCCGAGATCCCGATCCGCATCGCGCCGGTGACGAGTTTCAGCAGCGCCCAGCGGCCGGTCTCGTCGAGTTCATCGAGCCAGCGCGCCAGCTGCTTTGGCAGCTCGATCTTGCCGAGGGTGCGAAGTGTGGTGACGACTTCGGTGAGGGTGGGTGGGGGAGGGTTGTTGTGGAGGGGATCTGGTGGGCGGTCATCATGACCGTTGTGCCTGCGGTATCCCCCTCCCTGACCCTCCCCCGCAAGGGGGCAGGGAACAGAAGGAGGTGCTGCCACGGTCACCCCTGCTTTCGAGTTTTTTCGAAGGGCTGGCTTAGAACTCTGCGCAGCTCCCTTCCCCCTTGCGGGGGAGGGTTGGGGAGGGGGGTAACCCAGCAACGAGGATTTGCGATTGCCCACCGCCTTCGGCCACATCAGCGCCACCGTCTCCGACAGGTCGCCGACGTAATCATACGACAAGGCGAACAGCACCGGATCGGTACGATCGGCGATCAGGTCGCGGATCAGCCCGGGTTTTGCGTGTTTAAACGACAACGCGCCGGTGAGGGCTGCGAGCGCGTAACCGCGATCGGGATCTTCGACCTCGCGAAAATAGCTCGTGATCAGCCGCAGCTTGTTGTTGCGGCCGGGCTCATAGGCGAGGCGATCGAGCAATTCGGCAAAGCGGTTCATGCCTCGGCGTCCTCGCCCGCCGGCGGCGCATCGCTTTCGTCTTCGTCGCCGTAGCCGACCAGATCGAGCGGTCGCGCGGCCAGGCCCTTGGCCGTGCACCAATGCACCAGCGCGTCTTCCTGGCCGTGGGTGACCCAGATTTCACCGGCACCGGTGGCATCAATGGTCGCGGTCAGTCCGTTCCAGTCGGCGTGGTCCGAAATCACCAGCGGCAATTCGACGCCGCGCTGGCGGGCCCGTGCTCGCACCCGCATCCAGCCCGAGGCAAACGCGGTGACCGGATCGGGAAACCGCCGCGTCCAGATGTCAGACGTGGCCGATGGCGGCGCCAGTGTGATGGTGCCGGCGAGATCGGCCTTCTTGATGCCCTTGACCAGGCGCAGATCGCCGAGCGCCACGCCGCGGCTCTCGTAGTAGCGCGTGATCTTTTCCATCGCGCCATGCAGATAGATCGGCGCGTCGTAACCGACTAAACGAAGCAGCGCGATCACGCGCTGCGCCTTGCCGAGCGAGTAGGCGCCGACCAGATGCGCCCGCTCCGGAAACAGCGCCACCGAGGCGAGCAACTTGTTGATTTCGTCCGCCGCATCGCCGTGGCGAAATACCGGCAGACCAAACGTCGCCTCGGTGATGAAGACATCGCATGGCACCACCTCAAACGGCGCACAGGTGGGGTCGGGGGCGTCCTTGTAATCGCCTGACGCGACGACGCAGATGTCCTTGCAGGATACCGCGATCTGGGCCGAGCCCAGCACATGGCCGGCGGGGTGAAACTTTACCATGACGTCGCCGAGTTTTATCTTCTCGCCATAAGCAATGGCTTGGGTGCTGCGCGCAAAATTGTCGCCGTAGCGCAGCCGCATCATGTCGAGCGTTTCCTGCGTGGCCAGCACCGCGCCGTGGCCTGGCCGGGCATGGTCGGAATGGCCGTGGGTAATCACGGCGCGCTCGACCGGACGCACTGGATCGATGTAGAAGCCGCCGGGCTTGCAGCACAGACCGGCGGCAACGGGTATCAGGATGTCTTGCGGGCGCATCTTGGGTATATAGTCTGCCTCGCACAGATTTTTAGCTGTCATGCGCGGGCTTGACCCGCGCATCCATCTTCCTGAAGAACCATCGATTGATGGATTGCCGGGTCATCCAGCGAGAAGACGCGCTTCACGCTTTTTTGCCCGGCAATGACGAATGTGGAACCCATGCCTGCACGTTTATTCCTGTCTTCCGGCGATCTGCGGGCCGACCGGCGGTTCGATTTTGCCCGCGATCTGCAGCTGAAGGGCGATCTGGCCGCCGCGGCCGATCTGTTGCTGCAGGCCACCGAACTCGCGCCCGGCTTTGCGTCGGCATGGTTCACGCTCGCAGACATTCGCGAACGGCTCGGCGAGCGCGAAGCGGCGACCGCGGCGTTTCGAAAAGCGCAGGTCGCGGATCCCGACGACCGGCATGGCGCGAGCCTGCGGCTGATGCTGCTCGGCGCCACGCCATTGTCGTCGATGCCGTCGGCCTATGTGCGCGCGCTGTTCGATCAATACGCGCCGAAATTCGAAGCCGCTTTGGTGGATGATCTCGGCTATCGCGGCCCCGCGCTGTTGTTCAAGGCGGTGCAGTCGGTGCGCGCCGCGATCGGCAAGCCCGCACTTTTCAAGCGAGCGATTGATCTGGGTTGCGGCACCGGGCTTGCCGCCATCGCATTCGCAGCCCAGGTCGATGAGTTTACCGGCATCGATCTGTCGCCGCGCATGATCGAGCGGGCACGCGCCACCGGGCTTTATGCGCGCCTTGAAGTGGCCGAGATGGTCGAGGGTTTGCGCAGCAAGCCTGACGCCAGCGCCGACCTCATTCTCGCCGCCGACGCGGTGGTCTACCTGTCCGATCTTGCGGCGCTGCTGTGTGAAGCAAGGCGCGTGCTGGCACCCGGCGGCTTGCTGGCGTTCACGGCGGAAACGCATGGCGGCGATTGCGTCATTCTCGGCGAGGGCCTGCGCTACGCGCACAGCGCCGGTTACCTGCGCGCGTCGATCGAAGCCGCCGGCCTGACGCGGTCGCGGCTGGAAGATTTGTCGGCCCGCAACGAGGACAACGCACCGGTGCCGGGTCTGGTGGTGGTCGCCACAAAAACTTGCGTCTAGACGCTGCACCGCTGGCAAATGGCGGCATTGCCTCGCAAAGCCGCAACTTCGCGCTTGCCGGGCGGGCTGGAATGTAGATCAATGTGCGATCTAGGGAGATACAACAATGAACTATAGTCAATCGAGGCGCGACTTCTGCGCCACCGCTATCGCGACGATCCTCGTGTCCGCCACCTCCGTCAGGGCCGCCGAGAAGAAATACGATCCGGGTGCGAGCGACACCGAAATCAAGCTCGGGCAGACCGTGCCGCACAGCGGTCCGGGTTCGCTGTACGGTGTGATTGGCCGGGTCGGCGAAGCCTATTTCCAGATGCTGAACGAAAAGGGCGGCATCAACGGCCGCCAGATCAAGTTCCTCACCATGGACGATGCCTACAGCGCGCCGAAGTGCGTCGAGGCGACGCGGCGGCTGGTCGAGCAGGAAGAGGTGCTGGCGCTGTTCGGCTCGCTCGGCACCGCGCCGCAGACCGCCGTGCACAAATATCTCAACTCCAAGGGCGTGCCGCAGCTGTTGCTCAACACCGGCGCGTCGAAATGGAACGATCCGAAGAACAACAAATGGACCATGGCCGGACTGCCGCTGTATCCGACCGAAGCGCGGATTCTCGCGAAG
>Ga0208989_10000768_pt1 | contig 9945 bp, 8 predicted proteins | sample MedBloCAOM3_M1_FD_187852 | JGI IMG/M metagenome (GOLD analysis project Ga0208989, IMG submission 187852) | Forest soil microbial communities from El Dorado National Forest, California, USA - Mediterranean Blodgett CA OM3_M1 (SPAdes) (version 2) | ecosystem: Environmental > Terrestrial > Soil >...
GAACATGTGTTCGGAGCTCAGGAGACCTCGCCGGGTGGTCGGATCGTGCGCACGATCGGCATCGTGCGGGCGCGCGCCAAGATTGGCTTGCAGAACCTGGCCTACAACATTCGCCGCCTTATGACGCTGGAGCGGATTGCCGCCGCATGAGGGTGGCGTCCGCTCGAAGCGTTTGGAAAGCGACAACGGGCGGACAAAAGGCAACCGCGCTGGCGGCACGTCACACTCGAAAATAGCTATCGATCCGCACTGGTAACCAATCACGCGGCGAAAACCGGCATAGTTCGAGGTGCCCCTTAGATTTCAAACCGACCCACTACCGAGCTGCGACGCCCTGGCGCTTCAGTCGTGGTATGAGGCTCCGCACTGTCGCGGCCATCTAAAGCATAGAAGACCTGTATTCTCATCAACGTTACCCTCAAGACTTTGCTGATAGCCGCGCGGAGTGACCCCGGTTACCTTTCGAAAGGCTGCCGAGAAAGAGCTTGCCTCACCAACCTGATTTTCGAGGATAGATGACGCACGACACACAAGAAATTGCGGCCATGAATCTGCACGCAGCTAATTTGTGAGGAGAATTGTAAATGAAGCGACGAGCTAGGGCGCGGCAGAGAGAGCGAGCGCGGCGGCGAGCTATCGCCGGAGGCGTGTTAAGGGGATCCACGGGCTGGGTGCCCCGCTGCTCGACTATTATTCTGACTGCACGTGGACGAAGACGAAAACGCGCCGTCCGCGATAACACTCTCGGGACTGAGATGGCCAGAGACAGCCGGCCGCCTCCTTTTTGAGCTGACCGAGCCACACCATCTCTCAATCGGAGGGCTCGCCCTATCACGACTCGACCTATTCGACGACGCTGGTAGACTTGGCGTTGGCATGAGGGCGGGCGCGATGAAGACGGTTTTTCGCGGATTACCGCAAAATTAGAAAACGCCCGAAAGCGACGGGGCCTGGAAACCTGGAACTCAGAATGGCCTGGTCGGCAAGGGCCTTCCGAACGACGTAGGCCTGCCGTCGATCGACGGAGTTCCGGTTCCGACGAGCGGAGACGTTCCGGTTGTCGGGGTGCTCCCCAACGTCGAAACCGGCGCCGACGGGTTGGGGATCCCAACGAGAGGGGTCAACGTCATAAGGGGGGCAGACGGATTAGGGGTGAGAAGGCTAGGTAGGGGGCTGAGGCCTCCGACTCCCATTTCGGTAGAGCCCAGCGGAATTCCAACCCTGCCGACGGATGACACGGAACCGATCCCGGTCGGCGACGAGGCCATCGCCGCGGGCCCCGCCAAAGAGCTGCCAGCACTCGCGGCACAAGCGCCCGACGCGCTTCCGGCCATACCGCCGCCGTCAAAGAGCGGTGTTGCGGTGCTTGATGCTCCAGTCATCGAACTTCCCATATCGGAAGACGGCCCTGTCGGTGAAGCGCCTAGGCCGAAGGACGCCTGCGGCAATGAGCCTCCGATGCCGCCGCATGTCGAGACGGTGCTCGTTGAAGGAGCCATGGGCGACGTGCCGGATATCATCGGACTGACGCCTGGCGCTGCCAGTTCGGTAGCGCCCATGGGAATTCTACTTCGTGGGACCGGCAAACCTGGACCCACGCCAAGCGGAGATGTCATGCCAAGCGAGGGACCGGGGGAGATGCTCATCCCGCCAACTTGTGCATAGGCAGAGCCGCAGCCCAAGAGAACCGCTGCCGTAGTAGCCATCGCAAAGCGTGTCATCATAGGCTCGACCCTTTTTTTGCATCGCACTGCTGAGGTATCAAGCTGGATGGGGTACTGCTTTCTTGTCCTTGCTACCCCTTAGCCTCCATTGCCGTTATCGGAAGCACGCACGAAGCTGGATGTCGTGTCAAAGAAACACGGCAGGTTGCATGCGTTCCCAATGAACTGACCCCGCCACAGGGTTCGATCCGAAGCCCGATGGTGTGTCGCGGCCGGTGTTGTCGCAGCAATTCTCGCGGCCGCAATCCTGGCCCCGCGACCCGGACCACTGCTATCGCGCAGCAAACTGGTCCGGTCGCTCATCAACGCGACTACGGCTCAGGTGCGTTTCCATGTTTCGCACACCTGGCCGATGAATTTCGGGCAGCACTCAACAAATCACGACAATCCAAGGCGAGCTATTTCAGGCGCGAGCATTACTCTTGATGCAATCTCGCCGCCGATCGCTGCGAGGCATATCGGGCGATTGCACAATGAGTTCCTCGAAATTAACCGCTGCGCCAACCACGGCTTCCATAGACGAGGCGCCTGTCACGCCAGGCGCGCTCGAGCTCCCGCTGTTCGAGCCCTACGAGTCACCAGCTGGCGGCTGGGGTGCGCTGCAGGCTACGGCAAAGGCGCTGAGGGAACAGAGCGTTGTCCTGAAGGGTGGCAAGGCGCTGCTCTCGATGAACCAGCCTGACGGGTTCGACTGTCCTGGATGCGCGTGGCCGGACCCCAAGCACACGAGCTCCTTTGAGTTCTGCGAAAATGGCGCCAAGGCGGTGGCTTTCGAGCTGACGAGCCGCCGAGTCACCCGGGACTTCTTCGCCGCTCACACCGTTCGCGAACTCGAGCAACACAGTGACTATTGGCTCGAGGAGCAAGGGCGGCTCACCGAACCCATGCGCTACGATGCCGCTTCCGACCACTACGTGCCGATCGCGTGGGAGGAGGCCTTCGCTCTGATCGGACGCGAGCTTCGGGCGCTGGAGAGTCCGGATCATGCCGAATTCTACACCTCCGGACGCACGTCGAATGAGGCTGCCTTTCTGTACCAGCTCTTCGTGCGCCGGTTTGGAACGAACAACTTCCCCGACTGCTCGAATATGTGTCACGAGCCGACAAGTGTCGGTCTTCCCGAGAGCATCGGCATCGGCAAGGGGACCGTCATCCTGGATGACTTCTCGCATGCCGATGCAATTTTCGTGATCGGTCAAAATCCGGGCACGAACAGCCCGCGAATGATGACCGAGTTGCGCAATGCGTCGCGGCGCGGCGTGCCGATCGTGGTCCTGAATCCGCTTCGTGAGCGCGCGTTGGAACGTTTCGCGGCGGCCGCAAGATCCCATCGAGATGGTGACGCTGAGGTCGACGCGCATTATACGGCGCTCCGGACAGGCGGCGAGCCCATCCTCGACGTCGCATTTATCGAGCAGCACACGCATGGTTTCGGCGCATTTGCCGAAGATCTGCGCCGCACGAGGTGGGACGACATTCTGCGCGTATCCGGCTTGTCGCGTGAGCAGATTGGGCGTGTGGCGACGATCTACATGACGGCAAATGCGGTAATCGTCTGCTACGGAATGGGCATCACGCAGCATCGGCACGGCTCGGAGAACGTGCAGCAAGTCGCCAATCTTCTTCTTCTGCGCGGGAATTTCGGCAAGCCGGGCGCCGGCATATGTCCGGTGCGCGGGCACTCGAACGTGCAAGGCGACCGGACGAGTATCGCCACAAGACGGAACGGATGCGCTGGGTCTGGGATTTGAGCTTCATAGGCGGATCGTTTGCGGCAACATTCATCCAGGGTTTAACAGTCGGCGCGCTCGTCGAAGGCCTGCCGATGGCTAACGGTCAATACGGCGGTGGCGACTTCGGCTGGTTCAGCCCCTTCGCGGCACTCTGCGGTGTTGGACTGTGTCTCGGCTATGCGCTTCTTGGCGCCTGCTGGCTGGTTAAGAAATGTGAAGACGATGTCCGGATGACTGCTTACCGCCTCATACCTTATCTATCGGTCGGGCTGCTCGCATTTCTAATTGTGGTCTTTATCTATGCGCTGGCCGAAAATCTCCAGGTGATGGGTAGATGGATGGAGCGTCCATATTTGTTCGTCTTCCCGGTGATCGGCGGCCTGGCGGCAGTTGTGCTCGCGGTCAGTGTTCGGTACCGCCGGGATCAACTGCCCTTTCCTATGGTCGTATTGATCTTCTTGTCGGCCTTTGGCACCCTGGCCATCTCGTTCTGGCCTTACATGATCCCCTTCGTCCTCACCATCGACGAAGCGGCAGCGCCGCATTCCAGTCTTGCATTCATGTTCTGGGGAGAGGGCCTCTTCGTCTTTCCGCTCATGCTCCTCTACACGGTCATCAGCTACAGAGTCTTCAGAGGTAAAGTCGCATCCATGCCTGGGCACTATTAGATGCTTCGTCGGAGCCCCCGCACCAGCGTATTCCTTCTCTAGCCTTTGACGACCGCCCCGCTGTTATGTGACGCCCATGATCATCTGTTCCTGTAACGTGTTGAGCGATGACGACGTGCGCGGCGCGTTAGCGAATAACCGACAGCAACCGTGTACGCCCGGACAGGTTTACGCCTGTTTTGGCTGCAGCGCGCAATGTGGCCGCTGCGCTCGCACCATCAAGCGGATCGTGGACGACGCGCTCAGGGCTTGCTCTGCCAGCTGCACGGCGTGCCCCGTCTCCCCCGACCAATCTTGAGCCTGCATTTTTCTCACGCGGTCGCTCCCCGTCACAGCCTGGGAAGCGACCAGCGCGAAGGCGCATAAGGGCAGCCCTGCCGAGACAGCCACCTTGCTTGAGCAACGATCATGACGCGGGTTTGGCGTCACGGAAGGCAATCTCACCGCGACATTCAGGAGGCGCGGCTATGGATCGATCGATGATCGGGTAAATTCGGATTGCTGGAGCTGCACGGGTTGCCCCGGTTTGCCGTTCTCAAGCGTCATCACGGCCAGGTATCTGCGCTCGTTGAGGGCTGGTGTCGCCGGATCCACGATCTGGCGAATGGGCCCCACAGCGTTGACAATCTGCGCGCCGGCAGGGTTGGTCATGAATTGGGCGATCGGCTCGATCGCCCCGGTCCCGTCGGAGTTCGTGGTGAGCGCGAGCACGTAGCGCTTGGTCGGTTCAAGGCCGACGACCGCGGCTTGCAGCACTTGCGTCAGCCCCTGGTCGAACAACGAAACCGTCGTGGGGTTTTTGCTGCCTGGCCCAGTCAGTGCGAAGTGCACCGCGGAACCAGCGAGACCAAGCGGTTGCAAGCTTTCCGTTCCGGCCACCGCCGTCGGTGCCGCTTCCGGGACATAGACCAGCGCCTGCGGAGCCTGGCCGTTCGGGATCGTCGCAATGACGCGGTTCGTCGTTGTATCGATGGCGGTCACCGCGTCGCCGTTCTCGATCCCGACATAGACGCGGCTGCCATCCCCGGAAGGCCAGATCCCATGTGGCAGGTCGCCGACCGAAATGGTCGCGACTTGCTCGAAATCCGTGGTCCGAAACGCCTTCACCTGATTCAATCCGCCGATCGTGACATAGGCGAACCGGCCACGCGGGGTTTGCACCAGATTGACGTGGTTGGTGATCGGTCCTGTATCGATGACACGAAGGACCTGGAACGGCGGTTTGGCCGCGAACACCATCACCTTGCCGACATCCTTCAGGGTCATCCAGACCTGCTCGCCATCGGGGGTCGCGGCGATGTTGGGGCAGAAAGGCGATACCTGCTTCACGCGTCCGATGATCTCGTGAGTTTGCGTGCTGACGACGACGGTCTCCGGGGTAAAGCTGGAGCACACGTACCCGTAGCGGCCGTCGGGAGAGAAGATCGTCATGCCCGGCCCGTTCGGAACGGTGATGCGCGCTTTCTCGCCGTAGGTCTTGCCGTCGAGCACGGCGATATAGTCCTCGCCGCGGACCGCAACCCAGATCTCGCTGCCGTCTTGGGTAAAGAAGGCCTCGTGCGGCGAGCGTCCGACATAAGTCGTGTGCTTAATGTGATTGGTCGCGGTATCGACGAAAGTCACCGAATTCGAGGCGATCGAGACCACTGCAAGCGTCTTGCGATCCGGCGAGAAGCCAAGCCCATGGACGAGAACCTGGCCCTTGTAGAGGGGCGACAGGTTCATCGGCTGAGGATCGCCGAGGCGGATGACGCCGAGATTCGTGTTGCTCGATGGGTCGATCACCGAGATGGTGTTCGAGAACTGCTCCGCGGCGTAAACCCGGTCTCGCCCGCTGACGGGAAAATCCGGCGCGCCAGCTGCAAACGGCGCCTGCCCGGCGAAGACCGGACCGTTGACAAGCAGGAGTGCGGTCGAGAGAAGTAAGCGGCTGCCGTTCATTGGTCTTTCCTCATTTGTCAGCGATCCGATTGCGGGGAGGGAGGATGTTCGTCCAGCGGCATCTCGAGAAGGCTGCGCATGTAGGCGATCTCTTGCCCCTGCTCGACGATGATCGATTGCGCCAAGCGCCTGAGCCTTTCATCGTGGCCGTATTTCAACTGCACGAGAGCCATATCGATCGCGCCCTGGTGATGCGGGATCATCATCCGCATGAAGTCGCGATCGGTATTGCTGCTCGGCGCGATCTCCATCCCCTCATGCATGCGCGCATTCACGGTCGCCATCTCCGAATAGAAGGTAGCTTCGGAGGCGTCGGATTCATTGCTGCAGAAGGGAATGTCGACCGTGTGGCTGTGAGCTGCCACCAAAAAACCGGAGGTGACCCCCGGAAATTCGATTGGCAGCGCGAGCGCCGCGAGAGCAATGCCTGCCAGGGCGCAGGCGCCCACGGCGGCAATCAGCTTGGCACGATTGTTCATGTCAGCCCACCGGATAGGCCGCGCGACGCGATCGCGAGCATGTAGGCGCGCACACTAGTGCAGGGAACTTCGGCTAGCTGTGGCGGCGTTGCTGTGGTTGTTCTATCTTGCGCAGATCGTTCGACGATCCGCGACCGAGCGGACCAGACGGTCAGGCCATCGCTGCTTTGAAATTGGCGAGCGCCTTGTCCCGGTTCACGACATTCCACCAGTTCTTGAGATATTCTGCACGGCGGTTCTGGTGTTTCAGGTAGTATGCGTGCTCCCACCCGTCGACGCCGACAATGGGGCGTGCGCCGAGTTCGAGCGGTGTTTACTGATTGCCCGTGCTGATGATGTCGAGCTTTCTGTCCCGGTTCACCACGAGCCATGCCCAGCCCGCGCCGAACCGAGCGAGACCGGCAGCGGTGAGCTTTTCGGTCAAGCGGGCATAGCCGCCGAACGCGATCCTCGCGTGCGGATCGCTCGACCCGAGCGCTCGGCGCAGTCAATCGCAGGGCTGAAGCCACACTTGTCGGAGCTTGCTACGCTTGAACTGTTGTTGCTCAGAACCGAATCAAAACAAACCGCGTCGATGCACGGGGGTCGTGCCGATGCAATCGATCAATCTCAGAAAGGACAGCCTCAAAAGGAAAGAGCCCGGACGCCGGGCTCTTTCCAGGTCATCTGGCTTTGAAGTTGAATGCTCTCAGCAATAGGGAGCCGTTTGCGCACCCGAAGTATCGTACTGCGGTATACAATTCGGGTCATGCCGTTGTGCAAACGATGACGTCGCGGCGGTCAGCACCAGGGCCGCTCCCAATCCGAGGGCACCTAGATATTTTATGACACGTGTCTTCATGGTCATTCTCCGTTTAGGTGTGTGAGCAGGACTGAGCTCGGCCTAGCCGCAGCCCCATCCCGAGGTTCGGCCGTATCCCAGATCCTCCTGGCAATTGCCTGCCACCTGCCAGTCATGGTGCGGGCTGGCAGAGGCCGGAACGCTGGCCAAAGCGGCAATCGCCAAAGCAAATGCCAACGCGATCTTGGTGGTCATGGTCGCTCTCCGTTTTGCTAGGGAACGTCCCCGGGTCGTGAACGGCGGAACGTCCGCCCAAGTCACAAATAATTTCCAAAACTCAGATTGTTTGACCATTTATGCGGCGCCTTGCTCGAAATTGCCGAGAACGCGACAGGGCCCGTTACGGCGCCCCTCCCCGACGTAGGCGAGAGGGAAGAAGATTCACGCAAGATCGCCCTGACCACAGCAATTTCGATGAAGCCGTCAGGATCCGGATGAATATCTCCCGGCGCAGGGGACCCGACGGCCCTCATCATCCGGACCTGCAGCGCACAACCCGCCCCCGAGGGGCGGAGTGAGCGCTGCGCTGTCGGAGCCAGGCCGGCCGATGCGTGGACTGGCGCAAGACGGAGCCAATGGCGGCAATGGAGGGAAAGCTATCTGTGGCGGAATCGCTACATTCGGTTTCAACGAGCTGAACTCTCGGCGGATGGTTCAGTTCTCCAAACGCCTCAGCAGCAACACCTAACCCCCCATCCGCCTAAGTCGACGGAGGGATATCGGACGCAGCTGCAGATGCCTTGTCGCAGAAGACTGGGTTGGAAAGGAGACCAACGAAATGAACTCGACCGATGCGATGGCGCCGCGAAAAGCGCGCCGGGCGACGATCGATCGGCGAAACATATCTTTACTGCATACTGATCAATCACCATCGCGATCAATCGCAGGGGCTGCGGCTCGCAGTCCGGACGTTCGGCGACCAACGCACTCCTTGTATTTGCGGTGACGTGTGGGCCCACGCACCGAGAATGATTCATTGATAGGAGAATGCGATGTCAGTTACCCGACCACCTTTGCCGCCGTTCACCTTCGAGACCGCCGTGCAGAAAGCCAGGAGCGCCGAAGACGCATGGAACACGTGCAATCCGGAACGTGTCTCTCTTGCCTATGCGGTGGACAGCTACTGGCGGAACCGCGCCGAATTCATCCAGGGACGCACGGCGATCGTCGAATTTCTAACGCGCAAGTGGGTCAAGGAACTAGATTATCGCCTCATCAAGGAACTGTGGACCTGGGAGCAGAACCGGATCGCGGTGCGTTTTGCCTACGAATGGCACGACGACTCCAACCATTGGTTTCGCTCCTACGGCAATGAGAATTGGGAATTCGACCAGAATGGCTTGATGCGCCGGCGCTATGCTTCCATCAACGATCTGCCGATCCAACAATCAGAACGCAAGTTCCGCTGGGATCGAACCGCCGCCAGGCCGGCCGATCATCCCGGACTGACCGAGCTTGGCCTGTGATCGTGAGCATATGAAACGGGATCAAGGTGTAGTGGCGCTCCGCTCTTTATAGAACATTGGTCGAGTCATGGGCATCGTTCGGTTTGCGCTGAGATTTCCCCATACCTTCTATGTGTTGGCCGCCCTGATTCTGTTTCTCGGCGTCGCGGCGATTCGCACCATGCCGACCGACATCTTCCCGCAAATCAACATTCCGGTCGTGACTGTGATCTGGCAGTACACCGGCCTCAGCACGCCGGAGATGGAGGAGCGCGTTACCACATACAGCCAATACTCTATGAGCTCCAACGTGACCGGCATCAAGAACATCGAGGCGCAGAGCCTTAACGGCATATCCGTTCAAAAGGTCTACTTTCAGCCGGACGTCAATCTCGACCTCGCGATCGCGCAGATCGTCGCCGCAACGAATGCCATTCGCGCGCTCATGCCTGTCGGGATCCAGCCGCCGATTGTCGTGCAATATAATGCTTCGAGCGTTCCGGTCCTGCAGCTCAGCTTGACATCCGACAATCTCAACGAGCAGCAGCTCTACGATTATGGAATCTATCGCCTGCGCCAACAGCTCGCTCCGGTCCCCGGCGTCACGTTCCCGACGCCCGACGGCGGGAAATACCGGCAGATCATGGTCGATATCGACCCAACAAAGCTGCAGGCCAAGGGCCTGACGCCGACGGACATCGTGAACGCAGTCAATGCACAGAACCTGACGCTGCCTTCAGGCCTCGCCAAGATTGGCGACACTCAATACACCGTTCGCACCAATGCAATGCCCACGACCATCGATGACCTCAACAACATCCCCATCAAGTTCGCGAATGAGGCAACGGTCTTCCTGAAGGACGTCGGCCAGGTGCACGATGGCTCTGCCGTGCAGCAGAACATCGTCCGAGAAAACGGCCGGCGCTCTGTATTGCTGAGCGTCATCAAGAATGGGAGTGCTTCGACCCTCGCGGTCGTGAACGGGGTTCGGGATGTCTTGCGTGTCGCGCGTGCGTCGGCGCCGCCGGGGCTCAACATCAATGAGCTGTTTGATCAATCGAAGCTGGTCACGTCATCGATTGCGAGCGTGATCCGAGAGGGCACTATCGCAGCC
>Ga0208989_10000770_pt1 | contig 9939 bp, 7 predicted proteins | sample MedBloCAOM3_M1_FD_187852 | JGI IMG/M metagenome (GOLD analysis project Ga0208989, IMG submission 187852) | Forest soil microbial communities from El Dorado National Forest, California, USA - Mediterranean Blodgett CA OM3_M1 (SPAdes) (version 2) | ecosystem: Environmental > Terrestrial > Soil >...
GGTGATCGAAGATCATTTCGTGCATGGACGCCCATCTTGGGAGCGGGTCGGCGCACAGTTCACATCCGACGTTCTCCCGTACGAGAAGATGAAACTCCGCCTGTTGAACGCGAGTCATCAAGCGATTTGTTATGTTGGCATGCTGCAGGGTTACGAGTTCGCCCACGAAGCGATGGCTGATCAGCGAATCACCAAGCTTATGCGCAACATGATGGATATCGAAGTGACTCCGATATTGCCGGAAGTCCCGGGAATCGATCTTGGTGAGTATAAAAACACGCTGATCGAACGATTCGCTAATCCGGCAATCCGCGACCAGTTGGGCCGTCTCGGCACGGAAGGATCGGCTCGGATCCCGAAATTCGTTTTGCCCTCGATAATTGATCAACTGCAACGGGGTGGTCCGATCAAGTTACTCACTCTAACCGTTGCGAGCTGGTTCCGCTATCTCTCCGGAAAAGACGAAGCCGGGAACCCGATGCCGATGAATGATCCGATGTTGGATCAACTGCGGGAGGCGGCCAACGCGGGCGGCAAAGACCCTCGGCGGCTATTGGCGATGAGGCAGCTATTCAGCGAGGAGCTCGCCGGCAATCAACGATTCGTGAAGCAGCTTGAGGAAGCGCTGACCAGCTTCTACGACAAGGGAACAGCGGCGACGTTGGAGGAGTATGTGGGGTGAGCGGTAGAAGACGGAACACGGAATACGGAACACGCGTCGATTACCCACAGACAGGTTCTAAAAAATTGACTTCTGGTCCGTTGCGTTTGGCTGAACCCTAAGCTATGCGCTGCTGTGTTCGAGCAGCCAAAGCGAGCGCTTGTTGTTGAGGACGAAGCGAAAACTGCGGCCTTCCTGCGTGACGGATTGCAGGATCACGGCTGGTCGGTTGAGGTAGCCAAGGACGGCTCAGATGGTTTGCGGCTGGCGCTCAAAAATGACTACGATCTAATGCTGCTCGATGTCATGCTTCCAAGTCTGGATGGTTGGACAATCCTCCGCAGTCTTCGAGCCGAAGGTCGCCAGCCAGCCGTGATCTTTTTGTCCGCCCGGGATGAAGTAAGCGATCGTATCAAAGGACTCGATCTCGGTGCTGACGATTACCTGGTTAAGCCTTTCGCCTTTTCTGAGCTACTCGCCCGCATCCGCTCGGTTCTGCGACGCGGCCCGGATCGCCTGCCGAGCAACATCAGAGTCGCGGAACTTGAAATTAACTTGGTGACACATCTCGTCACTCGTGGGCCCAAGCAGTTGGAACTCACCCAAAAGGAATTCGCGCTCCTGTTACTTTTAGCTCGCAACACAGGTGAAATCCTTGGCCGCAAATTCATTGCTAAGGAGATTTGGAACATGGATGGCGAAGGAGATTCAAATATTGTCGACGTCGCAATTCGCCGCCTGCGTCGGAAGGTCGATTATCCCTTTCCTAAGCCGTTGATTCACTCGGTATACGGTGCGGGTTATGTCCTCGAGCAGCGCTGAATCTTATCGATCTTGGTCAATCGTCGCTCGACTGGCACTGCTGTACACCGTTTTGTCGACGGTTGTACTCTGCGCCGCCGGCTTCTTCTTATATTGGACTCTCGTCCAGAGCTTGCGCTCGGAAGAGCAAAGTACTTTGGCCGACAAGATCGCGGTGCTTCGCCAGATCCTGCGAGAACGCCCAGAGGATCGCAATGCCCTGGAGGAAGAAATCGAATGGGAAAGCGCGGCACGCCAGCAAGCCGTGTACTATGCCCGTCTGATCCTCCGCGGAAGAACAATTGTCGAGTCACCCGGTTTTCGCTCCCTGCTACCCTCCAATGCTGTTTTTCCACCAGCGGGATCCTTGGATCAATCGATTGGCAAGATTAGCGAGTTCCAAACCTCGCAGGGCGCTACATTTCTCTTAACTGCAGCTTACGTAAACGGGGCACCACCAAACGAGAAATACCGTTACGAAATCGCGCTCGATGTTTCGAATGAACAGAGGCTCCTCGCTGATTATAAAGGAAAACTCTTCATCGCTTTAGCTCTGGCCACCGCGATCTCGGCACTACTGAGCACTTGGATCGCACATCGTGGCGTTCGGCCAATCCGAGACATTACTTCAGCCGCCCAGGCGATTACCGCGAGTGCTTTAAACGAGCGAATCAGTACACAGACTTGGCCCCGTGAACTGGCAACTCTAGCGGCGGAGTTTGATCGAATGCTCGAACGATTGGAAGACTCGTTTGAACGCCTATCTCGATTCTCCTCTAACATTGCGCATGAGCTCCGCACGCCGATAAGTAACCTGATGGGTGGAACGGAGGTGGCTCTCGGACGCTCCTTGACGGCCCAACAATATCGAGAGGTTCTCGCATCCAGTCTGGAAGAATATCAGCGCCTCTCTCACCTCATCGATAGTCTGCTTTTTCTGGCACGAGCTGAGACCGCGAACATCGAAATCCATCAATCAAATTTCGCCGTGGAAGAGTCGATATCTGCGGTAATGGAATTTTATGAACCGCTGGCGAAAGAATCGCAGATCGAGCTTGCAAGTACAGGTAAAGCCAGGGTTCGCGGCGACGAACCGCTCTTTCGTAGGGCTATTAGCAATCTCCTTTCTAACGCACTGCGCCATGTGTCACCTGGGGGTACGGTGGCGATCGAAGCGAGAAGCGAGCCGGCCGAGGTAATCGTTGCAGTGAAAGACGACGGTAGTGGCGTGGCGCCAAACGATTTGCCCAAGCTATTTGACCGATTCTATCGCGGACAAAATTCGCGCAACGGCGTGGGCCTGGGCTTGTCGATTGTGAAAAGTATTATGAGCCTGCATCACGGAACGGTCGAAGTCACCAGTGAGCTCGAAAAAGGTACGGCGGTTATTCTTCGGTTTCCGGTTCAGTCGAATGAACCGAATCTGAGCGTTGGAAAACAACCCGCTGACGCCGGAGGGGAGGTGCTCGCGCCTCCCGGGAACGGTCCATGACTCAATAGCATTCGGAGTTCCGTTACCTCGACTCCTCGACGGCGCATCCGGCTTTAACCGCCGTAGCTCAACATAGCCGACGAGAAAGTACATTTTCTTGCGCCAAACGATAGCCATAACTCTCTTATTTTATGTTTCTATAAATAACATACTGTGGCTGTTTGGGTTTCGTCCAAACCAAAAAGTGACGATCCAGCCATGGTCTCGTTCGAATGTTACTGAAAATTCACAATAACCAGCCGGAATTCCTTTACCCCATGGATTTGGTTACGAAGGCGGCCGCTCTGCCTTTTGAGCTACTCAATCGTTCTTAGTTTGGCGTTGGAGTTAACCGCTCGAAAGGCACGCGTTTCGCCATCATGGAAGAATTATATGTTCATGCCCAAAAAGAAACCCCTGCTCCGCCTGGCTTGGTCCAGCGCGGTTGCTCTCTCTTCGCTGGCGGCTCTCTCGCCGGCGATTGCCGATCACGGGACTTTTCTCCCCTCAGGATTGACCATCACCCCCACCGCTGCTCCCAAATCAACCTATGACGCGTTAAATCCCGAACTACCAGAATTTCCGAATTTCATCGCGGGAGGCGCTCTCAGCCTGGCCAAGAGTCCGGATGGAAAAATCTTGCTCCGTGTTGACCGGCGGTCACAACAACTTGACCGACACCAAAAACAATTCGTTTAACAATGAATACATCTTTGTCTTCGATATCAGCGGAGGCGAACCGGTTAAGAAACAGGTCCTCCAGGTTCCGAACGCTTTTGTTGGAATCACGTTTGATCCGACTGGGCAGACCTTCTACGTCGCAGGCGGTGGCGACGACAATATCCACACGTTTACGATTCAAAACGGCCAATGGGCTGAGTCGGGTACCCCTATCAAACTCGGTCATAGCTTTGCTGTCGCGCTCTTTCCTGGTGATTTGCCGGGTGTCACCGGTGGAATCGATATTACCCAAGACGGGAAGACGCTGGTCGTTACCAACTACAGCAATGAGTCGATCTCGTTCATCGACGTGGCTACCCGCAAAGTTGTGAAGGAACTCGATCTCCGTCCGGGTAAGAATAATTCGGCGAACTCTGGCAAACCTGGCGGCGAATATCCGTTCTGGGTTACGGTGAAAGGAAACAATACCGCCTATATCTCCAGCGCGCGCGATCGCGAGGTGGTGGTGGTCGATTTCGCAACCGTGACGGCCGCGAAGATTGTCACTCGTATCGAAGTTGCCGGCAACCCCCTTAAGACGATCCTGGATAAGACCCAGAGCTATCTCTACGTCACCGAAGATAAGAGCGACCTGGTCGATATCATCATCACAAGTAACAATGAATTGTTCCAGAGCGTTATCGCCAGTGCGCCGGACAAAATCGAGTATGACAAAGTCCTGACCTACCGCGGGAGCGCTCCCAACAGTGCAGCGTTATCAGCGGATGGCAGCACCCTTTATGTCACGCTGGGCGGCACCAACGCGATCTCGGTCATTACCGGAATTCCCTTTCACCCGGAAGTAATAGGTTTGATTCCTGCTGGCTTCCAACCGAACGCCATTACACTGAGCAACGATGGAAAGTATGCTTACGTGGCCGACGGCAAAGGGGTAACTGGCCCGAATCCGGGTTTAACCTACTTCAACCAGAAGGATCCCAACCAATATGTCGAGGAGCTACAGAAATCGTATCTGCAGAGTTTCCCAGTACCGAGCGAACAGGAGCTTATTGGTCTCACCAAGCAAGTCGCAGAAAACAATGGGTTCACCGCTAAACTGAACCGGACAGAATCGAATTTAATTGAGGAGCTGCAACATCGCATCAAACACGTGATTTACCTCGTTAAGGAAAACCGGACGTACGATCAGATGCTCGGTGACTTGGACCGGGGTAATGGCGATCCTGATTTGGTGGATTTCGGGCAAACGATCACCCCAAACTATCACGCGATCGCAGAGCAATTTGTCGATCTGGATAACTTCTATAACACGGGCGATGTCAGCGGCGATGGCCACATCTGGAGCTTTGGTGGACGCGAGAACGATCTCTCAGCGATCAGCATCCCGCAAAACTACTCCGGTCGGGGTCCAGCCTACGACTCGGAAGGTCAAAACCGTGACATTAATGTGGGTCTGCCCGATCAACCATCACGTTTGAAATGGGTTCCGGTCGGCCCGACCGATCCCGACGTTCTGCCGGGGACAGCTGACGCGGGAGCAGTCGATGGGCCCGGCGATGATGATATTCAGAAAGGCTACATTTGGGATTCGGTCACCCGGGCAGGTAAGACCTTCCGAAATTATGGCTATCATTGCGATCAAACGGAGTATTTCTTGCCTAACGGTCAGGCAACGCCGCTTGAGCGGGATCCATTCTCGAAGAAGCTTCGAGTTGGCTTTCCGTCTCGGGTCGCGCTCCTCAACGACACTGATCCCTATTTTCGTAGCTTTGACACCCGCTTCCCCGACTTCTGGCGCGAGAAAGAATGGGAGCGTGAATTTGATAGTTACGTCAAAAAAGGCAATCTCCCGGCACTCTCGATGGTCCGCCTGATGGAAGATCACATGGGCTCATTCAGTTCAGCGATTGACGGCGTGAACACTCCGGAGATCCAGCAAGCTGACAACGATTATGCGGTGGCAAAGTTAATCGAAAAAGTGGCGAATAGTCCGTACAAGTCCGATACATTGATCTTCATTCTGGAAGACGACTCCCAGGACGGTGCAGACCACGTCGATTCGCATCGGTCGACCTGTTATGTCATTGGACCGTATGTCAAGCACGGCGCAGTGGTATCCGAGAAATACACCACGGTGAACCTGCTTAGAACGATTGAAGATATCCTCAACGTCGACCATGTGGATGTGCTTACAGCTTCAGAAAAGCCGATGACCAAAGTCTTCGACCTCAACCAACGGGAATGGACTTTCGACGCCGTGCCGTCGATATACCTGTACAACACGCAACTGCCATTGCCGCCACGGTTCGCAAAGAATAAAACGATTCCGAAGCCGACCCATGATGCGGCTTGTTGGGCGGACAAGACCAAGGGCCTCGATTTTACACACGAGGACAATGTCAATCCCGACAAATTTAATCGAATCATCTGGGAAGGTCTTCACGGCGATAAGCCATATCCGACCGTCCGCAGCCGCCTCGACCTGCGTCGCAACCGTTCCTTACTCCTGAAAAAGGCTGATGTAGCCTCTAAGTAGAGGATGAACGGACGCGACTAAGCGCGTCCCGATCGCACTCAAATGAGGAGAGTCCCCTCAAAAGGGACGCTCTTGCATTTTCCCGTCTTTTTTGGCTTAAAGACCCTGCACGAGTTGGTAATTGCCTTTCCCTTGAGACTTTAATAGCCTCGCCAGCGACCTACGCCCATGAACGAGATCTTTATTCTAGTGGTTGCTGTCTGCGGCTTTAGCGGTGTTATCCAGGCAGCCATCCTAGCCCATCGCCATCTGCTGCCATGTCGGCTGCTGCAAGGAGTAGAATGGAAAAGCACAAGCCGAAAAAAGGTTTGCCTAGAGCGATGGCAAGCCAGCATCCTCCGGTTGGGGGTAGAACAAGCCCGGCTCCCACATATTGAGCCGCTGCCTGGCTGGAATAGAACGCAGTAAGAAAGGCCCCGCTCAACCAATAGAGTCTCCCCCCTCTCGCCAATGGAACCAGGTAGGTGAACTAACAAAGTAACAACGAAAAACGAAAAAACGATAATGAATCAGGAAAGTAGAAAAACAGGATTGACGGCAAGTGGTTTAGGAAAGGTCGTGCTGCTCGGCTCGGCTGTACTCTCACTTGGTTTCGCAGGTTGTTGCCAAGAAACAAAACCGACACCAGCGCCGGCACCGGCACCGGAAGGAAAAGAGGTCGTAACGCCGCACCACCACCATCACCACGAATAAATCCAGCCAGAACGGGCTAGGAATAACCTGAGAAGCGCGCTCGGCATTATCGTCCGAGCGTGGCAAAAGGCGCGTGAATTGAAGTCGACGCGCCTTTTGCGTCTAAGGGATTGCCTTTCCTTACAGAGCTGATTAGCCTCCCCTGCAATCTACCCATGAAAAAGTTGATCCTTCTGTTGGTAATTGCCTTCAGCTGCAGCGCTGTAATCCAAGCAGCCGATCCGAATCCATCGCCTTCACCTAAATCTTCGGCTACTTCGAAGAGTAAGTCGAAAAAGCACAAACCGAAGAAGTCCTCGGCCGGTGCGGCAAAAGCGATGTCGAGCATGCACCCGGCGGGCAATGTGACTCCGGAGCAGTGAGATCTGCCCGGCTGGAGTAAAGTGCTAACAAAAAAGGCGCGCGAATTTAATTCTGCGCGCCTTGTCCTTTATTTCTATTAAGGGCATTCTGAATATCAGTCAGCGTCGTTTTGTCGACCGCACTGAGGAAATTTTCTTGTTCAAGGGTAAGCAATGCGTCGCGACCCTTCTGCAGGACGATCTGGCTCTCCGCCTGGGAATGTAAAGTCACGCCTAAAAGATAGGAAGCGCGAGCAAACTGGCCGATCCATTCCCGCCGCGGCGACTTTTTGTTCACCAGGGGTTCAAGTAAATTGGACGCTGCCCTGAATCGTCCAATCGCTTTTTCTTCATCCCCATTAGCTTCCGCAGCTTGGCCAATTCGAATATCACAGATAGCCAGGTCCTGGATAAAAGAAACCGAGGAGGGATCTTGCCTTGAGAGGTTAATAAGTGCTTCCTCGGCGACTTCTTCCAGTCTGGTGGCTTCGGCCCAACGCTTCTGGGACGCAGCGAGAACTCCTAGATTCCGCTGGGTAAGTGCGGTCAGATATTGCCAAAACAAGTTATTGGGATCCTTTTTGGTCAGTGTTCCGAAAATGGAGAGTGCTTCGTTCAGATTGGTCAAGCCAGACTCAAATTCGTTATCGAGTCTCTCAGCGTCCCCCAGTTCCTTTAGTGCACCACCCAGATCGCCCTTTAAAAGGAGATTCTCCGGGTTTTCTGTTGCCAGCGCGCGAAAGCGAGCCACTGCCAATCGAAACTTTTCCAGCGCGCCGATCGCGTCACTCTTGAGCAGCAAAATATCTCCAATCTCCTCATCTGCGATGGCGAGATAGCGTCGAGTCAGACCAATTCGACGGATCATCTGCCGCCAATTTTTCTCGAATTCGTGTACAACTCTGATAGCTAGCCAGTGCGGCCGTGAGATCACCTTGGTCGGCTAGAATTCTCCCAATATTTTGATGACTGGCTGCCAATCCCTGTTGCCAATCAGCGTTTTTGGGATCCCGATCCACTAGGCTCTCTCGGATAGCGAGAGCTGCCCGTTGTTTCTCCAACGCCGTCGTTTCGTCTCCTTCATCAACCCGCACATAGCCAACTTTCTCCAAGCTTACCGCCAAATCTCTTTGACGATCTGAGTCGTCAGGTTGCGCCTTCGCCAGCCTCTCGCGAATGGCAAGTGAATCCTCATAATCTCGCAACGCTTCGGATGAATTGTTTAGTTCCGATAAGACGTCTCCAGCGAGAAGTAGCGCATAGGACAAATCATTCTGCCAAGCGGCCGGCGCGCTCCCCGCGTCCATGATCGATCGGTCAACGGTAATCGCTTCCCGCAAGTTCTGCAGCGCCTTGGCTTCATCGCCCATATTGTGGGCCGCTTTCCCTACGTCCCTCAACGCGGTTGAAAGATCATGGCGAAAACTCTTGATTCTCGGGCTTAGTTTTTACGACTCCTCTGCGGATTGCTAACGCTTGCTCATAATTGGCCAATTCACTCGCAAAGTTGCCCCGGGCATGCCGGTTGCCCGCGATTTTAGAGAGGGCCGTGCCAACATCTCGTTGTGATTCCGTGCTTTGGGAGTTTTGCTGAAACAAATCTTGCCTGATCGAGAGTGATTCTTGATAACATTTCAGCGCAGCGTCCAGGTCGCCTTGATCGGTGAACACGTCACCCTGATTTATTAAAGCCGTGCTCCACTGCTTGAGCGCCTCCGGACTTCTCTCCCGGTCGGCAAAGTTTTGATAATATGCGCGGGCCCGATTACTGATTTCGGCCAACAGATCGAGCTTCCCGATCGGCTTCAGTTTGTCATGGAGGTCTCCCACGAGAAAGTTAATCAACTTTTCGGCTTCCGAGCGCGCGAGCTTAGCCCGTTGGGCGGCTTGATTCGCCTCTCTCCTAGCCGATTGAGCCCGCGAGTATTGCACAAAACTTGTGATGGCGAGCGCCAGCGCAACAACGGCAACTACGCTTACTCCGGCGATCATTCGTTGCAAATTACGACGCTTCTTTTCCGAAGCGGATCGAGCCACTCCCACCGAAGCGGCTACAAATTCCCGCTCGGCGTCGTCGAGAAAGTCGCGCTCCGCCAAGTCCTGGGCTTTCGCCAGCGGCAATGCGCCGGCATAAAGATAATCGTCGTTGCGCCCGCTCTGCCGCCAACGGAGGGCATCGGCGCTTACTTGGGCCCGCGTGCGCAAATTTTCCAAATTGGTCAACAACCATTGATGCAAGCGCTCCCACCGTGTGAGCAGTGCTTCATGGGTTACACTCACTACAACGCGACCCGCCAGATTCCGATCGACCACAAACAGGCGCGCTGCGGGCGCCAAAAACGCATCCATGAAAGCTTTCGTCGCCGGGACCCGGCCGAGCTCATCTCGATCGGCCCAGCGACGGGTGAACGTTTCGTTATCGTCCGCGGTTGTCACCGCTCGCATGACCCGGTCGAACTCGTCCTGTTCGACCGGCTGCAAACGGCCAAAGGTTTCCTCCGCGCGATTGGCAAGGGCGCCTTCCACTCCGCCGATCGCATCGTAATCGGCATGGATGAGCAATCCGTCGCCCCGTTTCGCCTGGACTTGGTACAAAGCTTCCAAGCAAAATTGCAAAAGCGGCAGCGCTTCCGGATTACGAGTGGCAGCATCACGCAGCCGTTCGTCCAGGAATTGTTTGGTTTCGGGATGAATCTCAAACTGCAAACCAGCCGCGACCGCTGGCTCGCGAATCATCTGCCCGATCTCCAACGGA
>Ga0208989_10000773_pt1 | contig 9925 bp, 9 predicted proteins | sample MedBloCAOM3_M1_FD_187852 | JGI IMG/M metagenome (GOLD analysis project Ga0208989, IMG submission 187852) | Forest soil microbial communities from El Dorado National Forest, California, USA - Mediterranean Blodgett CA OM3_M1 (SPAdes) (version 2) | ecosystem: Environmental > Terrestrial > Soil >...
GATTGGTGCCCATGATGGTGCCGCCGGTGTTGTGCGTGCTCTGATACGGGACCACGGTCCAGGGGTCGGTGCGCGCCGTCGCCGAATTGAGATGGGTCGGGTTCATCGACTTGGCGATGTCGTTGACGACCTTGGCGGCGTGCTGGCCCATCTTGTGCTCGTTCGCCTTGTAGTCGAAGGTCATGCGCATCAAGGGCTGGCCGAAGGCATTGCGATAGGTCGGGTCGAGGTCATAGTAGTTGTAGCGGTTCGCCATGACGCTGCCGCTGGCGGAGATGTTCATCGCGGTCTGGTACCATTTGGCGGTCGCGGCCTTCCATTCCTTGCCCCAGTCCGCCGTGCCGCGCGGCACCGGGCGGTAGCCGATCGGCAGCACGGTGTTGAAGCCGCCCGCCACGTTGTAGCCGCCCACGAAGCCGAGCGGGCCGCGGTCGAAATTCCAGTTGATGTTGAAATCGTCGATGGTGTCGTTCGATCCGCCGGCATTCATGAACGGATTGAAGCGCCGGCCTTGGAAGAACAGCGTCGCGCCGGCGCCGGTCTGATAGCAGTAGTTCTTGCCGACGACGCCCTTCTGGGCGACCGGATCATAGGGCTCGCCGATTCCGGACAGCAGCATGAGGTGGACGTTGTTGATCGCATAGGCGCACAAGAGCACCATGCCGGCGGGCTGCTCGAATTCCTCGCCGTTGAGCACGTTGGTGTAGGTGACGCCGGTGACGCGCTTGCCGTCCGAATCCTTGAGCACCTTGGTGACCCAGGAATGGGTGCGCAGCTCGAAATTGGGGTTGCGCATCGCGATCGGGATCACGGTGAGGTGCGGCGAGCCTTTGGCGTTCGCCTCGCAGCCGAAGCGCTGGCAATAGCCGCAATACTGGCAGGCGCCGAATTTCGAGCCGTCCGGGTTGGTATAGGCGCGCGACGCGTTGGCGGACGGCCGCGGGAAGGGATGATAGCCGTTGTTGCGGGCCGCCTCGTTGAACATCTGGCTCGCCAGGATCGGGGTGAGCGGCGGCAGCGGATAGTCGCGCGCGCGCGGCGCCTCGAACGGGTTGCCGCCCGGCTGGATCTCGCCGCGCAGGTTGCCGGCCTTGCCGGAGATCGCCGCCGTGTATTCGAACTTGTCGTAGTAAGGCTCGAGCTCCGCATAGGTGATGCCCCAGTCCTGGATCGTCATGTCGTCCGGGATGAAGGCCTTGCCGTAGCGCTCCTCGTACATCGAGCGCACCTTGAACTCCATGTCGGTCCACCGCCAGGTGTGGCCGCTCCAATGCACCGCCGACCCGCCCACCACCTCGCCCGGCAGGAAGGAGCCGAGCCGCCGCATCGGCAGCGCCTCCTGCTTGGGCTCGTTGCGCACCGTGATGGTGTCGCGCGCGGTGTTCTGCATGAGATCGTGGCGCACCACGTAGCGCAGCTCGTCGCGGATGTTGGGGAGCGAATAGTCGTTGGCGGGCGACCGCATGGCGCCGCGCTCGAGCGCCACCACCTTGAGGCCGGCCTCGGTGAGCTCCTTGGCGAGGATTCCGCCGGTCCAGCCCAATCCGACGATGACGGCGTCGACTTCCTTGAGTTTCGTTGCCATGGCGTGCGCCCCTCAGCTCATGTCCGCGATGCCGACCGGATCGGTCGGGAATTCCTTGTCGCGATATTTCTCGATGTTGTCGCGATGCACCGCGATCGCGCCCGGGAATCCGAGCATCCGCCAGCCCGCCTTGTTGCGGTTTCCCCCGTAGATCGGATCGGAGAACATGCCTTCCATCACGGTCTGGTAGGCCATCGACCAGAACACCCGCGCCGGCAGGCCGCTCTCGAAATTCACCTTGCCGGTCGCCAGCCCGACCATCACCTCCTGGCGCTGGGCCTCCTCGATCCGATCGAAGGCCTTGCCGTAGGTCTTGCGGCAATACGCATTGGTGGCCTCGATGCCGGCGCGATAGAGCTGGGCGGGGGTGAGCGGCAGCTGGTATCCCTGGCTCGGCGCGCCGCGTTTCCACGGCCCCTGCATATAGAGGCGATCGCCCTTGCCCCAGCCGCCCGCGAGCGCACGGTCGATATAGACCGCGATGCCGAGATCGGTGCCCTTGGGGGTGAGATCGTCCGCCGGGATCATGTGGTCGACCAAGGCCTCGACGAAAGCGGCTTCCTCGATGTTGAGGAAGGCGTAGCCCTCGGGGCCAGGCGCGGCGCCCGGCGCGGCCGGCGTGGCCGGTTGCTGGGCCTGCGCGTTCTGCGGTTGCTGGATGCCGGTGGCGGCGGCGGCGCCGCCCACCACCGCGCCTTTGAGAAAGTCGCGGCGGCCAAAGCCCTGATCGCTCATGTGCGTTCCCCGTTCTCCGGTTGTTGATCACCGGATGCATGCCCGCGAGAATGCGCCACCGCAGGCGCGGCGGCAAGACCGGTCCGGGACAAGTCCGGGGTAACCGGTGTGATGTCCCGTCTCACGCGCGTCCCGCAAAAGCTTCTGGCGCGTGCGTGCCACATCGCGTCATGATCGCACCGATCAGCGGCAAAACGCAGGGGAGGGGACCGTGAGAAACGTGATCGCACTTGTGGCGCCTGCGGCGCTTGTGGTGCTGGCTGCGCTGGTCGCGACGCCGCTGTCCGCCACCGCCGAGACGAGCGAGGTCAAGGTGCCGCTCGGCGCCGGCGGATTCGGCTTCCTGCCGCTGCACATGATGAAGAAATACGGACTGGTCGAGAAGCATGCCGCCAGGGCCGGCGTCCCGGTGACGGTCAACTGGTCGGATATCGGCGGGCCGGCGATCATGAACGAGGCGCTGCTGTCCGGGTCGGCCGATTTCATCTCGGCCGGTCCGCCCGCCTTCCTGACGCTGTGGGACCGCACCAGAGGCAATATCGAGGTCAAGGGCGTCGCCGCCATGAGCTCGATCCCGATGTATCTCAATACGCGCGCCGAGCATCTGCGCGCGCTCGACGACCTCAAGCCCGGCGACAAGATGGCGGTGACCTCGGTCAAGGTCTCGATCCCGTCGATCGTCATGCAGATGCATGCCCGCGCCAGATATGGGGCGGCCGAGACGTTCCGCTTCGATCCCTACACCGTCACCATGACGCATCCGGACGCCGTGATCGCGCTCCTGTCGGGACGCACCGAGATCGTGGCGCATTATGCGTCGGCGCCTTTCCATCAGCGCGAGCGCAAGGACCCGGCGGTGCGCACGATCATGACCACGACCGACGTGATGGGCGGGGCGACGACTTTCACGATGATCTCCACCACCGCGAAATTCCGCAACCAGAACCCGAAGGTGACCGCCGCCTTCGTGGCGGCCCTGAAGGAAGCGATGGACATGATCCGCGCCGACCGCCGCAACGCCGCCGAGGTGTTGCTGGAGTCGATGGGCGGCAAAGGCTGGAGCGTGGCGGAGCTGGTCGGCATGCTGGAGGAGCCCGACACCCGCTACACCACCGAGCCCGAGAACGTCATGAGCTATGCCGGCTTCATGCACGCCATCGGGAGCCTGAAGAACCGGCCGGCATCGATCGACGATCTGTTTTTCGGCGGGCCATGACGATAGCCTCGCAGCGCCGGCCGGGTAGCCCGGGAGACGCGGACGTGGCGTTGCCGGGAACCTTTTTGTCTGAAACGCATCCAATCGGGCAGCAAGGAAGCCAGGCATGACAGTCATGAAATCAGCGCCAGCCCCGCAAGCTGCCACCGCCACCGCCTCCGACGATGCGGAGCTGGTGCGCCGCGCGCTCGCCCGCGACGGCACGGCCTTCCGCACCATCATGGAGCGGTATAATCGTAGGCTCTACCGGATCGCCCGCGGCATCCTGCGCAACGACAGCGAAGCCGAGGATGTGGTCCAGGAGGCCTATGTGGACGCCTTCGCGCATCTGCAGGACTTTCGCGGCGAGTCCAGCCTGGCGACCTGGCTGTCCCGCATCACGATCAATGAAGCCCTGGGGCGGCTGCGGCGCGACCGTCCGGCCGTCGAGCTTGCCGCTGTCGAGGCGCAACGAAGCGAGGCTCGGATCATTCAATTCCCCCACACAGGGGCATCCGCGGACCCGGAACGGACCATGGCGCAACGGCAAATCCTGCAGCTCGTCGAACGGGCGACCGACAACCTGCCCGAAATGTTCCGCATCGTGTTCGTCACCCGCGTCATCGAGGGGATGAGCGTGGAGGAAACCGCCGACCTCCTCGGTTTGCGGCCCGAGACGGTGAAAACGCGGCTGCACCGCGCCCGGCGGCTGGTCCGCGATCAACTGGACAAGCAGATCGGCCCGGTCATGATGGACGCGTTTCCATTCGCCGGCCGGCGCTGCCAACGCGTCACCACGGCGGTGATGCAGCGGCTCGGGCTTCGTGACTGACTTCCGGGAACTTTTTGACCCGGCAATCATCTATCAGGCAGCCGCCCAATGCCCGGTCCACCCCGGCAGCGGTAACAGAAAGGCATCCCATGACCGCGAATGTGCCCACGACGGATTGGACCGGAAAGACGCGCCCGCAGGCCGACCGGCCCGAGCGCGCCGAAGTCGAGGCGGCGGTTCGCACCATCATTCGATGGACCGGCGACGATCCGGAGCGTGCCGGCCTGCTCGACACGCCCGCGCGCGTCGCGCGCGCCTTGGAGGAATTCTTTTCCGGCTATGCCCAGGACCCGGTCGAAATCCTGCAAAGGACCTTCGAGGAAATCGAAGGTTACGACGAGATGATCGTGCTGCGCGGCGTTCGCTTCGAGAGCCATTGCGAGCACCACATGGCGCCCATCATCGGCCAGGCCTGGGTGGGTTACGTCCCGGACGGCCGGGTGGTCGGCATCAGCAAGCTCGCCCGGGTGGTCGACATCTACGCCAAGCGGCTGCAGATCCAGGAAAAGCTGACGGCGCAGATCGCCAATACGATCAACGATGTCCTGAAACCCCAGGGCGTCGCCGTGGTCATCAAAGCGTCGCACAACTGCATGACCACGCGCGGCATCCACAAGCCGGGCGCCGATCTGGTCACCAGCCGGATGCTGGGTTGTTTTCGCGACAATCCGCTGACGCGGCAGGAATTCCTCAGCATCACGGGCTGAGGGCGGTTGGCTTGCCGGTCGCCGGCGGGGTCCGGCGCATGTGACGCCGTCACGGAGACCAAAGATGGCCGAAGACCAAGCCCCGCCTGCGGGCCCCGATCTGACCCAGGGTGTCGCGCTCGCAGACTTCCGTGACGGAAAGCTCACCGGCCATGTCGGCGACGACGAGGTCCTGCTGGTGCGCGGCGGGACGCAAGTCTTCGCCGTGGCGGCCCATTGCACCCATTACCATGGGCCGCTCGCCGACGGGCTCGTTGTCGGGGACAGCGTGCGATGCCCCTGGCATCACGCCTGCTTCGATCTGCGCAGCGGCGAAGCCGTGCGCGCCCCGGCGCTGAGCCCGCTCGTCTGCTGGCGGGTCGAGCAGCGCGGCGACCGGGTCTTCGTGCATGAGAAGCTCGCGCAGCCCGAGCCGCGCCGCAAGGCGCCGTCGGGTGCGCCGGACAGGATCGTCATCGTGGGCGGCGGCGCGGCGGGGTTCGCGGCGGCGGAGATGCTCCGGCGCCGGGAGTTTGGCGGCAGCATCGTGATGCTCAGCAGCGACTCCGCGCCGCCGGTCGATCGGCCGAACCTGTCCAAGGATTATCTCGCCGGCAGCGCGCCCGAGGACTGGATACCGCTGCGTCCGGACAGCTTCTACCGCGAAGCCGGCATCGAGTTGCGCCTCGATGTCGAGGTCACCGGCATCGACGCCCGCGCGCGCCACGTCGTGACGGCCGACGGCGGCAAGCTTTCCTATGACCGGCTGCTGCTGGCCACCGGGGCCGAGCCGGTGCGCTTGCCGATCCCGGGCGCCGACCAGCCGCATGTCCATACGTTGCGCTCGCTTGCGGATTCGCGCGCCATCATCGCCACCGCCAAGAACGCGCGCCGCGCGCTCGTCATCGGGGCGAGCTTCATCGGGTTGGAGGCGGCGGCGTCCCTGCGCACGCGCGGCCTCGAGGTGCACGTGGTGGCCCCGGACAAGCGCCCGATGGAGCGCGTGTTCGGACCGCAGATGGGCGATTTCGTCCGGGCGCTGCATGAGGAGCACGGTGTCGTGTTTCATCTCGAGGACACCGTCGTGGCGATCGACGGACAGCGCGCCACGCTCAAGAGCGGCGGCGCGCTCGACGCCGATCTCGTGGTGGTCGGCGTCGGGGTGCGGCCGCGGCTGGGGCTGGCCGAGCAGGCCGGACTCGCGCTCGACCGCGGCGTGCTGGTGAACGCGTTTCTCGAGACGAGCGTCGCCGGAATCTACGCGGCGGGCGATATCGCGCGCTGGCCCGATCCGCATTCCGGCCAGAACATCCGCGTGGAGCATTGGGTGGTGGCGGAGCGCCAGGGGCAGGCTGCCGCGCTCAACATGATGGGCGCGCGCGAGCGGTTCGACGCGGTGCCGTTCTTCTGGAGCCAGCATTACGACGTGCCGATCAATTACGTGGGCCACGCCGAGCAATGGGACGAGATCGCGATAGAGGGCGACATCAAGGCGAAGGATTGCCTGTTGCGATACCGGCGCAACGGCCGCGTGCTGGCGGTCGCGTCGATCTTCCGTGATCTCGCCAGCCTGCAGGCCGAGGTCGCGATGGAGCGCGAGACGGCAGCGCAAGCCTGACGTTGCCGGGCGGCCCACGCGAACACACGGTCGAGACTCCTGCGCGGCGGTGCGAATCTTCCGGCTGATTTGCGGGAACCTTTCGGCTCGCCGGCCATCCAATGGGCGTTCGAGACGTCAGCAACGCCGGGGGGCCGTTCCGGCATCCCCCAAAGGAGCATTCCATGATCATCCGACTGAGCGCGGCGGTGGCCGCCATCTGCCTGTTGAGCGGCACGGCCTTCGCGCAGGCCGCCAAGCCGACCGATCCCCAGATCGCCCATATCGCCTACACGGCGGGGCAGCTCGACGTCACGGCCGCCAAGCAGGCGATCGCGAAATCCAAGAACAAGGAGGTTTTGGCCTTCGCGCACGACATGGTGCGCGACCACGAGGCCGTGAACAAGCAGGCCCTCGACCTGGTCAAGAAGCTCAAGGTCACGCCGCAGGACAACGACACCAGCCGCGCCTTGAGCAAGCAGGCGGCGGCCAAGCAGGCCGAGCTGGCGAAGCTCAATGGCGCGGAATTCGACAAGGCTTATGCCGCCAACGAGGCCGCCTACCACAAGACCGTGAATGGCGCGCTCGAGACCACGCTGATCCCGTCCGCCAGCAACCCCGAGCTCAAGAGCCTGCTGCAGACCGGTCTCAAGATCTTCCAGGGACATCTACAGCACGCCGAGCAAATCGCCGGCGCTCTCAAGTAAGGCGTCGCCATGTCGCCGGGACGGTATTGGCTCGTATTCCTTATCATGGCAGGGGCGATGAATGCCGTCCCGGCGCCGGCGGCGACGATCCAGGTGACGATCGACCAAGTCGCCTATGCGCCGGTGGAAATCCAGGCCAAGGTGGGCGACACCATCGAGTGGATCAACAAGGACATCGTCGCCCATACGGCGACGGTGCGCGGCGACTGGGACGTGATGGTGTTGCCCAATAAATCGGCGCGCCTGGTGGTGAAAAAGGCCGGGACCTTCGACTATTTTTGCCGCTTCCATCCCAACATGAAAGGCCGCATGACCGTCGCGCCGGAGTAGTGCCGGCGAAATGCGTAGCCCGGATGGAGCGACCGCGCCTTCGCTCGCTGCGCGAGCTATGGCGGGTTCCGCGCGACTGAGTCCGCGAAGCGCGGAGCGCGAAGGCAATCCGGGACCGCCGTCCCCGCATTCCGTGGAGCCTGTCCTTGGGCTTGCCGGAGGCAAGACCCGAGGGCTCCATGCGGGCTACAGGCCGCTACAGGCCGCCCGAAGTCCTCACCTTCTCCGCGCCCTCGCGCCACATGGTCATCAGGATCGACATGATGGCGGGGCCGAGGAACAGGCCGATCAATCCGAAGCTCTCCAGGCCGCCGAAAATGCTGAGCAGGACCCAGAAGAAGGGCAGGCGGGTCGAGTTGCCGATCAGCACCGGCCGCACGAAATGATCGGCGACGAAGACCAGGACCGAGCCGAACGCGACCAGCGCGATCGCGGCGGTCGTATGCCCCTGCACCAGCAGCGCGAGGGAACCGCCCGCGAAGACGAGCGGCGCCCCGAACGGAACGGTCGCCAGCACCGCCGTGGCGAGGCCGAGCAGTACCGGGTGGGGCAGCCCCGCCATCAGATAGGCGATCCCGAGCAGCACGCCCTCCACCAGGCCGACCAGCACCAGCCCGTTGACGGTCCCGCGCACCGCCTCGACCGTGTCCCTGCCCAGGTGACGGACCGGCGGCCCGAACAGGCGCTCGGCGATCGCCTGTGCTTCCCCGATCACCCCGTGCGCGTCACGGTAGAGAAAGAACAACGCCAGCAGGGTGAACACCAGGATGGTGAGGCGGCTCGCCACCTGGATCCCCAGGGCGCGCGTGAATGCGACGATCCCGCCGCTTTCGGCGCGGCCGAACAACGCGCGCGCCGCTTCCGGGTCGGCGAGGTTGGCCTGCCACCAGGCGGCCGCCGCGTCGCCGAAGAAGGGCAGGCGCGAGACCCAGTCCGGCGTGCCGATGCCGCTTTGGCGCAGCTCGTGCATCCACCGGATCATCACGGCACCCTCGCGCGCCGCCTCGAACGCGAGCCCGATCAGCGGGAGCACGAGAATGAGCCCGAGCAGAAGCGTGAGCAGGACCGCGATCGTGGTCTCGCCCATGCCGCGACGGGCGAGCTCCGCGCGCAACGGCCAGGTCGCGATCGCCAGCACGGCCGCCCAGGCCAGCGCGGGCAGGAAATGCCGCAGCATCCACACGCCGACCGCCACGGCCGCGATGATCAGGACCGTGCGGGCGATCCGTTGGGTATCCCATTGCGTGCTCATGCGGTCGTCCATCATCGCCTCGTGTCGTCGTCACCCGCGTCCGCGGTAGCTCGGCACGCCCTGGTCGGGCACCCAGACGCCGCGCGGCAGCCGGCCGGCCTGCCAGAACACGTCGATCGGCATGCCGCCGCGCGGATAGAAATAGCCGCCGATGCGCAAGAAGCGCGGCGTGAGGAAACCGAACAGCCGCTTGCCGATCGCGACCGTGCAATCCTCGTGGAAGGCGCCGTGGTTGCGGAAGCTGTTGAGATAGAGCTTGAGCGACTTCGATTCGACCAGCCAGCGCTTGGGCACATAGTCGATCACCAGGATGGCGAAGTCGGGCTGGCCGGTCACCGGGCAGAGCGAGGTGAATTCCGGAAAGGTGAAGCGCGCCACATAGGCGCTCCCGGGATGCGGGTTGGCGACGCGATCGAGCTTCGCGGCGTTCGGGGACACAGGAAGGGGGCTCGGCTTGCCGAGCTGCAAGGTCTTGCGGGCCATGGAGGAACGTCCCTTCGTCGAGTCGGATGCACAGCAGTCGGGGCGATTGTCCGCGTCCGGCCGGATGCGCGCCCTCGCTCTTTCACATGGTGTAGCCTATTGCTAGAGTGTGGTCGCGCGAAGCTCAAGCTCGCGCGGTCCATCGAGGTCCAGATGGCTCGGCGCTCCCGACCTCTTCCAGTCGTTCCGGCCTGGCGCCTTTTCGGCGCCACGCTCGCCGGATTCGCGATCGGCGTGCAGCTCCTGCTGTCCGGCTTGATGATCGGTCACGTCGCCGTGGCGGCGGATCAGTCCGAGCTGGGGGTCATATGCAGCCACGATCCGGGCGCGAGCGATCCCGGCACCCCCTCGGACACGGATCCGCACGGCCAGTGCCCGGCCTGCGCCTGCCCGCAATCGGCCAAGCTCTTGGCCGCACCGCCCGCCGTCTCCGGCTTTACGGTCGTGCTCCCGCGCTCGGAGGCTCTCCGGGCCGCGGCCAGTCACGTTCCGGGCGAGCATCATTGTCATTCGCCTTACGCCT
>Ga0208989_10000775_pt1 | contig 9887 bp, 8 predicted proteins | sample MedBloCAOM3_M1_FD_187852 | JGI IMG/M metagenome (GOLD analysis project Ga0208989, IMG submission 187852) | Forest soil microbial communities from El Dorado National Forest, California, USA - Mediterranean Blodgett CA OM3_M1 (SPAdes) (version 2) | ecosystem: Environmental > Terrestrial > Soil >...
GGAGCCGGCGTTCGCGAAACACTAGCGATCTTGGCTCGACATGTTCAATTAGAGATCAGAGAAGTTCCCAGCGGGACTGCGGTTCTCGATTGGCAAGTCCCGCTGGAATGGAACATTCGGAGCGCTATGATTAGGGCGCTCGACGGTCGTTGTCTCGTTAATTTTGCGGACCACAATCTGCACGTCGTAGGCTACAGCAAGCCGATTCACAAAGAGGTGAGCCGCGCTGAGCTCGCGGAGCACGTCCACACACTTCCCGATCAACCCGAGCTTATTCCCTATCGTACGGGTTACTTCGCTGACGATTGGGGCTTCTGCATGCCGGACAATCTTTGGCAAACGATGCAGGATGAAGCTTACCGAATCGACATCGACAGCGATCTTTCGCCGGGATCGCTTACCTACGGGGAGTTGTTTCTCGCCGGCGAGTTGTCGGACGAGGTGCTGATTACCGCTCACATCTGCCATCCGAGTCTGGCGAACGACAATCTTTCCGGGATTGCAGTCGCTGTTGCGCTGGCAATGAGGCAAGCGCGGCTTCCGCGGCGACTTGGCTACCGCTTTCTGTTCATTCCAGCGACCATAGGCGCAATCACGTGGCTCGCACGCAATGAGTCAGAGCTCGGCAAGATTCGGCACGGGCTCGTTCTGACGTGTATTGGCGACACCGGCCCGTTCCATTTCAAACAGAGCCGCAGCGGAGCGCCGATAGACAACGCCGTCGCGCATATCTTGCGTCACTCCGGACACCCGTATGAAATCGTGCCGTTTAATCCTTATGGCTATGACGAGAGACAATTTTGTTCACCGGCCTTCGATCTTCCGATGGGCTGCTTGATGCGCAGCGTTCATGGGACATTTCCGCAATACCATACGTCGGCAGATAATCCGGGCTTCGTGAAACCCCAGGCACTGAACCAATCCTATGAGGTGGTGGCTAGTTTGCTTGACCTGCTCGATGCCAATTGGATGTACGCACGAACGGACGGCAGAGGCGAACCCCAACTTGGGCGGCGTGGGCTCTACCGGGCGATTGCAGGCCAAAAAGAGGCAGGCGGCGCCAGCCAAATGGACCTTTTGTGGCTTCTGAATCTGGCTGACGGTAAGCACAACTTGCTCGAAATGGCAGAGCGCGCTGGCATACCCTTTGGCCGGCTTCAGAAAGCCGTTCGCCTCGCGCTAGATGCCGACCTCATCCGTGAGGTAGTTCTCGATTAACAGCGCCCGTATCAAGTCAGCAGGCTAGAGCCGCGGCATAAGTTGCTGCACGTGTGCAGAAAACGACCAATCGCCTGGTTCGCCGATGTACTATTCCGCGGCAAGCGGGATTTGCGTCAGCTCAGCGATAGGATTACCGTAATGTGGATGAGTGAACAGGTGGGCGACAAAAATCTGTTCGTGCCAAGTTTGGGGAATTCGCCTACCCGAGAACCGTAGACCGCTGACAGGCGCAATTTTGATACCTTCATGTTTCGCGTTAAATTCCTTGATCGCCAACAGCTCGCCAGTAAATTCGTTGTAGGCCCAATCAATATCGCCCACCATATCGTCGAAGTAGCAGGCAACCCGAGGCAAGAGATACCGATGCTTTGTCTGGAAAATCTTTAACGCCGTGACCGTCGAGGAATAGTAGTCGAGATCGAAAGCAATAAATCCGATCGGCGGAGGATTCTCCTGCTCGGCAAAGTGTTGGAGAGTTTGCGCAACGTCGCCGAGGATCAGCCTGGCTGACTTGAGTCGGGCCTGCAATTTTGGAATGTCCATAGTGAAGTATCCAGATTGAAAAAGATAGGGCAAGTCACGGTAGTCCTGCGGTGCTGGCATGCCCTTTCCGGTGTCAAAGCCGAACACCACGATCTCCACGCCGGTCTCAGCGTGGACTGCTTCGGCATGTCGTTCCATTGCCAGGAGCCCCGCACCTCCAGCAACGCCAAATTCGATGCATGACATGCGCGAATGCCCGAGCTTGCGTGCGAGCATCGCAGACTGCAGCATACAATGTCCGTAATGCGCCCGTTCGATCGTGCCATAATCGAGTTTGCGTTGATAAGTTTTTACAATGCCGAAACGACGATCCAGGGCTCGGATGAGAAGATAGCGAGCAGGGATCGGATCTTGTGAGAGTAAGGTACGTTGCAACAATCTGCGCAATCCACCGGTCAACTTGTTCTCACGAAGCGGCATCTATCGCTCAAAAAGTAATATTTCAGAAAGCGGTTTTCCCTGTCTCAATTTTAGAGTCAGTTTTTGATCGTTCGTTTTTTACGATGTCCTGAGGACTGCTCACTATCGATCGCCGCCGGGGGTGACGGCAAATATAGCCAACACACCCTTTGAGCGCCTTAGCGGCTTACATTCGATCCTGAACCTCGTTCGACCAACATCTCAGCCCGTGAGCCAAAGTAGCCTCTTAGGTTAGCTTGCATTAAATGGAAGATCAATAATCTCCTTGGCAAGAAATTCTTCTGTTGAATTTAAGGCCTATCCGGTTAAAATTTAATAAGGTTCAGTTGTTTTAAAGGTCATGCATGGGTTGGTACCGGGCAATCAAGCGCCTTTTTTTAATCGAAGGCGGCCGTGCCCGCATTATTTCGGCATTAAATCTGTTTGTGCGCCAGTCTTTGCCCATTGCCGCGGTGCAGGTCGTGACTTGCCGATCGCACGACCGCAGCTATTCGAACCGTGACGTCGAAACGGTAGGACAGCCCGCGAGACCCCCTCATGAAGAGCAATGGAAATCCACGTCGATCTACTTTCTAGTATGTCTTGGAACCGTATTGGGTTGTTATGCTCTTTTCTTGAGCAGCCTCTTGCTGTTACGGGCGAATGACAACCTTCCACCGCCAATCGTCACGAACAATTTGTGCTTCGACGAGAAGATCCACTGGATGAGCTACGAGCTTCCATCCACCGCTCCTGATCTATTGGTATTTGGTTCCTCGGTCGCTTGGCGGCATTTTGACGGCGGGCAGGCCATTGAATCGGGGTTGGCGAAAAATCCATACAATTTAGGATTTTGTGGCATGCGCTTGAGTCAAACCGCCTTCGTTGCCAGGTATTTTCTGACCAAGCGAAAATTCCAATTTCCGGTTCGCGCCGTTATCATTGCGTCACCTCAAGATTTCGAGGGCTGCCCCAGTTCGGAAGAACAAGTATTTTCGAAACCAGATGCCGACGAGGCTATCTTTTCGCGGACGCACGGATGGGAACTGTATTTGAAAAACGTCGATCCGGTGCCGTTCGTAAGAAATGCAAGCGCAGTTAAGGCGATGAGAAGCGGCGCGAATGAGTTCAACCGCCTGATGTTTACCAGATATGGTGATGGCCCCGTTGACAGCACTAAAAGTCGCGACCTGACCTATGGTCCTGTCACGAATCTCAAGCAGGAATGTTTCGTCGCCCTAAAAGACCTCGCCCAGCATCTTTCCGATCACGATATTCAGACCACGCTTGTCCTAACCCCGATCAACCCTCAATGGCTTTCGATGTTCGATCCGGACCGCCGAGTTCTAAATGAGGTGCGATCCCGCCTGTCAGAAGCACTGCAGAAATCCGATGTGCGGGTTTGGGATGCGAGCGAGAACAAATCGTTTTCCGAGTTGGATTTCATCGATGCTATTCACTTGCGTTGGTCTGCGGTAAGACGCTTCATGAACGCAATGGCCGGCTTCAAGTGCACGTAAGCGGATAGATCAATGCTGTTCAACTCTCCTGAGTTTCTTCTTGGCCTTTTGCCGATTTCTTTGCTCGTGTTTTTCTGCTTCGGCGTTATGGGATTTCATCGCGCCGCCATCTTGTGGCTCACCGGCGCGTCGTTGTTCTTTTATGGTTGGTGGAATATCTCCTACGTTCCCCTTCTATTGTGCTCGGTCTTGTTCAATTTCGTGATTGGCGAAAAACTTCGCGGGGGTGGGTCCCGAAGCTGGCTTATCGCGGGCGTTGCCGGAAACGTCATCCTCCTCGGCTACTACAAATATGCCGGCTTCTTGACGGAGGTCATCTCCGACGCTGCAGGTCTAAGCTGGACCGTTCCTAACGTCATACTTCCGCTGGCGATATCGTTTTTCACGTTCCAGCAGATTGCTTATCTTGTCGATTGTCGTGCCGGGCTCGTAAAAGAGAGTAGCTTTTTGAATTATGCGGCGTTCATAACATTTTTCCCGCATTTGATTGCAGGACCAATCACCCATCACAAGGAAATGATTCCGCAATTCCAATCGATACGGATTTTCAGGCCGCAGCCGCTTCTGCTCGCGCTGGGTGCAACGATCTTCCTGGTGGGGCTCTTTAAGAAAGTGGCTATTGCCGACTTCCTCGCGCTCTTTGCAAATCCGGTTTTTAACGCGGCAGCGAACAATCAGCCGTTGACTGCGATCGATTCCTGGATAGGCGCATTTGCTTATACCTTTCAACTTTACTTCGACTTCTCTGGCTACTCGGACATGGCGATCGGCGCTGGATTGCTATTTGGTATACGTCTGCCGCAAAATTTTTCGTCGCCGCTGAAGTCAACGAACATCGTAGAATTCTGGCAGCGTTGGCACATGACGCTGACCCGCTTTATCACGTCGTACATATATAACCCCATCGTGTTGTCTTGGAGCAGGTGGCGCGTTCGTCAAAAGTTGCCGTTGGTTCAACCAGGCCGTACCACGCTAGGAGCGTTCGTTTCTCTGGTTCTGGTGCCTGTTATGCTATCAATGTCGATATCGGGCATTTGGCATGGAGCGGGTTATCAGTTCGTCCTGTTCGGTGCGCTGCACGGCACATATATTGTGATCTACCATGCCTGGCGGGAAGTAAAGTTGCGAACGTGGCCTGCTGGTTCGTTAAAGTTTCCGCCTGGGCGTCCATTGGCAATCGCGCTTACGCTGGTCTGCGTTGTCCTGAGCATGGTGCTATTTCGGTCGGTGAGCGCAACTGCTGCACTCCACATGTTCTCCGCCATGTTTGGAGCCAACGGCATCGTGGTCCCCCAGGGCGTGGCAAATCTTCCGCTGATCGGTACTTTGGTGGATGTATTGCAGTTGAAAACTGGAAAGCAGATGTTTCTCTATTCTGATCCGCTAATGCTGATCGGCCCGCTGTTGGTGCTCGTTCTGATTGCTCCGAACATCTACGAACTGATGAGAGACTACGAGACGGCTCTGACGACAAAATCGACGAAGCCCGAAGGGACGTTTGGGAGACGTTCTCTATCAGAACTGCGGTGGCGTCCGAATGTCAGATATTCGGTTTTTATCGGCTTACTGGCGTTTATAAGCGTGGCCAAGCTGATGTCGAATGCGCCTTCGGAGTTTATCTATTTTCGGTTCTGAAAGGTCTGTCATGGAATTTCATCAGTGGCTTCCGGTCTGCGGGACCTTCGCGGCGCAACTGAAGGAACTGGATGATGCGCCTCCAGAAAAGAAAATAGCTGGACTAAAAGAGCTCTCTCAATGTCGGCTTGATTTCATTAAGACCAACGCTCTCGCAGCAAGTATAGAAAACCTATTTCCAGAGTTGGCTACGGACAACGTAGTCCAGTGCGGTCCAACTGTGAACGTTGCCCTTCTCTCATCACACACAATGTCTCACCTGACGGGCGGGATTATTGTGGGGTCTCTTAGAAGAGGCTTCAAGGCGAATTTGTTCGTCGGCCAGTATGGGCTCTACCGCACTGAGCTCTTTGAGCCAGATCCGGGTTTACAGGCCTTTGCGCCGAACGTTATTGTCATCGCGACAGATATTCATGATCTTAACGTTGAGAGCCCCTTGGATGCAAGTCATGGCGAGGTTATGTCCGCCGTCGACGCAAAAGTCTCTGAGCTTGTTCAGGTCTGGCAACACGCCAAGCGTAATTTCAAAGCCACCATTGTTCAGCAGACATTGCTCAACACGCACTACAAGATGTTCGGATCGTACGAAGGTCTGCTTCCCAGCACGCCCTACAATGTAATTGAAACGTACAATGCCCGGTTGCGTGAAGCAGCCTCGCGAGAGGGAGTGCTTCTGCTTGATATCGATCTGCACGCTGCCCTGAAGGGCCGCGAGAATATAGTGGATCTGGTACGTTGGCATCAGGCGAAGCAACTCGTGAGCCCAATTCTGTCGCCGTGGTACGGCGACTTACTCGCGAGAGTAATAGCGGCAGTTTACGGATTGTCCAAAAAAGCAATAGTGCTGGACCTTGATAACACGCTATGGGGTGGCGTTGTCGGCGATGATGGCATCGAGGGGATAGTGCTGGGGCAAGGAAGTGCAGCCGGGGAGGCGTATGTCGATTTGCAAAAATACCTCCTGCTCCTTAACCGGCGTGGAGTTATTTTGGCGGTTTGTTCGAAGAACGACACCACCGTTGCCGAGGATGCGTTTGGCAATCATCCCGACATGGTGTTGCGACGGGAAAATATCGGATCGTTTGTCGCTAATTGGGATGATAAAGCAACCAATATACGCCGGATAGCGACGGAATTGAATATAGGGCTCGATAGCCTTGTCTTCGTCGATGATAACCCTGCAGAGCGAGACATCATAAGACGAGAGCTGCCAATGGTGGCAGTTCCGGAGCTTCCGCGCGATGTAGCCCACTATGCATCATATCTGAGTGATGCCGGATATTTTGAGGCCGCGAGTTTTTCCAAAGAGGACAGAGAACGCGCCAGTCTCTACAACGCCAATGCCATCAGGCAGCAAGGGTTAAGCCAGGCGACGGACATCGAAGGATTCCTCCAGAGCCTGAAGATGCGTCTCGAGGTTGGGCCTGTTTCGAAAATCAACATCGGGCGCGTAACCCAGCTCACGAACAAGACGAACCAATTCAATCTCCGCGCTGTGAAATACACCGAGCCAGAGGTTAACCGCCTGGCGCAAGATCCGCGATCGTTGGTGCTTCAGTTTCGATTGAAGGACAAATTCGGTGATAATGGTATAATTGCGGTAATTATAGCGCGACCGGACGAGTGTTGGCCTGCCGACACCCTTTTTATAGACACTTGGTTGATGAGTTGCCGTGTCCTCAGCCGCGGGGTTGAAGCAGCGTCGCTTGAAGCATTGAGCAATTGCGCGATGCAAATGGGAATTAGGCGGCTGGTGGGGGAGTATCGATCCACCAGCAAGAATAAGATGGTATCGAACCACTACGGAAAGCTTGGTTTTCTGCCCCTTCACGGCAGCGCTAGCGATGAATCGTCGCCGACGGTTTGGTGTATGGACTTACCCCAAATTGCAAAATGCCAGCATCAGATCGAGGTAATCATTGCAGATGTCCAGGGAACAGATTTATGCCGAGCTCACGAAGATATTTCGTGAAGTCTTTCAGGATGAAAATCTAGTTATTGCCGGATCGACAACGGCGGAAGATGTCTCCGGATGGGACAGCACCGCGCACGTCAACTTGCTGTTGGCGATTGAAATGCACCTGGGGGTTACTTTTCATACCAGCGAGATTGACGAGATGCGGACTGTCGGAGATCTGGTCGATGCGATTGAGCGAAAACTAGCCAAATAGGATTTCACCCTTTGCGGGCTGGTTCGAAGCGTTGTTTCAGTGCTTGGTCTAGCGGCACTGAACGGCTGTCGAGCTTCATTGAGATCGATGAAATGGAAAATCTTTTTGGTTTCAGGTTTCATCACTTGGGCCTGGCGGCGCAAACGCCCGACCCAGCAAAAAGCTTTCTACTTGCGCTCGGCTACCATGCTGGTGACACCATCTTCGATCCCCTGCAGAACGTTCGATTGACGATGTGCGAGCACCGATCAATGCCGGCGGTTGAGATTGTTAGTCGGGGGGACGGTAAGGGTCCCTTAGATTACCTACTGTCCAGACATAGTGATGGTCTAATTTATCACATGTGTTATTCGACGGGCGATCTGGAGCGAGCACTTCAGGCACTCGTTGAGGCCGGCTTGCGAGTGCATTGCGTATCCCCACCAAAGCCGGCTATCCTTTTTGCCGGAAAGAGGGTCTCTTTCTATCAGATCATTGGCATGGGCTTGATCGAAATTATCGATGAGAGGGAATGATCAGCGACAGCAGGTTGGCCGTTTGGGCCAAGGTGGGTGAGTGATTGCCTTCAGCCGCTGACTTAGATGATCCGTTTTGACTGGTGGCGTAGTAAGCCAACGACCCTTGACTCAAATCCATCCGGACAGCCCGCAAGGCGCCACAGTACAAAGATCGAGCTTGCATAGACTAATGCTCCGACGCCGACGACGACCGCCAAACCAAGCACCAACGGGCCATAACCTGTTATTCCTGATAGCCACTCGTGGAACGGCATGACCGCTAACGCCATAAAAACGCAGCTCAGCATCGATCGCCACGGGCCGAACAGTTGAGTGCGTATCGGCAGTCCGATTAGCTCGCGAACTGCGAACATCGAACATCCAGCCACGAGTATCGCGATTACAAAACGTGCCGCGAGAACGCCGGCAATTCCGTAATATAGCGTGCCGATCAGAACGATCGGCAGCTTGACGGCGAATTCAATCAAGCTGAGCCGAAGAAAAATGCTTGTTTTGCCAAGGGTCATGGATAGCGGTGCAAGTGGAGCGACGAATAGCGTAGGCACCACGGCAAGAGCAAGCAGGCGCAGAATGGGAGCGGCCTCAAGCCATTGTCCGCCAAGAATCAGCCGGATCGTGGGTTCAGCAATCAGACTCATCCCGACCATCAGCGGCAGTCCAACCGCAACGACTGTGGTCGCACTATTCCGATAGGCTGCCGCCAGCCTGCGACTGTCATTTCTGATCAGCGAAAAAGCAACCATGAGAGGATTGAGGACCTGTAACACGATCACTTGCGTTGGAAGGATGGCCAGATTGGAGGCCATGGAAAACCGGCCCAGTTCGGGACGGCTAATCAGGCGGCCGAGTATCAGTTGATCCATCTGCCAATTGAAGGCGTTCACCGCCTGAGCGGCGGTAGACCACCCGATAAATCCTGCGAATTCGTGCCATTCCCGAAGCGTAAACTTCGGCCGGTAGGGCGCGACCACGTAGGAAACTATGTCCAAGACGATAGGAAAAGCGATCGTGCCGGCCGCAATTGCCCAATAGCTCCCGGTCCCCCATGCCAGACCGACCGAAACCACAAAGCTCGCGCACTTTCCAGCGAATTCACACAAGACAAAAGCTTTGAAATCGAGGTTCTTCGAACGTTCGATCAATCCTGCGCTGAGCACACTGCGCGCTGCAGGTGAGATCGCTAGTGCGCAGACCAGCCCGATTAAGCGATCATCTCCATAGATTTGGGCCAACGGCCAGGACAAGGCGAACAGGATCAACGCCACCCCTGCCCCCCGCAAAAAGCAGATCGTGAACGCGGTATCGTAATGAGCCTTCGTCACCACCGACAGCCGAACGATTGCCTGCCCCACCGGTAGTTCCAAGATGGCCTCGACAACCATCACAACGGACATCGCGATCGCGACGAGACCAAAATCCGCCGGTGACAAAAGACGTCCAAGAACCACCATTGTCGCGAGATCAAGACAACGCGCGACCAATTTCGACGCAATGAGAACCGTCGCCCCGGCGGCTGTGCGACTGCTTACCTTGTGAGAAGAAGCGTCCAATACTTGAATTTCCTTATCTTCTCGCGGACAAGAATAGGGAAACTTTGGCTCTCTGATGCATTGCGGTAAATCAACCAGCGCGTCAATTCATAAAGCTAGGCTCACGGCAAAACCCATCGGACTATGACCGAATGGGTGACGGTGAGGTGACTGATAATGTGAAGCCCGAGTTGATCGTTCGCAGAGGGGACTGGCTCCCAGCTGATATAATGAAACGAACCATCGAAGCCATTTTGATATTGCTCACAAAGCACCGCGACAACGAGCATTGTGTAATACAGCGGTGCTAATCGGAAGAACCTCCTCAGCCAAAAAATCAGCCACGTCTGA
>Ga0208989_10000776_pt1 | contig 9876 bp, 8 predicted proteins | sample MedBloCAOM3_M1_FD_187852 | JGI IMG/M metagenome (GOLD analysis project Ga0208989, IMG submission 187852) | Forest soil microbial communities from El Dorado National Forest, California, USA - Mediterranean Blodgett CA OM3_M1 (SPAdes) (version 2) | ecosystem: Environmental > Terrestrial > Soil >...
GCGTAGCCGAGATATTCAAGATCTGTCGACATTGATTTCCCCGGCCCTAAAAATGATTGCAATAACTCCTGTGGCTGGGTCTGTCAGATATAACGCGCACGGGTCGTCTGATCACGCCGCACGGGCTGAACGTTATGAGCCCTTGTTCGGATTGATCAGATACTTTTCGCCGGTCGCGCGCTTGCCGTAGACGGCGATGTGATCCAACTGCAGTACTTCGTGCAGCGACACCACCTGGGTGTAATGGCTGGCAAACGTCGTCTTGAGTTCGGCGACGACCCGCGCGCGCAGTTTCGCGCCCTCGGCCGATCCGATCTTTTGCAGGAACGGAAACAACAGCCAGCCGCCGACGCCCCAGGCCATGCCGAACGCCCGGTTCAGCTCGACCGGACGCGGGTCGAGGCTGCCATAGATATAGACCTGCTTGTGCACGCTCGATCCGTAGCGGCTGTAGACTTTTGCCGTTTTATTGGCCGCGATCTCCATGCAGGTGAGGATCTGGCCAGCGAGCTTGCCGCCGCCGATCGCGTCGAACGCCAGCGTCGCACCGGTTTCGACCAGCGCATTGGTCAGGTCATCCATGAAGGTGGGTGCCGTCGAGTCGACGATATATTTCGCGCCGATCTTGCGCAGGATGTCCGCCTGCTCCGGGCTGCGGACGATATTGACAAGGCCGATGCCGTCCTTGAGGCAGATCTTGTTGAGCATCTGACCGAGATTAGATGCGGCCGCGGTGTGCACCAGGGCCTTGTGACCCTCGCGCCGCATGGTCTCGGTCATGCCCAGCGCCGTGAGCGGATTGACGAAACACGACGCGCCTTCGGCGGGCGTGGTGCCCGCAGGCAGCGGCAGACATTCGCTCACCTTCAGGCAGCGGTATTGCGCGTACATCGCGCCGCCGATCATCGCCACCGTCTTGCCCAGCAGCGCTTTCGCCGCATCCGATGATCCGGTCTCGATGACCACGCCGGCGCCTTCGTTGCCGACCGGCATGGATTGATCGAGCCGTCCCGCCATGGCATTCATCGCCGCTTCCGGTACTTTTGCGGTAATCACAGGCGCGTCCTTTGTGCCGGACGCTTTGGCTGATGTCATGTCAGCAGCGCCGATCAGGAGTCCGAGGTCTGACGGATTGATCGGCGATGCCTCGACGCGGACCACGACTTCATCGGGACCGGGTTCGGGCACAGGCACGCTGACGAGAGATATTTCGAGTTCGGCGCTGTTCTTGATCAGCGAACGAAGCTGAAGCCCGGTCTTGTCGTTTTCCAAATCCACGCTGAATCTCCCTTTATTTCGTTTCTTGAATGGAAGTCGATCGCACTCAAAGCTTCGGTGCGGCGCGATCTTCGAGTCCAGCCGCCCATGTCGATGGCCTGCCCTCGAAGGCAGACTTGGCCCGCTTGCCGAGCCAATAGGAATAGGGCGGCGGCACCAGGTCGAAGTTGGGATCGGCGCCGAGCTTCTGTGCCGCGTCCATCGGCCAGTTGGGATTGTACATGATCTCGCGGGCGAGCGCGGTCAGGTCGGCACGGCCTTCCCTCAAGATCGCCTCCGCCTGATCGGCATGCACAATGTGCCCCACCGCCATGGTCATGATGTCCGCTTCCTTGCGGATTTTTTCGGCATAGGGAACCTGGTAGCCGTATTTCCGGGAGCGCGCGCCGTCCATGGGCGAATGGGCGAGCGTGCCCCCGGAGGAACAGTCGATCACATCGACGCCCTGCGCCCTGAGCAGCCGCGCCAGCCGAACGCTCTCGTCGGGCCCCCAGCCTGCATCGTCCTCGCAGGAAAGACGCATGAACAGCGGCTTGTCCGCCGGCCAGACCGCGCGCACGCACTCGGCGACCTCGATCGCAAATCGCATGCGGTTGAGCTCGGAGCCGCCATATTGGTCGGTTCGCGTATTGGCGACCGGCGACAGAAACTGATGGATCAAATAGCCGTGGGCGGCATGGATTTCGAGAACGTCGAAGCCGGCCGTGGCGGCGCGCGCCGCAGCCTCGCCCCACTTCACCGCGAGATCTCGCACCTCGTTATGCGACAGCGCCCGGGGCACCGGCGATCGCTCGGTGTGGGGCACCGCACTGGGAGCCACCAGTTCCCAGCCTTCCCAGTCGAAGATCTCGGGCTCGTCGCCGCGCAGCGGCGTGCCGCCTTCCCAAGGGCGGGTCAGCCGCGCCTTGCGGCCGGAGTGACCGAGCTGGATGCCGGCAACGGCGCCGTGCGCCTTGATGAAGGCTGCGCACCGCGCCAGCGCCGGAATGAACCCGTCGTTCCAGAGCCCGGTATCTCCAACCGTCCCGCAACCATTGCGCGCCACCTTGGTCGACTCCATGATGACGAGCCCCGCGCCACCCTGGGCATATTTACCGGCGTTCACGAGATGCCAGTCGGTCGCGAAACCTTCGACCGCCGAATATTGATGCATCGGCGCCACCACGACACGGTTCTTGAGGTGCACGCCCCTGATTTCGAGCGGCGTAAACAGCATCGGTTGTGTCATTGTTCTTGATTCCTCCCATTCCGCGCGAACCGCTTTGAAATTGCGCGGTCTTCGTTTTACCCCAGCGCCTTCAGCGCCGCTTTCCCCGCATATTTGGCCTGGCTTCCCAGTTCCTGTTCGATGCGCAGCAGCTGATTGTACTTGGCGGTGCGGTCGGAGCGCGCCAGCGAGCCGGTCTTGATCTGCCCGCAATTGGTGGCGACGGCGAGATCGGCGATCGTGGAATCCTCGGTCTCGCCGGAGCGATGCGACATGACCGCGGTGTAGCCTGCCTTATACGCCATCTCGACCGCGCTGAGCGTTTCCGTCAGCGTACCGATCTGGTTGACCTTGACCAGGATGGAATTGGCGCGGCCGTTTTTGATGCCGTCGGCGAGCCGGGTCACGTTGGTGACGAACAGATCGTCGCCGACCAGCTGGCACTTCTTGCCAACGAGATCGGTCAGTTCCTTCCAGCCGTCCATGTCGTCTTCGGACATGCCGTCTTCGATCGACACAATGGGATAGCGCGATGCCAGATCGGCAAGATATTTCGCCTGTTCGGAACGCGAGCGGGTCTTGTTCTCGCCGCCATAGACGTAATTGCCGTCCTTGAAGAATTCGGTGGCGGCGCAATCCAGCGCCAGCATCACGTCGGAGCCTGCCTTGTAGCCGGCCTTGCCGATCGCGGCCATGACGAACTCAAGCGCTGCGTCGGCCGACGGCAGGTTCGGAGCGAAGCCGCCCTCATCGCCGACATTGGTGTTGTGGCCGGCCTTTTTCAATTCCGCGCGCAGGGTGTGGAAAATCTCCGAACCGCAGCGCAGCGCCTCGGCGAAAGTCCCGGCGCCGACCGGCATGATCATGAATTCCTGGAAGTCGATCGGATTGTCGGCGTGTACGCCGCCGTTGATGATGTTCATCATCGGTACCGGCAGCGTCCGCGCCGAGGTGCCGCCGACATAGCGATAGAGCGGCATGTCGAAGGATTCCGCGGCGGCCTTGGCGCAGGCGAGCGAGACGCCGAGAATGGCGTTGGCGCCGAGCCGGCTCTTGTTCGCCGTGCCGTCGAGATCGATCATGAGCTGGTCGATCTGGACCTGTTCCTCGACGGCCATATCGTTCAAGGTTTCAAAGATCTCGCCGTTGATGGCTTCGACGGCCTTCAGCACCCCCTTGCCGAAATAGCGCGCCTTGTCGCCGTCGCGCAGCTCCACCGCCTCGTGCGCGCCGGTGGAGGCGCCCGACGGTACTGCCGCGCGGCCGATCGAACCGTCTTCCAGCACCACGTCGACCTCGACGGTGGGATTGCCGCGGCTGTCGAGAATTTCGCGGCCGATGATGTCGACGATGGCGGTCATGGGTGCCCTCTTTGGAAAATGGCTGATTTGATCGGCTGGCGCTGCTTCTACAGCAAGGCGCGGGAGCGGAAAAGGCCGCCCTGCCCGTGACGGCTCGGTACGAATTGTCTAATAACGCGCAAAACGGAGACCACTGATGTCGAAAGCGCCCGGTAAATCGTCGAAATCGCAAGATCTGCAGCTCGGCCGCGCCGTGGAATGGCCCACGACGCCCGACGAGGCCAGGCTCGACCGCGTGCCCAATCCGCAACGCGACACCCATTACGTGGTGCGCTTCACCACGCCGGAATTCACCTCGCTCTGTCCGGTCACCGGGCAGCCGGATTTCGCGCATCTCGTCATCGACTATGTGCCGGGCCAATGGCTGCTGGAGTCGAAATCCCTCAAGCTTTATGTCGCGAGCTTTCGCAATCACGGCGCCTTCCACGAGGACTGCACGGTGATGATCGGCAAAAGGATCGCGAGTGAAATCAAACCAAAATGGCTGCGCATCGGCGGCTACTGGTATCCGCGCGGCGGCATTCCGATCGACGTATTCTGGCAGACCGGCAAATTGCCGAAGGACATGTGGATTCCCGATCAGGGCGTCGCGCCCTATCGCGGGCGGGGATGAGGGAACAACCGGCCGCGTAAGCAGTGTGTTGGCGGTAACATGGGCGGCAGATTGACCGCTCGCTATATTTTCGCATAAGTTAACAAGAGAGATGGGGATGGAGTCCCCCGATACCCGCCCGCCGTGGGCTGATGACTCCCGCTAGGTGAGGCTACCAAAGCCTCGTCGGTGGGAGCATGTTTTTAGCCAGGGTTTTTTGTTGCCTGAACAAATGGATTGGGCAACGCAGTGACCGCGGTAGCCAAACCAAACGATGCCCTGCGGGAAATTCCCGGCGGCATCTGGGCGCTCGGCTTCGTTTCGATGCTGATGGACATCTCATCCGAGATGATCCATGCGTTGTTGCCGGTTTATTTGGTGACAGTGCTAGGCACCTCGATGGTCACCGTAGGCATCATTGAAGGCATCGCCGAAGCAACCGCGTCCATTACAAAAATCTTTTCGGGTGCTCTCTCTGATTGGCTCGGTAAACGCAAACTTTTGGCCGTTCTCGGTTATGGGTTGGCCGCCTTCACCAAGCCGGCGTTCCCGCTCGCTCCATCGGTAAGCTGGCTCATCGCGGCGCGCTTCGTTGATCGTGTCGGCAAAGGCATTCGGGGCGCGCCACGCGACGCGCTCGTTGCTGATATCGCTCCCACACATTTGCGCGGCGCAAGTTTTGGTCTGCGGCAATCGCTCGATACGGTCGGGGCCTTTCTCGGCCCGCTGCTCGGTATTGGCCTGATGTGGTGGACGGCCGACAATTTCAGGGCTGTGTTCTGGGTGGCGGTTGTGCCCGCCTTTCTGGCGTTCGCCCTGATGATCTTCGCGGTGCGTGAGCCCGCGCGGCCAGAGCGATTGCGGAAGATACATAATCCAATCAGCCTTGCGGAGATCAAGCGCCTCGGTGCGTCTTACTGGTGGATCGTCGGCATTGCCACCGTCTTCACGCTGGCACGCTTCAGTGAAGCCTTCCTGATTCTGCGCGCTCAAAATGTCGGCCTGCCGATCATGCTGATGCCCGCCGTCCTCGTGCTGATGAATGTGGTCTACGCCCTTGCCGCTTATCCTGCGGGCGTTGCGTCCGATCGGATGAACCGGACTACGTTGTTGATCGTCGGGTTGGTGCTATTGATCGCGGCCGATCTTGCTCTGGCATTGCTGCCCTCTATCGGTGGGGTCGCGCTTGGCGTGGTGCTATGGGGTTTGCACATGGGCCTTACGCAAGGGTTGTTCGCGACGCTGGTTGCCGATGCGTCGCCACCAGAATTGCGCGGAACGGCCTACGGATTTTTCAATCTGCTGACGGGAGTAGCCATGCTTGCGGCGAGCGTCATTGCTGGCGCCCTCTGGGATGCAACAGGTCCAAAGGGAACGTTCGTCGCCGGAGCTTGCTTAGCGTTTCTCGCGCTTGCCGGGCTTCTCGGTGTGCGTGGGCAAATAAGACCGGTCGTCATTGAATAAGAGCGAAGGCGAAGGCCGCCGAGACCAAACCAAAATGGCTGCGCATCGGCGGCTACTGGTATCCGCGCGGCGGCATTCCGATCGACGTGTTCTGGCAGACCGGCAAATTGCCTGATGGCATGATACTCACGGCCAGGCTGACGTCGCGACTCGCCGTGACTTCAGGGTGTGAAACTGCGGATGGTACTATCTTATGCGTCGCCGAGATTCTTGTTGACTTGGGCGATGTTACTCTGGTTCGTTCAAAGAAGTATTTTGAGTTTAAAGGAGTTTACTATGCGTGGATGGTTTCGTCAGGCGACGTTGGTCGCCATTGCTTCGGTTTCCCTGATCTCGGCGGCTTTGGCAGTTGATGCGAAAACGAATGGTTCTGAAAGACCCCATCGTCTCGCCATTCAAGTCGATCAGAATGATCCAGCGGTCATGAATCTCGCGCTGAATAACGCTATGAACGTCATCGAATATTATCGCGCAAAGGGTGAGGACGTCGACGTGGATGTGGTCGCCTATGGCCCCGGCCTGCACATGCTGCGTGCCGACACGTCGCCGGTACAGGACCGCATCAAGAGTTTGAAGGATGCTGCATTTCCCAGCAAGATCCAGTTTTCCGCGTGCAACAACACCAAGGAAGGCATGGAGAAAAAAGAGGGCCATCCGATCAATGTGCTCGCCGACGCCGTCGTCGTTCCGTCGGGTGTCGTTCGGCTGATGGAGCTGCAGGAGAAGGGCTGGAGCTATCTCCGGCCGTGAACAAAACTTACCGGCCGCTAGGCCAGTGAGTCTGATTTCGACAATCCCGGCCTAGCGCCTCTCAGATGAGATTTTGGTGGCTGCTGGCGCCCACTTGCATGCCACAGCAATTTTTTCTCGGACGGCATCCAATCCCGTGAGTTGAAACGTCGCTTCGTGGCTGGGACCCGGCTCATCGAGCACATTGATCTTCAGTCGTGCGCCATCCGGCAGCGACTGCAAAAGCCCGACGGCATCGTCTTTGTAAATCGCGGTCTTGCCATCCGGGGACGACGTCCAGGTCAGCTTGACGAGGGGTTGGTCGTTGATTTGATAGTCGACTTGAACTTCCCTGGCACGTGACGCACGCCATGACCCCTCCGTGCGAACCAGGAGTTCGGTGCGTCCTCCACGACATCGCATGGCGAACGTGTTCGGCGCATGTTTTACGCTGAGCGGCAAGCGGATCGCAGCCGAAATCACCGGGGCGTAATCCACGGGTGAGGTCGTCTCACTTATGATCCAGTTTGGATCTCGTGGCTTTGGCGCAACATCAACGGCTCTCGCCGGCAGGTCTGGCGAAGCTGCAGCAGCGGGCTTGTCTGACGATACCCCTGCCGTCGGCACCTCCGCCGAAGCCGCTGCCGCGGGCTTGTCTGAAGAAACTCCTGCCGTCGACATGTCCGGCGAAGCTGCTGCCGCGGGCTTGTCCGAGGGAGCTGCTGCCGTGGACTTGTCTGCCGAAACCGCCGCGGGGGGCTTGTCCGGCACGACGGTCGCAGTGGGTAATTCCAGCGGAGCCGTTCCGGAAGGTGTTTCTGAAGTCACCTTCCCAGCGGCTTTTTCCGAGGATACGGATCCAGTGACGATTTCCTGCGGAACGTGCTCCAGGCATTCGAGCAGCGTCGTGCGTGCTTTCAGCAGGCATTCCAGGCGCTGAACCGCATCATTTGCCGGGTTGGAGCAAACCGAGTCGGCGCCTCGCGCCGATTGAAAGCATGACTCCATGCCTGTGGGCGCCCCGTACCCGGGTTGGGCGCAAACGGCCCCGCCAGCGGAAAAAGCGGTGGCGATCAGCAGGGCCCGCTTCATGGATGCTCACTTTGCTTGGTGGGGCTCGCGCGATCAAGCCACTCCTGAGCGGCTTGAAAGCGCTCCAAGCCTGGGACTCGTGTAGCTAGATTGACGTTCTTCCATTTTGCGTCGAAGCCGGGCGCCTGCAGTTTGTCGGTCCGGCTGAAAAGTTCGTCGACAAAGCGCGCGACACGATGATAGCGCGGTGAGCCGGGACGCCAATTGAACGAAGCGAGAATCGTGGGCACCGCAATGGTGGCGATCCGCTCGCCTTTGGCGACCAGGTTCGGATAATCCGCCGGCTCAAGATACGAGGGGAGATAGTAATCTTCGAATTTCGGGCCGTATTCGACGGGCAGAAATTTGAAACCTTCCTCCCATTTGCCTTTGACGAACGCGTCGACCGGCTTCGAAGTCACAAAGACGACGCCGGCAATCTCTCCGCGCTTCATTTGCTCGAGCGCCACCGGATGCGGGATAAACATCTTGTCGACATCGATGCCGAGGCGGCTGAAAATCAGGGGACCCGAATAGGCGGCGGCGGTGCCCTGCGTATTGAAGTTGACTTTCTTGCCCGCCAAATCCGCCAGCGATCGGATCTCCGGCCGAACGAAGATGTGCAATTCGGAAGGAAACAGACTTAGCAAATAAGTAAGACGCTGCTGAATTTGCGGCACCTGGGACTTGTACTCTTCAAGCGAGTCACTGTTGATGATGGCCGTATCAACCCCCCTGAGATACAGCAGATCATTGACGTTCTCGGTCGGGCCGCGGGTTACGATGGGAAGAACGTGCACCGCACCGCCATCATTCACGACCCGTGCGATTTCCGTCGCGAAGCGGATCGGCGCCCCCTCCAGAAGACCTCCGGCCAGACCGATCGTCCCCGCATTGAGCCGATCCCGAATCTCCGCCTCCCCCGAAATGCCTGACGAAGAGTCATGATGTATTCGGTGGGAATGTACTCGATGGGATTGCGCGATCGTTGGACCGCAGAGAGCAAATGTGGTCATCAAGACGACCGTAAGTCCTGTAAGGATTTTCATCGTAATTCCATTCATTCAAAAATCTGTACTTCGCACGGATCATCATACCAACTTGAGCCTTAACGACGATCACGCGCATTTTTCCTTCAAATTGAGGGAGATAGTAGCACTGAATAGAATGCCGGCCAAAGCAAGACTTGGTTCCTGTAAAGGATAATGGCCAAGGTGCCGTGCGGCCTATGTTACCTTCGCATCCGTAGGCCTGATCTGTTTCCTCAACCGCGCGCCGATAAAGCCGAGCGCGATGATCACAACCGCGCTCGCCCGCAACGTCGGTATCCAGATATTCAGAAAGCCAAACCCATTCGCGATCGGTCCGATCGTCTGGTTTGGTTTCTTGCAGGTGGCCGCCAACAACGCGTTCGCGCTCGGTCGTCCGGGAACTCCGAACGAGGCCGCGGCTCGAGCGCACGCGGCGCGGCCTATGTTGCTCCCGCATCGGCCGGCCTCGTCTGCCGCAGCAGCCGCGCGCAGACCATGCCGAGCGCGATGACTACAACCGCGCTCGCCAGCAAGGTCGGTATCTTGCCGACATTCAGAATGCCAAACCCGTAGGTGATCGGTCCGATGGTTTGGCCCATGAAGAAGAAGAACGAGTGCAGCGACAGCGCGGTGGCGCGGGCTTCCACCGAAAGTTCGCTGGCAAACACCTGCAGCGAGCCGTGGATCATGTAAAAGCCCCACCCCATCAGGATGAAGTTGCCGGCCTGAAGCTGCCAGGGCGGGCCGAAGGCGACGATGACAAGCTGCAGGCCCATCAATACGGCACCCGACATCATCATGCCGTTGACGCCGAACCGCGGCAGAAAGCGCGACACGCTCAAGGTGTAGAACAGTCCGCCCACCGCGAAGCCTGCGATCACGAGTCCGCTGATGGAAAGGCTGGTGACGCCCTGTTCGAACAGAAACGACGCGACATAGGGAAACAGGCCGAGCACGCAGCAGCCTTCGATAAATACCGCCGTGTAGCAGACCCGCGCATTCGGATTGGCAAAGATGGTGCGATAGCCGTGCCGCAGCACCGAAAGATCGACTTTCGCCGGCGCCCGCGTCAGTGCGCCGCCGCGAAAGCCGATGGCGACGGCAACCGACGCCACGACCGCGAGCGAGCCAAGGACGGCGAGC
>Ga0208989_10000777_pt1 | contig 9875 bp, 9 predicted proteins | sample MedBloCAOM3_M1_FD_187852 | JGI IMG/M metagenome (GOLD analysis project Ga0208989, IMG submission 187852) | Forest soil microbial communities from El Dorado National Forest, California, USA - Mediterranean Blodgett CA OM3_M1 (SPAdes) (version 2) | ecosystem: Environmental > Terrestrial > Soil >...
CCCGCGCTGTATCACTGTGCATGTCGGCTCCGGCGAAGCCGGGGGAGCAAATCGATCAGAAGCTGGGACGACGCGGAGCCCGCGCCGGACCACCTGGTCCGGTGGTGGGCTTCGGCTTCATCGGCAACAGGCCTTCGCGCTGCATGCGCTTGCGCGCGAGTTTGCGCGCGCGGCGGATCGCTTCCGCCTTCTCGCGCGCTTTCTTTTCGGAGGGCTTTTCGTAGTGGCCGCGGAGCTTCATCTCGCGGAAGATGCCCTCGCGCTGCATCTTCTTCTTCAGCGCTTTGAGGGCCTGATCGACATTATTGTCACGGACGAGAACCTGCACGCGTCGTTCCTTTGCTGTGCTTTCTGTATGGTCCTGGATGTGCCGGAGCCCGCCGACCGCCGCCGAAGCGCGACCGCGCGGGCTCCCGATTACTCGCGCCTGTAGCAGAATCAGTCTGCAGAGTCCACCGGCTGGGAGGGACCGGCAGTCAGAATTCGGTGATCGGGACGCCAATTGCGTCCACTTGCCAATTGTCCCGGCCGCGGCCTGCAAACGTTGGGCTGTCCGCCCCTGACCGGCCCGCGAGCCGCGTTTCCGAGGCCACCACCTCACTGCGGAGGTACCGCACCGCCACCACCTCCACCGGCGCCTTCACCCCTGGTTTGTGGGAAGGACTCGCGTCACGTGCCCCATCTTGCGACCAGGGCGCGGGGCGCCCTTGCCATAGAGGTGAAGGCTCGCGCCGGGCACGGTAAGCCACTCGGCGTAGTCCTCGACTTCGGCGCCGATCAGATTCGTCATTTCGATCCGTCCGTGCCGCCACGGCTTGACCAGCGGCCAGCCGGCGACCGCGCGCACATGCTGCTCGAACTGCGACACCGTCGCCCCATCAATCGTCCAATGGCCGGAATTGTGCACGCGCGGCGCGATCTCGTTGACGAGCAGTGCATGCCGCCCGCCCTCGGCGACCACAAACATCTCAACCGCCAGCACGCCGACATAGTCGAACGCCGTCGCGATTGCTTCGGCGATGCGGCGCGCGTCGTCGGCGATGGCGTCGGGCACGTTGGCGGGAACGCGCGAGAACTTGAGGATGTGGTCGCGATGTTCGTTCTCGATCAGATCGAAGCACTCGATCCGGCCGTCGCGCGAGCGGGCCGCAACGATCGAGACTTCGCTTTCGAATGGCACGAGCGCTTCGAGAATTGCAGGCTGTTCGCCGATCTGTCGCCAGGCCGACGCCGCGTCGGTGCCGTTTTGGATCCTGACCTGGCCCTTGCCGTCGTAGCCGAAGCGCCGTGTCTTCAGTATCGCAGGGGCCCCGGTCGTGTCGAGTGCGCAAGCGAGTTCCGCGGGCGAGGAGACTTCGACAAACCGCGCGGTCGCGATGTCGAGGCCGGTGATGAAATTTTTCTCGGTCAGCCGGTCCTGAGTGATCGCCAAGACCCGAGGGTCCGGCAGGACCGACGTGCGTGCGGACAGGAAGGTCGCGGTCTGTGCCGGCACGTTCTCGAACTCATAGGTGATCACATCGACGTCGGCAGCGAAGCGGTCGAGCGCGGCGTTATCGGTGTAGTCGGCGCAAGTGACCCGATGCACCACGTCGAAGGCAGCCGCATCCGGACTGGGAGCGAAGACGTGGCATTTGAATCCGAGGCGCGCGGCCGCGAGCGCGAGCATACGGCCGAGTTGGCCGCCGCCGAGAATGCCGATCGTCGAGTCGGGCGTGAGCACCTGGAGGCTCTAGTCCTTAGTCCTTTGGGCGCGCGGCGACGGCTTCCGTTTGGCGCGCGCGCCATTGGTCGAGCCGTTTGGCAAGCCGCGAATCGGAAAGCGCGAGCACGGCGGCGGCGAGCAGCGCGGCGTTGATCGCGCCGGGCTTGCCGATGGCGAGCGTGCCCACGGGAATGCCGGCAGGCATTTGCAGGATAGACAGGAGGCTATCCTTGCCTTCGAGCGCGTGGGTGTTCATCGGAACGCCGAATACCGGAAGCGATGTGAGCGACGCGGTCATGCCGGGCAGGTGAGCGGCGCCGCCAGCGCCCGCGATCACCACCTTGAAGCCTTTCTTGCGCGCGGATTTTCCGAACTTGAACAGCCGGTCTGGAGTTCGGTGCGCCGACACGATGAGCGGCTCGAAGCCGATGCCGAGTTCGGCCAGCGTATCGGCGGCATGCTTCATGGTCTGCCAGTCTGACTGGCTTCCCATGATGATCGCAACCGGCTTCCCCGCCATCGGCCCCCCTCGATCGGCCCAAAAAGGAAGCCGGCGATTATACGGGCGGTCTTTGAGGTGACAAGGCGGCGGGGAAAACGCGAATTTCGATTGGTTAAGGCGCCCCGCGCCTCAAAAATAAGCCAATTGGGATACATTGGGAGGTCGGGGTTGGGGGCGAAAAGGCGACTATTGACGCCCCCCGCCGAGCGCATTAAAAGAGCGAACGTTCATTCTCTTTTAAGTGCGCTGCAATACAGGGTCGGGGGACTTCTGTCATGCGCCGGGCGAGTGCCCAGCTTCAGTCGGATCGCCGCGCCGAGATTCTGGCCGCGGCGCAGCGCTGTTTCGTGCGCGCGGGCTTTCACGGCGCCTCGATGCAGGATATTTGCACCGAAGCCGGCATGAGCCCGGGCAATCTCTATCGCTACTTCCCCTCGAAGGAAGCTCTCATCGCCGGTATCGCCGAGTGCGACCGCGCTGAAATCGCGCAGCAGTTCGCGCGCGCCGATCTCTCCCGTGGCCTTTTCGCCGTGCTTGAAGGTATGGCGCACCATTTTTTCGCCGAGCGGCCGCGCGAGCAGGTCCTGCTGTGTACGGAAGTGATGGCCGAAGCGCGCCGCCGCCCGGACATCGCGCGCATTTCAGCGTCCTTCGATGTCGATGTGAGGAAATGGTTGGGCGATCTGCTGCGCGCCGCGGCCGAGCGCGGCGATATTCCCGGGGACATCGACTTCGATGCCGTCATTACCATGCTGATGGTCATCGCCGACGGAGTGTGGTGGCGCCGCGCGCTTGATCCCGACTTCAACGCGAAAGCCGTGCTTCCGATCTTCATGGACATCACGCGCCACATGCTGCGCAGCCGCTCGTCCAAGCCGGCTGAAAGGCACAAGCGCGTATTCGACATCAAGGAGAGTGTTCGATGAAAGCCAGCCGCCTGACCGCCGTCGGCCTCGTTGCCGCCGCCGGGCTTTGGATCGCATCCGGGCACTTCCTGCCGCATGAATCGGCAGAAAGCCGCGCCGCCGTGCGCAGCGGCGAAGGCGAGGCGAAGAAGCTCTTCCGCGTCGCCGTGGTCGGCACGACCGTGGTTCCGCACAGCCGCAAGCTCACCGTCGCCGGTCGGACCGAAGCGGACAAGCGCGTCACCCTCACCGCGCGAACCGGCGGCATCCTGACCGAGCTCAGGATCAAGCGCGGAATGTGGGTCAAGAAGGGCGAGGTCATTGCCGTCCTCTCCGACGAAGCGCGCGAGGCCCAGGTGGCACAAGCGGAGGCGGTGGTCACGCAGAGGATCACCGAGCTCGATGCCAAGCGCGCTCTGATCATGACCGGCACGCTCCCGCGGCTCCAGCTGGTCGATCTCGAGTCGCAGCTCAAGGCGGCAGAAGCGACGCTTGCCGGTGCCCAGGCCGAGCGCGACCGCGGCGTGGTGCGCGCGCCATGGTCGGGCGTTGTGCACGAGGTAGCGGTGGAGGTCGGCCAAGCCGCGTTCTCCTTTGCGGGCCGCGAGCTCGCGACGCTGGTCGCGCTCGATCCGATGCTGGCGGTGGTCGAAGTGGCGGAGCGCAAGCTCGCGGGCATCAAGGTGGGCGACACCGCCGATGTGCGTCTCGTGACCGGAGAGCTTGCGACCGGAAAAATTCGATTCGTTGCCAAAACGGCGAGCCAGACCACGCGCACGTATCGGGTCGAGATCGAATTGCCCAATGCCGACGCCAAAATCCCGGACGGGATTACGGCGGAGGTCGCCATGCCGTTGTCGCCCGTGCCGGCAACGCGCATCCCGCGCTCCGCGCTCACCTTTTCCTCGACCGGCAATCTCGGCGTGCGCGCCGTCGGCGCCGACGAGACCGTCGAATTCGTTCCGGTCAACGTGGTCGAGGACGAGCAGGGCTACATGTGGGTCACCGGCATTGCCGAAGGAAGCCGCGTGATCGTGCAGGGACAGGATTTCGTGCGCGAAGGCCAACAGGTCGATGCGGTGCTGACGCCTGCGCTGACGGCTACGGCACGATAGACTTGCTACCTCATGCTGACGGGCGCGTTGCGAGCATGAGGCCTGGGAGATGCTTCACGCCCTCGTTGGGCTGAGGGCGGGAAGCTTGGGGCAAGGCACTAAAGAGAGCGAGTGATGTCCAGGTTCATCGACTACGCCATTGATCATGCGCGGCTCACCATCGCGACGCTGATTTTCTTGCTGGGCGCGGGGCTGGTGGCCTACGTGACGATCCCGAAGGAAGCCGAGCCGGACATCAAAATCCCGATCATCTACGTTCAGCTCTCCCAGCGCGGCATCAGCCCGGAGGATTCCGAGCGGCTGTTGCTGCGGCCGGTCGAGACCCAGCTCAAGTCGGTCGGCAACGTGAAGGAGATGCGTTCCACCGCCTTCGAGGGCGGCGGCTTCGTGCTGCTCGAATTCGAAGCCGGCTTCGACTCCAAATCCGCGCTCGCTGACGTGCGCGCCAAGGTGGACCAGGCCAAGCACGATTTGCCGCGCGACGTGGACGAGCCGCAGGTGCTCGAGGTCAACCTGTCGCTCTACCCCGTGCTGGTCGTGGGCCTGTCCGGAGATGTGCCCGAGCGCACGCTGCTGCGCATTGCCCGCGCCGCCAAGAACGCCATCGAGCAGGCGCCAGGCGTCCTGGCGGCCGAACTGCGCGGCGCCCGCGACGAAGCGGTCGAGATCATCCTCGATCCGACGCTGTTGAGCAGCTATGGCATGTCGCTCGATCAGCTCGGCTCGATCACGCAATCCTTCAATACCCTCATCGCTGCTGGCGCGATCGAAGGCGAGACCGGGCGCTTCGCGGTCAAGGTGCCGTCGCTGTTCGAGAAGCCGCAGGATATTCTGAAAATTCCAATCATCGCGTCGTCGAAAGCGTCGATCACGCTGCTCGACATCGCGCAGGTCAAGCCCACCTTCAAGGATGCGACCTCGGTTACGCGGGTGAACGGGCGTCCCGCCATGACCATCGAGGTGTCGAAGCGTACCGGCGCCAATCTGATCGAGACGGTCGACGCGGTGCGCGCGACAGTGGCAGAGCTGCAGAAGACCTGGCCGGGCGCCGTACACGTCACCTTCACCCAGGACAAATCGAAGGTCATCCGGCAGATGCTCGGCGACCTGCAGAACTCGGTCGCAACCGGCGTGCTGCTGGTGGTGATCGTGATTCTGTTCGCGCTGGGTTTCCGTGCCTCGCTGTTTATCGGGATTGCGATACCCGCCTCTTTTCTTGCCGGCGTGCTTGGCCTGCAGCTCGCGGGACTGACGGTGAACATCGTCGTCCTGTTTTCGCTCATCCTCGCCGTCGGCATGCTGGTCGACGATGCCATCATCGTGTCGGAATTCGCCGAACGCCGCATGTCCGAAGGCATGCCGCCGAAGGAAGCGTATTCGCTGGCCGCCAAACGGATGTCAGGCCCGGTGATCGCCGCGACCGCGACCCGCGTCGCGGCATTCTCGCCGCTGCTGTTCTGGCCGGGCGTGGTGGGCCAGTTCATGAAATACCTGCCGATCACGCTGATCGCGACCCTTTCGGCCTCGCTGGCGGTGGCGTTGTTCTTTACGCCCACGCTCGGGGCGCTCCTCGGCAAGGCAGCGCCCGTGCCGCACGATGATCGCGCCCGCGATCGTGGACCTTATATGCGCACCGTCCGGCTCGCCCTCCGCCGCCCCGGCATGACGCTCACCCTGGCGGCGTTGCTGTTGGTCGCGGTGCAGGTGGCGTACGGAAAGTTCGGCCGCGGCGTCGAGTTCTTCCCGAGCGTCGAGCCCGACTACGGTCAGGTGATCGTGCATGCCCGCGGCAACCTGGCGCTCGAGGAGAAGAACCGTCTCATCGCCGAAGTCGAGAAGCGGGTGCTCGCCTTCGATGGCCTCAAGACCGTCTACACCCGCATCGGCGAGCAGCCGCGCGGGATGGGCGAGCTGACCGAAGACACGGTTGGTGTCATCCAGTTCGAGTTCGCCGATTGGCGCCTCCGACCTCCGGCGCACGAAATCATGGACGCCATCCGCGCCAAGACCGCCGACCTTCCGGGCATCCTGATCGAGGTGACGGCCCCGCGCGCCGGGCCAGCGACCGGCAAGCCGATCCAGGTGCAGATCGGCGCGGTCTATCCGGCGGTGCTGCTGGCCGCCGCCAACAAGGTCACGGCCGTTCTGGCGGCGCGCAGCGACATCCGCGATCTCGACGACGGCCAGCCGCTTCCGGGCATCGACTGGAAGATCGAGGTCGATAAATCCGAGGCTGCGAAATACGGCGCCGGCATCAACACCGTCGGCAGCGCAGTGCAGCTCGTCACCAACGGTCTCAAGGCAACGGAATACCGGCCGGTCGACAGCGACAAATCGGTGGACATCCTGGTGCGCTTTCCGCCCGATCGCCGCAGCCTCGACCAGATCGACGATCTGCGGGTGCAGACCGCGATGGGCCACGTACCGATCGGCAATTTCGTACAGCGCGTGCCCGCCCCGCGCGTGGGTTACATCAATCGCGTCAACGGCAATCGGGTGATGACGGTCTCTGCCAACGTCGCCGAGGGCGTGCAGACCGCCAAGGTGCAGGAGGAGATCGCCCGCGAGCTCGCCAAGACCGATCTCGGCTCGGGCGTGACGTTCAAGCTCAAGGGCGAGGACGAGGAGCGTGCCAAGGCCTCGGCATTCCTGCTCAAGGCGTTCGGCACCGCGATCTTCCTCATCTTTGCGATCCTGCTCGCACAATTCAACAAGCTGACCTCGGTCGGCCTGGTGCTCACCGCCGTCGTGCTCTCAACGTTCGGCGTGTTGCTCGGGCTCATGATCATGGGTCAGCCGTTCGGCGTGGTGATGACCGGGATCGGCGTCATCGCCAATGCCGGCGTGATCGTGAACAACAATATCGTTCTGATCGATACCTATGACCGGCTGCGACGCGAAGGCGTGGCAGCCTACGACGCCATCCTCGAAACCTGCCGCGAACGCGCACGACCGGTCGTCCTGACGGCGGTGACGGCGATCCTTGGCGTGCTGCCGATCGCGTTCGGCATGAACATCGAATTCATGTCGCGCGAGATCACGGTCGGCGCGCCGGCGACGCAATGGTGGATCAATCTCTCGACCGCCATCGTGTTCGGGCTGGGCTTTGCGACCATGCTGACTTTGATCGTAACCCCGGCAGCGCTGATGGCGATCGAGCATCTGCGCGAGCGGCGCTTGCGCTGGTCGGCGGCGCTGAGGCGCACATTCGCTCGTCCCGCGCGCGCTTGATCCCTCGTGTCCCGGACGCGCTGCGCCCGGGACACGCAAGCTATTCCGGCGTGATCCCGGCGTCCTTCACCACCTGCGCCCATTTCTCGATTTCGGCGGGGATGAATTGGGTCAGTTCGTCCGGTGTACTGGTCCAGGGCGTGATCGCAAGCGCGTTCATCTTGTCCTGGGTTTCGGGGCGGTTGATGAAGGCCATGAGCACCCCATTGAGCTTGTCGATGATCGGCCGCGGTGTTCCGGCCGGGGCCACCACCGAGAACCATGGCGTGCCGCCATAGCCCGGCACGCCGCCCTCCGCGATGGTGGGAAGATCCGGCATGGCCTTGATCCGCGACGTCGACGTCACCCCCAACGCCTTGACCTTGCCCTCGTTGATGGCGGGAATGGCGACGGCGAGATCGACGATCATGAATGGAATGTGCCCGGAGATTACGTCGGTGAGCGCGGGAACGCTGCCGCGATAGGGCACATGCTGGGCCCTGGCACCGACCATCTTCAGGAACAGTTCCATGAACAGGTGATGCGGGGTGGCGGCGCCGGAGGAGGCATAGCTCAGCGTGCCATCCTTGCTCTTGATGAAGGCGATCAGCTCGGCAAGCGTGGTGACGCCGAGCTTGGGATTGGCGATGAGCGCAAACTGCGATGACCCGACCAGGCCGACCGGTGCGAAATCCTTCACGGTGTCATAGGGCAGCGCCTTGTGAACGCTCGGGCCCATGGCAAGCGTCGTCACCGGCGCGAGCAGGATCGTGTGGCCGTCGGGAGCGGCGCGCGCCGCCGCCTGCGCCGCGACGATGGTACCGCCGCCGGGACGATTTTCGACCACCACCGGTCGCTTGAGCTTGTCCTGCAGCTCCTGCGCCAGCATGCGGGTGAGGATGTCGGTACCCCCGCCAGCGGGAAACGGACAGAGGAAGCTCACCGTACGCTGCGGATAGCCGTCAACCGGTGTCTGCGCGAGCGCCGCGTCGAAGGCGAGGCTGCAAGCGAGCGCGAGCACGACGGTTCGTTTCATGCGCTTCCCGGGATGAATGCGTTCGGCCGGTCGCGCAATGTAGCGAGCGTGCGCCGCCGATGCTACCGCCGCAAGGCGGAAAGGCGAGCGCATTGTGGAGGTCAAGCAGTTCCGTTGGTACCTCGCGCCGCATTTACCCTCACTGCCGCGATATGCCACATTCCCGCGCAAACACCCGGATGACGGTGTATTTCTCGCCGTTGGCAAGGAGACTTGAATGTTGAGATACCCCGCTCTGGTTGCAGCTGCGCTGGTCGCGACATTGCCGGTGCTCGCGCAGCAGGATCCGGCCGCTGACTATCCGAATCGTCCGGTGAAGATCATCGTGAGTGTGCCGGCCGGCGGTGGCGTGGATACCGTGACAAGAATCTTCGCGGCGCGACTCCAGCAGCGGCTGGGCCAACCGTTCGTGATCGAGAACCGCGGCGGTGGCGGCGGCAATATCGGCGCCGAGGCAGTCTATACCGCCGAGCCCGACGGCTACACCCTGCTCGCCACGCAGCCCGCGCCGATCACCAGCAATATCGCGCTCTACAAGAAGCTCAACTTCGATCCGGTCGCGCTCGAGCCGGTCGCCGTGATGTCGAAATTTCCGAACGTGCTGCTGGTGCGGCAGGATTTTTCGGCAAAGACGGTGCAGGAGTTCATCGCTTACGCCAAGGCCAATCCGGGCAAGGTCACCTACGCCTCACAGGGACCGGGCACGACCTCGCACTTGACCGCGGAGCTGTTCGCGAAGGCAACGGGAACCAAAATGCTGCATGTTCCGTATCGAGGGACCGGGCCCGCGCTCAACGATCTCGTCGCGGGACATGTCGATTTCATCTTCATGGAGCTCGCCTCGGCCCACAAGCTGCACGATGCCGGCAAATCCAGGATCCTTGCGGTAGCGACCGAAAAGCGGCTCGACAGCTTGCCGGACATTCCGACCTTGATCGAGGTCGGGTTGCCCGATTTCGTTTCGGACACCTGGAACGCGATCAGCGCGCCGCCCAAGACCCCGGCTCCGATCATCGCCAAGCTCAACCGGGCGATCAACGATATCCTCAACGAGCCGGACACCAAGGCGCGGTTCCGCGAACTCAACCTCATGGCCGCCGGCGGCAGCCCGCAGGACATGGCGAAGCTCAAGAAGGAGGAGACCGAGCGCTGGACCAAGGTCATCCGCGATGCCGGCATTCAGGCGGAGTGAACGGGCACCGCCTCGCGCTTACGCAATAATGTCCGGCGTCAGCTGGTCTTCGATATGAGAAATGCGGTCGCGCAGGTAGAGCTTGCGCTTCTTCAGCCGCTGCACCTGCAGCAGGTCGGAGCCCGGCGAGTGCTGCAATGCGGAGATCGCGGCATCAAGATCGCGGTGCTCCTGCTGCACGCGCGCCAGTTGCTGCCGCAACTCGCGTTC
>Ga0208989_10000778_pt1 | contig 9845 bp, 10 predicted proteins | sample MedBloCAOM3_M1_FD_187852 | JGI IMG/M metagenome (GOLD analysis project Ga0208989, IMG submission 187852) | Forest soil microbial communities from El Dorado National Forest, California, USA - Mediterranean Blodgett CA OM3_M1 (SPAdes) (version 2) | ecosystem: Environmental > Terrestrial > Soil >...
TCCTTCTGGATCGCCTTCATCTGCTCGCGCAGGATGTATTCGCGCTGCGTTTTGTCGAGCGTCTGCTGAACTTCGCTCTGGATCTTCTGCTTCAGCTCGAGGATCTCGTTCTGCTTGGCGAGGAATACGCCGAGGTAGCGCAGCCGCTCGATGACGTTGCGCGTCTCGAGAAGGTGCTGCCGCTGCTCCAGCGTGAGGTCCGGGCTCGATGCGACGAGGTCCGAGAAGTGCGCCGGGTCATCCGTGTTCTTCGCGGTCATCGCGAGCTCCGGCAGGATCGATCCACCGTTGTCGACGTAGCGCTCGAAGAGCGCCTTCACGTTGCGCAGCTGCGCCTCGCGCTCGACCGGGTCACCGAGCTCCTCGGTGATCGGCTCGAACGTGACGCGGAAGAAGCGCGATTCAGGCAGATATCCGGTGATCTTCACGCGCTGGGCGCCCTGCACGATGATCTGCGCGCTGCCGTCCGGGATCCGGAGGAGGCGCACGATCTCGGCGACGGTGCCGACGCTGTGGATCTGATCGGGCTGAACGTCGTCGATCTCGGCATCGCGCTGCGCGACGAGCACGATGAGGTGCCGCTCTTCCGCCATCGCGGCGTTGATCGCGGCGACGGACTTCTCGCGGCCGACGCCGAGCGGGACGACCAGTTTGGGGAAAACGACGGCTTCGCGGAGCGGTACCACGGGTAGATCGTTCGGGTACGCGCCCTCCGGTGTGGTCGTCTTCGTTTCGTCGGTCATTTTGGTCCTCTGTTTCTTTTCGCGGTTCGGTTCGCTGGGATGAATGAGTTCGTTATCTGAACGGTGTGGCCGGGCGCACCATTCCGCCCGGCCAACCGCTCGTGCTTGGTATTGGTACTACTTCGTGCTCGCGTTCATTGCGTTGACCTTGATCGTGCGCGGCTTGGTGCTCTCGGCCTTGGGGAGAACGAGATGCAGAACGCCGTTCTCGAATGTGGCCTCGACCTTCGCCGGGTCGATCGCGATGGGAAAGCTGAAGGCGCGCTGGAACTTGCCGACGCGTCGCTCCTGACGGAGCCAACCGGCCTCAGTCGCATCCGCCTGGCCCTTCACTTCGCCACTGATCGAGATGGAGTCGCTTGTGGCGTTGATCTCCAGCTCATCCGGAGCGACCCCGGGGAGATCCGCGCGAAGCTGATACGCATCCTTGGTCTCCCACAGGTCCACCGGGACCGCAAGAGGGCCAAGACGATCCATGGCGTCGCGCAGCGAGACGATCTCGGGCATGAGTGCGAAACGAGCGATGGTCATGTTCGTCTTCCTCCTTATTTAGAAGCGCGTGCCTTCGTTTCGGCCGCGCTTTGGTTGTTCTTCGGCTGTGTCGGCCTGGCCGCCGTTGTCCTCATCTTCAGCGCCGAGCTCGGCGAGCTCCCGCACCAGCTCCTCCATCAAGTCCGTCGCCTCGCGCATGTGAAGCAGGAGCTTCACTCCGGCGAGGTTCACGCCACGCACCTGAGTGAGGTACCGGATCACACGAACGCGCTGCAGATCGTCATCGGAGTAGAGGCGGATGTTCGTCTCGGTCCTGACCGGCTCGAGCAAGCCCTCCTCCTCGTAGATCCGCAGCGTTCGCGGGTGGCAACCGGCGAGGCCGGCCGCGATGGAGATGACGTAGACGGGTCGGTGACCACTTGCCATGAGCCTTTGTATAAAACCTATCAATGGCGTTGTCAAGAGTTCTGACAGAGGCACGAACACCCGGCTCGAGCGCTCACCAGCTAGAAAGGCAAGCATGGATCCGCTGACCGCTTTCGGCCTTGCCAGCGTGGCTGCGATGCTCGCCTTCTACACGCTCGAGGAGCGCTCGCCCAAGTTCGTATTCATGTTCGCGCTGGCCTGTTGGGCAGCAGCCAGCTATGCGTGGATGGCAGGGACCTGGCCGTTCACGCTCATCGAGGCGATCTGGGGCGCGGTAGCCCTCCAACGCTTCGCTCGGAGGCGCGCGATCGGTTAGGCCAATGCGACAATCGCGCGCCGTGCGCTTCGGACTGGACTTCGGCACGTCGAACACGTCGGTCGCCGTCTGGGACGGCGAGCGTTCGACCGTGCTGCCGATCGACCCGCTCGCCGGCGCTGCGATGCCGACCGTCCTCTACGTTCGGCGGGACGGCTCGAGCATCGTCGGACGGCCGGCCATCGAGGCGTACCTGGCGGACAACCGCGAGCGTGGCCCGATCACGCGGGAATACAAGCCGCTGGGCATCCGCCTCGAGTCGTCGAATCCGCGGCAGAAGTCGGTCGAGACGGTCATCTACGCCGACACGTCCTCGCCGGGCCGGCTGTTCCAGGCGCTCAAGACCTTCCTGGGCGACTCACTCGACGTGCGGACCAATGTCTTCGGCGAGGAGCGCGGACTCGAGGAGCTCATCGCCGTCGTCCTGGCGCACGTTCGCGAGCGGGTTCGCGACCTCGTCGGCGAGTCGCCGGACGACATCACCATCGGCCGGCCGGTGGAGTACGTCGGCGGCGCCGCGGCCGAGGCGCGCGCCATGGCGCGCATGCGCAAGGCGGCGGAGCTCGCCGGCTTCGCTGAGGTGCGTTTCGCATTCGAGCCGGTCGGCGCAGCACATGCCGCCGATGTCATCTCGGGGCTGACGCTGGTCTTCGATTTCGGCGGCGGCACGCTCGACCTCGCGGTCGTTCGACGCGACGCCGGAGGCATGCGCGGTGGTCCCGAGGTGCTGGCGACCGCTGGCCGGAGCATCGGCGGCGACCGCTGCACCGAGCGCGTCATCGACGACCTCCTTGCGCCGCATCTCGGCTCCCGGGCGACGTGGACTCCCAAGCATCTGCGCCTACCAGCGTTCATCGTGAATGCGCTTCACGACTGGCACGCGCTGTCGGCACTGAACGAGAAGCCGCTGCTGGAGGCGCTCGACGATCTCGTCCGCCAGGGGGCGCCGAAGCGGGAGCTCGCCGCGCTGCGGAGCGCGATCGAGCTGCAGCTCGGCTACGAGATCTTCATGACCGCCGACATCACCAAATGCGCTCTCTCGAGCGACCCATCGGCGATCCTCTCGTACCACCACGCCGCGGTCGACGTCGACGCGCGCATCACGCGCGGGCGCTTCGAGCGGCTGATCGAGACCCTGCTCACCGACACGGAAGCGCTCATCACCGACGTTCTTGTAAGGGCGTCGGTCAGCTCCGCGGACATCGCCGAGGTGGTCACCACCGGTGGCTCGAGCGCGATCCCCGCGTTCCGCGCGCTCCTCGCGCGCCGCTTCCCGAACGCGCGCGTGCGTGACGCCGCTGCATTCACCAGCGTCGCCGCTGGTCTCGCGATGCCGGGCGTAGAGGAGGCCGCGCTCTCGCGCTGACGCCTATGCTCGGTCCGATGGGGCGCCTCGCTCCACTTCGCGAATACGCCGCCGCGCTCGCGGCCGCGGCTCTTGTCAGTGTCGTGATCGGCGCGATCGAGGCGCGTACTCACGTCGCGAATATCTCGATGCTCTATCTCGTCGCGGTGCTTGGGGCGGCGACGCGCTTGGGACGCGGCCCAGCAATCGTCGCATCGATCACATCGTTCCTCGCGTTCAACTGGTTCTTCGTCGAGCCGACGCATACGCTCAGCGTCGGGGATCCGCAGGAGTGGTTCGCGCTCGTGCTTTTCCTGGTCACAGCGCTGATCACCAGTCAACTTGCGGCGGACCAACGCGACCGGGCGCGCGAAGCGGCGGATCGCGCGCGCGACGCCTCGCTCATGTTCGAGATCGCGCGGGTATTGGGTGAGCCGGACCTCGATGTCGCGCTCGCCGCGGTGACCGAGAGCCTCCGCAAGGGCCTGGACGTCGCCGGGGTCATGGTCGAGCTCGACGACGACACGCGGGCCCACCGGACGAGCGCGGGTGACGTCAAGGCCCTCGAGCGTCCGGATATCGGCGCGCTCGCGGCGTGGATCCCCTCCGCCCGCTCCGCCACGGGAGCTCGCGCTCGCTGGATCCGTGTACTGAGCCCGCACGGCTCCAGCAGCAGCTCGACCCGCGACGAGCGCGTCCAGGCGGTGCCGCTGCAGACCGAAGGACGACGCATCGGCACGCTCGCGCTCGTTCGCCCATCGCCACGGCCGCGGTCGGCGGACGATCGCATCCTCACCGCCGTCGCGACGCAACTCGCGGGCGCGATCGAGCGCTCACGACTGCGCCAACGCGCGACGGATGCCGAGATCCTGCGGCGCGCGGACGAGCTGAAGAGCGCACTCCTCGGCGCGGTCTCGCACGACCTGCGCACGCCTCTCGCGTCGATCGTCGCGTCCGCGGGCAGCCTGCGCCAGACCGACGTGCAGTGGACGGCCGCGGAGCGCGAGAGCTTCCTCTCAGACATCGAGAGCGAGGCGCGACGGCTCAGCCGGATCGTGAGCAATCTGCTCGACCTCTCCCGCATGGAGTCCGGAACACTGCACCCCGACCGCAGCTGGTATGACCTCGCCGCACTCATCGATGACGTCGTCGGACGACTGCGACCGCTGACGCAGGGTCATCGCGTCGAAGTGCGCGTGCCCGAGGATCTTCCACCGGTCTCGCTCGATTACGTCGAGATCGATCAGGTCCTCTCGAACCTTCTCGAGAACGCGACGCGGCATACCCGTCCGGGCACGGCGATCGTCATCAGCGCGGCGATCGACGGTCCCGAGGTGATCGTGGAAGTGTCGGACGACGGACCGGGAGTGCCAAAGGACGCGCTCGATCGGGTCTTCGAGCCGTTCTTCCGCGGATCCTCGGGCGGATCACCACGCGGCACCGGCCTGGGGCTCGCCGTCGCGCGGGGCCTCGTTGAGGCACACGGCGGCCGCATCTCGGTGCGCAATCGTCCGGAAGGCGGCGCGGTCTTCCGGTTCACGCTTCCGCTCGAGCATGCAGCCAGAGCGCGCGCCGCGGCGACGCGGTCATGAGTCCGGCCACAGGCGCGCGCATCTTGCTCGTCGACGACGAACCGGCCATCGTGCGCGCGGTCCGCGCGAATCTCGGAAGCCGAGGGTTCCGTGTCGACGTTGCTGAGTCGGGACGCGAGGCGCTCGAGCGGGTCGAGCTCCATCCCGACCTGATCCTCCTGGATCTCGGCCTTCCGGACCTCGATGGCCTGGACCTCATCCGCACGCTTCGCGGCCGCGGGCGCGCTCCCATCATCGTGCTATCGGCGCGCGGCGCAGAGCGGGACAAGGTACGCGCGCTCGACCTCGGCGCCGACGATTACCTGACGAAGCCGTTCGGCGTCGAGGAGCTGCTCGCACGGATCCGCGTCGCACTGCGGCACACGCTTCGCTCAGCGACGGACGAGCCAGTGTTCCGCGCGCGAGGATTGACGGTCGACATCGAACATCGACGCGTCACCGTCGACGGTGAAGAGCTGCATCTCACACCAACGGAGTACGCGCTCCTCACCGCGCTCGTGCGCCATGCGGATCGGGTCGTCACCGACGCGATGCTGCTGCACGAGGTCTGGGGACCCGAGTACGGCGACGAGGACCACTACCTGCATGTCTACGTGGCCCGTCTGCGCAAGAAGCTGGAGCGCGATCCACAAAAGCCGCGTTACATCGCCACCGAGCCTGGGATCGGATACCGGCTCCTCACGGAGGAGGCATGACGGGTTGTTGAGCGAACTTTGAGGCGATAGCTCGTTCCGATGACCCCGCGTTGAGCACCGGCGCCGCACGCTGGATCCATCGCGACACAGGACGAGACGGCCACCGAGGACGTCTTGAGGACACAACAGACACCGGACCTCGTGCAGCGGCATGTCGTGCGCGGTCGCCTGCCGGGATCGCGCTACGTGCGCATCGTCACACCCAAGGGCGGCGACTTCCGGCATCGCGCGCCGGGCTACCTCGTCGCCGAGGAGCGAGTCCTCGACGGCGACGGCAACGTGGGGCGCGCACTCGGGTCCCTGCGCACGCTGCTCATCGGGCGACGGCTCCGATCGGAGCAAGAGATCGAGGAGCGCGTCGGCGTCGCGAAGGGTCTCGCGGTCTTCGCGTCCGACAACATCTCATCAGCGGCGTACGCGACCGAGGAGATCATGCGAGTGCTCCTCGTCGCTGGGGCCGGAGCGCTCGCTCTGACGATGCCCGTCACGATCGGCATCGTCGTTGTGCTCGCCATCGTGGTGACGAGCTACCAGCAGACGATCCGGGCTTATCCGAACGGCGGCGGCTCGTACATCGTCGCGAGCGACAACCTCGGACCCGTGTCCGGGCTCGTCGCGGCCGGCGCACTACTGACCGACTACGTGCTCACGGTCTCGGTCTCGATCGCTGCCGGCGTGGCTGCGCTCACCTCCGCCTTTCCCGGCCTCTTCGACGTGCGCGTGACGATCGGTGTGCTCTTCGTCGCCTTGCTCTGTCTTGGAAACCTCAGAGGTATACGCGAGAGCGCGACGATCTTCGCCGCACCAACGTACGTGTACCTCGCAGCGATGTTCGGACTGCTCGGCTACGGGATCTTCCTCGCAGGCACAGGACACCTGCCGAGCTACGTCCCACCCGCGGATTGGATCCCCGCGGGGACGGGCGAAGCGCTCGGTCTCGTCCTGCTTCTGCGCGCGTTCGCCGCCGGCTCGGTCGCGCTCACAGGAACAGAGGCCGTGTCGAACGGCGTTCCCGCATTCGCACCGCCCGAACCGCGGCGCGCGCAGCGCGTCCTCATTCTGATGGGCCTCTGCTTCGGCTCGATCTTCCTGGGCGTGAGCTTCCTGGCCGGCCAGCTGGGGATCGTGCCGGACCCGACCGAACAGGAGACGGTCGTGAGCCAGCTGACGCGAACGATCGTGGGCAACGGAACGCCATTCCACTATCTCGTGCAGATCGCGACCGCGCTGCTGTTGGTCCTCGCCGCGAACACCGCCTTCGCCGACTTCCCTCGCCTTGCGAGCATCCTCGCGCGCGACCGATTCCTGCCACGCATCTTCCAGTTCCGCGGCGACCGCCTCGCGTTCTCAAGCGGCATCGTGCTCCTGTCGCTCGTCGCAGCGGCACTCATCGTCGCGTTCTCCGGCAGCGTCACCAACCTCATCCCCCTGTACACGATCGGCGTGTTCATCGCGTTCACGCTCAGCCAGAGCGGCATGGTCAAACACTGGTGGCGCTTGCGAGAGACGGAGCGGCACTGGCGCTTGCGGGCCGCGATCAATGGCATCGGCGCCGTGACGACAGCGATCGTGAGCGTCGAGGTCGCCATCGCGAAGTTCGCGCTCGGCGCGTGGATGATCGCGGTCCTTATCCCGGTGCTCATCGCGCTGATGTGGGCCATCTCCCACCACTACCGAACGGTCGGCGACGCGTTGACGCTCGAGCGGGTCGACGCGCCGTTGCCTCCGATCTCAGTTCCGAACGTGATCGTGCCCATCGCGCGGCTCGATCGCGCCGCCCTGCACGCGCTGGCGTTCGCGCGCTCGATCTCGTCGGACGTCACGGCCGTACATGTCGCCGATGACGCCGGCGCGGCCGAGCGCATGCGCGAGCGGTGGCGGGCGCGGGAGGATGGCATCGCTCTGGTCGTGATCGAATCGCCGTACCGCGCCCTGATACCGCCGCTTCTCGCATACGTGGACGCACGCGCGCGGCAGGATCCGGAACGCCCGATAACGATGGTGCTCGCGGAGTTCGTGCCGCGTCACTTCTGGGAGTACCTGCTGCACAACCAGACCGCGCTTCGGCTGAAGCTCCGTCTCTTCTTCCGGCCGAACACGGTCGTGATCGACGTCCCCTACCACCTGGCCAGTGACCGGCGGCGAGGCGACGTCGAGGCCTAGCCGAACAGCGCCTTCCGCACCCCGGCCTCGTCCTTCGTCGGCGAGAGCACGACGATCCGATCGCCGACCAGGAGCTTCGTGTCGTCGTCGGCGTGGACGACGATGCCCTTGCGCACGATGCCACCGACGGCCGCGCCCTCCGGCAGGCCGAGCGCGCTGATCGACTTGCCCGCGGACGGCGTCCCCGCCGCGATCTCGGCCTCGATCAGCTCGAGGTGCGAGCCGGTGAGCGGCATGAGCGGCATGAAGCCACCGGAGGGCAGCTCCTGCTCGATGACGTTCATGATCACGCGAGTCGACGAGATGGTCTCGTCGATCCCAAGAGCCTTGAAGACGATCTCGTTCTTCGGGTCGTTCACGCGCGCGATGACGCGCGGAACGTGGCACTTCCACTTGGCGAGCTGGCAGATGATGAGGTTCGCGGGGTCCTCCCCGGTGACGGCGATGACGGCGTCCGCACGCTGACAACCGGCCTCCATTTGGTAGCGGCCCTCATCGGCAGGCGCATTGAGCACAACAGAGCCGAGCTTCTCCTCGATCACTTGCGCGCGCCGGCGATCGCTCTCGAGCAGCATCACCTCGTGCGAGGACTCGAGTAGCGCCTTGGCGAGATGGAAGCCCACCTCGCCACCACCCGCGATCACGAAGTACATCTAGCCAAGCTCCCCGGCCATCGCGGCCTCCGCCTTTTTCGACTTCTCGATCAAGACCTTCCCCACCTCGGCGTCGCCCATGAGCATCGCTTCGAGCAGCGTGCCCAGGATCGTCGTGCGCGAGACCGTGCTGATGTCGTGCTCGCGGTACAGCGCGGCACGGATCGGATCGTTGACCTTCGCGATCACGCGCTTCACGCCGAAGATCTGGCGAGCGATCTGGGCGGCCATGAGATTGCGGTTGTCGCCCTGCGTGAGGGCGAAGACCGCGTCGGCCTTGTCGATGCCGGCGGTCCGCAGCACCTCCAGATCGGTGCCGTTGCCGAGCAGCGTCGTACCCGTGAATTCCTGTGGTAGGTGGACGAACGAACCACGGTCCAGGTCGACGATCGTGACCGCGTGACCAGCCTTGTCCAGCTGACCCGCGAGGAACGCGCCGACCCGCCCGCATCCGACGATGACGATGTTCAACGTGTCTCTTCCTGACGATACGCGAGCACCGCGCAGTGCGCTCCGACGTAAACGCCCTCGACTGTCTTGCCAACGTACACCCTGCCTAAACGCTTTCGGAATGGCATGCCCAGCACGATGAGGTCGGATTTGCGGTCGCGCGCGGTGTCGATGATCGCGGCTGCCGCCTCGCGGGCCTGAACGAGCTCGGTCTCGATGTGCGCGCCGGCCTGCTCCGCGACCCTCAACGCTTCGTCGAGAATGCCCTCGCCCCGCTCGCTCTCCGGCTCGAGGATCGCGTCGAGCGGTAGGTTCCAACGGACCTCGATCACATGGATCGCAACGATCTCGGCCTTTGCGGGTTTCCCAAGAACGATCGCCACGCGGAGGACATCGGGGTCCACGCTCGTGCCCCCGAGCGGCACGAGGATGCGCTTCAACTGCATGGCTCGCGGGAGTCTACCGCGATGAATCCTCGGGCTCGCGTGGTGTGACGCCGTGGCCAGGGTCTTCAGTGTGGTACGGAATGTCGATGACGATCGTGTTCGGACGGAACAGCAGCGAGAGCTTCAGCCGTAGCGCCGTCTGGCTGTGAAGGATGAACTCCCACCAGTTTCGCGGAACGAACTCCGCGAGGACGACGGTGATCGGCCGATCGTCGCGCTTGTCGATCGCCTCGATGTAATGCAGCAGCGGCTGCAGGAGCGAGCGATAGGGTGACTCGATGACGTCGAGCGGCACTTCGGTCGTCCAGCGTTTCCAGCGGCGGGCGAACTCCTTCGCGCTTTCGGCCGTCGACGCGATGTGCACCGCGCGAACGGTCGGTGAGATGGAGCGCGCGAACGCGACCGCCTGCAGTGTCGCGCGGTCCAGCCGTGCGACGGGGATGAGCACGACCGGTGGCTTCAGGACCGGTATGGGCTCATCCGGCCGCTCGAGCATCAGCGCTTCGTGGACCGATCGGTAGTGG
>Ga0208989_10000782_pt1 | contig 9818 bp, 7 predicted proteins | sample MedBloCAOM3_M1_FD_187852 | JGI IMG/M metagenome (GOLD analysis project Ga0208989, IMG submission 187852) | Forest soil microbial communities from El Dorado National Forest, California, USA - Mediterranean Blodgett CA OM3_M1 (SPAdes) (version 2) | ecosystem: Environmental > Terrestrial > Soil >...
TTTGTGGAGGCCTGGGCCGGAATCGAACCGGCATACGCGGATTTGCAGTCCGCTGCATAGCCACTCTGCCACCAGGCCGCACGAGGAGCGCGGTGCTATACGCTTGCCGTGCAATAAGGGTCAAGCCGGCCGCGACTGTGCGCCCTTTGACGCTATTGCCGGCCGCCGCCTATAAAACAACGCAATATCTTGAGGGCAGCCCATGACGGATTTCGCGCTCGCGCGCCGCAACATGATCGATGGCCAGCTCCGGCCCAACCGGGTGACCAACGCCCCGCTGCTGGCGGTGATCGGCGAGCTGCCCCGGGAGCGCTTCCTGCCCGACGCGATGCGTTCGGTGGCCTATGCCGACGACGACGTGCCGCTGGGCGACGGGCGCTATCTGATGGAGCCGATGGTGCTCGCCAGGCTGATCCAGGCCTTGCAGCCGCGTCCCGAGGACCGTGCCTTGGTCGTGGCGTCCGGCCGCGGCTACGGCGCCGCGCTATTGGCACGCTTGGTGCACTCGGTCGTGGCGGTCGAGAGCGCTCCCCTGCTGCTGGCGGCCGCCGAACAGACGGCGAAGGAATTGAGCATCACGGGCATCAATCGGACGGCGGGCAAACTGGAGCAGGGCGCTGCGGCGTCGGCTCCTTACGACGTGATCCTGATCGAAGGTGCGGTGCAGATAGTGCCCCAAGCGATCTTCGATCAAATGGCGGAGGGCGGGCGGCTGACGACCGTCGTCGCCGGCCCGCCCGGTGCACTCGGTGTGGCGCAGCTCTTCATGAAGGAAGGCGGCACGGCGTCAGGCCGTCCGCTGTTCGACGCCGGCACGCCGTCGCTGCCGGGCTTCGCACCGCCCCCGCGCTTCACCTTTTGATAGATGACCTTTTGGTAGATGTGGCCGGTCAGTTCTAGGACTACCAATGCCGTTCATACCAGTGGTAGGGTACCAGCTACAGACGGGGGTAATTTAATGCGTATCCGGCCCAGCTTGAGGCTCGCGCGCGCAGCAGCAGTGTGCGCCCTCGCGGTCGGTTTGGGGGCCGCTCCGAATGCCTGGTCGCAAAGCCTGATCCAGGCTCTGTCGACGACCTACAACAGCAACCCCGACCTGCTGGCCAGCCGTGCGATACTGCGCCAGACCGACGAGACGCTGGCGCAGGCCGTCGCCAACTGGCGGCCGAGGGTGACGCTCTCGCTTGAGTACAACAAGGTCGAGCAGGATTCGATCCCCATCCGGGTCCAGCCGAGCTATTTCATCCTGAACGGCCGCTTCACGACGCTGCAACTGGTTCAGCCGCTGTTCCGCGGCGGCAAGACGGTGGCCGACACCAAGGCGGCCCAGGCCAACATCCAGGCGCAGCGCGCCACCCTCGCCGATACCGAGCAGAACGTCCTCCTGGCGGCCGTCACTTCTTATGCCGACCTGGTGCAGAACATCGCGATCGCCGACGCGCGCCGCAACAACGTGCTGGTGCTCATCCAGCAGCTCGATGCCACGCGCGAACGCTTCCGCGTCGGCGAGTTGACGATCACCGACGTGTCGCAGGCCGAAGCCCGGCTCGAGGGCGCCCGGGCTGACCTGGTGCAGGCCGAAGCGCAGATCCGGATCGCCGAAGCGGCCTTTCAGCGCGCGATCGGACAGAAGCCCGGCAGGCTGGGCGAAATCCCCCTGATTGGCGGACTGCCCATCAGCGAGGACGAGGCGATCTCCCTGGCGATGGATTTCGGGCCACGCGCCGTGAGCGCCCAATATAGAATCTCCGCCGCCAGCTACGGCGTGAACAGCTCCATCGGCAATCTGCTGCCCCAGGTCAATCTTGTCGGCGTCATCCAGCAGCAGTTCGACCTGCAGGTCCCGACCGATCAGTACTACACCTACGGCGTGCGCGTGCAGGCGACGATCCCGATCTACCAGAACGGCAGCGAGTGGTCGCAGGTGCGCCAGGCCAAGGAACTGGTCGGCCAGCGACGCAACGAGCTCGACAGCGCGCGCCGAGCGCAGGCCGAGAACGTGATCCGTGCCTGGCGCCAGCTCGACTCGTCGCGTTCGCGCGTGACCTCGTTCGAAGCGCAGGTCCGCGCCAACGAAGTCGCCCTGAACGGCGTGCGCCAGGAAGCCCTGGTCGGGTCGCGCACCACCCTCGACGTGTTGAACGCCGAGCAGGAATTACTCAATGCCCAGGTCAGCCTGGTGCAGGCCCGGCACGACGTCCAGGTCTCCTACTACGGCGTCATGGCGGGTATCGGTCGCCTGACGGCGCGCACCCTGGCCCTGCCGGTCGAATATTATGACGAAGAGAGGTATTATAACGAGGTCGGCTCCAAGTGGATCGGCTGGGGGACTGCTGGCGACTCCGGCAAGCCGCCGGTGCCGGCGCCGACGACGTCGACGAGCGGTGGCTTTGGGAGCAAGTGATGAGCGATCCCAGGAGCGCGAACAACGACCCATCGATGGACGACATACTGGCGTCCATTCGCAAGATCATTTCCGACGATGAGGCGCGTGCCCAGGTGAACAGCCAGCAGGCGGCGCACCAGTCCGGCCGATCGTCCGCCGCGTTGCCGCCGGCGCAACCAGGCGGCGCCGGCCGTGACGACGTGCTGATGCTCACCGACCTGATCGAAGACGCCAAGCCGGGCGTCGATGAGCCGCCGATTCCGCTGCCGCGCATCGATCCGGCGCACGCCGCCGAGATGCCGCAACCCTCTGTCGAGCCGCGCGCCGAATCCTCATTGGTCGGCCCCGCGGTCGCGGGCGCCGCCACCTCCGCCTTCGCCCGTCTCAACCAGGCCGTCCAGGACAGCGTGCCGCCGCCTGCCGCCCCCGACCCGGGACCGGCCATGAGCGGCAACGGCAAGACCGTCGAGGACCTGGTCAAGGAGATGCTGCGGCCGATGCTGAAGGAATGGCTCGACCGCAACCTGCCGCCGATGGTCGAGCGCTATGTCGAACGCGAGATCGTCCGGCTGACCCGCCGCTGACCCCAGGCGCCCTCGACTTCAACGCCACGGGGCCATCTCCGTGGCGTTTTCGTTTATAAGGCTAGAGATGCTCGACAAGACCTACGACCCCAAGGAGATCGAAGCCCGCCTCTACCCGGAGTGGGAGAACAGCGGCGCGTTCCGCGCCCATCCGGAGTCGAACAAGCCGCCCTATTGCATCGTCATCCCGCCGCCCAACGTCACCGGCAGCCTGCATATGGGCCACGCGCTCGACAACACGCTGCAGGACGTGCTGATCCGCTGGCGCCGCATGAAGGGCGACGATGTTCTGTGGCAGCCCGGCACGGATCACGCCGGCATCGCTACCCAGATGGTCGTGGTCCGCAACCTGGAGCAGGAAGGCATCGGACTTGCCGTCGAGGGCGCCGACAAGGGCGACGGCAACAAGAAGCTGCTCAGCCGCGAGGAGTTTTTGGCCAAGGTCTGGGAGTGGAAGGCCTATTCGGGCGGCACCATCACCAACCAGCTCCGTCGGCTGGGCGCCTCCTGCGACTGGTCGCGCGAGCGCTTCACCATGGACCAGGGCCTGTCGCGCGCCGTCCTGAAGGTGTTCGTCGATCTCTACAAGGCCGGCCTGATCTACAAGGACAACCGGCTGGTCAACTGGGACCCCAAGATGCTGACGGCGATCTCCGACCTCGAGGTCGAATCGCGCGAGGTCAGGGGCAGCCTGTGGTACTTCCGCTATCCCATCGAAGGCAGCGACGAACACATCGTGGTGGCGACGACGCGGCCCGAGACGATGCTGGGCGACACCGGCGTCGCGGTGCATCCCGACGATCCCAAGTGGAAGCACCTGATCGGCAAGCACGCCATCCTGCCGCTGGTCGGCCGCCGGATCCCGATCGTGGCCGACGAATACTCCGATCCGGAGAAAGGCTCCGGCGCGGTGAAGATCACGCCGGCGCACGACTTCAACGATTTCGAGGTCGGCCGCCGTCACAACCTCGAAGCCATCAGCATCTTCGACAAGTTCGCCCGGCTGAACGACAAGGCGCCGGAGAAATACCGCGGGCTCGACCGCTTCGACGCGCGCAAGAAGATCGTGGCGGACATGGAGGCGCTGGGCCTCGTCGAGAAGATCGAGCCGCATACCCACGCCGTGCCCTACGGCGACCGCGGCGGCGTCCCGGTCGAGCCTTTCCTGACCGAGCAATGGTACGCCGACGCCAAGAAGCTCGCCGAGGCGCCGATCGCGGCGGCGCGCGACGGGCGGGTGAAATTCGTGCCCGAGCGCGGGCGGGACGAGTTCTTCCGCTGGATGGAGAACATCGAGCCGTGGTGCATCTCGCGCCAGCTCTGGTGGGGCCATCAGATTCCGGCCTGGTACGGACCGGACAAGAAGGTGTTCGTGGCGCTGTCGGAGGACGAGGCGCGGGAAGAGGCGCGCAGGCACTATGGCAAGGACGTGGCATTGGCGCGCGATCCCGACGTGCTCGATACCTGGTTCAGCTCGGCGCTGTGGCCGTTCTCGACCCTGGGCTGGCCCGACCAGACCATCGAGCTCAAGAAGTACTATCCGACCAGCGTGCTGGTGACGGGCTGGGACATCCTCTTCTTCTGGGTCGCCCGCATGATGATGATGGGCATGCAGTTCATGACCGAGGTGCCGTTCCGCACTGTCTACCTGCACGGGCTGGTGACGGACGAGAAGGGCCAGAAGATGTCGAAGTCCAAGGGCAACGCTATGGATCCCTTGGAGCTGATCGACAAATACGGCGCCGATGCGCTGCGCTTCACCATGGCGTCGCTCGCGGCCAACAACGCCGGCCGCCTGCGCCTCGCACCAGCTCGCGTCGAGGGATCGCGCAACTTCGCCACCAAGTTCTGGAATGCCACGCGCTTTGCCGAGATGAACGGAGCGGCGCTGCCCAAAGGGTTCGATCCCGCCACCGTCAGCCTCACGGTCAACAAGTGGGCGCTGGGTGAGCTGGCGCGCGCCAACGTCGCGGTCGACAAGGCGATCGCCGAATTCCGACTGAACGAGGCGGCCAGCACGCTCTACGAATTCATCTGGGGCATCGTCTGCGACTGGTACGTCGAGCTCTCGAAGCCGACCCTGCAGGGCGAGGATGGGCCTGCGAAGGACGAGACCCGCGCCGTCACCGCTTTCGTGCTGCGCGAGACCGCCAAGCTCCTGCATCCGGTGATGCCCTTCATCACTGAGGAGCTGTGGGACAAGCTCGGCCATCGCGCCGAGCATGGCGCACTGATCGGCCAGCCGTGGCCCGCGCCGGCCGCCACCGATGCCTCGGCGGACGCCGAAATGGGCTGGCTGGTGAAGCTGATCTCCGACATCCGCTCGGCGCGTGCCGAGCTGAACGTGCCGGCCGGCGCCAAGCTAAAACTCCTGGTCGTGGGCGCCAACGACACGACGCAGAAGCGTCTCGACGTGCACCGGGCCGCGATCGAGCGGCTGTCGCGAGTCGAGGGCATCGAAGCGGCGGCGATCGCGCCCAAGGCCGCGCTACAGATCGTGGTCGGCGAGGCGGCCTATGCGCTGCCGGTCGGCGACGTCATCGACCTCAAGGCCGAAGGCGCGCGCCTGCAGAAGGAAATCAAGAAGCTGGCCGACGAGATCGGCAAGATCGACGCCAAACTGGGCAACGCGAACTTCGTGTCGCGGGCGCCCGAGGAGGTCGTCGAGGAGCAGCGCGAACGCCGCACCCAGGCCGAACAGACCCGCGCGCGCCTCAGCACGGCGCTGGAGCGACTGGGGCTTAAGGTCCCGAAGATTTAAGACGCCTTGCGCAGATCCGGCACGTAGGGCCGCGACGCGAAGTGCTCCGCATTGTCGCCGCTGGCGAAGCGCAGGCCCGCCCGTCGGAGCGCGCCGTCGTCGACCGTCTCGAGCGGCACGAAGTAGCGATCGTCGGTCTTGATGATGGTGTCGTTGTCGACGCGGTTGTAGCAGATCAGCAAGGTCCAGCGCCGGTTGGCCGAGCGGTTGGCGTCGGAGCGATGGATGGCGTTGCAGTGGAAGATCAGCGCATCGCCGGCGTCGAGTTCGCAATACTCGATCGGGCATTGCTCGAGAATGTAAGGCATGCGCTTGGGATCGACCTCGTTCTGGGTCGGCGACAATGGCGTGTGGTCGATGCGGCCAAGCTTGTGGGAGCCGGTGGCGATCTGCAGGCAGCCGTTCTCGCGCGTGGTCTTGTCGAGTGCGACCATGATCGAGAGCAGGTCGGGCCTGATGCAGCCGTTGTAATACCAGTAGCCGTAATCCTGGTGCCATTCCCAGGCGCCGCCCACCTCGGGCTCCTTGGCCGTGAGCTTGGACTGGTAGTGATAGACCGGCCCGCCCAGCAGCGCGGCTGAGGTGTCGACCATGCGCTGGCAGCGCGCGGCCAGGCCGTAGACGCTGTCGCCGGCGCGGTTCCACAGCGCGATGCGCGTTGAGCGGCCCTCGCCGTCGCGCCGGTCGAGGATGCTGCCGCGCACCGCGGGGTCCTGCTCCATCGCGTCGGTGAGGAGCTTCACTTCATCCGGCGCGAACAGGCCGCGGGCGTAGGTGAAGCCCTTTTGGTTGAACTCGACCGTCTGCGCGGCATTGAGCATGTTCGGCATGGTTCGCTTTCTCAACTTTAGAACCCGCTCACCTCACCCTGAGGAGCGGGCCGTAGGCCCGCGTCTCGAAGGGCGGGAACGAGCACCTCGTTCGTGGCCCATCCTTTGAGACGCCGCGCTTCGCGCGGCTCCTCAGGATGAGGTTGGCCTGAAGACGTTGCGGCCGTCTTTCTCAGCCACCGACACTCTACGCCCAAGCTGGTCCTGCGTCAGCATGTCGGCCAGCTGCGCCGGCTCATGGGCAGCCATGGCAACGAAGCGGTCGCCGGAACCGTCGAGCCGGCCGAAGATATAAGCGCGATCCGGCGCATCCTTGCCGTAGGCCACGCAGTAAGTCTCGATCGCGCCCGTGCCCGCCGGCTTAGTCTCGACGCGCTGTTTCGGCCGGGCATCGAGCTCGGCCTGGAATTTCTTCGGGTCCTCGCGCCGCCACGGGCCCTCGGTCGGCGCGGTCGAATAGAGGCCGGCGGAATGCTTGGTGAGGTAATTGCCATTGGCCGTCACCATGCCGAAGGAGCCGGGCTTGCGGCGCACGACGTTCATCATCTCGGCGATGGAGTGGGTCACGTAATTGTTGCCCGGCCCGCCGAAGAAGGGCAGGCCGCCGGTCACGCTGATCGGCCGTGGGTCGTCGTCGGCGATGCCGATCTCCTTCATGGCCACTTCGACGGCCGACGGAAAGCAGCTGTAGAGGTCGAAGGCGGCCACGTCGGCCACTTTCTTGCCGGCCATCTCCAGCGCGAGGCGCGCGCAGCCCTTGATGGCGGGCGATGTGTCGAGACGTTCGCGCTCCGACACGACCCAGGTGTCGGTGCCGTCGGCACAGCCATGCAAGAACACCCAGCGCTCCTGCGGGATGCCCCATTCGCGGGCCTTGCCGACCGAGGTCACCAGGATCGCCGCCGCCTGGTCGATGATGGCATTGGAGTTCATCAGCCGCGGGTAGGGGAAACAGATCCAGCGATTGTCGTTGGAGATCGTGGCCAGCCGTTCAGCGCTGTAGCCTTCGCGTCGAGTCGCCAACGGATTGTCCTTGGCGACCGCCGCCAGGCGTTCGAACAGCCGGCCCATGGCCATCATGTGGCTGTCGACGTCGCGCTTCAGACCGCCGCGGATGGCGTTCTCCAGCAGGGGATAGAAATGGATCGCGGCCCGCAGTTCGTGCCGCGCCTCCTCGTCGGAAAATCCGAAGCGCTTGTCGCCGATCCGTGTCGGCTCGCCGCCGGGATCCTCGTTCCAGTCGATCTTCAAACCGGCCTTGCGCGCGTCCTGCGTCGAACGCAGCAGTTCGGCGCCGCAGATCAGCGCCAGCTCGGTCTCGCCGTTCGCGATTTCCTCGGCAAAGCGATTGACGAGGTACTGGGGCATGTTGCCCCCGGAGTGGGTGTAGAGCAGCTGCCATGGCGCGGCATGCAGACGGTTTGCGACGCTCTTGGGCGGGTTGGCGCAGCGGCCAAACGGCGAGGCGAAGCGCGGGCTGACGTCGGGGAAGAATTCGAGCACGGCCGCGGCATCGATCTTGCGGCCAAGGGCGTCCGCGCCGATCGAGGCGCGGGTATCGTCGAGGGCGATGCCTGCTGCCTCGGCGCAGAACGCGACATTCGACCGCTCGCTGGAAGGCTTGCCGGTCGTGTCGGTGATCTGGCCGCAGCCGACCAGGATGGGCGTACGGGGGTCGATCATTTCAGAAGCGCCTCGACCTCCGCTGCGCTGAGCCCCGCTTCGGCGAGCACGCTCTTCGTGTGCTCGCCGAGATCGGCGACCTTGGGGCCGCTTTGCAGGGCTGAGCCGGAGAAGCGGAAGGGCGGGGCGGGCGACTTGTAGACCCCGGCACTGTCCTCGATGGTGCAGAGCGAGCCGCGATGGGCGACCTGCGGGTCCTGCAGCGCCTCGGTCACGGTGAGATAGGGCGAGCAGGGCACGCCGTGCTTCTCCAGCACCGCGACGCATTCCTGGACGGTGAGCGTCTTCGACCAGGCCTCGAACTCGTCGACGAACTCAGCCCAGTTCATGCGCCGGTCGGCGTATTTCTCGAAGCGCGGATCGGTGAGCCAGTCGCGCCGGCCGGCCGCCGTCGCCATGTCCTGGAAGGTGCGTTCGCTCGCCGTCGCCAGCATGACATAGCCGTCCTTGGCCTCGACCGGTCCGTACATCGGCCGCGACGGCATCTCGAAGTCGAACTGCGCGCGGTTGACCTCGCCTAAAAGCATGCCGACCAGGGTCTCGAACATCGACACATCGACCATCTGGCCCTTGCCGGTGACGTGGCGCTGATGCAGCGCCGCCAGGATGCCGCCCATGGCGTAGGCGCCGCTGGCATAGTCGGCGACGAAGATGCCGCAATTGTCCGGCCGCCCCTGTCCCTGATGATATCGGCCCTGCTGGTAGAAGAGATGCGCCATGTCGTAGCCGGTCGAGGCGTGGATGACCGGCGCATAGGCCGGTCGTCCGGCGGCAGGGCCGGTCTGGCCGTAGCCCGAGATGGCGCCGTAGATGATCCTGGGATTGATCTTCGCCAGTTCGGGATAGTCGAGCCCCAGGCGCTTCATCACGCCGGGGCGATAGTTCTCCAGCACGATATCGACGACCTTCACCAGCTTCTTCACCGCAGCGATCGCCTCGGGCTTCTTGAGGTCGAGCACGATCGAGCGCTTGCCGGCATTGAGCTGGCCGAACATCGTGCCGGCGCCGTCGCGCTGCACGGGCCGGCTGCGCATCAGGTCGCCTTCGGGCGATTCGACCTTGACCACGTCGGCGCCCATGTCGGCCAGCAGCCGGCTGCAGTGCGGGCCGGCGATGGTGGTCGAGAAGTCCAGTACGCGAAGGCCATGCAGCGGCCGGGGGTTGGTTTCCGTCATCGGTTCACCCCTGGGGTTATCTGGCAATGAGGATAAGGACGACGCCGCCCACCACGAGGAGGCTGCCGATCCACTCGCCGGCGGACGGCCTCTCCTTGAGCACGACGTGCGAGGCGATGAAGGTGAAGACCAGCTCGATCTGGCCGACGGCGCGCACCAGCGCCGCATTCTCCAGCGTCATGGCGAGCGCCCAGCCGGCCGAACCCAGCACGCTGAAGATGCCGACCCAGATCGACGAGCGCCAGTTGAACCACACCTTGCCGAGTTGCGGCCGGTCGCGCCGCGAGAGATAGGCCGCCATCAGCACGATCTGGATGGTGTTCATGCAGGCGAGCACCGTGATTCCGCGGATCATGAAGTCGCCGTCGGGCAGCAGCTTGGAGGCCTCGCGGATGCTGC
>Ga0208989_10000783_pt1 | contig 9811 bp, 9 predicted proteins | sample MedBloCAOM3_M1_FD_187852 | JGI IMG/M metagenome (GOLD analysis project Ga0208989, IMG submission 187852) | Forest soil microbial communities from El Dorado National Forest, California, USA - Mediterranean Blodgett CA OM3_M1 (SPAdes) (version 2) | ecosystem: Environmental > Terrestrial > Soil >...
CGGGGTTACTGGATCGTCCGCTTTCGCGGATGATGACGGCTGGAGGGGCTGAGGGTGCAGGCGCCCGCGACACGCGGCTGCGGTTTGGTTAAGACTGGGGCGAAGTCGAAAAGGAGGCACAGGATGATGTCCGCCATGCCCTTCACCGCTTCGCCATCGCTCGTGTCGATCGCGCTCCTTATCGGCCTCATGGCGCCGTCGGCGGCGCGCGCGGAAAGTCAGCTCGAGCGTGCCTACCGGATCATCGCGGGCCGGACCTTCGTCGACCTCACGCACAGCTTTGGTCCCGACACCCCGGTGTGGTCGGGTTTCGGCCAGGCCAAAATGACGCCGGCCGCCGACCCGCAGACACGTGAACCCTACACGATCCAGAAGGACGGCTTCCGCGCGACCAACTACGAGATGGTCGGGCAGTACGGGACGCATGTCGATCCGCCGGCGCATTTCGCCGAGAACGGAATCACCATGGACGAGATCCCGCTCAAGCAGATGATCCTGCGGCTCGTCGTGCTCGACGCCACGCCTTATCTCGCCAAGGATCCCGATCACGCCTTCTCGCTCGCCGACCTGCGGGCCTGGGAGAAGAAGCATGGACGCGTACAGAAGGGCGCCTTCGTGGCGCTGCGCACCGACATGTCCAAGGACTGGGACGCCAATCCCGAGCGCTTCAAGCGCAGCCCGTTTCCGGCCTGGGCCTTCGAGACCATCCGCTTCCTCTATGAGCAGCGCGGCGTGACGGCGACCGGCCACGAGGCCATGGACACCGATACCACCGACAAGATGGAGTCGGAGACCTACATCCTCCAGCACGGCCACTATCAGATCGAGGTGATGGCCAATCTCGACAAGGTGCCGCCGACCGGCGCATTGATCGTCGTCACATGGCCGAAGGTGAAGAAGGGCCTGGGGTTCCCGGCGCGGGCATTTGCGATTTTGCCGTGAGCTGTAGGGTGGGCAACCGCGTCTTCGCGGTTGCCCACGCGGTCGCGGTCGCGAGGTGTGCGCGTGGGCGAAATCGCAAGTGCGATTTCGCCCACCCTACGGATTACGCACTACCCCTTGTGGATCGGGTCGATCCAGCGCACCTGCTCGGGCTTCTCGACCGGCTCGATGTCGAGATTGACCACGACGGCCTCGTTGTCGCTGCGCACCAGCACGCATTCGAGCGGCTCGTCCGGGCTGGCGTTGATCTCCTGGTGCGGCACGTAGGGCGGAATGAAGATGAAGTCGCCCGCATTCGCTTCCGCCATGAATTCCAGCCGCTCGCCCCAGCGCATCCGGGCCTTGCCGCGCACCACATAGATGACGCTTTCGAGCGCGCCATGGTGATGCGCCCCGGTCTTCGCGTCGGGCTGGATCGCGACGGTGCCGGCCCAGATCTTCTGCGCCCCCACGCGGGCGTGATTGATGGCGGCCTTGCGGTCCATGCCGGGCGTCTGGGCGGTGTTCGGGTCGAGCGTGTTGCCCGGGATCACCCGCACGCCGTCGTGCTTCCATTTCGGCTCGTGGGGGGCGCTCATGGGGCTCCTGTTTGGCTCGAGGGAACACGCGGAAACCCAAGGATTGTGGGTAGCGGCGCGATTGCGCGCAAGGTGGCCGGCGCGCCGTCGTGCTTTTGGCGTATTTGCGAAGGCCGAGGCTTCGTCTAACCTGCGCGGGTGCGCGAAGCGGCGCAAATGCCCGTTCGCTCCACCCCGGCGGCTCCTGATCGATCATGCGTGTCCGGCCAGACCAGACACGCATGGCGCGCATCCGGTAGACGTCGGCTGCGATGGGAGTTGGCGTGGGATCATTGGCGACAGCCGGTCGGGCGCGCGATCACGGGTCGGCGCTGTCGGGCGCCGTGGCGCGGGCGGTGGCGCGGCTGTGGGGCGCCTACGCGTTGAATGTCTATCTGCCGGGCTCGGCATCCGCGCGACGGCTGCGCAATCTCAGCCGGTCGATCCGCGGCGTGCACCGGCCGGACCAGCATGCCACCCGCCTGCCGCAAGCCGCCTGGCCGGAGCTTGTGGCCCGCAAGGCGATCTATCTGATCGAGACCGGCAAGCGCGACGGCAACGTCAATCTCGCGGAGCTCGCCGTCCTGGCGCAGGCCGCGGCCGCCGTCAGGCCAGGCACGATCATCGTCGAGATCGGCACCTTCGACGGCCGCACCACGATGAATCTTGCCGTGAACGCGCAGGTGCCGGTGATCACCCTCGATTTGCCATCGGAGCACATCGCGCTGCATGAGCTCGCGGCCGGCGAGCGGCAATATGTCGACAAGCCCCGGCCGGGCGAGCGCATCCGCGCCGCGGCCTGGCCGTGGTCGGCCTCCGCGCGGCGCATTGCGCAGCTCTACGGCGACTCCGCGACGTTCGACTGGTCGGAGCATGACGGCAAGGCCGGGCTCGTCTTCGTCGACGGCTCGCATGCCTATGAGTATGTGCGCAAGGACAGCGAAACCGCCTTGCGGCTGGTGGCGGCGGGCGGGATGGTGATGTGGCACGATTACGGAGCCTGGGAGGGCGTGACCCGCGCGCTGGAAGAGCTGGAGGCGAGCCGCAAGCTCGGGCTGCGCCACATTCGCGGCACCAGGCTGGTGTTCTGGCGCGCGAAGGATTCGGGCAGGGATCGCGCGCCTGTGCCGGACAATGCCGACGCGTCGGGGCGCGCCGGCGACCAGCCGCCGGCAATTTCTTCCTGAGCCGGATTCGCCGCGCCGCCGTGGATATCCGGCGGCTTGCCGGCGTCCGGCCGCGCTGCCGAACAACTTGATCATTTCCCGTTTATAGGCCGGAATATCGTCGGGACTGCCTGTCCGGCCTGTTGCTCGGCATTCCTATGGCGGGGCGCCCGTCGATGGGCCTTGACGCCCGCCAAACTCACGAAGATGTGCGCAATTTCGAGGAAACACCTTCCCGAGCCGTTCCCAATTCAAGGAAAGGAACCGCGCCTGCTGCGGCGAAACTGATGGTGATCAAGGCGGCGATCCGTCGCGGCGCGATAGTCGCTTCTCGCCGACCATCGCACTCGCCGGGACGAGGAACGAAACATGGATGTAGGTTTCATCGGGCTTGGCCGCATGGGCGCCGCCATGGCGCAGAACTTGCTCAAGGCCGGCCATCGCGTGACCGTCTACAATCGCACGCGCGCGAAGGCGGAAGCGCTCGCCGCCAAAGGGGCTCAGGTCGCCGAACGGGTCGCCGATGTGTGCCGCGGCGAGGTGCTGATCACGATGCTGAGCGATGACGCCGCGGTCGAAGGCGTCGTTTTCGGCGATGGCGGTGCGCTCTCGGCACTCGGCCGGAATGCCGTCCATATTTCCATGAGCACCATAAGCGTGGCGCTTTCCGATCGCCTGGCGGAGGCACATCGAAACAGCGGCCAACACTATATCGCGGCACCGGTGTTCGGACGGCCCGAAGCCGCCGCCGCGGCCCAGCTTTTCATCGTGGCGGCAGGGGCGGACGCGACGATCGACCGCTGCCGTGCCCTTTTCGACGCCATGGGGCAGAAGACCTTCCTGATCGGCCCCAACCCCTCCGAAGCGAATGTCGTCAAGCTGAGCGGCAATTTCCTGATTGCGTCGGTGCTGGAAAGCCTGGGCGAGGCATTCGCTCTGGTGCGCAAATCCGGCATCGACCCGCAGCGCTTTCTCGACGTCTTGATCGGCTCGCTGTTCTCGGCGCCGGTCTACCGGACCTACGCGCCCATGATCGCCGAGGCCAGGGCTCCCGCGGACGGCTTCAAGATGTCGCTCGGGTTGAAAGACATGCGCCTCGCGCTCGCGGCAGCCGACGCCAAGGCAGTACCGATGCCGGTCGCAAGCCTGATCCACGATCATTTTCTCGAGGGCGTGGCGCAGGGCGAGGGCGATGCCGACTGGTCCTGGCTGGCGCAGCTCTGCGCGCGAAGCGCCGGCCTCGAAACCCGCACGCCCGCGGCGTGAGGGCGCCGGTCGTCCGGACTGCCGGCATTCAAGCTCGACCGTCGCGCCGACAAGCCGACATTGCCGCGACCCGTCGGCCGTCGACGCTTCGCTTCGGTGCCAGCCTTCGACCCGCTCGGCTGCGAGATCGGAAAGACCTCGCGCATGTAGGCGTCCAAATTCGCAAAAAAATCTTTGGCATATTGCGAAAGCGCGCGGCGGCGATCCCACGGCACGATCAGCGGTCCCCGCAAGGGTCTGCCCCGGCGGGTGATGCAGGCGATGCGGAGCCGATAGCGATGGGTCGGCAGGGCGGACGGTACGATCGCCATCCCGATCGCATTCGAGCTTCGCCGGCAGGCACCCACAGAAGCCATCAATTGAGGACAAGCCCATGAGCCGACCGCCGCTTCCGCCCTTCACCGCCGAGACTGCCGAGCAGAAAGCGCGCCAAGCTGAAGATGCATGGAATACCCGTGATCCCGCGCGCGTCGCGCTCGCCTACACGGCCGACAGCCGCTGGCGAAATCGTGCTGAGTTCCTGCAGGGCCGCGAGGCCATCCAAGAATTTCTTACGCGCAAGTGGAACCGCGAGTTGGACTACCGGCTGATCAAGGAAGTGTGGGCCTTCCGTGAGAACCGCATCTCCGTGCGCTTTGCATATGAATGGCATGACGACGGCGGTTATTGGTTCCGCAGCTACGGCAACGAGAACTGGGAATTCGACGAGGACGGTCTGATGCGGCTTCGCATCGCCAGCATCAATGACGTGCCGATCAAGGAGAGCGAGCGCAAGTACCGCTGGCCGCTTGGCCGTCGCCCCGACGATCACCCTTCCCTGAGCGATCTCGGACTGTAGGAAGCGCACGATCAGGCGATGATTGACGGCACACCCGCGACGGGGCGAAACGTCGATAAGTGGTTGAGCCCCGTTTATGATCTACTGTCCCCAGCAAAGGAGTGACCCATGCCGCTCGCCAAAATCCATGTTGTCGAAGGCCGTTACGACGACGACCGGATCGCCAAAGTGTCCGGCGCTGTCCAAGCGGCCCTGATGAACACGCTTCGGGTGCCGCCCGAAGACTTCTATCAACTCATCTTTGAATTTCCGAAGAAGCGCTTCCTCCACACGCCGTCGTTTGTCGGCATGCATTATACCGACGACCTGATCATCCTCGATCTCACTTTCATCGAAGGGCGTTCCAAGGAGACGCGGCTTGCACTTTTGAAAGACGTCAACACCCGCGTCGCCGCGGCGGCCCGCGTGTCGCCGGACGATTTGATGATCACGCTCTACGAAGCCCCCGGGGAGAATTTCTCCTTCGGCCGGGGTGAGGCACAGCGCGCCAACGCCGTTCCGCGCGAACCAAAATCGCATGCCTCTTGATCTTTCGATTTCGGCAACCCGGACGACCGGCGCTTTTGCTCACGACAGAGGACGGATGCGTCGTCCTTCGCCACCACGGCTCCGTCACTGCCCGCGCTTGCCGGCGCTGGCGAAGCGCCGCGCCTCCTCGGCGGCGCGAAACAGCGCCTTCGACTTGTTGATGCATTCCTGCTGCTCGGCCGCCGGGTCGGAATCGGCGACGATGCCGGCGCCGGCCTGGACATACATGCGGCCGTCCTTGACCAGCGCGGTGCGCAGCACGATGCAGGAATCCATGTCGCCGGCGGCCGAGAAATAGCCGACGCAGCCGGCATAAAGCCCGCGCTTCTCCTTCTCGAGCTCGTCGATGATCTGCATGGCGCGCACTTTCGGGGCGCCCGATACGGTGCCGGCCGGAAACCCGGCCGCGAGCGCGTCGAGCGCATCGTGGCGCGGGTCGAGCTTGCCTTCCACATTGGAGACGATGTGCATGACGTGGCTGTAGCGCTCGACGAAGAACTGGTCGGTCACCGTCACGGTGCCGATCCGGGCGACCCGGCCGACGTCGTTGCGGCCGAGGTCGAGCAGCATCAGGTGCTCGGCGCATTCCTTCGGATCGGCGAGCAGCTCGGCCTCGAGCGCCTTGTCCTCGTGCGGCGTCGCGCCGCGCGGCCGCGTGCCGGCGATCGGCCGGATCGTCACCGTGTCGCCGCGCGCCCGCACCAGGATTTCCGGGCTCGACCCGACGACCGAGAATTTCTCGTAGTCGAGGTAGAACAGGAAGGGCGCCGGGTTGATGCGCCGGATGGCGCGGTAGAGCGCGAAGGCGGGCAGCGCGAAGGGGGCCTCGAAGCGCTGCGAGAGCACGACCTGGAAAATGTCGCCGGCCGCGATGTAGTCCTTGGCGGCGAGCACCATGCGCTGGAATTCGGCCGGCGTCGTATTCGATCGCGGCTCGATCACCAGCGGGCCGTCGGAGCCCACGGCCTGCTCCTTGTCGAGCGCGCGGTCGAGGTCGTCGACCACCGTCCCGAGGCGCTCGGCGGCGCGCGCGAGCGCGGATTTGGCGGACACCGCCTTGTCGGGGCGAACCGGCGTCACCACCGTGATGGTGTCCTTCACGGCGTCGAAGATGACCACGATGGTGGGCCGCACCAGGATCGCGTCGGGCAGGCCGATCGGATCCGGATTGGGCGGACCGATCTCCTCGATCAGCCGCACCGTGTCGTAGCCGAGATAGCCGAAGATGCCGGCCGCCATCGGCGGCAGCCCGTCCGGAATGTCGATGCGGCTTTCGGCGATGAAGGCCCGCAGCGCCGCCAGCGGCGGCGCCCCGCAGGGTGCGAAGGCGTCCGGCTGGCGCGCCGTGCGGTTGATCTCGGCGTTGGGGCCGTTCGCCCGCCAGACCACGTCGGGATCGAGCCCGATGATCGAATAGCGCCCGCGCGTCGCGCCGCCTTCGACCGATTCCAGCAGGAAGCTGAGCGGCCGGCGGGTGGCGAGCTTGAGGAAGGCCGAGACCGGCGTCTCGAGGTCGGCGACCAGCGTGGTCCACACGACCTGCGCCCGCCCGGCCGCATAGGTCTGCCCGAAGGCGTCGGCCGCCGGCTCGATCTGCATGCGCGGCCTAGTTCGCCGGGGTCGCGCCGAGCGCCTGGCTGAGCGCGCCCTGATTGACCGAGACCCCGAGGTCGGTTTCGACCCGGGCGACATATTGCGAATAGAGATCGTTGGCCATGGCGTCGCGCAGCGCGTCGCTGATGCGCTTGGCGTCGGGCGAGGCGGGATCGAATTGCGGCACCGTGATGTTGGTCACCACGAAGACGATACGCTCGGCCGGGTCCTTGCCTTCGGCGGTCGCGGCCGCCCCCATGGAGGTGCGGAACACGGCCGCCAGGGCATTCGGCGCCAGCGTGCCCGAATTGTCGCCGCGCTTGAGCCATTTTGCGCTCTCGACCTTGAGCTTGTCGGCCGCCGCCAGGGTGGCGAGCGGGGTGCTGCGGCTCTTGAGCTTGTCGACCAGCTGTTCGGCCTTGGCGTTCAGGCGCGCCATGGCCTCGTCGTCGCGCCAGCGCGCCTCGACCTGGGCCTTGACCTCGTCCAGCGTGCGCTCGCGCGAGGGCGTGGTGGCGACGAGGTCGTACCAGATGTAGCCGCCGTCCGGGGTCTGCAGCGCGTCATTCTCCAGCCCGACCTCGGCCGAGAAGATTCCGTTGAGGACGTCGGCGCCCTTCGGCAGGTCGACCGGCTGCCCGTCCGGACCGCGGCCCGAGCGGTCGATCGCCGCGATGGTGCGGGCGGGCACATTGAGCTTCTTGGCGACCTCATCGAGCCGCGCGCCGCCGCCGATCTCCTCGTCGATCTTGTCGCGCAGCTTGCGGGTCTCTGTCTTGGCGCGATCCAGAGCGAGGCCCTTCTTGATGTCGGCTTCGACCTCGGCGAAGGACTTGGTGCTGCCGGGCTCGATCTTGACGACGCGCACGATCGAGCTCCCGAAGGCGCCGTCGATGGCCCCGCTCACCTTGCCGGCCGCCAGCGCGAAGGCGGCGTCGGCCACCTTGCGGTCGGCCAGGGCGGATTTCGGGATCAGCCCGAGATCGAGGTCGCTCTCGCTGATCTTGCGCTCCTTGGCGAGGTCGTCGAAGGACAGGCCGCCCGCCAGCCGTTCGGCCGCCTTGTGGGCCTCGTCCTTGTCGTTGAACAGCATCTGCTGGATCTGCCGTTTTTCAGGCGTCGAGAAGCGGTCCATGTTCTTGTCGTAGAAGGCCTTGATGTCGGGCGCGGCGATCTCGATGGTGCGCGCGACCTCCTCGGGCGTGAGCGCCATGATGGTCGCCTTGCGGAATTCGGGCGCGCGAAACAGCACCTTGCGTTCGTCGAAATACTTGGCCAGCACGTCGGGCGCGGGCGGCGGGATATCGCCGGCCTGGGCGCGGCCGAGCACCACATAGTCGATGTCGCGCTGCTCGTTCTCATAGCGGTTGACCGCTTCGGCGGCGGTCTTGGGCGGCTTGACGTCCCCGCTCACCGTGGTGGTGATCTGCCGGCGCAGCGTCTCGCGCCGCTGCTCGGCGACGTAGCTCTGCTCGGTGTAGCCGATCTGCCTGAGAATCCCGGTGAATCGCGTCGGGTCGAACTGGCCGGACGCCCCGCGGAAGGCCGGATCCTCGGTGATGCGCCGCACCACCTCGGCGTCCGAGATGCCGAGCCGCAGCTTGCGGGCGCGCTGGTCGAGGGCGGCGTCCTGCATCCACTGGCTCAGCACCTGCTGATCGACCCCGAAGGCGCGGGCCTGCTCGGGCGTGATCGGCCGGCGCAGCTGGCGCCCGAGCGCCTGTACGCGGTCGGTGAAGAGCGAGCGGAACTGCTCGATCGAGATCTCGACGCTCCCGACCGAGGCGACGGCGCCGCGGCCGAAACCGCGGAAAATGTCGCCGATGCCCCAGATCGCGAAGCTGATCACCAGGAACCCGACGACGCCCGCCATGATGGTCTTGCCGAGCCAACCGGAGGAGGCGGTGCGTAAACCTCGAAGCATGTGCCGATCATTTGTTGCGTGGGTGGGGCGGGCGCCCGAGCCGAGCCAGCCCGCGGATCACCCCATCATAGGGATCGCGGCGCTTGATCGCAACACGTTGAACTAACGGCGGGAAATTTGTCGCGCGGCTCTTCCGCGGGGGCGGCCCGTCTGCTAACGCCTGACGCTCGGTTGGGGGGCAAAACGATGGCAACGGCACGCCGCCCGCTCGTCGCGGGCAACTGGAAGATGAACGGCCTGACGACCTCCCTGGCCGAGCTCGACCGCATGATCGCCGCCGCGCCGCGGCTCGCCCCCAAGGTCGACCTCATGGTCTGCCCGCCGGCGACATTGATGGCGGCTTGCGCCGCCCGGGCGGCCGGCAGCGCGCTCGCGATCGGCGGCCAGGACTGCCACGCGGAAGCGTCCGGCGCCTTTACGGGCGACATCTCGGCCGAAATGCTCAAGGACGCGGGCGCCTCCGCGGTCATCGTCGGCCATTCCGAGCGCCGGAGCCTTCACCACGAAAGCGATGCCGACGTGCGCGCCAAGGCGCTTGCGGCCCGGCGCGCCGGCCTCATGGCGGTGGTCTGCGTCGGCGAGAGCCGGGACGAACGGGTGGCCGGCCGCACGCTCGACGTGGTCGGGGCCCAGATCGCGGGGTCGCTGCCCGACGGAACGGCGGCCCAGACCCTGGTGGTCGCCTATGAGCCGGTCTGGGCGATCGGCACCGGTCTCACCCCGACCCCGGCCGACGTGGCGGAGGTGCATGGCTTCATCCGCGGCAAGCTGGTCAAGCGGTTCGGCGCGGCCGGGGAGGGGATGCGGATCCTCTATGGCGGCTCGGTCAAGCCGTCGAACGCCAAGGAGCTGATGGGTGTCGCCGACGTCGACGGCGCGCTGGTGGGCGGCGCGAGCCTCAAGGCGGACGAGTTCTTGGCGATCGCGGGCGTGTATGGCGGCGCATGATTCGGACAAGTCGAACCACGCGCTCCGTCATGCCCGCGCTTGTCGCGGG